>UEXP01000051.1_pt1 | contig 64249 bp, 62 predicted proteins | sample 4301171 | NCBI WGS metagenome assembly UEXP01 (sample SAMEA4773182, study PRJEB27434) | metagenome | biome: 2259; feature: agricultural soil; material: soil | place: USA | collected 2014-09 | depth 0.25 m
CCGAGCGTGCGCTGTTCAAGCTCGGCGTGCCGGCCAAGACCCGCCACAACGAGGTCGCCCCCGGCCAGTTCGAGATCGCTCCGGTCTTCGAGAAGGCCAACCTGGCCGCCGACCACCAGCAGCTGATCATGTCGACGTTCAAGTCGATCGCGAAGCGCCACGGCTTCGAGGCCCTCTTCCACGAGAAGCCGTTCGCGGGCGTCAACGGCTCCGGCAAGCACGTCAACTTCTCGTTCGGCAACGGCAACCAGGGCAACTTCCTGAACCCGGGTGACAACCCGCACGACAACGCCCAGTTCCTCGTGTTCTGCGCCGCCGTCATCCGCGCCGTCCACCTGTACGGCGGCCTGCTCCGCGTCTCGATCGCGTCGGCCGGCAACGACCACCGCCTGGGCGCCAACGAGGCCCCGCCGGCGATCATCTCGATCTTCCTGGGCGACCAGCTCCAGGACGTCTTCGACCAGATCGCCAAGGGTGGTGCGACCTCCTCGAAGCAGAAGGGCGCCCTCTCCGTCGGTGTCGACAGCCTCCCGGTCCTCACGCAGGACGCCGGCGACCGCAACCGCACCTCGCCGATGGCCTTCACCGGCAACCGCTTCGAGTTCCGCGCCGTCGGCTCGGCCCAGACCGTCGCCGCCCCGCTGACGATCATCAACACGATCATGGCCGAGGCGCTCGACTACCTCGCCACCGAGCTCGAGGCCGCGGTCGCCGCCGGCACCGAGTTCAACGACGCGGTCCAGGCTGTCCTGGCCAAGGTCATCGAGCAGCACGGCGCCGCGGTCTTCAACGGCAACGGCTACTCCACCGAGTGGCACGAGGAGGCCGTCGCCCGCGGCCTGAAGAAGCTCGACACCACCGTCGACTCCCTCCCGGAGTACCAGACGCCGGAGGCCAAGGCTCTCTTCACCAAGTACGGCGTCTTCAACGAGGCCGAGCTCGAGGCCCGCTACGAGGTCGCCCTCGAGCAGTACCTCATGGCCGTCAACGTCGAGGCGAACCTGACCGAGGAGATCGCCCAGACGATCATCCTTCCGGCCGCTGTCCGCTACCAGACCGAGCTCGCCGGCAACATCGCCGCCCTCAAGGCCGCCGGTGTCGAGGGTGACCTCGAGGACCTCAACACGGTCTCCGCGCTGGTCGCCGACCTCCGCGCCGGCATCAAGGGCCTGCAGGCCGCCGTCGCCGCGCAGCACGACACCGAGGGCATCGAGGAGGCGGCGCACGTCAAGGACGTCGTCCTCCCGGCGATGCTCGCGGTCCGCACCGCTGCCGACGCCCTCGAGGGTGTCGTGGCTGACGACCTGTGGACGCTCCCGACCTACCAGGAGATGCTCTTCATCAAGTGATGAGCTGACCTCTCGGTCGTACGACGGAAGCCGGTGCCCCCTCGGGGGTGCCGGCTTCCGCTGTTCTCGGAGTCAACTCGGCCGTGCCTACCTCGTCGGCACCGCCGCGGACACAGCGGAGAACTCCACCACGACGAACGGCGAGGTCATCGCCTGGACCAGCGCGCCGTAGCCCAGTCCGAAGCCAAGCTCGTCCCCGACGGCGGGACGGAGGTCGCCACAGTCGACGACCAGGTGGTCACTGCTCATGCCGAGGATCGTGATCCCCGGAGGCGGCACCAGTCCGTCGAGAAGGACGTCCTGCCGGCCGAGCGCGAGGATCGCCTGCCGCGTCGTACCGTGCGCGCGGGCCGGCGCCAGTTCGCCGTATGCGGTCTGCGCGAGCGTCCCCCACGGCTGCGAGGGCTTCACGGCAGTCTCGATCACCTCGGCCACGAGCCGGAAGGCATTCGGGTCCAGCCCGGGCAGCACGGTGCGGTGGAGCGGTTCGGTGCCTAGCAGGATCGCCTCGCCGAGGCGCAGGTCGTCGACCCTGCCGACCGAAGAGGTGGAGAGCGCCCAGACGAGGTTGGCCGAGTTGCCCCCGGAGACGACCGTCACCGGCTCGCCGGTCGCGGCCTCGACCTGCTCGACCAGGCGGCTGAGCTCGCCCATGTTGCGGTCGTCGGGGACGACGCCGTTCTGGCAGGCGAGGTTGGTGCCCAGGCCCGCAAGCCGCAGCCGTCGGCGCGTGCGGGTCATCTTCGCCACGGAGACGACGTCCTCGGGAGCGATGCCCTCGCGTAGGTCGCCGAGCTCGACCATCAGCACGACGTGGTGCGTCCGCCGGTGCCGGCGTGCTGCCTCGTCCAGCGCGTCGAGAACGGCACGACCGGTGTTGAACGAGGTCGTCGCGGTCCGGACCACCTGGTCTGTCTGGCTGATCATCGGTGAGCGGATCAGCGTGCGTGAGGCGGAGGCGGGCAGTCGCGCGAGGTTCTCCACGCGCGAGTCGGCCAGCCCGGATGCCCCGCCGCGCAGCATCGCCTCACCGACCTCGGGAGACCCGAGCGCCGCCTTGGTGACGCCGGTGACCCGGATGCCGCGGGGGCGCAGCTGCCCGACGAGCTTCCGGGTGTTCTCCTCGATCCGGACCAGGTCCACCTCGAGGCGCGGCGCGGTCATGCCGTCAGCGGCACTCGCAGGTGCGCGAGCGCCGGGAAGGCGAGCATCACCATGTCGACCAGCTCGGAGCCGGGTCGGGTCAGCGGGTCGGTCACCGGCAGCGCGAGCTGGCGTCCGTGGGACGCGATCACGCCACCGATCTCGTAGTCCTCCATGCCTTCGTGGTTAATCGTCACGCCGATGACCTTGGTGTCGGCGAACGCCTCGATCAGTGCGATCTCGCGCACGATGCTGGGCATCGCCACCATCGGGAAGTCGCCCAGCGCGACGCGGCGCGGTGCGTGCTGCACGATGACGCCGGCCGGCCGGCTGCCGCGGAGGATGTGCGCGCTGGTGAGGTACGCCGGGTGGCTGAGCGCCCCTTGGCCCTCGACCACGATGACGTCGGGGTCCTCGCCCTCGAAGGCGGCCACGACCTGGTTCTCCACCTCGCCGGAGCAGAACTGTGGGACGAGTGCGTCCAGCGCGACGCCGTACTTGCCGCCCTGGATCAGCGTGGTCTGGCCAGTGCCGACCAGGACCGCCTTGATGCCGGCAGCGTTGAGTGCCTGCACCAGCAGGGTGGCGGTGGTCCGCTTGCCGATCGCGCCGTCCGTGCCGAGCACAGCGATCCGGGGGCATGGCACATCGAAGATCCGGCCGGAGAAGAGGTGCAGGTCGCGCTTCTCCGGTGGACGGCGGACGTCGGTGATGGTGACGCGGCCCAGGGCCGCTGCGGCCACGAACTCCACGTCGTCGTTGAGGAACTCATGCAGCCCGTTGATCACGTGCATGCCGCGCGAGATGGCGTCGAGCATGACCACGCGCTGCTCGGCAGAGAGCAGGCCGTCGGCCGGCGCGAGGCCGCAGATCAGGTAGTCGGGCACGGTTCCGGCGTGCTGGAGCGCGTCCTCCAGGTCGGCCAGCACGGGGATCCCGTTCGGGACTGCGTCGAGCAGCTGCCCAGCGTCGCGGCCGGCGCAGCGGCTGTCGATGACGCTGAGGATGTCGTACTTCTCGGAGTACCGGACCAGGCCGTTGGCGGTCTTGCCGTCCTGCTCGCCGAACTGACCCTCGCAGTAGATGATCGCGCTCGACCCGACCGGGAGCGCGAAGGGCTCAGCGAGCTGGAGGGCGTCTGCAGGCAGATTGCTGGGACGACCGGAGGGCAGATTGTCGGAAGACGACGGCATGAGGTTCCTCTGAGAGCGCTCAGAGTAGGCGACGGGCTTCGTGGCGAGGCTGCTGCCCAACGGTCAACGAGGCGTCTGCCCTGAGAGGCGGCAAGGTTGCCGCACTCCTCGAAGGTAACACCCAGCGCGCGGACCGGTAGCATCCGGGCAGTGTCCGACACTCGCCCCCGCCGTACCTTCGCCGTCATCAGCCACCCTGACGCCGGAAAGTCCACCCTCACCGAGGCCCTCGCGCTGCACGCGCGGGTGATCACCGAGGCGGGTGCGGTGCACGGCAAGGGCGACCGTCGCGCCACCGTCTCGGACTGGATGGCGATGGAGAAGGCGCGCGGCATCTCGATCACGTCGGCGGCGCTGCAGTTCGTCTACAACGACCACGTGATCAACCTGGTCGACACCCCCGGCCACTCCGACTTCTCCGAGGACACCTACCGCGTGCTCTCGGCCGTCGACTCCGCGGTCATGCTCGTCGACGCCGGTAAGGGCCTGGAGCCGCAGACCCTGAAGCTCTTCCGGGTCTGCGCGCTGCGCGGCATCCCGGTCATCACCGTCATCAACAAGTGGGACCGTCCCGGCCTCTCGCCGCTGGGCCTGATGGACGACATCGAGGAGCAGATCAAGCTGCGCCCCACTCCCCTGACCTGGCCGGTCGGCGAGGCCGGCGACTTCCGCGGCGTGCTGGACCGGCGTACGGGTGAGTTCATCAAGTACACGCGTACGGCGGGGGGCGCGACCCGCGCACCCGAGCGCCGGATGGCGGCCGACGAGGTCGAGGAGGTCGACGCGCTGGCGTGGGCTGAGGCGGTCGACGGTCACGAGCTGCTCGAGCTCGACGACTACGACCACGACCAGGGGCGCTTCCTGGCCGGCGAGACGACGCCGGTCATGTTCGCCTCCGCGCTGCAGAACTTCGGCGTCGCGCAGCTGCTCGACCTGCTGCTCGACCTCGCCCCGAGCCCCAGCGCGACCGAGGGTGTCGACGGTTCAGTGCGCGAGGTGGACGACGAGTTCAGTGCGTTTGTCTTCAAGGTGCAGTCGGGCATGAACTCCGCCCACCGCGACCGGCTCGCCTACGCACGCGTCGTCTCCGGCACCTTCGAGCGCGGCATGGTCGTCACGCACGGCACGACCGGGCGCCCGTTCGCCACGAAGTTCGCCCAGGCGATGTTCGGCCGCGAGGCGACCTCGGTCGAGACCGCCGAGCCCGGCGACATCATCGGCCTGGTCAACGCGGGCTCGCTGCGCGTCGGCGACACGATGTATGTCGGCGACCCGATCGCCTATCCCCCGGTGCCGAGCTTTGCGCCGGAGCACTTCATGACCTGCAGCGCGGCGGACATCAGCAAGTTCAAGCAGTTCCGCAAGGGCATCGACCAGCTCGACCAGGAAGGTGTCGTGCAGGTGCTGCGCTCGGACCTCCGGGGCGATGCCAACCCGGTGCTCGCGGCCGTCGGCCCGCTGCAGTTCGAGGTGGTCGAGGACCGGATGAAGAACGAGTTCAACTCCCCGATCCGGCTATCGCGGCTCGACTACTCGGCAGCGCGGCTCACCGATGCGGCCGGCGCCGACGCGCTCCGCGGCGTACGGAACACCGAGGTGCTGCAGCGCAGCGACGGCACGTGGCTGGCGCTCTTCATCGACAAGTGGACGGCCGGCTACGTCGGTCGCGAGAACCCGGACGTCATGCTCGAGGAGCTCCCCGCCGGAGGCTGACCGCGCGCGGTCGAAAATCGCGTGACGGGTGTCGGTGGCCCCTGCTGGAATGTGCAGCATGCAGGTAGCTCGGGCCCTCCAGCGGTTGATCCCACCGACTCCCCTCTCCCGGCGGCTGGCCACCCAGTCGCTGCTCTTCGCCGCGGGCGAGGGCACGTTCAACACCGCGAGCGCCGTCTTCCTGATCAAGGTCGTCGGGCTGACTGCGGCCCAGGCGGGCCTGGCGATCACGATCACGATGGTGGCCTCGTTCGTGCTCTCCTACCCGCTGGGCCGGCTGACCGACCGGCTCGGCCCGAAGCGGATGTGGTCGACGGCGGCGTTCGGTCGCTGCGGCGCACTGGCAGCGCTCCCCTTCGTCGACTCCTTCGAGAGCTACCTGCTGGTCGGCGTCGTCTTCGCAGCGTTCGAGGCCCTGGGCGATGTCAGTCGTGAGGCCTATATCCTCGACGTGATGTCGCGTGAGGAGCGGCTCGAGACCCAGGCCTACCTGTACTCCTGGCTCAATGCCGGCTTCACGATCGGTGCCTTGCTCGGCGGTCTCGCGCTGGCGACGGACAGCCTGACCGTCGTGCAGTTCACCCCGTGGTTCGCCGCGGCCCTGATGGCGATCAACGCGGTCGCGATCGGCCGGATGCCCAAGGCGCCGCACGACCTGCGGGTCGCTGCCGGCGAAGCCCGCGAGAAGTTCACCGAGCCGGGACCGCTGCGCAACCCGGGCTGGATGCTGGTCTCGATGTTCCTCGGCACGATGTGGACCAACCAGGTGCTGCTCAACATCGTGATCCCGCTGTGGCTGGTGGAGCGCACCGACGCTCCACCGGTGCTGCTGGCCTGGCTCTTCGGCACCAACACGGTGCTCTGCATCTTCCTGCCGGCGTACATGAGCAAGACGGTGACCGACGTCCGCACGGCCGTGCGCAACATCGGCGTCGCGACGGCGTTCTTCGTGGTCAGCTGCGGGATCACCGCGGCGACGCACTCGACAGTCGGTCTCTGGACGATCGCGCTGATCTGGCTCGGCCACGTGACCGTGACGGGTGCGGAGCTCTTCCTCTCGGCGGCGATGTGGACCTTCCAGGCCGACCTGATGGACCCGCGTCGGCGTGGGGAGTACCAAGGCGTCGGCGATGTCTTCAGCAAGCTCGGCTTCCTCTGGGCACCGGCGCTCTACACATTCCTGGCGATGGAGTGGGGCCCGGAAGGCTGGGGCGTGATCGCGCTGATCATCGTGGTCGCGGCGGCCGGTCTGCGGGTCGCGGTGGCCCGCGCCAACCGGTTCGCGACCACGTATTTCCCGCAGCAGGAGACGGTCGTCGCGTAGCCCTGCGGGAGTAGGGTGCGAGGCATGTTCACGACGCAGGACGAGCTGCTCCGCTTCCTCAAGGACGAAGGCGTCGAGATGGTCGACGTGCGCTTCGTCGACCTCCCGGGCATCGAGCAGCACTTCACCGTGCCGGTGTCGTCGTTCGACGAGTCGGTCTTCGAGAACGGCCTCGCCTTCGACGGCTCCTCGATCCGCGGGTTCCAGGCGATCAACGAGTCCGACATGGCGCTCTTCCCGGACGTCACCACGGCGTACGTCGACCCGTTCCGCATCGCGAAGACGCTGGTGCTGAGCTTCTTCATCCACGACCCGATCACGGGTGAGGCCTACTCGCGCGACCCGCGCAACGTGGCCCGCAAGGCGCAGACCTACCTCGCCTCGACGGGCATCGCCGACACGGCGTACTTCGCGCCGGAGGCGGAGTTCTACATCTTCGACTCGGTGCGTTATGCGACGTCTGCCAACGAGGGCTACTTCCACATCGACTCGGTCGAGGGCTGGTGGAACACCGGCACCAGCGACCCGGACAAGCCCAACCTGGGCTACAAGACGCGCTTCAAGGGTGGCTACTTCCCCGTCGCGCCGTACGACCACTTCACCGACCTGCGCGACGAGATGGTGAAGAAGCTCGAGGGTGCGCAGCTGCTCGTCGAGCGCGCGCACCACGAGGTCGGCACAGCCGGTCAGGCGGAGATCAACTACCGCTTCGACACGCTGCTCAAGGCGGCCGACGACGTCATGAAGTTCAAGTACATCGTGAAGAACACCGCCTGGGAGGCGGGCAAGTCGGTGACCTTCATGCCGAAGCCGCTCTTCGGCGACAACGGCTCCGGCATGCACGTGCACCAGTCCCTGTGGAACGGCGGGACGCCGCTCTTCTACGACGAGACCGGGTACGCCGGGCTGTCCGAGATGGCGCGCCACTACATCGGCGGCATCCTCAAGCACGCACCCGCGGTGCTGGCCTTCACGAACCCGACGGTGAACTCCTACCACCGGCTGGTGCCGGGCTTCGAGGCGCCGATCAGTTTGGTGTATTCGTCGCGCAACCGGTCGGCGTCCGTGCGCATCCCGATCACCGGCGCGAACCCGAAGGCGAAGCGGATCGAGACCCGCTTCCCCGACCCCTCGGCGAACCCGTATCTCGCCTTCTCGGCCCTGATGCTCGCCGGCCTCGACGGCATCAAGAACCGGATCGAGCCCGCCGAGCCGATCGACAAGGACATCTACGAGCTCCCGCCCGACGAGATGGCCGAGATCGCCCAGGTCCCGACGTCGCTGGGTGCTGTGCTGGACGCACTGGAGTCGGACTCGGAGTTCCTGACCGAGGGCGGGGTCTTCACCGAGGACCTGATCGAGACGTGGATCGACTACAAGCGGACCCAGGAGATCGCGCCGGTGCAGCTGCGGCCGCATCCGCACGAGTTTGAGCTCTATTACGACATCTAAGTCCGACCGCATCGGTCAGAACACCAAGCGAACCATCGTGACGGCGCCGACGACCATCAGTCCGAGCACGATCAACAAGAAGACCAGGCAGCCCAAACCAGCCAGACGACCCCCGTGCGGGTAGTCGACAGCCTCGGCAGCCCAGTCAGGTTCGCCCCTGTTCACCCATTCGGTGAGGTGCTCCCACGAGCAGAAGTCCTTCCAGACCTCCGGGCCGACGTTCTCGAACTCAACGCCGAAGTACGTTCCATGTGCCGTCGCGGGTCCGCCACACAGAGCACAAGTGCGGTCGTTGTCCGAGGTCATGGCGCGAGCCTGCCAGCCAGACGGTCTTCAGGCATCCGACTTTGCGGCCTGCTCGGCGGCCACACGGGCCAGCAACCACGTCGCAATGGAGGCAGTCACCGAACCAACGAGTCCGATCCCCACGACCATCAACACCGCCGCGATCAACCGACCCTCCGTCGTCACGGGGAACCGGTCGCCGTAGCCCACGGTGGTCACGGTGGTCGTGGCCCACCAGAGCGCGTCGCCGAAGGTCGTGATGTTCGCCCCCGACGCCTCATGCTCGGCGTCCAGGATCGCGAGCGCCCCAAGACCCACGGACATGGCTGCAACGGCCGACACGTAGACCATGACGCGCCCGGCCAGGTTCGACGCCGCGGATCGATCGAGGATCCGCAGCAGCGCGAGGAGCCGCAGCAGCCTGAGTGGCCTCAGCAGCGGCAACGTCACCAGGGCGACGTCGTACCAGTGCCGCAGTGCGTATTCGCCGCGAGCCTCAGCAAGTGCGAGCCGCACGATGAGGTCGACCGCGAAAGCAACCCACACGGTCCAGGACACCCACTTGAAGAAGTCGACGGCATCCGGGCTCAGGCGAGGATCGAGCACAGGCCAGGCATAGGCGACGAGAAAGGCAAGAGCCAGGAGGATCAGCGGCACCTCTGCTCGCCGCTCCCAGCGCTCCACCCGCGTGATCGCATCAGCCATGCGGCTCAGTGTGCCGGGTCAGCGCAGCACTGTCCGCGACTTGCGGCGCCACTCCGTTCCGTAGGATCGGGGTGCTTCAGCGCGCACTGCCTGGGCACCACCCGGAGGACGCATGCCGCACCAGCTTGTCGACATCCCGCTGACCGTGGTCGCCCGGCGTGACGAGACGCCCGACCACCTGACGCTCGTCTTCGAGCGGCCGCGCGGCTTCAGCTTCGAGGCCGGCGACTGGATCGACCTCGAGTTCCCGGGGCAGGACCTCGCGGGTGGCAAGACCTACTCGCTCTCCTCTTCCCCCGGCGAGCCGGACCTGGCGATCACGTTCAAGGTCGGGCAGAGCGCGTTCAAGCGCGCGCTGCAGACGGCCGCGCCCGGCGACCAGCTGCGGATCACGGCGTACGGCAACGACTACGACTTCCAGCTCGAGCGTCACCGCTCGAGCGTGCTGATCGCGGCGGGCGTGGGGGTCGCGCCGTTCCGCAGCATGATCGCCGAGATGGCTGAGACCGGCAGCCGCGAAGTGGCGCACCTGATCTACCTCAACCGCACTGACGACTTCCTCTTCCGCGACGAGTTCGACGCGTGGTGCAAGCAGCTCCCGGGCGTCACCATCGACTACGTCGTGACGGCCGGGATGAAGAGCAAGGAACGCCGACGCCTCCTTGCGGCCAGCGTCAGCGACTCCGTGCACTACTACTACATCGCGGGCCCGCCGGCGATGATCGAGGCGACCGAGGCCGTGCTCATGGAGGCGGGTGCGGACCACGACGACATCCGCATCGACTCCTTCGGCGGCTACTGAACCTCAGGCGCTCGCGAACCAGGGCTGGTGCAGGTCGTAGAACGTCGCGGACGACATCGCGTAGTCGAGCTCCCTCTGGACCTCGGCCGGCGGCGGGTTGTTCTCCCTCATCCGCGCTTCGGCCTCGCTGGTGAACGCGATCGTCTCGGTGAAGGTCCCGTCGGGTTCGAACGCGAGCGTCGCGCCGAGGATGTCCGGTCGCATCTCGTGCAGCGCCTGGGTGTCCGCCATCATCGCCTTCAGGCGCGCGGGGTCGTCGACCCGACCGCGGATGATCTGGACGAAGCCGGCCTCGTCGGAGCCGCCGTCCATCATCAGCGTGACGTCGTCGCAGTCGTGGAACTCGACCGGCCCGTCCATCAGGGCGTCGAGCCGCTGCGCCCAGGCGCCCTGCTCGGGACGGGCCGAGTTCGCCGCGGCGTCCTCGCGCGACGCGAACCGCACCACCGCCAGCAGCTGGTTGTCGTCGGTGAAGCCGAACGTGCCGCCCAGCCATCCGGTCGCTCCGGGTGCCAGGTCACGACGCCACTCGTCGATCAGCGCATGTGCCTCTTCGTGGCGCGAGCACGATCCCTGAATCACCTGGATGAACATGGCACTTCCTCCTCGTGGTCGGGTCGGGCAACTTCCGGTCGAGGCGCAGGACGGACCCCGGCCGGGCCCATCGATCAACGTACGCCGGGTGCCCGACGTACGCCATCCACCCCAGTACCACCCCCGGCACCAACCGGTGGGCGCGGCACAGCCGTCGGCCAGGTCCAGGCCGCGCGTACGACGTACGCCAGCAGGCCGAGCTCGATCGCGACGCCGAGGCCGTAGAAGAAGAGCCACGACTCCCCCGTCAGGTTGAACGCCGTCACGGGGACGTAGAGCCCCGCCACGACCAGGTTGGCGAGCCGGCTCGCCCTGGCGGGCAGCGCCACCGAGAGCGCGATCATCAGCGCCGGAATCGACACGAGCGCCAGTGCTGCAGTGGAGAACGTCTGGGAGAGGTCGAACTCGAAGACCCTCCCCTCGAGGATGTCGGCGACCACACCCGGCGTGAAGAAGTTCAGGATGTCCACGTAGGCGTAGAGGAACATGAAGCTGGTCCACGTGGCCGCGAGCTTGACGCGCACCGGGATCGGCGGGTCTGCGAGTGCGGCGGTGGGGTGTTGCATCGTCATCAGGGACTCCCTTGTCGAGGTGAGGTTCGGTGGCTCCACGATCGCTGTGCACCCCCACCTGAAACCTCCGCCCCGAGGCCGGAACTCTCTCCTCCTTTCGGCTGGTACGCCGGAGCGCACCGGTCCCTAAGGTGGTGCCGTGATCACCGACCGGCGCTCCCTCTGGCACGAGCCGCGGCCTGCCGACGCACCGACCGTCGGTCGGCTCGACTGGCTGCTGGCGGGCGCCTTTGCCGCGGTCGTGCTCGTCGAAGGCATCGTGCGCCCGGGCGTGGAGCTGCGGCCGCTCGTGATCCTGCTGGCCCTGACCGTTGCGCCCGCTCTGCTCTTGCGTCGTCGCATCCCCCTCGGCGCCGCCGTGCTCGGCTGGAGCGGAGCCGGGCTGCTGTCGATCCTCCAGAGGGTGACGCACACGGCGGACCTGGGGCTCTACTCCATGATGGCGATCCTGGTCCTGCTCTACTCGCTGGTGCGGTGGGGCTCGGGGCGCGAGGTGGCGCTGGGCACCGCGTTCGTGGCTGTCGTCGTCGCCCTGGGGATGTACGTCGCCAATGCGGGCCTGGCCCAGCTCCTCGGCGGGACCGTCTACGTGCTGGCCTTTGTCGCACTCGCGGCCGTGTTCCGCTACCGCGCCGACATCTGGCAGCGTCGCCTGACCGAGATCCGCAACCAGGAACGGTTGGGGCTGGCACGCGAGCTACACGACACCGTCGCCCACCACATCTCGGCCATCGCCGTGCAGGCGCAGGCCGGTCGCGTGGTGGCTGGTGTGCAGCCCGAGAAGGCCACGGACGTCCTGGGCGCGATCGAGTCCGAAGCCTCGCAGGCCCTGGCGGAAATGCGGTCGATGGTGCGCGTGCTCCGCGAGGACGACGACGTCGCCTACGCGCCGCAGCGTGGTGTCGCCGACCTGCCCGCCCTCGCCCGGACCGGGCCGACGCCCCGGGTGGAAGTCACCCTGACCGGCACGCTGACCGGGCTCGCGCCTGCCGTGGAGAGCGCACTTTTCCGGCTCGCGCAGGAGTCACTGACCAACGCCACACGCCACGCGCGGGGCGCGGCCCGCGTCGCGATCGACGTACGCCGCGAGGGTGATGCCGTACGGCTCCGCGTCACCGACGACGGGAGCACCGAGCCAGGATCGACGCCCGAGCACGGGTTCGGCCTGCGGGGCATGACCGAGCGCGCCCACCTCCTCGGCGGGTCGCTCACCGCCGGCCCCGGCCCCGGCGGCGGCTGGGTGGTCGAGGCCATGCTGCCGGCGGAGGAGCTGCGATGAGCATCCGTGTCGTCGTCGCCGACGACCAGGACCTGGTGCGCACGGGCCTCGTGATGATCCTCGACACCCAGCCCGACATTGAGGTCGTGGGCCAAGCCGCAGACGGACTGGCCGCGCTCGACGTCGCGACCCGGCTCCGTCCCGACGTCCTCCTTGTCGACATCAGGATGCCCGGGCTGGACGGCGTCGAGGTGACCCGGCGCCTCGCCGGGCCGGACATCACCGACCCGATGGCGGTCGTGGTGATCACCACCTTCGACCTCGATGAGTACGTCCTCGGCGCCCTCCGCGCTGGCGCCCGCGGCTTCCTGCTCAAGGACGCCGGGCCCGAGCTCCTCGTGCAGGCCATCCATGCCGCGGCGGACGGCGACGCGCTGATCGCGCCCAACGTCACGCGACGGCTGCTTGGGACCTTTGCCGATCAGGCTCCGGCCGCACCGGCACAGCCGATCGACCCACTCACCGACCGTGAGGAAGACGTGCTCGCCCTGGTGGCACGGGGAAGAACCAACGCCGAGATCGCCTCGGAGCTCTTCATCGGGCTGAGCACGGTCAAGACCCACGTCGCTGCGTTGATGACCAAGCTCGGCGCCCGCAACCGCGTCGAGATCGCGATCTGGGCCTACGACACCCGACGCGCCAGGAACGATGTCCCCTGAGGACCCACCTGACGCTCGTTTTCGAACGACCGCGCGACTTCGCGCCGTCACAGGCCGAGCAACTCATGAGGCGGTTCGATGTTGCGGTCATCAGCTGCCTGCTGCATGACCCGCGAGGCGCGACCGGGTTCAGCATCGCTGGGAACGACCAGGAGCCGGATCCGTTCCCCGGAGACCATCTTCACGAGCATCACGTGAGTGTCGCCCCTCGGGAGGAAGTCCACCTTGACCCTGCTGTGGCCGGCACGGATCCAGCGCACGTCGGGGGCGCCGCTCACCGAGTCCCAGTCGAGTCGGGAGAACAGAAGCCGCTCGATCCGGCCGATCAGATGTGGAAAGTGGTCCACGAGGTCTGCTGCTTCGACCTGAAGGTCACGGGACTGCGGCCACCACGCTCCGTCGACCGGTCCGGACTGGAAGCTGTTGTCGAGCTGGATCCGCAATGCGACGCGCTCGTGGCCCAGTGTCTGGGTAGGGACGGGGACTGATGTTGACGTCGTCATGACTTCGCCTCACGCGCAGGACCTCGAGCGGCCTCGAGGAGGACTTCGGCTGCCGTCCGGTCATTCCCGGCGTCGGCCGACACCCGGAGTGCCTCGACGCCTTGGTCGTGGGCGAGACCGGGCGGAACGACCAGGACATAGAGCGTGCGTCTGTCCGCGGTCTTGAGCAGCACGAGATGGGTGTCGTCGCGCGGAAAAGCGCTGACCTTTACGTAGCGCCCCGCGACCGGCACGATCCGCTGCGTGGAATCCCAGTCGGGCGGCGACACCATAGCCCGGACAACGCGGCCTGACTGCAGCGGAAAGTGGTCCACCAGATCCGCCAGTTCCACCGCGAGCTCCCGGGTCTGGGGCCACCACCCGCCGTCCAGATGATGCTTGCCAGGGTGCTCGACCATGCGAAGGCGCAAGGGAATCCGCTCCGGCTCTGCGCCCCAGGGAGTGAACATAGGACCGTTCGACGTCGACATGACGTCCCGCCTCTCGACCGGCACCGAAGTGTCCAGAGGGAGGCCTCGTGTCCGGTCAGTCACCACAAGCCTATGTCGGGCGCCAAGCGGGGTCAGCCACTGAGGGTTCGGAACGTGCGGCCTCTCAGGGCGGGTCGTCAGGGTAGATGCTCCGCGTCTCCGAACGCCAGTACATGCGCTGGTACGCGCGCGGCACGCGAAACCTGGGCAGCATCTTCACCAGCGCCAGGCATACGTACATCAGCGTGTTGACGGCGACGAAGGCGGCGAGCACGTCCAGCGCCATCACGGATGGCGGAGCCGCCTCGGTCGCGGCCACCCACGGGGTCATGACGCCACCCCGGCGGGCGCCTCGACGGGCGGGCGGAGGCCACCCCAGAGCGCGCGTCGGCCGAGCGCCATGTCGAACACGCCCTTGACGTAGACGGCGTTGAGGAACATCGCGTAGGCGAGCTCGGGGAAGAGCGTGAGGGCCAGGATCCGGGCGCGCCAGCCACCGCGCCAGACGGTGATCACCCGCTCCGCCACGAACACTCCCCCGACGCCGAGCCAGAACGGGTACCAGACCCAGTCCGAGGGCCCGAAGATCATCACCTGCATCAGGGAGAAGTACGCCGCGAAGGCAAACGCGCCGTAGCCAATTCCGAGCTGCTGGGTCCAGTACCGCAGGGTCGACAGCGTGATCCCGTAGGTGCCGAGGTTCTCCAGGGCCCCGCGCTGCCAGCGCAGGCGCTGCGTCCACAGCGTGCGCCAGGTCGGCATCACCTCCGTGACGACGGTGCACTGCTCGGGCGACACCATCAGCCCGCCGAGGCTCTTCAGCGCGAGGGTGAGCTCGTTGTCCTCGGTGAGCGCACGGGTGTCGTAGACCTCCCCCGCCGGACCGGGAAGCGACTTGCCGCGCTCCTCAGCGATCGTCCGGAACGCCACCGGACGGAAGATCGAGGCCGTGCCGGTGAGCACCCAGACCCTGCCGGGTCGCCGGCTCAGGTCGCGGGAGTAGCGGAAGTACTCGTTGCGCTGGAACTGGCCCAGCATCCCGCAGCCGTCCTCGCCATAGAACAGGCCCCCGACCGCCATCAACGCCCGGTCGTTGGTGAACCGACCTCGTGCGACGCGGAGGAAGCCGGCATCCAGGGTGGTGTCGGCGTCCATGATCATGATCAGGTCGTTGTCGCCCTGCCCGGGCAGCAGCGTCCGGAGGGCCTGGTTGAGGGCGCCTGCCTTCTTGTCGACGTTGTCGACCGTCTCGAAGACCTCGACACCAGCTGCCCGCGCGAGCGCGACGGTCCCGTCCGTGCAGTTGTCCGCCACCACGATGACCCGCTCGGGTGGCGCCTGCTGGCCCAGCAACGACTCCAGGGTCGCTGGCAGCCGGTCCTCCTCGTTGTACGCGGGGATCAGCACGGTCACGGTGAGGTGCCCGGCGAACACGCCGCGGGTCGCCTGCATGACCACACGTGGCGCGAGCGGCATCACGCGCGGGTTGAACGACCGGCGAGACCGGATCAGGATCCGGTGCTCCAGCCAGGCGACGGAGGCAGCGAAGAGCACCGCGAACGACAGGGCGATCGCGATCACCCGGGTGCTCGGCGGGTCGCTGTTGTAGAACACGTGCCAGACGCCGAAGAGCGCTCCGCTCGCCGCCGGCGCGTCATCGCCCCTGTTGCGCGCGGCCACCTCGAACCACACGATGGCAGCAGAGAGCGCCGCCAGGCCCAGGATGCCGAGCCCCACGAAACGCTGAAATCGCTGTTGCATCGATTCCCTCCCAGAAATCGATCGCCTTCTCCTACTCCCTTGCAGAGAACAGTAATCCAGCCCGCGGATCCGCGGAGCGGAATAGCATCATCTGCAGCGATGGCCTTCCGGTGGCCGCGTGGGAGGGAGGGGACCGGGCATGCTCAGCACGCGTCGCGGACGTTATCGCGGGCCGTCGGCGGAGGTACGCCGCCTGCGCCACGTCGTCGAAGCCACCCCCAACGCCATGGTCATGGTCGATCGCTCCGGCGCCATCGTCATGGTGAACCTGCAGACGGAGATCCTGTTCGGCTACGACCGGGACGAGCTCCTGGCCATGCGCGTGGAGGAGCTGATCCCGGAGCGGTTCCGTGGTCGGCACGGCGCCTTCCGCGATGGCTTCTTCGCCACCCCAGACACCCGGGCGATGGGCGCAGGCCGTGACCTCTACGGCCGGCACAGGGACGGCACCGAGATCCCCATCGAGATCGGCCTCAACCCGCTGGAGACCGACGAGGGCTCCTTCGTCCTCGCCTCGATCATCGACATCACCGACCGCAAACGCTCCGAGGACCGCATGCGCCAGGTGATCGAGGCCGCGCCGAACGCGATGGTCATGGTCAACGAGGCCGGCAGCATCGTCCTGGTCAACTCCCAGATGGAGGAGTCCTTCGGCTACTCCCGCGAGGAGCTCCTCTCCATGCGGGTCGAGGACCTGCTCCCCGACCGCTTCCGCGCCAACCACGAGGGCTACCGGTCGGCGTTCTTCGCGAAGCCCGACAGGCGTTCGATGGGTGTGGGCCGTGACCTCTACGGGCGCCGCAAGGACGGCACCGAGATCCCGATCGAGATCGGCCTCAACCCGATCCAGATCCACGACGAGAACCACGTCCTCGCCTCGATCATCGACATCACCGAGCGCCTGGTCGTCCAGGAGGCCGAGGCCGCGGACCGTGCCGGCCGGCTGCGGCGTTCCATCCTCGACGGAGTCCCCCTGAGCATCCTGGCCACCGACCTCGCCGGGACGATCCTGAGCGCCAACCCTGCGGCCGAGAAGCTCACCGGTACGCCGCAACGTGCACTGGTCCGCTCGACGATCCATGCCGTGCGCGGTGAGCGCCCCGGCGAGGGCACGCTCGAGCCCACCACCGAGGACGGACGCGAGCGCGAGTGGGTGCGCGCCGACGGAGTCCGGATCCCGGTGAACGAAGTCGTCGCGCCCATGGTCGACGCGCTCGGCGCGCCGAGCGGCTACCTGGTGGTCGCCTACGACATCTCGATGCGCAAGGAGGCCCAGGCGGCGGTGCGGCACATGGCGCACCACGACTCTCTCACCGACTTGCCGAACCGGACGATGCTCAACGAGCACCTGCACGAGGCGATGGCACGGGCCGACCGGACGGGCACCGGCCTGGCAGTGCTGCTGCTGGACCTCGACCACTTCAAGCGGGTCAACGACTCACTCGGCCACCACATGGGCGACGAGCTCCTGCTGCGGATGGCGGCCCGTCTCACCTCGTGCGTCCGGCAGGGCGACCTGGTCTCCCGCCTGGGTGGTGACGAGTTTGTGGTCGTCTTCGGCGGGCTCGAGGCCGACGGGTCCTCGGACCACCTGCCGGGGCGGGTCGAGGATCTGCTCGAGGCGGTGTCGGCGCCGATCGACGTGCACGGCCACGAGCTGGTGGTGACGGCGAGCCTGGGCGGTGCGAGGTATCCCTCCGACGGCGCGGATGCGGCCGCCCTGCTCAAGAACGCCGACACGGCGATGTACCACGCGAAGGTCGCAGGGCGTAACAACTTCCAGTGGTTCTTCCCCGCCATGCTCGACGAGACCAACGACAAGATCGCCCTGGCCTCTGCGCTGCAGCAGGCGCTCAGCCGTGGCGAGATCACGGTCGCCTACCAGCCGCAGGTCGACCTGCGGTCGCACCAGGTCGTCGGCACCGAGGCGCTTGCACGCTGGGAGAGCCCGGTCCACGGACGCGTGCCGCCGGACCGCTTCATCCCTGTTGCCGAGGACAGCGGCATGATCCGTCAGCTCGGCGAGTGGGTCCTCCGCCAGGCCTGCGCCGACACCGTCGCCCTCCAGCGCACGCTCGGCCGACGGATCGCGGTGGCGGTCAACGTCTCCCCGCGCCAGTTCCGCAGCGGCGACCTGCTGGCGACCGTCACGGCGATCCTCGAGGAGACCGGGCTCGCCCCCCACGACCTCGAGCTCGAGATCACCGAGGGCGTCCTCATCGACGACCCCCGCACGGTCATCGACGTGCTGCACGCGCTGCGGGAGCTCGGCATCCGGATCGTCGTCGACGACTTCGGCACCGGCTTCTCCAGCCTCGCCTACCTGACCCGGTTTCCCATCGACAAGATCAAGATCGACCGCTCGTTCGTCCAGGACCTGCCGATCGACGGGCCGGACGCCGCGATCGTCGACACGATCATCGTGATGGCCCACACGCTGTCGATGAAGGTGATCGCGGAGGGCGTCGAGACCGTGGACCAGGAGGCCTACCTGGCCGAGCGCAACTGCGACGAGGTCCAGGGTTTCCGTTACAGCGCGGGCGTCCCCGCCGAGCAGGTCGCCGAAGTCGTCTCCGGTCTCGCCGGACGCGGACTCTGAGTCAGAGCTTGCCCGGAACGCCCGTCATCCTGCGCAGGATCGCGTCGACGGCGGGCGTCGGGGAGGCACCCGTGAGCGCCGCCTGCGCCTTGGGGAACGCGCCCACGACGTAACGCGCGCGCGGCCGGCGCGAGGTGAGCGCCTTCTCGATCGACTTCGCCACCGCGTCGGCCGGGGCGGCCAGCTTCTGGCTGAGCGGGATCGACTTGCGGAAGCCTGCGGCGTGGTCGGCGTACAGCTCCTGGGCGGTCGCGGGCATGGCGGCGATGGCGGCGTCGAAGTCCTCGAAGGCATTGCCCCAGATGTCGGTGGCGACCTGCGCGGGCTCCACGAGCGAGACGCGCACGCCCCACGGCTTGAGCTCCATCCGAAGGGCGTCGGCGGCGGCTTCGAGGGCGAACTTCGAGGCGTTGTAGGCACCGGTCAGCGGCGTGGCGATGCGACCCGAGAGCGACGAGGTGAAGACGACCCGACCGCGGGACTCGCGCAGGAGCGGGAGCAGCGCCTGGGTGACCGCGATGTGGCCGAAGAAGTTGACCTCCAGCTGGTCGCGGAACGCGTCGAGCGGGACACCCTCGACCGGCCCCAGCAGCGCGTAGCCGGCGTTGTTGACCAGCGCGTCGAGCCGGGTCACCTCGGAGGCGACGCGGGCGATGTCCTCGGCGCCGGTGATGTCGAGGACGACGGGCGTGATCCGGCTGTCGGCCGCGGCCAGCGCGGCGCCGTCGGCCTCACGACGTACGCCGGCGAGGACGTCCCAGCCGGCAGTGGCGAGGCGGAGGGCAGTGGCGCGGCCGATGCCGCGCGAGGCACCGGTGATCAGGACGGTCGGCATGGCCCGAGGGTAGCGGTGGCTGTCAGACCCCGATGATGGCGAGCACCCCGAAGGCGATCACGAGGACCGGGAGCAGGACCAGAAGCGCCCGCAGCCAGACCGGCTTCCCGGAGATGCTGCCGGGCGGCAGGCTCGGGGCTAGCAGCGCGGCGAAGAGTGCGGTCTCGACGACGCAGAAGCCGGCGTACATCAGAAGCGCCGCCGCAGTGTGTGCGGGGCCGTGCTGATCGGCATCGAGGACGACCCAGGTGCCGAAGGCAATGGCCAGGACGAGCAGGAGCGCGCGGAGCCAGGGCCACCAGTCGCGCCGGGAGACCGCGAGGGCTGCCGGGATGATGGTCGGGAACATCGCAGCACCCGCCGCCATGAAGCAGCCGAGGCCGAGCACGCACCCGACGATCCGCGAGGTCAGGGTCAGCCGCCGCTTGTGGTGCCGCCGGGCCAGGTCTGTGAGTCCGACGCACGTGCCGAGGATCGTGAAGACCGTGACGATCGCGATCGTGCCGGACCAGGAGAACTCCGGGTCGGACGAGATGAAGCGCATCCAGCCGCGCAGCAGGACGCCGTAGAGAAGCCCGATCACGACAAATCCGACAACACGCATGCTCCAGCGTAGGACCCCGCGTGGGATCCTGACCGAGTGAAGGTCACCGCGCTCCACATCGCTCCCGGTCGCCGCCTGCCGGTGAAGTACGTCGAGTCGGTGCAGGCCGAGGCAGGCAAGGGTCTCGTCGGCGACCGCTACCACGGTGCCCGGCACCGGCACGTGACGCTGCAGGCGCAGTCCGACCTCGACCTGGCGATGGCCGCGCTCGGCTATGAGTTCCAGCCCGGTGACACGCGGCGCAACATCACCGTGGATGTCGGCCCGATCCCGACGACACCCGGCGAGCGGCTGACCATCGGCGACGTCGAGCTCGAGGTGGTGCGGATCGCCGCACCCTGCAAGATCATGGAGGACGCCGTCGGTCCGGGTGCGACCCCGGCGCTGCGACGTCGTGCGGGCACGTGCTTTCGCGTCCTGTCATCCGGCACGATCTCGCTCGGCGACGAGGTGACCGTCCCCGGCACCCTGTGCTGATCCGCTGCTAGGTTCGCAGCATGGAACTCCTGCTCGAACGGCCCGCCTGGTGGGTGATCGGGCCGGCCACCGGCCTCATCACGATCGCCCTGGTCGCGCTCGTGAACGGCCGCATCGGCATCGTCACCGGCTGGTCCGACGTCGTCGAACGCGCCACCGGAGCCCGCCGGGCCGTCGGGTGGAAGACGTGGTTCGTGATCGGCGTCATCGGCGGCGGCCTGCTCTTCCGGCTGCTCGCCGGCGAGCGCAGCACCGGCGAGGGCTACGGCTGGGTGACCGATGCGTTCAGCAACCCCGTCGTCGTGGCGCTGGTCCTGCTCGTGGGCAGCTTCCTGATCGGGTTCGGCGCGAAGGTCGGCAACGGCTGCACGTCGGGCAACGGCATCGGCGGCTGCAGCTTCGGCTCCCCCGCGAGCTTCGTCGCCACCGGCACGTTCATGGCGGTCGCGATCGCGGCGTCGTTCCTGATCGAGGCACTGACGTGAGCGCGGCGGTGAAGGTCGCCAGCGTGCTCCTGGGTGCCGGCTTCGGCTTCCTGCTCAGCTGGGGCCGGATGACCGACCCCGATGCGATCCAGGCGATGCTGCTGCTCGAAGACTTCTACCTCTACCTGATGATGGCCTCCACGATCGCCGTCGCCATGCCGGGGTTGCTCCTCCTCAAGCGCCTGCAGAAGACGGCGGCGCTGACCGGCGAGACGATCGACCTCACCCGCCAGAAGCCGACCCGCAACCACGTCGTCGGGGCGGCCATCTTCGGCCTCGGCTGGGCGGTCGCCGCCACCTGCCCCGGCCCGATCAGCGCACAGCTCGGGCAGGGCTATGCCTGGGCACTGGTGACGCTGCCCGGCATGCTGCTCGGTGTCTACGCCGCGCTGCGGCTGGCGGGGCGGCCTCAGCCAGCCGCCAAGGTCCCGGTCGAAACCGAGACCGTTGGCTGAGCACGACGGACGTCGCCTGCTGCTGGTCATCGACGCACCGTCGCTGCTCCATCGCAACCACCACGCCCGCGCGCACACCGACATGCGCGACCGCGCCGGGCGCCCCAGCTGGGCACTGCACGGCATGCTGCGCCAGATCCTCGAGGCGCTCGACAGCTTCGCGCCCGATGCGGTGCTCTTCGGGCTCGACGACACCAGCCGGTCGCTGCGGCGCGAGTCGTACCCGGCGTACAAGGCAGGACGCGTCGAGAAGGACCCGGAGCTCGTCGAGCAGCTCGAGCGTGCCGGCGCCCTGCTCGACGCCCTCGGCCTCGCGACGCTCACTCCCCCGGGCCTGGAGGCGGACGACGTCAACGCCTCGGCGGCGGCCTGGGCGACGCGCAACGACTGGGACTGCATCGTCGTCACCTCCGACCGCGATGCCTTCGCGCTGATCAGCGAGAACGTGCGGGTGCTGCGCCTGATCAACGGTGGCATCAACGGCTCGCCGCTGCTCAGCCCTCGCAGCCTCCAGGCGATGTACGGCGTCCGCGCCGAGCGCTACCTCGAGTACGCCGCCCTCCGCGGCGACGCCAGCGACAACCTGCCCGGCGTGGCCGGGATCGGCGAGAAGACCGCGTCGGCGCTGCTCGGACAGCTCGGGCCAATGGAGGGTGTCTGGGCAGACATCGACCACAACGACGGCGCGGCCGTGGTGGCCGTCCTCGACGAGTGGGCGACCGAGGCCGGCACCCGCAAGATCGGTGCCCGCGTCGTGCGGGCCCTGCAGGCCGCGGGCGCCCGCGAGCGCTACGAATTCAACGTCTCCCTGATGACCGGGCGCTCCGACCTCGACCTCGGGCTCACGCCTGACATCCCGGGTACACCCGGGCTCCTGCCTCTGCCGTGGGAGCGGGTCTCGCGGGTCGTCGACTTCTTCGGCGACCCGGCCACGACGACGTACGCCCAGCGGGTGCTGAGCACCGACCCCGCCTCACGGGGTCAGTTGCAGGGTGCGCCCTCGCAACAGGGACGGATGTAGCCACAGCCGTCGCACCGCTCGTGGGAGGTCTCCCAGCGCATCAGCGTGCTGCAGTTGGGGCAGGGTTCGGTCAGATCGGCCACGTCGAAAGCGTACGACGATCGTGACCCCCTCGTGGCGCAGCATGGCCCGGCGAGCCCTACCGTGAGCACGTGCTGATCCTCGACCTCGTCGCGACGTTCGTCTTCGCAGCCTCCGGCGCCCTGACCGCCGTGCGGGCCCGGCTCGACATCGTCGGGGTCGTCGTTCTTGCGACCCTCACCGGACTGGGCGGCGGCTGGATCCGCGACGTCCTGATCAGCGCTGGTCCCCCAGCGTCGCTCGCCGACTCGCGCTACCTGCTGGTGACCGTCGCCGCCGGCATCGTGGGCTTCTTCTTCCACCCCTCGATCGGCCGCGCCGAGGGCGCGATCAACGTCCTGGACGCGTTCGGGCTGGGACTGTTCGTCGCGGCCGGTGCGACCAAGGCAGTCGATGCCGGCCTCCCGCCGGCGGCCGCGGTCCTGCTCGGTGTCGTGACCGGCGTCGGCGGCGGCATCCTCCGCGACACGCTGGTCGGGCGCGTGCCGCTGATCATGCAGAAGGGCGAGCTCTACGCGATCCCCGCGACGTGCGGTGCGCTGGTGGTCGTGCTCGGCCTGCACCTGGCGCAGCCCGACGGGCTGGTGCTGTCGGCCGGCGCGACGGTCACCATCGCGTGGCGCCTGCTGGCCATGCGGCACGGCTGGACCGCGCCCGAGCCCCGCCAGACCTGAGCGCGTGCTCGTGGCACTGCGCTACCTCGGCGTGCCGCCGCCGAACGCGTCAGCGACGGCCTGCCCGCGGAAGACGCGGTACTCCATCGGCGACTCCGCCGCGTACGCCGCTGCCGGCACCGCGCCGCAGGCGATGATCATGTTGCCCTCGCGGCGCCCCTTGAGCGTGGCCGGTTCGACCACGACCACGAGCCCGCCGAGGTCGCGCGCCACGGCGACGAACGGCCGCACGCGCGGGTACGGCGGCCGGTCCACGAGGTTGGTGACGAACACACCGCCGGGCGCGAGCACGCGCCGCACCTCGGCGACGAAGGCGGCCGAGGTCAGCTCCTGGGGCACCAGCCCCTCGAAGAAGGCATCGAGGATGACGACGTCCTGCGACCCGTCGCGGATCTCCTTGATGCCGTCCTGCCCCAGGACCGGCCGCACCTTGATGCCCGAGCGTGGCGGCAGCGGCGCCTCGGACCGGACCCGTTCGATGACGTCGGTGTTGGGCTCCAGCACGATCTGGGGCGAGCGCGGCCGCATGTGGGCGACGTACCGGGCCAGCGTCATCGCGGCACCACCGACATGCAGCACACGCAGCGGTCCCTCGGGCATCGCGTCGATCAGGTCGGCGATCCGGCGGATGTAGTCGAAGACCAGCTTCGTCGGGTCGTCGAGGTCGACGGCGGACTGCTGCATGCCGTCGAGGTCGAGCAGGAAGAGGTCGCTCACGGTCAGCGGAAGGAGCGGGCGGCGGCGACCACGTCGGCGACGGCCGGGTAGTCACCGACGTAGGTCCCGATGTGCTGCCAGAGGACCTCGCCGGCGGCATCGAGGATGACGACGCCGGGCGAGCGCATCGAATCCTTCGGCGGCAGGTCCTTCTGGCGGTAGCCGCGCTTCATCGACTTCAGGTAGGCCAGACCGCTGCGCGGGTCGACGATGCCCAGGCCGATCGACTTCATCGCCCCGACCGCCTCGCGCACCCGCTGCTCGGGGTCCAGGAGCAGCGGGATCGTCACGCCGCGCTCGTCGCGGAGGTACGCCGCCTGGTAGTCAGCCCCTCCGGCCACCGCGATGACGCCGATGCCCTCGGCGGCGAGCTCAGCCTGCACGGACGAAGCCTCGACGGCCCACTCCTGGCAGGGCAGGCAGCCGTAGTAGCGCACCAGCTGGACGATCGTGACGGGCTGCGTGAGCAGGTCGCCCACCGTGGTCGGGGAACCGTCAGCAGTGCCGAGGACGAGGTCGGTGGAGACAGTGGTGGCCATCCCGCGAGCGTGCCAGATCAGGACGCCCGACGGCAGCCCTCGCGGGCGTGATGCTGACGACTCAACGCATGCGGCGCCGGATCACCCAGGCACCCAGGCCGACGGCGGCAGCACCGGCAGCGATGGTGCCGGGGCGGTTGCGCCAGCTGGTGTACTCCGCCTCGACCTGCGGCCAGGCGCGACCGATCGCGGTCGCGGCGTCCTCCGGGGTCGCCTCGAGATCGGCCACGGAGACCGGCTCACCGAAGGTCAGCGTCACCTTGCGCGGGAGCGGCCACTTCCGCTTCTCGGTGCCGGTGATCGTGGCCGGCACCAGCGGTGCCCCGGCCTCGATGGCGAGCCGGGCAGCGCCACGCTTCGGTGCACCCAGGTCGTCGCCACGCACGCGGGTGCCCTCGGGGAAGAGCGCGAGCGCGTCACCGCGGGCCAGGATGGCGCGTGCGGTCTCGAGCGCCTCGGCGTCCGACTCGCCCCGGCGCACCGGGAAGTAGCCGAGCGCGAGGAAGTACTTCGCCCAGCGGCCCTCGGCGTACTCCGCCTTGCCCATGAAGTGCACCGGGCGACGCAGGACCAGCGCCACGAAGAACGGGTCCCAGAAGCTCTTGTGGTTGGGGACGATGACGATCGGCCCCTTCTTCGGGACGTTCTCCTTGCCGCGTACGGTGAAGCCGCAGAGCATCCGGAAGACCAGGCCGACGACCGTCTTCACGATGAAGTAGAAGGGGCCGCTGACGCCCTCCTCACGGGCGATGCGGTGGGCTTCGGCGTTGGTCATCGACATGGGGCCGATCCTGCCGTGGCTCAGCGCGCGTGGCTGAGGACGCGCCGAAGCGTGGACGCCGGCTTTGCCGCGTCCGGACCGGTCACCGGCGAAGGCTTGCCTGCGGACGCAGCGGCCTCGGCCAGCGCCTCCCGTGTCGTCAGCTTGACCCGCGGTCGACCCGCCTCGGCACCCTCCGACCGCTCGAGGCGGTCGATGGCCAGCCAGCCGCGCGTGCCGACCTCGCCGGGACGGCGCTCCACGGTCGTGGTCGGCTCCTCGAGCAGCCCGGCGGCGAAGTCGGCCAGCAGTCCGGCGACCGTCTCCTCCGCACACGACTTGTTGGTCCCGAGGAAGCCCGACGGACCCCGCTTGATCCAGCCCGCGACGTAGACGCCGGGCTCGACGCGGCCACCCTCGTTGGGTACGACGGCGCGCTGGTCATCGAAGGGAAGGTCCGCCACGGGGTGCGCCCGGTAGCCGACGGCGCGCAGCACCAGGCCCGCCGTGATCACCTCGGTGCGGTCACTGAGGACGGCCTTGCCGTCGACCACCTCGGTGGCGGCGACCTCGATGCCCTCGACACGGTCCTCACCGACGATGCGGACCGGTGCGGTGTTGAACCGGAGCACGATGCGACGCAGGCCGGGGCGCGGCGGGCGCGCGGCGAGCTCGGCCAGGACCCGGGTCTTGACCGAGGTCACCTCGACCTTCCCCTCGACCGCGACGTCGATGTCCGTGAGGCCGGCGAGGCCGACCAGCTCAGGAAGCGTGAAGGCGGCCTCGCCGGGGCCACGACGGCCCAGGACCACGACCTCCCGGATCGCGCTGTCGCGCAGCGCGGCGAGCGCGTGGTCGGCGATGTCGGTGGCAGCCAGCACGTCGGGGTCCATCGCGAGGATGCGGGCGACGTCGAGCGCGACGTTGCCGTTGCCGATCACGACGGCGCGCTCGCTGTCCAGCGCGTAGGTCGCCTCGGCCTGGTCGGGATGGCCGTTGTACCAGGCGACGACGTCGGTCGCGGACGCGCTGCCCGGCAGCTCCTCGCCCGGGATGCCGAGGCGCCGGTCGGTCGCAGCACCGACGGCGTAGACGACCGCGTGGTACGCCGTGCGCAGGTCGGCGAGCGCGATGTCCTGCCCGACCTCCACGTTGAGCCGGTAGCGGAAGCCGCGCTCACGCTGGATCGCGTCGAAGAGGTCGGTGACTGCCTTGGTGTGCTGGTGGTCGGGAGCCACGCCGTAGCGGGCGAGGCCGTGCGGCGTGGGCAGGCGGTCGAACACGTCGACCGACACGCCCTTCTGCTTCAGCAGCTCGTCGGCGACGTAGAGACCGGCCGGGCCGGCGCCGACGACAGCCACCCGCAGGCCCCGGGCGTCGACCGCCTGCCGATGCGGGACCGGCGCGAGGATCGACCGGTCGGCGTGCGGGTTCTCGCGGTAGTACGCCGCGTTGATCTGCACGAACGGCAGCTGGGCATCGGTCAGCTTGGTGTGCGGCTGCAGCGCCTGGGCCGGGCAGGCCGTGGCGCACGCGCCACAGTCAACGCACGCGACCGGGTCGACGTACAGCATCTCCGCGGTGGCGAAGCCCGGCTCCCCGGGCGAGGGGTGGATCGCGTTGACAGGGCAGGCGATCGCACACGCCCCGTCACTGCAACAGGACTGGGTGACGACGTACGGCAAGTCAGGCCGCCTGCTGGGCGCCGCGGCGGCCGTGGCCACCCCGCTCGTGGACCTCGCCGCGGTAGCGCGACGGGCGGCCACCCATGCCCAGGAGCTTCCAGACGGGGCGGGTCACCCGGTTGAGCAGGCCCATCTCATCGGCGAGCATCCGGAGGTCGGAGAAGGTCTCCGAGAGCAGCTCCGCACCCTGCGGGCCGTTCCAGTAGACCTCCTTGATCACCTCGCGCGGGATGCCGAGCTTGGCGCAGGAGGCACGGTCCGGGGTGAGGATCATGTCGCACATCAGGCGGTAGACCAGCGGCGTCGCGACGCTGAGCAGGCTCCGCGAGATCAGGCCCATCCGGTCCTGCTTCTCGGTGAGGTAGCGGTGCGCGAACGAGATGTGGCGTGCCTCCTCCGCCACATGGATGGAGGTGATCCGGCGGACCAGCGGGTGCATCTGCCAGTCGCTGCGCAGGATGAGCTTCTGTGCGTGGTCGATCGGCTCCTCGCCGCCCAGCACCATCGTGAAGAAGAACGACGGGTGGATGCGCGCGAACGCCGGGATCAGCAGCTGCAGCGGCGTGGTCTTGGTCCAGCCGCGCATGCCGGGGGCATCGATGCCCGTCCGGTTCACGAACTGCTGGAACATCTGGGTGTGGTGGGTCTCCTCGGTCGCCTCGTGGGTGACGTAGCGGAACTCGGGAGCACCGTTGGGGAGGTCGTAGACGAACTGCATCAGGCCGCGGATGAGGAGGTTCTCGAACTCGAGGCCGACCTTCATCATCTGCGCCATCATCCAGAGGCCGATCTCCTTCTGGCGCTCGGCCGGGAGCTCGCGGTACCAGATGTGGCCGCCGAGCGGGTGCTCGAGCGGGAGGATCCAGCAGTCGTCGTCCGGGTCGATCGCATGGGTCGGGTTGTCCCAGTCGATGTCCTCGAACGCATCGAAGTGCTTGCGGACCGAACCTTCCGAGAGGGTCTCGAGGACCTCGTCGTAGCTCTGGATCTCCGTCATCACTGACCTCCTGGTGCCGTGTCGCTCCCCCGGAGCGGTGTCCCGTCCACATCGACTGGACACATGTAAAACGCTAACTGGGACACGGTGTCACGGAAACAATTTCGGCATGTGTCCCCCGCCACATTCCTCAGGCCACGCCTGCGGCGCGGCGTACGTCGCCGGGAAGCGCGACCCATCTCACGTCCTCCACTGCTGACCCGGACCGCCGCCGAGGAATACGATCCCTCGACAACGTGTCCAGCACACCTCGACGGGCCCTGCTCGCGGGAAAGTGCCGTTCGAAGGATCCCCATGCAGCTGCTCGCCGTTCTCGACCGCGCCGTGCTCGAAGGCCGCTCCCTCGCGGCCATGACCCGCGCAGGCGTCCTCCCGGTCGGGCGCCCTGACCACCTGCTGGGCATGGTCAGGTCGATGAAGGCCTACGGGCCGTTCGGTGGCGCTGTCGCTGCCGCGACCGCTCATCACGCCGACCGGACGGCGATCCTCGACGAGCGCGGCGAGATCACCTACCGCGACCTCGACCGCACGGTGAACCAGCTCAGCAACGTCCTGCGCGCGACGTACGCGCCCGGCCAGACGGTCGGCATCCTGATGCGCAACCACCGCAACCCGCTGGTCGTCGCCTGGGCAGCCTCGCGCGCCGGTCTCAACACGGTCTGGCTCAACACCGCCTTCTCCGCGCCGCAGCTCGCCGAGGTCGCGGGGCGCGAGGGTGTCGACATCCTCTTCGTCGACGCCGACCTCGCACCGCTGGCCGCCGCCCTGACGATCCCCGTCATCACCACCGACATCGCGACCCCCACCGACGACCTGGACGCCTACCTCGCCGCCGGCTCCACCACGCCGCCCCCGAGCCCCGCGCGCCCTGGCCGGCTGATCCTGCTCACCTCCGGCACCACGGGCACGCCGAAGGGCGCGCCGCGTACCGAGCCGAAGGGCTACACGCTGCCGGGCTCCCTGCTCGAGCGCATGCCGATGCGCTCGCGCGGCGTGACCGTGATTGGCCCGCCGCTCTTCCACGGCACCGGCCTGATCATGACCCTGATCAGCATCGCGCTGGGCTCGAAGGTCGTGCTCCGGCGGTCCTTCTCCCCCGAGCAGTTCCTGGCCGACATCGTCGACCAGCGTGCGACGACGGTCTGCGCCGTCCCGGTGCTGCTGCAGCGCGTCCTCGCCCTCGGCGACGAGCACCTCGCCGGGGTCACCACCCCCGACCTGCGTGTCGTCTTCTGCTCCGGGTCAGCGCTGCCTGCCGCCGTTTCTGCAGAGTTCCAGGACCGCTTCGGCGACGTCATCTACAACCTCTACGGCTCCACCGAGGTCTCGATCGCGACGATCGCGACCCCGGACGAGGTGCGCCACCACCCGACGTCGGTCGGCAAGCCGGCCCTGGGCTCGCGCGTCGAGCTGATCGGCGACGACGGCAAGCCGGTCGCCCACGGCCAGCGCGGCCGGGTCTTCGTCGGCACCGTGACCCCGTTCGAGGGCTACACCGGCGGCGGCAGCAAGGACACCGTGGACGGCATGATGGCGACGGGCGACGTCGGCCACTTCGACGAGGCGGGCCGGCTCTACATCGACGGCCGCGACGACGACATGATCGTCTCCGGCGGCGAGAACGTCTTCCCGGCCGAGGTCGAGGAGCTGCTGATCGCCCACACCGACGTCGAAGAGGCCGCAGTGGTCGGCGTCGAGGACGCGGAGTTCGGCATGCGCCTGCGTGCCTTCGTCGTCTGCCACGAGGGACGCACCCTCGGCGAGGACGACGTGCGCACCCTCGTCCGCGAGAACCTCGCCCGCTACAAGGTGCCGCGCGACGTGATCTTCCTCGACGAGCTGCCCCGCAACCCCACGGGCAAGGTCCTCAAGCGCAACCTCGTGCAGTGGGAGTCGTGATGGAGCTCGCTCCCCTGAACGTCGCCCGCCAGATGGCCCGCAACGCGTGGGACCTCTCCTGGTTCGGCCCCGGCCTCGAGCACGAGCGGACGCCGTCTGCCGTCGTGTACGACGAGCCGCACGCGCGCCTCGAGCGGGTGGCGCCCGACGCCGAGGTCTCGGGCAACCCGGTGCTGCTCGTGACCCCGCTCGCCGTGCCGGTCACCTGCTGGGACCTGCGCGAAGGCCAGAGCCTCGCCGCCCACCTGACCGGACTCGACGGCGACGGCCCCGGCCGGCCGACGTACACGATCGACTACGGCGCCATCGGCTTCGCCGACCGCGGCATGGGCTTCGAGCACTGGATCGACGGCATCCTGCCTCGCGCGGTCAAGCGCATCTCCGCCGAGCACGGCGGCGCGAAGGTGCACCTCGTGGGCTGGTCCCACGGCGGCACCATGTCGCTGCTGATGGGTGCGTGGAAGCCGGAGCTGCCGATCGCCTCGATCAGCGCGTTCGGCACCCCGACCGACTACCGCGTCAACTCGACGTACGCCGGACTCTGCTGGGTCTACGACAACCTCGGCCCCGCGTTCGTCACCATGCCGATGGCCCTGATCGGCGGGACGACAGCGCCGTTCACCCGCCTCGGCTACCGCTGGATGGCGCCGGTCCGCGAGATCACCAAGCCTTGGACGCTGCTGCGCAACCTCCACCAGCCCGAAGTGCTCGCACGGATCAACGCGGTGGACCAGTTCGTCGACGCGATGCCCGGCTACCCCGGCCGCTTCTTCAACCAGGCCCTGACGCGCCTGGTGTGCGAGCAGGAGTTCGTGAAGGGACGCGTCCACCTCAGCGACGGCGTCGTCGTCGAGATGGACCGGCTGATCGCCCCCACCCTGCTGATCGGGAGCAGCGCGGACGTGCTCGCGAACGCGGCGTCCGTCGAGGCGGGCGTCGAGGCCTACCAGAACGCCGACGTGACCTTCCTGAAGGTCCGCGGACTCAGCCACCTCGGCCTGATCGCCTCGCCGCGGGCGAAGGAGGCGACCTGGCCGGCCGTCGTGGACCACATGGCAGCCCACGACGAGGCCCAGGTCCCCGCCGCGGTGTGACCCTCACCACCCGGCAGGCAACTTACGTCGGACAGGGTGTCTCAGTAACCTCGGCCGGGTGACCCGCTTCTCCCCCATCGACCTCGATGGCGCCCTCGTCGCCATCACCGGCGCCGCGCGCGGCATCGGCCTGGCCACGGCGCACGCCCCCTCGACATCCTGGTCAACAACGCCGGCATCATGCCGTCGGCCCCGTTCCTCGAGCAGCGCGACGAGGTCGACCGGAAGACCTGGGAAATCAACGTGCTCGGCCCCACCATCGGCATGCGCCTCGTCCTGCCAGGCATGATCGAGCGGGGCCGCGGCCACGTCGTCAACGTCTGCTCGCTCGTGGGGCGCTACCCCCTGCAGGGACTCGCCGGCTACAACGCCAGCAAGTTCGCCGCACTCGGGCTCACCCAGTCCGTGCGCCGCGAGATGCGCGACAGCGGTGTGAGCATCAGCGCGATCCTCCCGAGCGCAGTGAAGACCGAGCTCGCCTCCGGGATCGACTTCGGCCTCGTCCCGCAGGTGGAGCCGGAGGACGTCGCGCGTGCAGTCGTCCGGTCCGTGCGCCACCGGCGCAGCGAGACCGCGGTCCCCCGCTACGTCGGTGCCGCGGCCAGGGCCGGCATGGTCGCCCCGGAGTCCGTCATGGCGCCGATCCGCTCGCTGCTGCACGACGACGCACCGATCGCCCATGTCGACGCGGCTGCGCGCGCCGGCTACCTCACGAGGATCGGAAGCGCCCGGTGAGCACGCTCGAGCAGCACGACGTCCTCATCATCGGTGCTGGATTCTCCGGCCTCGGTGTGGCGATCGCCCTGAAGAGGGCCGGCTTCGACGACGTCCTCCTCGTCGACGACGCCGACGGTCCCGGCGGCGTCTGGCACTGGAACACCTACCCGGGCGTCGCTGTCGACATCCCCTCGTTCAGCTACCAGTTCTCCTACGCCCAGCGCTCGACCTGGTCACGCAGCTACGCCAAGGGGGCCGAGCTCAAGCAGTACGCCGAGCACCTCGTCGAGCGCTTCGGCCTCGCGGACCAGATCCGCTTCGAGACCCGGGTGACCGCCGCGACGTACGACGAGGAGGCCCGCCTCTGGCAGGTGGAGACGTCGACCGGGGACCTCACGGCGACGCACGTCGTGCACGCGGGCGGGCCGCTCAGCCAGCCCAAGTACCCCGAGATCGAGGGCCTCGACTCCTTCACCGGCGACGTCATGCACACGGCGCGGTGGGACCACGGGGTGCAGCTCGTCGGCAAGCGCGTCGCGATCATCGGCACCGGCGCTTCGGCCGTGCAGATCATTCCGTCGATCGCGGCGGAGGTGGAGCACCTGACGGTCTTCCAGCGCACGCCGATCTGGTGCCTCCCGAAGGCTGACTTCCCGCTCGTGGCGCCGCTTCGTGCAGGACTTGGGCTGCTCCCGGGCGCCAAGCGCGTCGCGCGTCTGGCCAGCGATCTCTACGTCGAGGCCACGTTTCCCCTGCTTGCCCACTACGGCGGCGCACTCCAGGCCGGCAAGGTGCTCGAACCGATGGCCCGCAGCTACCTGCGGTCGCAGGTCCAGGACCCGGAGACGCAGCGGAAGCTGACGCCGACCTATGGCCTCGGATGCAAGCGCCCGAGCTTCCACAACAGCTACCTGTCGACGTTCAACCGCGACAACGTGACCCTCGAGACCGGCGGCATCACGGCGGTCACCCCGACCGGTGTGGTCACTGCGGACGGAGCGGAGCACGCCGTCGATGTCCTGTTGCTCGCCACGGGCTTCAAGGTCACCGAGAAGGACGCGCTGCCCGGCTACGACGTGGCGGGCCGCGACGGGCTCGTCATCGCCGACTGGTGGGAGACCGAGCGGATCCAGGCCTACCAGGGCGTCTCGGTCCCCCGTTTCCCGAACTTCTTCACCACGTTCGGTCCGTACGGCTACAACGGCTCGTCGTACTTCCAGCTCGTCGAGGCCACTGCCGACCACATCGTGCGCGTCCTGCGCGAGGCCCGGAAGCGCGGTGCGAGCGAGGTCGAGGTCACGGAGCAGGCACACGAGCGCTACATGGCCTCGGTCCACAAGCGTCGGGGGCCGCAGATCTTCTGGCAGGACTCGTGTTCCGGTGCCAACAGCTACTACTTCACCAAGGACGGCGACGTGCCGCTGCGGCCAGCGCTCACTCCCGAGGTGCGCTGGCGCAACGCCCACTTCCCACTGAACGACTACGCCTACGCCTGAGGCGCGACACAGAAGGCCCCGCCGGCAACCGGCGGGGCCTTCTGTCGTACGACGCACAGTCAGCCGGCCAGCAGGCCCTTCGCCACGTGCGTCACCTGGATCTCGTTGGAGCCGGCGTAGATCATCAGCGACTTGGCATCGCGCGCAAGCTGCTCGACGCGGTACTCCGCCATGTAGCCGTTGCCGCCGAAGAGCTGCACGGCATCCATGGCGACATCGGTCGCCGCCTCGGTGGAGTAGAGCTTCATGGCCGACGCCTCGGCGAGCGTGGGGATCGTGCCGGCGCGCAGCTGGCCGAGGGCGCTGAACACCATGTTCTGGCAGTTGAGCCGAGCCACCTCCATCTTCGCCAGCTTGAGCTGGATCAGCTGGAAGTCGCCGATCGGCTTGCCCCACAGCTCCCGGGTCTTCGCGTACTCGACCGAGAGCCGGTGGCACTCGTTGATGATGCCGAGCGACAGCACTGCACAGCCGACGCGCTCGATCACGAAGTTCGCCTTGGCACTCTCGCGCCCGTCGTTGGAGGCGAGCGACCGGTCGAGGGCCTTCGAGCCACCCAGCAGCCGGTCCATGCCGAGGCGCACGTTGTCGAAGGTCAGCTCGCCGGTCGGCGACGACATGATGCCCATCTTCTTGAACGGCTTGCTCTGCATCAGCCCCCCGTCGCCCTTCTCCAGGACGAAGGTCAGCACCTGCCGGTCGCGGATCGGGGTGCCGTCGCCCTCGTCGAGCTTGGCGTAGACCACGATGACGTCGGCATACGGGCCGCCGGTGGTGAAGGTCTTGTGACCGTTGAGGATCCACTCGTCACCGTCGCGGCGGACCGTCGTCTTCATGCCACCGAAGGCATCGGAGCCGGACTCGGGCTCGGTGATGGCCCACGAGCAGAGCAGCTCGGCGGTCACGATCTTCTTCAGCCAGCGCTCCTTCTGCTCGAGCGTGCCCTTCGCCGCAATCGTGCCCGCACCGAGCCCCAGTGAGACGCCGTAGGTGACCACCGTGCCCAAGCTCTGGCCAGCCAGCTCGGAGAGCATGACGGCACCCATCGAGTCGACGCCCTCCAGGCCCGCCAACGGACCGGCCGGTGCGGCGTCGCCCGACCGCTTCGCGGCCTTGGCGGCCTTGCGCTCAGCCCGCTCCTCGGCGGACATCGACGCCCGCTTGCGTTCGGCAGCGAGCAGCCTGTCGACGGCGTCGGCAGCCATGGCGTCGATTCCGAAGTCCGCGAAGAGCTTGCGGGCCAGCTCCATCGGGGGAACGGCGCCGGTCTCGATGTCGTCCCTGAGGGGCGTGAAGTTCTTGGCGATCCAGTCGCGGACACCCTCGCGGATCGTCTCGTCCATGTCGGACCACTGGTGCATGGGACTCCTCCTCGATCCGGCGCGGCACACAGCCACGCCCACGACGGCACACCCGTCGGATGAGGAGATAGTTACATGGACATCGTGTCCAGCATAGATCTTGCGCCGAAATCCTCGGCGTGCCGTCAGACCAGGGCGACCGGAGCGTCCAGGTCGAGCTCAATACCCACGAAGGCAGCAGCGCCTTCCAGCACGCCGCACGAGGCTGCCGTCAGGAAGCCGACGAGGTCGCGCTTGCTGCTGCGTGACCGGCCCGCCGTCAGCCAGCGGTTGACCACACTGTCCGTGATGCCGGTCAGCGCGAAGGCGAGGTTCTCGGCCATGCCGCGCGACACCTTGACCTCCGGGTGGTTCTGCGCGATCAGCACCACAGCCAGCTCTGCGACCTGCTGGGCGAAGGCCGCCTTCCCGCCGGCGATCGAGGGCGAGCCCGGCGTGGGTCGCGACACCGAACCGGTCCCGATGAAGCGGTGCAGGTTCGTGTGGGCGGTGACCCAGTCGACGTACGTCTTGGCGGCCACGCGCACCATGTCGCGCAGCGACCCGCGCGGCTCGAGCAACGGCGCGAGGGTGGCGGTCGCCTGCGCGATGATCCGCACGCGGATCTGCTCGTCGAGGTCCTCGCGGTCACGGAAGAGCTTGTAGACCACAGAACGCGGAATGCCCGCCTCCGCCGCGATCGCGGCCACGCCGACGTCGCCGCCGTCGCGGTCGATGAGCCCGATCGCCGCGGCGAGAAGCCGCTCGCGCCGCTCCTGCCGGTGGTCGTCCCAGCGACGATCGCGGCCGTCGACCGAACCTGGGGTGTCCACAACCTGACTCATGCGAGAAACCCTAGCCGGGTCCTTGACTGGACACCATGTCCAACCTAGTTTTTACCTTGGACACCGTGTCTCAGGCAGGTCGCTTCGACGACCCTCGGAACAGCGAAGGGGCTCATCTCCATGGGCAGCAACAAGGTCTACGTCGTCGGCGTGGGCATGACGAAGTTCGAAAAGCCGGGCAGCAAGGACTGGGACTACCCGGACATGGCCCGCGAGGCCGGGACCAAGGCTCTCGAGGACGCCGGCATCGGCTACGACCAGATCCAGGCCGTGCACGTCGGCTGGGTCTATGGCGACTCCACCTCGGGTCAGCGTGCGGTCTACGAGCTCGGCAAGACCGGCGTCCCGATCACCAACGTCAACAACAACTGCTCGACCGGCTCGACCGCCCTCTACCTGGCCACCCGCGAGATCAAGGGCGGCCTCCACGACTGCGTCCTCGCCCTCGGCTTCGAGAAGATGCAGCCGGGATCGCTCACGTCGCACTTCGACGACCGCACCAACCCGATGCTCGACCACCTGATGGCCCTCGCGGAGCTGCAGGAGTTCTCACTGCCGGCCGCGCCGTTCATGTTCGGAGCCGCGGGTCGCGAGCACATGGAGCGCTACGGCACCACGCTCGAGCACTTCGCCAAGATCGGCCACAAGAACCACAAGCACTCGGTCAACAACCCCTACGCGCAGTTCCAGACCGAGTACACCCTGGAGCAGATCCAGGACGCGCCGATGATCTACAGCCCGCTGACCAAGCTGCAGTGCTCCCCCACCTCCGACGGCTCGGGCGCGGTCGTCCTCGCCAGCGAGAAGTTCGTCGAGGAGCACGGCCTGTGGGACCAGGCGGTCGAGATCATCGGCCAGGCGATGGTGACCGACATGGAGTCGACCTTCACCGACAACTCGGCCCAGTCGCTGGTCGGCAAGGAGATGAGCCGTGAGGCCGCCCGGCAGGTCTACGCCCAGGCCGGCATCTCCCCCGACGACGTCTCCGTGATCGAGCTGCACGACTGCTTCTCGGCCAACGAGCTGATCACCTACGAGGCACTCGGCCTCTGCGAGGACGGCGAGGCCGCCAAGCTGATCGACGCCGGCGACAACACCTACGGCGGCAAGTGGGTCGTGAACCCCTCCGGTGGCCTGATCTCCAAGGGCCACCCCCTCGGCGCCACGGGCCTCGCCCAGTGCTCCGAGCTCACCTGGCAGCTGCGCGGCACCGCCGACAAGCGCCAGGTGGAGCGGGCCGCACAGCCGGGCGGCGTCGCGCTCCAGCACAACATCGGCCTCGGCGGCGCTGTCGTCGTCACGGCGTACCGGAAGGCCGTACGTCCGGCCTGATCCCGCACCATCCGGCGGCGGGCGGGCCTCAGCCTTCCCGCCGTCGGCGCACGACCTCCCTCAGAAATCACCACCACACCCAGGAGCCCTCATGGCCAGCGTTTCCGTCACCCAGTCCCTCCCCCTCGCCCCCGAGGCCGCGTTCGCCGCGCTCGCGGACCTCAACAACTTCGAGAACTGGCTGAAGATCCACCAGTCCTGGAAGTCCGCCCTTCCGGCTGTGGACGAGATCGCCGTCGGCACCCAGATGACCGAGGTCGTCTCCGTCATGGGCATGGCCAACAAGATCGAGTGGACCGTCGTCGAGGCCAACGCTCCGACCTCCATGGCCATCGAGGGCACCGGCATGGCCGGCGTGAAGATCAAGTTCACCCTCTCCGTCGCGGCGACCGACGCTGGTTCCGACGCCACGATCGACGCCGAGTTCAACGGCACGATGGTCGTCGGCCCGATCGGCAAGGCCATCGCGAAGAACACCGAGGCGGACCTGACCGAGTCGCTGGCCAAGCTGGCCGAGCTCGTCGCCGCCTGATCACCCTCCCCGTAGCGAAAGGCGTACTCCGCGATGAGCACCGAGACCCCCACGGCCACCCGATCCGGGAAGCCCGTCACCTTCAACGACGAGGGCATCGGCGAGTGGACCGAAGACGTCGTCTTCGAGGTCACCAGCGAGCGCATCGCGGAGTACGCCGCCGCGACCAACGACCCGATCGAAGCCCACCTCAAGGGCGAGATCGCCTCGCCGGTCTTCGCCGTCGTCCCGACGTTCTTCTCGATGGCCCCCGCGGCCCTCGAGGTCGCGCCGGTGGAGCTGCTGATGAAGCTGGTCCACGGCGAGCAGGACTTCCATTTCCACGCCCCGATCAAGCCCGGCGACGTCCTGACCTGCCGTGCCCGGGCCACCGGCTACGCCGCCCTGAGCACGGGATCGACCGTCGTGGTGAAGGCCGAGACACGCAACCAGGACGACGTCCTGGTCAACGAGCAGTTCATCACCGCCTTCTTCCGCGGCGTCGACGCCGGCAAGACCATCGGCGAGCTCGCCCCGGGACACGCGCTCGACCCCGCGCTCATCTCCGGACCGCCGGTCGCCGAGGTCACCGCGCACGTCGACGAGGACCAGACCTTCCGCTACTCCCCCGCCTCGGGCGACCCGATGCCGATCCACCTCGACGAGGAGATCGCGGTCATGTCCGGCCTCCCCGGGATCATCAACCACGGCCTCTGCACGATGGCGTTCACCTCGTGGGCCGCGCTCGAGAGCTTCGTTGACGGCGACGTGACGAAGCTGAAGCGCTTCGCCGTCCGCTTCGCCAAGCCCGTCCTGCCCGGCCAGGACATCACGACCCGCTTCTGGGACCTCCCGGCCACCCCCGAGGGCGACCGCGCCGTCGGCTTCGAGACCTCGGTCGGCGACGACCTCGTCATCCGCGACGGCCTGGCCGTCTTCACGAACTGAAAGGCACCACCTCTGATGGGAACTCTTGACGGACGCGTCGCCATCGTCACCGGCGCGGGCCGCGGCATCGGCCGCGAGCACGCCCTCCTCCTCGCCCGCGAGGGAGCGAAGGTCGTCGTCAACGACCTCGGCGGCGCGAACGACGGCAGCGGCTCCGACGCGGGCCCGGCCCAGGAGGTCGTCAACGAGATCATCGCCGCCGGCGGCGATGCCGTCGCCAACACCGACGACGTCAGCAGCTGGGCCGGCGCGGAGAACCTCGTCAAGCAGGCGATCACGGTCTTCGACGGGCTCGACATCCTGGTCAACAACGCCGGCATCCTCCGCGACGCCTTCCTCCCCAACATGGAGGAGCACCAGTGGGACGCCGTCCTCGCCGTGGTCCTCAAGGGCACGGCTGCCCCGATCCACCATGCCGCGGCGTACTGGAAGGAGCAGTCGAAGGCAGGCAAGCCCGTGGCTGCCTCGATCATCAACACCGCCTCGGCCTCCGGCACGTTCATGCCGAACCCCGGGCAGGCCAACTACGGCGCCGCCAAGGCCGCCGTCGCTGCCCTGACCCTGGTCGCCGCCGATGAGCTCGAGCGCTACGGCGTCCGGTCCAACGTGATCGCTCCCATCGCCCGCACTCGCCTGACCCTGGCGACGCCGGGCATGGGCGCGATGTTCGCCGCCGAGGTCGAGGAGGGCGAGTTCGACGCCTTCCATCCCTCCAACATCTCCCCGATCGTGGCCCGCCTGGCGGCCGAGGACTGCAAGCTCACCGGCAAGTTCTTCGGCGTCCAGGGCGGCGCAATCCAGGAGTTCCAGGGCTGGCACGAGGTCAGCTGCATCGAGTCGGAGGGGCCGTGGCAGATCGCGGACCTCGCCGACCGCCTGGGCTGACGCCCACCGCCCTTCACCCGCACCGCCCTCCCAGGAGCAGCACCACATGGCCCGCCAGAACTACGAACTCGGCCTCGGCATCATCGAGGAGCACCTCGACCTCGCCACCGCCGTCGCCGACCTCGCGGAGAGCGTCTTCTCCCCCGAGACGATCCGCGGAGAAGTCGACGCGAAGGAGGCGGAGAAGCTCCCGCCGTTCTGGAAGTCGCTCGTCGACTACGAGCTGCTGGGGCTGCACGTCTCCGAGGAGCTGGGTGGGTCGGGTGGCGGACTGACGGCACTGGCGGTTGCGCTCGAGGCGCTGGGTCGCCACGCAATGCCCGGCGCGTTCACACCGACCGTCCTGGCCTCCGCGCTCCTGCAGGCCGACGGCGGCCAGGCGGCGACCGAGCTGGTCCCCGTGCTCATCGACGGTACGATGACCGCGGCCGTCGCACCCGAGGCGAGTGCGCCCACCGCCACTGCGGAGCTCGGGGGGCTGACCGTCACCGGCACGTGGAACGGCATCGCAGCCGGCGACATCGCCGACGTGTTCCTGCTTCCGGTCACCGTCGACGACACGGTCCGGTGGGTCGTCGCCACCGCCGAGCAGGTCGACGTGGTCAGGCAGGACAGCGTCGATGTCCTGCGGGGCGCCGCCCGCGTGAGCGCCACGCAGCTGCACGTCGGTGCCGACCGGATCCTCGGCTCGCTCGCCGAGGCACGGGCCCGCGCGATCACCGCCGTCGTCCTGGGTGCCGAGGCGACCGGCGTCATCGCATGGTGCGTCGCGGCCGCCTCGGAGTACGCCAAGATCCGGGTCCAGTTCGGCCGGCCGATCGGCCAGTTCCAGGGCATCAAGCACAAGTGCGCGTGGATGGGCATCGCACTGGAGCAGGCCCGGGCCGCCGTCTGGGACGCCGCCTGTGCGCTCGACAAGGGCGACGACACGGCCGACTTCGCCGGCAACGTCGCTGCTGTCGTCGTACCCGAGCTCGCGGTGAAGGTGGCCCAGGACTGCATCCAGGCACACGGCGGCATCGGCTTCACCTGGGAGCACGACGCCCACCTCTACTACCGTCGCGCCCTCGCGCTGCGGGCGGTGCTCTGCAGCCAGGAGGCGCGCGCCCTGCGTGTCGCCGACGACTTCATCGCCGGCCGCGCCCGTGCGCTGGAGATCGACCTCCCGGCCGAGGCGGACGGCATCCGCGCCCAGGTGCGGGCTGAGCTCGACGCCATCCAGGCGATCGCCGATGAGGACGAGCGCCTCGCCGCCCTCGGCGACGGCGGATGGGTGCTGCCCTACTTCCCCAAGCCCTACGGCCGTGCGGCCGGACCGCTCGAGCAGGTCGTCATCGCCCAGGAGATCAAGGCGGCCGGTGTCCAGGTCCCGAACCTGCTGATGGGCATCTGGGCGCTCGCCTCGATCGTCGGCTACGGCTCCGAGGAGCTCAAGGAGGAGTTCGGCCTCCCGACGCTGCGCGGCGACCTCATGTGGTGCCAGCTCTTCTCCGAGCCCGGCTCCGGCTCCGACCTCGCCTCGCTCCAGACCAAGGCCACCAAGGTCGAGGGGGGCTGGAGGATCAACGGCCAGAAGATCTGGACCTCGATGGCGCAGTTCTCCGACTGGGGCATCCTCATCGCCCGCACCAACCCGACGGCACCCAAGCACGAGGGCATCACCTACTTCCTGTGCGACATGAGCAAGCAGGGCATCGACGTCCGCCCCCTCAAGGAGATGACCGGCTCGGCGCTCTTCAACGAGGTCTTCTTCGATGACGTCTTCATCGAGGACAAGTACGTCGTCGGTCAGGTCGACGACGGGTGGAAGGTCACTCGCACCGCACTTGCCTCCGAGCGTGTCGCGCTCTCGGGCAAGATGCCGGCGTACGCGAACGACGGTGACCTGCTCCGGTACGCACGGGGTCGCGAGCTCTCCACGGTCAGCCGGGCGAGGATCGGCGAGCTCGTGGCCGAGTCGCAGGCGATCGACGTGATGAGCAACCGGATCGTCCTCAAGCAGCTGCTCGGCGCTGACAGCGGCACCACGGCTTCGGTCAACAAGCTGCTCGCGATGAGCATCAGCCAGAAGATCGCGGAGTTCATCACCGCGAACCTCGATGTGGCTGGCGCCTTCTCCGTGCCCGGCGAGCGCACCGACCACGCCCTCGAACAGCTGCTCGGCGGCCGCGCCACCACCATCTACGGAGGTACGACTGAGGTGCAGCTCAACCTGATCGGCGAGCGCATGCTCGGCCTGCCGCGGGACGCACAGTGAGTGCCCACTGATGCTGAAGCACGAGATCCACGGCAGCGGCGAACCGCTCGTGCTGGTGCACGGGCTGACCCATCGCCGGCAGGCGTGGCATCCGGTCCTCGAGCACCTCACCGACCACCGCACCGTCATCACCTTCGACCTCCCCGGCCACGGGGAGTCACACGACCTGGTCGTGCGCGACGGCGACCTGCAGGGAACCCTGCGGGACGAGCTCCAGGGGCTGCTGGAAGGCCTGGGGCTCGAGCGGCCCCACATCGCGGGCAACTCGCTCGGTGGCCGGATCGCACTCGAAGCGGCTGCCGACGGGATCGTGGCGAGTGCGACGGGCCTGTCCCCGGCGGCGTTCTGGTGGGGCGCGGCGGACTTCGTCTACATCCGGTCGGTCTTCACATGGCTTACGGCGAGCGCACGGCTCATGACTCCGGTGATCCCGACCCTGGCCCGCTCCCCGCACGCGCGCCGCGTGATGGGCGCGATGGTCTCCGACCGGAGCGACCTGATCCCGCGCGACGACTTCGTCGGCGACCTGGCCGGCATGCGGCGTGCGATCCCCGCGATGAAGAAGATCTTCCCGGCCGCCGAGCCGTTCAACGCCCCGGTCCCCTCCGACGTGCCGGTGACGATCGCGTGGGGCGAGCACGACCGGATCCTTCTTCCCTACCAGGCCGCGATCGCGCGCAGGCGGATGCCGCACGCGCACCACGTCTGGCTGCGCGGCTGCGGCCACGTGCCGATGGCCGACGACCCGGAGCAGGTCGCGAAGGTGCTGCTGGAGGGCAGCGCGCGCGTCAGCGAGGGCGCCCGTACCGCGTGAACCCCTCGGCGACCGGGTCGAAGCGACGGGCCGGCGCCTTCTCATGACGGATCTCCTCGAGCTCCGCCACGATCGCCGCCATGATCCGCTCCGAGGCCTCCTGGACGGCATCGACGTCGTCGTGCAGGCCCAGCAGGTCGGAGAGGTCGACGGGCTCGCCAGCGCGGAACGACACCTCGGTACGGCGCCTGAGCCGGAACCTGCCGGTGTACGCCGGGAGCAGGTCCTGAGCTCCCCACTGGGCCACCGGGATCACCGGAACGCCGGATTCCAGCGCGATCCGGGCAGCACCCGACCGTGGAACCATCGGCCATCCGTCGGGGTCCCGCGTGATCGTGCCTTCGACGTACACCAGGATCGCCTTGCCCTCGCGCACTGCCTGGACGGCAGGTCCGACGGCGTCGCCGCCCGAGGTGCGGTCGACCCGCACGTGGTCGGTCCCACGGAACCACCAGCCGACCCAACGGTTCTCGAAGAGACTCGCCTTGGCGAGGAACGACGGCACCCGACCTTGGTGCTCCCACATCCAGTGGGTGGTGAGCAGCGGATCGATCTCGGAGAGGTGGTTGAGCGCGATGATCACGCCACCTTCGGCGGGCACCACGCCCTCGGGACCCCAGTCGCGCCTGGTCAGCCCGAGGAAGACAGGGCGCAGCGAGCGTGCCGAGTGGACCCAGATCCGGTTCGGACGACCGTGGACCGGTGGCAGCGAGACGAGCGGAATCCTCACCGGACGCCCTCCAGGTCACCACGAAGGGCCGGCGCACCGACGGTGGCGTTGATCCGCCGCAGGGCCAGGTTGATGAGCACGCTCGTGAAGGCCGCCCACACGCACCACAGCGAGATCACCCCGTGGCGGTTGAGCCAGACCAGACCGGCCACGACGACCAGGTTCAGCAGCGCGAACGTCTGCAGCGCCCGCGAACGCGTGAAGAAGCCCGGGCCACAGCACGCCACGACGTACAGCGGGAAGAAGACGTGGAGATGCGGCACGCCGAGCGTGTACGCGATCTGGTGGCCGTCGATCCGGTGCGGGACGTCACGCAGGCCGAGGGCCCAGAGGTCGGCGGCCGCAGCGGCGACGCCGGCGGCGACGAAGCCGAGGCCGAGCCAGCGCGGGCGGACCAGGCCCATGCGATGGAAGGCGAACGGGACGAGGACCGGCACGATCACGCAGGCGATCAGGACGTAGGTCCACGCCGCGAGGTCTTCACAACCCTGGTTGACCTGGCCGCGCAGGCCCAGCCACACGAACGTCTCGATCAGCTGATGCACGCCGAAGGTCAACGGGAGCGCCGCAAGGGCGAACTGCTCGGGACGCCGTGCCTGACGCAGCGTGTCGATGCCGACCGCGGCGACGACAAGGCCGGCGGCGGCGTCCATCTCTGGCGAGAAGCACATCTCCGTTTCCCCTTCACTCGTTACATACGACGCCATATGTAACTACATATCCGGGTTTTTGTAACACTCTCTCGTGGCTAGACTCTCGACCAGTCGACCAAAGGGGTGTGCAGTGGCACGCAAGGAGCTTCGCGACCGCATCCTCGATGCCGCCGCCCAGGTGCTCCGCGAGAAGGGGCCCGGCCACCGGTTGATCACCTCGATCGCCGAGCGAGCCGAGGTGTCACGGCCCACCCTCTACCGCCACTTTCCCGAGCGCTCGGACCTCTACGACTCGCTTCTCCGTGTCGAGATGGAGCGTGTGGTCGAGGACGTGGTGCTCCGTGCGCACCAGGCGAGCTCGCCGCGCGACGACTACATCGCCATGGTCGTCGACCTGGTCACCGAGGCCCGGGAGCACGAGGCCCTCCGGGCAATCCTGGCGGGACACCCCGAGATCATGGCGAGCCACCTGCCGCGCGTGCTTCCCATCGTCCTCGAGATCGCCGAGCCGCGCCTGGCCCCTGTGCTGGCTGAGGGCGCAGCCACCGGCAGGTGGCCCGACATCGACACCCGCGTCGCGATCTCCTGGACGGTGCGGATGATCGCCTCCCTGATCACCATGCCGCTGCCGGACGACTCAGGCCCCCGCGAGCTGCGCGCGTCGGTCGAGTCATTGCTCGACGTCACCACGAAGATCGCACTCGCGGTGACCCGGGGCCAGCACCTCAAGACGCCCTGAGGGCCTCGACGGGCACACCTTGTACCCGTACCGGCCTGCCGATCGTTAACATCCGGGCATGGACCGCAACATCTTCGAGCCCGAGCACGACGACTTCCGCAAGAGCGTCCGCACCTACATCGAGCGCCAGGTCGTCCCTGCGTACCCGGACTGGGAGAAGGCGGGCATCGTCCCGAAGTCGCTCTTCACCGACCTCGCCGAGCTGGGCCTGACCGCGGCCGTCCCGGAGGAGTTCGGCGGCGCAGGGCTGCACGACTTCCGCTACAACGCGATCTTCATCGAGGAGGGCGCGTACGCCGGCGTGGGACCGGCACTGCTCGGCCCGACCCTGCACTCCGACATCTGCCTGCCCTACCTGCTCGAGCTGACCAACGACGAGCAGAAGGCGCGCTGGCTCCCGAAGGTCGCCACCGGCGAGTCGATCGTCGCGATCGCGATGACCGAGCCCGGCACCGGTTCGGACCTCTCCGGCATCCGCACCAAGGCCGTGCGCGACGGGGACGACTACGTCATCAACGGCGCGAAGACCTTCATCACCAACGGCCAGAACGCCGACCTGGTGATCCTCGCCTGCCGCACCGGCGAGCACCCCCACAAGGGCATCTCGCTGATCGTGGTCGAAGAGGGCACCCCCGGTTTCTCGCGTGGCCGCAACCTGGAGAAGGTTGGCATGCACGCGCAGGACACCTCGGAGCTCATCTTCGAAGAGTGCCGGGTCCCGGCTGCCAACCTCCTCGGCAATGAGGGCGAGGGCTTCTTCGGCCTCACCAACAACCTGCCCCAGGAGCGCCTCAACATCGCGATCGGCGCGATCGCCGGCGCCCGCGCCGCACTGGAGTGGACCAAGCAGTACGTCCGTGACCGCAAGGCGTTCGGAGCACCGATCGGCAAGCTGCAGACGATCAGCCACCGCCTGGCCCTGCTCGAGACGGAGGTCGAGATCACGCAGGTCTACATCGACCGCTGCATCCTCGAGCACAACGACGGCGGGCTGTCGGTCGCGGACGCCGCCAAGGCGAAGCTGTGGTCCACCGAGGTCCAGGGCCGGGTCGTCGACGCCTGTGTCCAGCTCCACGGCGGCTACGGCTACATGCTGGAGTACCCGATCGCCCGGGCCTACATCGACAACCGCGTGCAGCGGATCTACGGCGGCACCTCGGAGATCATGACCGAGATCATCGGCCGGAGCCTGAACCTCTCCTGAGGTCCTCGCCACAGCCCGTGCGACGCCCGCACTGTGAAGCCGCGCACATGCTGCTCACAGTGCGGGCGTCGACTTTGTGAAAGTTTTCGCATGGTGCATTAATTAGCCGTGCACGACTCGACCGCATCGCAGGCAGACACGACCGACGTCCTCCTCATCGGCGGCGGCATCATGAGCGCAACGCTGGCGTCGCTCATCGCCGAGCTGGAGCCCTCCTGGACCATCCGCGTCCTCGAGCGGCTCGACAGCCCCGCCCGCGAGAGCACCGGCCCCTGGAACAACGCAGGCACGGGCCACGCCGCGCTCTGCGAGCTCAACTACACCCCGCAGCACGAGGACGGCTCCGTCGACATCTCGAAGGCCGTCGTGGTCAACGAGCAGTTTGCGCTGTCCCGCCAGGTCTGGTCCTTCCTCGTGGAGAACGGCCGCCTGCCGGCCCCCGACGCGTTCATCCACCCGACGCCGCACATGAGCTTCGTGTGGGGCGAGGAGAACGTCGCCTACCTCAAGGAGCGCCACCGCCTCCTCTCCGAGCACCCGCTCTTCGAGGGCATGCTCTACACCGAGGACCCCGAGCAGATCCGCGAGTGGGCTCCCCTGCTGCTCGAGGGCCGCACCGCCGAGGACCTGGCCGCCGAGCCGATCGCCGCGACGTACGCCGTCCAGGGCACCGACGTCGACTTCGGCGCGCTGACCAAGCTGATGCTCGACTCGGTCGCCGAGCGCGGCCTGACGGTCGACTACAACGCCGACGTCACCAAGCTCAAGCGCCTCGACGACGGCCGCTGGCTGGTCGCCGGCAAGCAGGCCGGTCAGAAGTTCGAGCACCGCGCGAAGTTCGTCTTCGTCGGCGCGGGCGGCCGCTCCCTCACGCTCCTGCAGAAGGCGCGCATCCCCGAGATCAAGGGCTTCGGCGGCTTCCCGGTCAGCGGCGAGTTCCTCCGCACCGACAACCCGGAGATCGTCGCGCGGCACCACGCCAAGGTCTACGGCAAGGCCGCGGTCGGCGCCCCGCCGATGTCGGTCCCGCACCTCGACACCCGCGTCGTCAACGGCAAGCCCAGCCTGATGTTCGGCCCGTACGCCGGCTTCTCGCCGCGCTACCTCAAGCACGGCTCGCTGCTCGACATGTTCAAGGCGATCCGCTGGCACAACCTGATCCCGATGATCAAGTCGGGCCTGGCCAACGTGCCGCTCACGATCTACCTGATCACCCAGCTGATCTCGCGCCCGGCGACGAAGTTCAAGGACCTCCTGGACTTCTTCCCCGACGCCGCCCCTAAGGACTGGCAGAAGATCATCGCCGGCCAGCGCGTCCAGGTGATCCGGCCCAACGGCGTGCTGCAGTTCGGCACCGAGGTGATCACCCACGCCGACGGCTCGATGGCCGGTCTGCTGGGTGCCTCGCCGGGTGCCTCGACCGCGGGTCCGATCATGTTCGAGGTCCTCGAGCGCTGCTTCCCGGCCAGCTGGGAGTCGTGGCAGCCGAAGCTCAAGGAGATCGTGCCGAGCCACGGCCACAAGCTCGCCGAGGACAAGGCACTCGCCCGGGAGGTCCAGAAGCGGACCGCCGCGGTCCTCGGCCTCGAGGTGCCGAGCATCTCCGACGTCGCCTGACCTGTTCCACCGACAAGGCCCCCGCACCTCGCGGGGGCCCTTGTCGTTTCCCGGACCTAGGGTGGACACCGTGAACGAGGACTTCGTCGAGGACGTGCTCTCGCTCGTGGAGCAGATCCCGAGCGGCCGCGTGATGACGTACGGCGCGATCGCGGGTCACCTCGGCAGGGGCGGGCCGCGCGGGGTCGGTGGCGTGATGGCGCGCGACGGCCACGGCGTCGCCTGGTGGCGCGTCGTACGGGCCAACGGGACCCTGCCCGCGCACCTGGTGCTCGACGCCCAGGAGCACTGGCACCTGGAGGGCACACCCCTGCGACGCGGCATCGTCGACGTGGCGGCGGCGCTCTGGGACCCGGAGGAGCGTTAGCCTGTCGCCATGTCAGCGCCGAGGGACCCGATCCACGAGGCCCACGCGCAGTGGGTCAGGCACGGCTGGACCAAGGCTGCTGACGGCATGGCGCTGGCGACGTCGCTGACCCGGGTCCAGCAGCTCTTCCAGGAGCGCATCGACGCGACGCTGAAGCCGTTCGGTCTCTCGTTCGCGCGGTTCGAGGTGATGCGGCTGATCTCCTTCACCCGCGAGGGCTCCATGACGATGAGCCGGCTCGGCTCGCTCCTCCAGGTGCACGCCACGAGCGTGACCAGCGCCGTGGACCGGCTGGTCCAGCAGGGCTACGTCCAGCGCACCCGCTCCGAGATCGACAAGCGGGTCATCCACGCCTCCCTCACCGACACCGGTGCACAGGTGGTCGAGGAGGCGACAGCCGCCCTCAACGCCGCCGTCTTCGAGCGGCCCTGGCTCCCGGCGCAGGACACCACGGACCTGCTCGAGGTCCTGACGGCGCTCCGCGCGAGTCTCGGCGACACCCCGGCCTGAGTACCTTGGCTTCATTGTTCGGATGTCCTACTATTCAGATAGTTGGATATCCAAGCACTCAGGAGTCAGTGTGGCCGCCCCGCAGGATCCGTCCCTCCACGTGCCCACGCACCCGGTGCGCCTGGTCACCGCCTCCAGCCTCTTCGACGGCCACGACGCGGCGATCAACATCATGCGGCGGATCTTCCAGAGCCAGGGCTGCGAGGTGATCCATCTGGGCCACAACCGGTCGGTCCGGGAGATCGTCGAGGCCGCGATCGAGGAGGACGTGCAGGGCATCGCCGTCTCGTCGTACCAGGGCGGTCACGTGGAGTACTTCGAGTACCTCGTCGCCGCACTCCGCGAAGCGGGTGCCGACCACATCCGGGTCGTGGGCGGTGGTGGCGGCGTGATCGTCCCGGATGAGATCGCGCGCCTGCGCGAGTCCGGCGTCACCATCTTCTCCCCCGAGGACGGCCAGCGCATGGGCCTCGCCGGCATGATCAACTCGGTCGTCACCCTCTGCGACACCGACCTCTGGGCGCAGCGGGAAGCGGACCTCGACGGTGTCCTCGCGGGCTCACGTGCCGACGTCGCGCGCGCCGTCACCGGCGCCGAGTCCGGGCGCCTCTCCCCCGCCGTGCTCGCCACCCTCCAGGACGCGGCGGCGTCACGCCGGGTACCGGTGCTCGGCATCACCGGCACCGGCGGCTCCGGCAAGTCGAGCCTCACCGACGAGCTGATCCGCCGCTTCCGCACCGACCAGCACGACAAGCTCCGGATCGCGGTGGTCGCCGTCGACCCCACGCGTCGCCGCGGTGGTGGCGCCCTGCTCGGCGACCGGATCCGCGCCAACGCGGTCGCCGGCGACGAGGTCTTCTTCCGCTCACTGGCGACCCGCGGCGCCCACGAGGTCCCGGAGCACCTCGACGACGTCCTGACCGTCCTCAAGGCCGCCGGCTTCGACCTGGTCGTCGTCGAGACGCCTGGCATCGGCCAGGGCGACGCCGCCATCGCGCCGTACGTCGACCACGCGCTCTACGTGATGACGCCGGAGTTCGGCGCTGCGTCGCAGCTGGAGAAGATCGACATGCTCGACTTCGCCGACACCGTCGCGATCAACAAGTTCGAACGCCGCGGCGGTGCCGACGCACTACGTGACGTGGCGCGCCAGCTGGTCCGCAACCGCGAGGCGTTCGGCACCCCGCCCGAGGCGATGCCCGTCTTCGGCACCAGCGCGGCGACATTCAACGACGACGGCGTCACCGCGCTCTACCAGCACCTGCGCGACGCGCTCGGGGCGCTCGGACTTCCGGTCGCCGAGGGGGCGCTGCCCCGCGTGGAGGTCCGCCACTCCTCCGGCCTGCGCCGGATCATCCCCTCGGCCCGCACCCGCTACCTGGCCGAGATCAGCGAGACCGTCCGGAGCTACCACGCCGAGACCGAGTCGCTCGCCGAGCTCGCGGCCGACCACCAGGCGATCGAGCGGGTGCGTGCGCTCGGCTCGCGGGCCGTGCGTGCCGGCCGTGGCCTGAAGCCGCTGCCGACCGAGGTGGCCGACGCGCTCGAAGCCTGGCCGGCTGCGCGCGACGCGGCGACGGCACCGACGCGCACCTCGCTGGCAGGACTCGAGGTTCCCCGCGTCGCCGCTCCGCGGACCGAGGACCACCGCGAGCTGGTGCGCTTCCTGCGCCGCGAGAACCTCCCGGGCCACTTCCCCTTCACGGCCGGCGTCTTCGCTTTCAAGCGCGAGAACGAGGATCCGGCCCGGATGTTCGCCGGCGAGGGCGACGCGTTCCGCACCAACCGCCGCTTCCGGATGCTCTCCGAGGGCCAGCCCGCGACCCGCCTGTCGACGGCGTTCGACTCGGTCACGCTCTACGGCCGTGACCCCGACGAGCGCCCCGACGTCTACGGCAAGGTCGGCACCTCGGGGGTCTCGATCGCGACGCTCGACGACATGAAGGCGCTCTACGACGGCTTCGACCTCGTCGACCCGACGACCAGCGTCAGCATGACGATCAACGGTCCGGCACCTACGATCCTGGCCTTCTTCCTCAACACGGTGATCGACCAGGCCCGCGCGCTCGGCCGCGACCCGGAGGAGGCGCTCCGCACCGTCCGCGGCACGGTCCAGGCCGACATCCTCAAGGAGGACCAGGGGCAGAACACCTGCCTCTTCTCCACCGAGTTCAGCCTGCGGATGATGGCCGACGTCCAGGAGTGGTTCATCGCGCACGGCGTCCGCAACTTCTACTCGGTCTCCATCTCCGGCTATCACATCGCCGAGGCCGGTGCGAACCCGATCACGCAGCTCGCCTTCACCCTCGCCAACGGGTTCACCTACGTCGAGGCCTACCTCGCGCGCGGCATGGCGATCGACGACTTCGCCCCGAACCTGTCGTTCTTCTTCAGCAACGGCATGGACCCGGAGTACTCCGTGATGGGCCGCGTCGCCCGCCGGATCTGGGCGGTCGCGATGCGTGAGAAGTACGGCGCCAACGAGCGCTCGCAGAAGCTGAAGTACCACGTGCAGACGTCGGGCCGGTCGCTGCACGCGCAGGAGATGTCGTTCAACGACATCCGCACCACCCTGCAGGCACTGTGCGCGATCTACGACAACGCCAACTCGCTGCACACCAACGCCTACGACGAGGCCGTCACGACGCCGACCTCCGAGTCCGTACGCCGCGCGCTGGCGATCCAGCTGGTGATCAACCGCGAGTGGGGCCTGGCGATGAACGAAAACCCGCTGCAGGGCTCCTACGTCATCGACGAGCTCACCGACCTGGTCGAGACCGCGGTGCTCGACGAGCTCGACCGGATCTCGGAGCGCGGCGGCGTCCTCGGCGCGATGGAGACCGGCTACCAGCGCGGCCGGATCCAGGACGAGTCGATGCTCTACGAGCAGCGCAAGCACGACGGGTCGCTGCCGATCGTCGGCGTCAACACGTTCCTCCCCCCGGAGGGCCAGGAGGAGAAGCACGAGCTCACGCTCGCCCGCGCCACCGACGAGGAGAAGAGCTCACAGCTCACGCGGGTGCGCGCCTTCCGGGCCGCGCACGCCTCCGAGTCCGCCGCGGCGCTGGCGCGACTGAAGGAAGCTGCGACTGCAGGCGAGAACGTCTTCGCGGTGCTCATGGACGCCGCGCGGGTGTGCACGCTCCAGCAGGTCACCGAGGCGTTCTTCGAGGTCGGTGGCGAGTACCGCCGCACGGTCTGAGGTTCAGTCGCAGGTGTCGCAGGTTCCCGCGAGGGATTTCGCCATGAAGCAGGCCGGGCAGATCTCACCGGTGCGCTGATCCTCGGCCGAGGGCCGGGTCGTGTCCAGGGCGATGCCCTTGCGGAGTGGGCGGCGGTCAGCCTGCGGCGGGATGCCGGCCGCGGGCGCGGGGGTGGTGCTCGTGGTGTCCACGGTGCTCACACGGCCAGCCTCGACGGTGAAGGTGGACGTGAGTCGACAGCGTGAAGACTTTTCGTCACCTGCTGGCGAAAAGTCTTCACGCTGTCGGGCGGGCCAGGCTCACTCCCAGAACAGCCGGTCGACCACCGCGCGGGCGCGACGCGTCGTACGGAGGTAGTCGTTGAGGAGGTCGCTCGCCGTGCCGGGCGCGTAGCCGAGCAGGGCAGCCACGGCCGCCCGCTCCCGCGCATCGGTGGGCACCGCGTCGCCGGGCCGACCCCGCACGAGCGTGACGGCGTCGCGGACCCGGGAGGCCAGGCGCCAGGCCAGCATCAGCTGCTGGGCGTCCTTCGGCTCGACCAGGCCGAGGTCCACGGCCGCTTGGAGCGCATCGAGGGTGCGAGGAGTGCGCAACGACGGGTGGTGACCGGCGTGCTGCATCTGCAGCAGCTGCACGGTCCACTCGATGTCGGCGAGACCTCCGCGGCCGAGCTTGAGATGCGTGTGCGGGTCGGCGCCGCGCGGGAGGCGCTCGACATCGATCCGCGCCTTGAGCCGTCGCACTTCGTAGACACCATCCGCGTCGAGCCCGGCCTCGGGGAAGCGGATCGGGTCGATGAGCGCGGTGAAGCGCTCGCGCAGGCCGGCATCGCCGACGACCGCATCGGCCCGCAGCAGTGCCTGCGCCTCCCAGATCTTCGACCAGTGGGCGTAGTAGACCGCGTAGGACTCGAGCGTCCGGACCAGCGGGCCCCTGCGCCCTTCCGGCCGGAGATCGGCATCGAGGTCGAGCGGCGGGTCCGAGCCGGGTGCGGCCAGCAGCTGCCGCACCTCGAGCGCGACCGCCTGGGCGTACGCCGCTGCGTCCTCCGGATCAGCGCCCGGCACCGGCTCGTGGACGAACATCACGTCGACGTCGGAGCCGTAGGACTGCTCGCCACCGCCATAGCGCCCCATCGCGACGACGGCGATCGCGGTGGGTGGCGCCGCCAGCCCTCGCTCGTCCGCGACGTGGCGCATGACCACCTCCAGGGTCGCCTCGAGTGTCGCGTCGGTCAGGCTGGACAGGCCACGACCGACCTCGACCACGTCGGTGCCCCCGACCAGGCCGGCCGCAGCGATCCGGAACAGCTCGCGACGGCGTACGGCCCGGATCGCGCGGACGGCGACGGCCGCGTCGACGGCTCTCGCTGCCACGCTGCGCATCTCGGCGAGCACCATGTCGCCGCCGGGCACAGCGAGGTCCCCGGCGAGCAACCGGACGCCCTGGGGCTCGCGTTGCAGCAGATCGGTGGCGTAGCGCGAGGTCGCCAGGATCCGGGCCATCCGCTCGGCCACGGCGCCTTCGTCGCGCAGCAGCCTCAGGTACCACGGCGTGGAGCCGAGCGCCTCGCTGATCCGTCGGAACCCCAACAGACCCGCATCGGGATCGGGGGCGTCGGCGAACCACTGCAGCATTACCGGAAGAAGGGTGCGCTGGATCGCGGCGGTCCGGCTGAGGCCGCCGGTGAGCGCCTCGAGATGGCGCCACGCGGCTGCCGGATCGGCATAGCCCAGGGCCGCGAGGCGGGCGCGGGCTGCGTCGGGGCTCAGGACGACCTGGTCGCCCGGAAGCCGCGACGCCGCGGCGAGCAGCGGCCGGTAGAAGAGCTTCTGGTGGAGCCGGCGCACCTCGAGCCGGTGCGAACGCCACTCGCGCTCGAGCGCCACGCCAGCATCGCGCCCCAGACCGAGCGAGCGCCCCAGCCTGCGGAGCGCGTCCGGATCCTCCGGTACGACGTGCGACCGACGCATGCGCCGCAGCTGGATCCGGTGCTCCAGCCGGCGCAGGAAGCGGTAGGAACCCTGCAGTCGGTGACCGTCCTCGCGCCCGACGTAGCCGCCTGCGGTCAGGGCCGCCAGCGCGGTCAGGGTCGTCGGGGAGCGGATGCCCTCGTCGGCACGCCCGTGCACCATCTGCAGCAGCTGGACGGCGAACTCGATGTCGCGCAGGCCGCCGGCGCCGAGCTTCAGCTGCCGCTCGGCCTCCTGCGCCGGCAGGTGGGCGAGCACGCGTCGCCGCATCTCCTGGACGTCCTCGACGAAGCCCTCACGTGCGGCTGCATGCCAGACCAGGTCGGAGGCCATGGCGGCGTACGCCGCGCCGAGGGCCGCGTCGCCCGCGACAGGACGCGCCTTGAGGAGCGCCTGGAACTCCCACGTCCGCGCCCAGCGGTCGTAGTAGGCGCGGTGGCTCTCCAGCGTCCGCGACAGCGGACCCTGCGACCCCTCGGGCCGCAGGTTGGCGTCGACCGGCCAGATCACTCCCGCCGCCGTCTGGTCCGAGCAGATCCGGATCACGTGCGAGGCGAGCCGCGCGGCGATGGCTCCGGCCGTCGCCTCGTCGGTCTCCCGCACGGCCTCGTGCACGAAGACGACATCGACATCGGAGACGTAGTTGAGCTCGTGGCCACCGCACTTGCCCAGTGCGATCACGGCGAAGCGCACGTCCTCAGCGGCAGCGCCCACCCGGGCCCGCGCCACTGCCAGCGCCGCGTCGAGGGTGCCCGCCGCCAGGTCGGAGAGCTCGGCCGCCACGTCCTCGACCGCTGCGTGGTGCGCGAGGTCGCGCGCTGCCAGGCGCATCACGAGACGCCGGTACGCGAGCCTCAGCGCGTCCAGCGCCTCGGCGTCCGCCCGCCCCTCGACGGCACGCAGCAGTTCCTCACGCAGGTGGGCCGCGGTCGGTCGGCTGTCGCTGAGCGACGGGTCGGCCAGCAGCCGCCAGTCCTCGGGCCACCGCAGCAGGTGGTCGGTGAGCGCGGGGCTCGCGCCGAGCACGGCGAGCACCCGCGCGAGCACGTCGGGATCGCCCAGGACGGCGTCGAAGAAACCGGCGCGGTCCCCCACGCGCGACGCGAGCCGGGTCAGCCCGTGCAGCGCGGCATCAGGATCGGCCACACGGCCCAACGCAGGCCGCAAGGGCGCGGCGTACGGGCCGAGCGCATCGAGCGCCTCGGCGGCAGCGTCGACCTCGACGAAGCCCAGCCGCAGCAGGTCGCTGCGGCTGGTCCGTCGCTGCATCGGCGTCAGAGGATGGGCAGCATCTGGTCACGCTCGTACTGCGTGACCTGGTTGCGCCACTCCTCCCACTCCTTGCGCTTGTTGCGCAGGAAGAAGTCGAAGACGTGCTCGCCGAGCGTCTCGGCCAGGAGCTCGGAGTCCTCCGCGATCTTGATCGCTTCGGAGAGGTTGGTCGGCAGCGGCTGGATCCCGAGCGCCTTGCGCTCCTTGTCCGACAGCGCCCAGACGTCGTCCTCGGCCTCGCGCGGGAGCTCGTAGCCCTCCTCGATGCCCTTGAGGCCGGCGGCCAGGATCACGGCGAAGGCGAGGTACGGGTTGCAGGCGGCATCGATCGTGCGCAGCTCGATGCGCGTCGACTGGCCCTTGTTGGGCTTGTACATCGGGACGCGCACCATGGCGGAGCGGTTGTTGTGGCCCCAGCAGATGTACGACGGAGCCTCGGTGCCGGCGACCAGGCGCTTGTAGGAGTTGACCCACTGGTTGGTCACGCAGGTGATCTCGGCGGCGTGGTGCAGGATGCCCGCGATGAACCGGCGACCCGTCTCGGAGAGCTGGTACTCCGCGCCGGCCTCGTAGAAGGCGTTGGCGTCGCCGTCGAAGAGCGACACGTGGGTGTGCATGCCGGAGCCCGGGTGCTCGCCGTACGGCTTGGGCATGAAGCTGGCCCAGATGCCCTGGCTCAGCGCGACCTCACGGATCACGGTGCGGAAGGTCATGATGTTGTCGGCGGTGCTGAGGGCGTCGGCGTAGCGCAGGTCGATCTCCTGCTGGCCCGGGCCACCCTCGTGGTGGGAGAACTCCACCGAGATGCCCATCGCCTCGAGCATGGTGATCGCCTCGCGGCGGAAGTCGGAGCCCATCGACTGGACGGTGTGGTCGAAGTAGCCACTGCGGTCGACCGGCTTGGGGCGCTGACCCTTCTGGTACTCGTCCTTGAAGAGGTAGAACTCGATCTCGGGGTGCGTGTAGAAGGTGTAGCCCTTCTCCGCAGCCTTGCTCAGGGTCCGCTTCAGCACGTGACGCGGATCGGCGTACGACGGGGAGCCGTCGGGCATCTGGATGTCGCAGAACATGCGCGCGGTCGCCAGACCGTCGCCCATGCCGGAGCGCCACGGCAGGATCTGGAAGGTCGACGGGTCGGGCTTCGCGAGCATGTCGGACTCGTGCACACGGGCGAAGCCCTCGATGGCCGAACCGTCGAAGCCGATGCCCTCGTCGAAGGCGCCCTCGAGCTCCGCCGGGGCCACCGCGACCGACTTCAACGAGCCCAGGACGTCGGTGAACCAGAGACGCACGAAACGGACGTCACGCTCTTCGAGAGCGCGGAGTACGAAGTCCTCTTGCTTGCCCATGGGGCACACCTTATTGCCTTGCGCCCACCCCCTGCCCGCGTGACGCGGCAGATGGCCGGTATTCACTGTCTGACCTGCAGAAACGCGGACTCGTCAATGCTTGTGACGAGCGCCTCACAGGTCTACCGTCGAAATGAACCTTCCCAAGACCTGGGAAGCTCTCGAAAGGAAACCGGCCATGGCACTCACCCACGCCATGCACGACATGGTCGCCGACATGCGCGACGAGATGCACGACCTCACCAACATCGCTCACGTCGACGCCGCACGCCAGGGCTACCTGGCCATGTGGGCGTCGTTCACCGTCCTCCCGCTGCTCTACGGGCTCGACAAGTTCGTGAGCTTCATGAACGTCACCTGGGCCGACTTCTTCGCCGGATGGGTCCACGACGTCCTGCCGGGCACCGGCGACACCGAGCTCTACACCCTGGGCATCGTCGAGCTCGCCATCGCTGCCCTGGTCCTCTTCGCCCCGCGGATCGGCGGCGACCTCGCCGCGGTCTACTTCACCGTCTTCGCGATCAACTTCTTCGCGATGGACGGCATGGCGATCTTCGCCGTCGGGTCGCTCGCGCTCGCCTTCTGCGCCCTCGCGATGGCCCGCATGTCGACGATGTACCACCACCACCACGACGGCTGAGCCCAGGCTCGCCGCCTTCTGATTTCAGGCCCGGGCCATCCGGGCACCACGCAAGGTCACAGCCGTCGGTCCGGATCCTGCCCCGCCTCCGGACCGGCGGCTCCTTCGTGTCAGGAGGTCGGGACCCGCTCGAGGTCGGCGAGCCACGCCGCGCGGCTCGCATCGGACGGCATCCGCCAGTCACCGCGCGGGCTCATCGTGCCGCCGGCCGACACCTTGGGACCGTTCGGCAGTGCCGAGCGCTTGAACTGGTTGGCGAAGAACTTCCGGATGAAGACATCGAGCCACTTCCGGATCTCCGGGAGGTCGTACGACGGCCGGTCGCCGTCCCCGAAGCCGGGCGGCCAGGCGCCCACCTCGGCGTTGGCCCACGCGTGCCAGGCCAGGAACGCGATCCGGCTCGGACGCATGCCGTGGCGCAGCACGTGGAAGAGAGTGAAGTCCTGCAGCGCGTAGGGACCGGTCGAGTCCTCGGTCGCCTGCGGCTTCGCGCCGTCCTCGGTCGGGATCAGCTCCGGGGTGATCTCCTGGGCGAGGATCTGCTGCAGCACGTCGTTGGCGTCTGGGGCGAAGTCTGCGTGCGCGATCACCCAGCGGATCAGGTGCTGCACGAGCGTCTTGGGGACGCCGCCATTCACGTTGTAGTGCGACATCTGGTCGCCGACGCCGTAGGTGCACCAGCCGAGCGCGAGCTCGGAGAGGTCACCGGTGCCGAGGACGATGCCGCCGCGGTGGTTGGCCAGGCGGAAGAGGTAGTCGGTGCGCAGGCCGGCCTGGACGTTCTCGAAGGTGATGTCGTAGACCTTCTCCCCCTCGCTGTAGGGGTGGTCGAGGTCGTCGAGCAGCTGCCGTGCTGCCGGCTTGATGTCGATCTCCTGGAACGTCACACCGAGCGCCTGGGAGAGACCCGTGGCGAGCGACTTCGTCGTGTCACCGGTGGCGAAGCCCGGCATCGTGAAGGCGTGGATGTCGGTGCGCGGACGGCCCAACCGGTCCATCGCCTTGGCCGCGACGAGCAGTGCGTGGGTCGAGTCCAGGCCGCCGGAGACACCGATGACGACCTTCACATCGCCGATGGTGCGCAGGCGCTTCTCCAGCCCGGAGACCTGGATGTTGTAGGCCTCGTAGCAGTCGAGGTCGAGGCGTGCGGCGTCGTCGGGGACGAACGGGTAGCGGTCGACCTTCCGCTTCAGGCCGATGTCGCCCGCGGGCGGGTTGAGGGCGAACTCGACCGTCTCGTAGGAGCGCACGCCGGCGTGGTCGTAGTTGTCGTCGAAGGAGCCCTGCCGCAGGCGTTCCTGGCGGATCTTGTCGAGGTCGACGTCGACCACGGTGGCGCGAGGCCCATCGGGGAACCGCTCGGTCTCCCCCAGCAGCTCACCCAGCTCGTAGACCATCGTCTGCCCGTCCCACGACAGGTCGGTGGTCGACTCGCCCTGCCCCGCTGCCGTGTAGACGTACGCCGCGTTGCAGCGCGCGCTCGCCGACTGGACGAGCTGACGGCGCGACTCGGCACGGCCAACTGTGATCGGGCTGGCACTCAGATTGAGCAGCACCGTCGCGCCGGCGAGGGCGGCTTCGGCGCTGGGCGGCACCGGCACCCACATGTCCTCGCAGATCTCTACATGAAGAACCAAGCCGGGGACGTCGGTTGCGCTGAAGAGCAGGCGATAGTCGATCGGGACGTCCGCCTCGCCAACCCGGACCGTGCCAGCGACCAGGCCCGCACCGGACCCGAACCAGCGCTTCTCGTAGAACTCTCGGTAATTCGGCAGGTGGATCTTCGGAACGATGCCGAGGACGACGCCACCATGGATGACGACCGCACAGTTGTAGACCCGGTTGAGATATGCGATCGGCGCACCCACGACCAGGACCGGAGTGAGCGTCTCGCTGGCGACACGGATCTCCTCGATCGCGTCCAGCGCCGCCTCGAGCAGGGTGTCCTGCAGGAACAGGTCGTCGAGCGCGTAGCCCGTCACGCACAGCTCCGGGAAGACCGCCACACCGACGCCCTGCTCATGCAGCAGCTCGGCCTGCTCGAGGATGACCGCCACATTGGCGGCCGGGTCCGCGACGGTCACCGGAACAGTGACCGCCGCGACCCGTGCGAAGCCCTGCGCGTACGCCGAATAGAAGTCCACGCAGTGAGTCTAGGGACTCAGTCGCCTGCCGTGAGGCGTCCGAAGATGCCGTCGGCCTCCGGACCGGGGCCGGCGGCGAAGTAGAGCGCGTCCTTCTCGCCCAGCGACTCGCCGTTGCCGAAGGCCAGGCCCCAGAGGCCGTCGATCTCGACACGGTGGCCATCAGGGCGGCGGAGGAAGTCGACGGCCTTGTGCGTCTCGGCGTCGAGGACCGCGATCGTGCCGTCGCCGAAGTTGCCGACGAGCAGGTCACCCGAGTACTTGCCGAAGCCCTTCTCGGGCGCCTTCGCGATGCCCCAAGGCGCGTTGAGGAACTGGCCGCCGTCCCACTCCTGGACGAGCTTGCCGTCACCGTCGAACTCGGCGACCTTGCCCTCGCCGGGCGCGGGCTCCTCCTCGCCGGCCGAGCCCCACGCGGCGTACGTCACGAAGACGGAGTCGCCGATGGTCTGCACGTTGAACGGCTGGTACTCCCCGCCGAAGGGGTTGTCGAAGCCGGCGTCCGCGACGGGCTTGAGGTCCTTGCCGAGCACGACCAGGCCCGGCTTCGCGCCGAAGTCGGCGAGCAGGACCTTGTCGTAGGACGGGGTGATGCCCATGCCGAGGAACGACGAGCCCTGCTCGGACCGGTCGAAGACGACCTGCGAGTCGGCGGGGAAGCTCTTGGAGCCGTCGGCCTCCTCCCGCTCGGTCCAGGCGGTGACGCGACCGGTGTCGGTGGCGAAGAGGAACTTCGCGGGACCGGTGAACGGCGCACCCTCGATCTGCTGGGTGATCACGAACCCGTCGCCGTCGTTGAAGACGGTGCCGGTCGGCGTGCCGGCGTCCTTGCCGATGCCCGGGATCGTCACCTCCTTCAGCGTGTCGGTGGTCAGCTCCTGGCCGGCGACGTCGCCGACGTACTCGAAGGACTTGCCCGACGCGTTGGCCGTCACCCAGAAGTGGCCACCCTTGCCGGCGGGGCGCAGCGAGATGCCCCAGGCGTTGGTGAGGTCGGGCTCGACGATCTGCGGGCGGTAGGCCTCCCAGTTGGCGACGAGGTTGGTCTGGACGTAGCCCTCCGCCGTGCGGGCGTCGTGGTCGGTGTCGGCAGCGTCGTCCGCACCGCAGCCGGCGAGCAGGAACGGCGCGACGGCGAGCAGCGCGAGGGAGGTACGACGGTTGAACATCAGGTGGAGCCTTCCGAGTGGTTGCTGTTTTCAGTGGGCCGTTCAGTGAGCATTGAGGAAGCCGACGACGGTGGCGGTCCACCACGCGGCCTGGGAGACGAGCGCACAGCCCATCGAGGCGGGCAGCACCCAGCGGGCAGGCGAGGCCTTGAGGTGCCAGGAGAGCCAGGTCGCCACGAGGCCGTTGAGGCCGATGACGAGGACGGAGCAGAGCTTGACCCGGGTGGCGAGCAGCGAGAGGTCGGGCTCGAGCACGAGGCCGCTGGCAACCAGGCCGGCGTAGCCCACCCAGATGGCAGCGTGCACGTGCCCGGCAGTGGCGACCACGTCCGCGAGCGCCCTGCGGCGCACCGTCCACTGGAGGGCCACCCAGTCGACGGAGAGCACGGCTCCGAAGCCCAGGAGGAGGAAGCCGAGGTGCGCGAAGAGAGCCACGTCGTGCGAGGCCGGCGAGAGGTGGGCGTGCGTCGCGACGACCAGCAGGCTGGGTGCCGTGGTCGCCATCAGCACGCCGATGCCGGCGAGGACGGTCCAGCGCGGAACGCTGACCGTGAGCCCGGGGCGGGCGTCGTCGGCGAGGAGCTGAGCCATGTCATCTCTCCGAGAAGGTGATCCGCAAGACTTCTTACGGTTTTGTTAGGTAAGGCAGGCCTGACCGTAGAGGTAAGGCTTACCTTACTGCAACTGCCTGGCGACGTGACCGACCAGACATGTCCGCTGCGCCTGCGACAGGACTAGCCTTGCGATGCGTCCGGGGACTCCGTCAGGGAGCCTCGAGATTCACCCTCAGGAGATCGACCGCCATGAGCGAGCAGCAGCCCGTCACCACCGAGAGCCCGAACGCCGTCTCGAGCGGCGAGGTCGCCGCGCCGTACGGCACGGGCGCCGCGCCGGCGAGCCCTGCCGGCGCCGCGATCAAGCGGATCCGCACGCACCATCTGGCGGAGATGAAGGCACGAGGCGAGAAGGTCACGATGCTGACCTCCTACGACATGTTCACGGCCCAGATCTTCGACGAGGCCGGCATCGAGATGCTGCTGGTCGGCGACTCCGCCTCCAACAACGTCTACGGCAACGAGACCTCGATCCCGGTGACGGTCGACGAGCTGCTCCCCCTGACCCGCGCCGTCAGCAAGACCGCGAAGCGCGCGATGGTCGTCGGCGACCTGCCGTTCGGCTCCTACCAGGCCTCCCCCGAGCAGGCCTACCTGACCGCCGTCCGCTTCATGAAGGAGGGCGGCGCGCACTGCGTGAAGCTCGAGGGCGGCGCCGAGATGGCTCCGGTGATCGAGAAGCTGGTCCACGGCGGCATCCCGGTGATCGCCCACATCGGCTTCACCCCGCAGAGCGAGCACGCACTCGGTGGCTACCGGATCCAGGGCCGCGGCGCTGGCGCCGACAAGCTGCTCGCCGACGCACACGCCGTCCAGGCGGCCGGCGCCTTCGCCGTCGTCATGGAGATGGTCCCGGCAGACCTGGCCGAGCAGGTGTCCAAGGAGCTCGACATCCTCACGATCGGCATCGGCGCGGGGGCTGGCTGCGACGGCCAGGTGCTCGTGTGGACCGACGCGTTCGGCATCCGCACCGGCCGCATGCCGAAGTTCGTCAAGCAGTACGCCGACGTCCGGTCGGTGCTCCTCGACGGCGCCAAGGCGTATGCCGCCGACGTCAAGGGCGGCACCTTCCCGGACGCCGAGCACTCGTTCTGACGACGGGACCGCCCGAGCGGTCAGGCGAGCAGGACCAGTGACCCCAGCGGCACGAGCCAGCTGACGAAGCTTCCGACCAGGAAGTACTCCGTCAGCTGGTGGATCCGCTCCTGCTCGGACTTGAGCTGGAGCTCGGGGAAGCGCAGCAGCCCCTTGGCGGCGATCACGATGCCGGCGGCGGTGATCTCCCCCGCGAGCCCCAGGCCGAGAAGCACGAGCCGCTCCATCGGGCCGAGGACCCGACCACCCTTGAGGCGGGTCTCGGGGTCGCCGGCGGTGCCGTGCTGTGCCGGCAGGACAGTGCCGGTCGCCGCCAGCACCAGACGGACGATCACGTTGCCGGTCGAGAGCTGTACGAGCACGAGCGCGGCCAGCAGCAGGATGCGCGACGGGTCACCCTGGGCCAGCCCCGGCCAGGGCGTGTCGTCGAGCCAGCGCCCGAGCAGGCCGTCGGCGGTCGCACCGTACGGCGAGTAGAGCAAGGCGGCCGCAACGGTGCTGCCGAAGACAAGGAGCGGCGCCCAGGCGCGACCGCCGGCGGCAAAGCCGCGGGTCACCGTCGTGCCCCAGACCAGCGTGAGCGCCACGACGACCCCGAGCACCACGAGCTGCTCCCGGTCGGCCGCGCGCTCCACGAGCCCGGCGAGCGCCGCCACGCCTACGGCGGCGAGTGCGCCGACGACCTGCGGCCACCGGTTGCGCTGCAACACCGAGTGCGCGAGGTCCGTGACCGCGAAGCCGATCAGCGCGATCGCGAGCCAGGTCATGTCAGCCTCCCGAGGAGCTCGTCAGCGGCGAGGATCACCGCGATGCCGTCGTGTCGGACGCGCTGGCTGATCGCGGAGGCTGAGACTCCCTCCTCCTGCGCGATGTCACGCTGGCTGCGTCCCTCCATCAGACCATGGAGCACCGACAGTGACCGCGGCCCGAGCGCGGCGTACGCCTGGTCGCGCAGCATCAGTGCGGCGTTGACCGCCTCCGCAGCCGGCCCGGGGATCCCTTCTGCACACCGGTACGCCGTGCGGAGCGGCCGCAGCCCGGCGCGCTGCTGGTCGGCGGCGACGGCCTGGATGGCCTCGCGCGCGGCCCACCAGCCAGGCCCGTCCTCGACCCGGGGATCCTCGGACAGGACTCGCACCGCGCCCCAGCCGACACCGTGCCGCACGTCGATGCGGGGCCCGAGCACGAGCTGCAGGCGACGCACGGCCACGAGCGCTTCGCCGACCGAGGCGAACGCTCCCTGGTACTCGTCACCGACCGTGATGCGCAAGGGCACGACGGGGACACACGCGGCGTTGACAGACGCGACGGCTGCCTCCAGTCGGGCGTGCAGGTCGGCGCGGTCCCCCGCCGTGCGGGAGCCGACGACATCACCGATGACGGTGGCGACCAGGCCCTGAGTCATGAGAAGACAATACCTTCATTGTGCGTGATTGAAGATATTTCCTTCATTGATTCGGAACCGCTCCGCGGTCAGGCGGTCCAGTGGAAGAGCCACGCCCCGGCGTTGACCAGCGTGAACCAGAGCAGGGCGGAGGCGACCGGCACCCAGAGGACCCGCCCCGGGTGGGCGTTCCACCAGCGGAAGGCCAGGAGCAGCAGGGCGAGCCACAGGCCGAGCAGCACGACCACCGCCCAGGGCGGCACGAGCAGACCCGAGGCGGCGTTCAGGAAGAAGGTGCAGGCCATCCCCGCCATGCCGACGAACGGCCACGGCGAGAGCTTCGGAGCAACCGGCTGGCCCCGACGTGCTTCGGTCACTCCTCGTTCCACTCCGGGTCTTCGTCCCACGCCTTGTTGCGCTCGGCGACCTTCTCCAGCGCCAGCGAGGCCTCGGCGTACGTCGCGTACGGACCGAGCCGGTCGTTGGCCTTGCAGCCCGCCGTCGGCTCGACGGCGTGGTGCTTGAGGCAGAACCAGTACTCCGAGTCGTTCTCGCTCATACCGGTGAAACTACACTCGCCCTCATGTCTGTCGCTGCTTCTGTGCTCCCCGGCGTGGTCTCCCCACGCCGCCCCGTGCCTGCCTCGATCCCGCGGCCGGAGTACGTCGACAGGCCGGCGCCGGCGAAGTTCACCGGCAGCGAGGTCAAGGACGCCGAGACGATCGAGAAGATGCGCATCGCGGGCCGTCTCGCAGGTGAGGCCCGCGAGCTCGTGGGCGCCGCCATCGTCCCCGGCGTCACCACCGACGAGCTGGACCGGATCGGCCACGAGTTCCTCTGCGACCACGGCGCCTACCCCTCGACCCTGGGCTACCGCGGCTTTCCGAAGTCGCTGTGCTCGAGCGTCAACGAGGTGATCTGCCACGGCATCCCGGACAACCGCGTCGTCGAGAACGGCGACATCGTCAACATCGACATCACGGCGTACCTCAACGGCGTGCACGGCGACACCAACGCGACCTTCCTCGCCGGCGACGTCGACGAGGAGTCACGCCTGCTCGTCGAGCGCACCCGCGAGGCGCTGCAGCGCGGCATCAACGCCGTGAAGCCGGGCCGCAACATCAGCGTGATCGGCCGGGTCATCGAGTCCTACGCCAAGCGCTTCGGCTACGGCGTCGTCCGCGACTTCACCGGCCACGGCATCGGCACGAGCTTCCACAGCGGCCTGATCATCCCCCACTACGACCAGTCGCACTACGACGACGTGATCCAGGTCGGCATGACCTTCACGATCGAGCCGATGCTCAACCTGGGCACCCACGACTACACGATGTGGGACGACAACTGGACCGTCGTGACCCGCGACCTCAAGCGCAGCGCGCAGTTCGAGCACACGCTGCTGGTCACCCCCGACGGCGCGGAGATCCTGACGCTCCCCGCCTGACGGGACATGCCTGGACGACAGCGCAGCACGACATCGCGGGGGAATCGATGAAGTCACAGATCACGGGCGGCACAGGCCGGCGCGGCACCACCCGGCGCAGGCCGCTGACCGTCGCGGCCGTCACTGCGCTGGCCGCACTGGCGGTCGCAGTCCCGACGGGCGCCGCAGTCGCTGTCGAGGGACCGCCTCCGACCGAGGGGGCCTCGCCGACCAGCACCCCGAGCCCGACCGACACCGTGACGCCGACGCCCACGCCGACGCCCTCGGAGAC
>UEXP01000012.1_pt1 | contig 60204 bp, 64 predicted proteins | sample 4301171 | NCBI WGS metagenome assembly UEXP01 (sample SAMEA4773182, study PRJEB27434) | metagenome | biome: 2259; feature: agricultural soil; material: soil | place: USA | collected 2014-09 | depth 0.25 m
CCCCTCCTCCCCCGCCTCCCGCCGTCGTACGGCGGCGGGCCGGGGTTTGGCTGCAGGCTCTGCTCATGAACCTGCTGATCCCGGCACTCGTGAGCACGCTGTCGGCGGTCTCCGTCCTGACTGCTCCTGCCGCGGTGGGAGACGGGCCACACCGTGCGCTGCTGGCCTCCGTCACCGGTGTGGGTTCACCTGGGAGCGGGCCGCGCACGGGGGTCGCGGCCCGCTCCGCGGGCACCGGCATGCCGACCGCGAGCCAGGTGGCGCCACCACCACGCGATGCGGATCCGCGGGGTCGAGGAGTCTGGCCGATCGGCACCCGACCCACGGTCGTGCACGGGTTCGCGCCGCCGACCAGCACCTGGGGTGCTGGCCACCGCGGGGTCGATCTCGCCGGTGACGTCGGTGACCCTGTGCGTGCGGCCCTGGCCGGGCGGGTCACTTTCGCCTCGCGGCTTGCCGGGCGAGGTGTGCTCGTGGTCGACCACGGCGAGACCCGCACGACGTACGAGCCGGTCACCGCACTCGTCGAGGTGGGTGACTCCGTGGGCCGCGGGATGCCGATCGGCGTGCTGCAGCCGGGCGGCCACTGCGTGCCCGAGGCCTGCCTCCACTGGGGCTGGATCCGCAACGGCGACGACGCCTACCTCGATCCGCTCGACCTCGTCGGCGCGACCGGGCCCGTGCGCCTGTGGCCGTGGGCGGGCCGCCCGGCGGCCTGATCAGGCGCGCGGGTGCGCCTGCTGGTAGGCCGACCTCAAGCGTTCGTTGGTGATGTGGGTGTAGACCTGCGTCGTCGCCATCGAGGCGTGGCCGAGCAGCTCCTGCACGGTGCGGAGGTCTGCGCCACCCTCGAGCAGATGGGTCGCCGCGGTGTGCCGCAGGCCATGGGGCGCGATGTCCGGGGCACCGGGGACGCTGCGGACGCGGTCGTGGACGACTTGCCGGACCACGCGCTGGTCGACCCGGCCGCCGCGCGCGCCGAGGAAGAGCGCGGCACCCGAACCGTCGCGCGCGACAGTCCGGCGTACGGCCAGCCAGGCGCGGAGCGCCGCCCCTGCCGGCTGACCGAACGGCACGGTGCGTTCCTTGCGGCCCTTGCCGAAGACCCGGACGACGTTGCGGTCGAAGTCGAGATCGTCGAGGTCGAGACCGCAGAGCTCGCCGACCCGGATCCCCGTCGCGTAGAGGAGCTCCAGGACCGCAGCATCCCGGATCCCCATCGGCCCGTCATCGACCGCGTGCGCGATCGCGGTCTCCACGAGCGCCAGCGCTTCGTCCTGCCTGAGCACGTCCGGCAAGGTGCGGTGGGCCTTGGGTGAGGCGAGTCGTACTCCCGGATCGACCGGGATCTGCCCGGTGCGTTGCAGCCACGCGGTGAAGACGCGCGCGGCCGTCGCGCGCCGCGCTAGCGTCGTGCGTGCCTTTCCCATCGACTGCTGACGCGCCAGCCAGCTGCGGAGCGACCGGAGGTCGATGTCGCCGACACCGCCTCCGCCGAGACGGGCCACATGGTCGAGGAGCGACGTGAGGTCGCCGAGATACGCGCGCACCGTGTGCGGCGTGAGATCACGTTCGACAGCCAGGTGTCGCTCGAAGTCGGCGAGCACGGCCGCGAACGCCTCCGGCAGCACCTCGGACTCGTCCATCCTCGGCAGTCTAGGTCGATGTGCCCGACGGTCAGCGGCGACCGGCCGGTCCCAGGCACCAGCCGTCGCCGTGGCGCTCGACGAACCCGTCACGCTGCAGGATCGTGAGTGCGGCCTGGACCGGCACCAGCCCGAGCCCTGCTGTGCGGGCGATCGACGCCGTCGGTGCTGGCTTCGCGACCGGCACCGCATCGAGGACCCGCTGCTCCTTCAGCCGCAGGTGGTCGCGCGGCCGCGGCGCGGTGCGCTCCTCGACGATCAGGTGGGTCCCGGAGTGCCCCAGCAGCTCCATCACGTCGGCACCAGAGGTCACCAGTTGCGCCATCCCGGACCGGACCAGGTCGTGACAGCCCGCCGACTGGGCTTGGGTGACAGGACCCGGCACGGTCATCAGCGGCCGCGACAGCCGGTCGGCCCACCGGGCAGTGCTGAGTGCCCCGCTGCGCATCGCTGCCTCGACGACCACGGTCCCGCGCGTCAGCGCCGCTATCAGCCGGTTGCGCGCGAGGAACCGGGTGCGTGTCGGCGCTCCACCCGGCGGAACTTCGCTGACCACGGCGCCCTCGAGTCCGAGGTACTCCAGGAGGCGCGTGTGGGCGATCGGGTAGGGCCGGTCGACGCCTCCGGCAAGCACCGCGACAGTCGTGCCTCCGCCGGCGACGCATCCCCGGTGGGCGGCCTGGTCGATCCCGAACGCTGCTCCGGAGACGACGGTCATGCCCCGACCTGCCGCTTCGGCCGCGAGGGAACGGGCCACGCTCTCCCCGTAGGTCGTGGCGGAGCGGCTTCCCACGATCGCGACGCTGTCGCACAGGTGGGCGAGGCTCATCGGTCCCTTGACCCACAGACCGAGCGGCACGCCCCCGCGCTCGTGCACGCTGCCCGCGTGAGCCAGCGCGTCGACCTGCGCAGGCCACTCCGCATCGCCCGGGATGACGAAACGGATGCCCAGCCTGGCGGCTGTGTCGAGATCGCGGTGCGGGTCCGAGGTGGCGAGCCGGGCCGCCACCTCGGTCTGCAGGCCCTCGAAGTCGCGCTCGGCGACGAGCTCGGCATGGAGGCGTGCGGCACCCAGCTCCGCGACCAGAGCCGCGATCCGGGTGTCGCCGGGCTCGCCGAGTCGGCTCAGCGCAATGCGCGCAAGGCGGTCATCGAGCGTCACGCGGCCCTCCGCAACATCCAGGAGTCGAGCGGCTCCCCCGTCCTCAGCCTCAGCGCGACCAGGACGTCGTTGCGCGAAGGGAGCTCCCGGCCGCCCAGGTCCGCAAGCGTCCATGCCATCCGGTGGACGCGAATCGTCCCGCGGCGTGTGAGGGTGCCTTTGCGTACGGCGGCCTCGATCGCCGCTGCACCCTCGGGCGGCAGGGGCCAGCGGTCACGGAGCCGAGCGGCAGGTGCGTGTGCGTTGAGGCGCCACGGCAGGCCCGCGTAGCGCTGTGCCTGTCGCGCACGCGCCGCCGCGACGCGAGCACGCACGGTGGCAGAGTCCTCAGGCTGGTCGTCCCACGGGCCGGCGGCATCCGCCGGGTGCACCATGACCTCGCGTGTGATGTCGATGCGGTCGATGACGGGGCCCTCGAGCCGGCGGCGGTACTCCCGGCGGACGACCTCGCCACAGATGCATCCGTCATCGGAGACGTCGGCGGTGTAGCCACCGCAGGCGCAGGGGTTGCAGGCGAGCGCAGACATTTACTAAACCGCGCAGGCCACGTAGGGTACGAACTCATGACTGCGCTTGCCTTTGCCGCCGACGCCTCCCGTCCTCCGGAGCGGGTGGCCCTATACGCCCGCATCTCGCGGGACTCCTCCGGGCGCGCCCTCGGCGTCAACGATCAGTTAGAACGGGGGCGGTCGTACGCCGATCTGAAGGGCTTCAAGGTCGTAGCGGAACTCCACGACAACGACATCTCCGCCTTCACCGGCAAGCACCGACCGGGCTATGCACAGGTGGCTGCAATGGTTCGCCGGGGCGAGGTAGACGCGGTGATTGTGTATCAGTTGTCCCGCCTGACCCGTAACCGCGTCGAGCGCGCCGAGTTCATCGATGGCTGGGGCGCCGCTGGCGTCGTCCTTCACGAGACACAGGGCGCTGTCTACGACCTGGGCACCGCCGCCGGGCGGTCGTTCGCGGACATGCGCGGCGGCACCGATACCACCGAATCCGAGACCAAGGGCGAGAGGATCCGATCATCCGTGGAGCGACGAGTAAAGGTAGGCGGTCACGCCTCCCATCCGGGTTACGGCTGGACCCGCGACCTCTCGCAGCAAGACGTCAGGGGCGAGGCAAAGTCCTACGTGCTGCACGCGGAGCAGGCCGCCGTTGTGCGGGAGTTGGCTAAGGCGGTGGCAGCGGGTCGCCCGTTGCGGCGTCTGGCGATCGAGCTCAACGAGCGCGAGGTTCCTCCCCCCGGCGCGGTCACTCCGACGGGACGCGTCCCGAAGCGACCGGCTGCGGAGTGGTCCGCGCTCACCATCAAGCAGATCCTTGCCCGCAAGAGCAACATCGGAATCTACGTCCACCACCGGGGCCTCAGCGACGAAGCCGAGTTCAAGGGCAACTGGCCCGCAATCCTGACGGAAGCCGCTTACGCCAAGGCCAACCGCCGCCTCTCAGCAAACAAGGGCAAAGGCAAAGCCGCGCCCCGCACGAGTAAGCGCGTACACCTTCTGTCGGGCGGGGTGGCCTTCTGCGGGGTCTGTGGCGCAACGTTTACCGTCGGCTACCGGACGAACGCCAGCGGCACGACAACTGCGTCGTACCGGTGTTCTGGCGGTGGAGGGTGCACCCAGCGCCGAGTAGAACACCTCGACGCATTCGCCCGCGACGCGCTTGTTGCTCGCCTCTCCCAGCCCGACGCTCTGGCGTGGATGGCCGGCGACAAGGACGAGGCCAGCGCAGCGACGGAAGAACTAGCCGCGTTGCAACAGCGTGCCGACGACGCCGCCACCGCCTACGGCACCGGCGCAATCTCTATCCAGCAACTCACGCGGATCAACGAGCAACTGAACCCGAAGATCGACGCCGCCAAGCAGCGCAAGTCAGACGCCCACCGCCACCTCGACGTGGACCTGCTGTCGGAGTTGGCTGGCCCCCGAGCAACTACCAACTGGGATCGAATGGACGTCGCCCAGAAGCGTCTGGCGCTGGAGGCCATCGGCCTGCGGATAGACGTCAACAAGAGCAAGCCGAGCGGGAAGCCCCTGACAGAGTTGGACCAGAGCACCGTCCGACTTTCTTTCGGCATGGGCTGAGAAAGCCCCTATCTGGAGGGATAAGTCCCTGCCCTCGGGTGCTCGACTCCCGATCTGCATTTCGCGTTAGTAGATCGGTCGACAAGCGAGTAGCGTTCCGTATATCGCCACCCGCAAGACGCGGGCAGTCGGGCCAACGGGGAAGACCCACCGACACGGCGAAGCGGGCCCGGGATGGTCAGATCTAGAACCAATCGACCGGGATGTCCGTCGGCTAGCCGTTAATCAGCGGAACAGGGTGTAGCGCTCTAGACAGGTGCCCCTCCGCAGTCTTTCGACTGTGTGAGGTTTACCTATGTCCGACCGGACGCACCTGATGAATGTGACCCGAGGCCACCTCGGCGCGTACGCCCCTACGGGCCGCTGGCCCAACCCTGCCAAGTACCGCGCGGCCTGCGCGGAGATGGCCCGGCTGAATCTTCTCGCTGCCGTTGAGAAGTACGCCTCGGAGATGACCGATGACGGCCGCGCCGACATCGCTCGCGTACTGCTAATCGGTGGTGACGCGGCATGAGCGCCCTCTCCCCAGAGCACATGGCGATCGTCGAGGCGGCTCCCCCGCTTCTGGCCGAAACCATCGCGGTTCTCGCTGCGCTCATGCAGGAGGTAGAGGCCCGGTGACCGAGATGCGAAGTGCCCGCCTCCGCCGGTTGCAGGGCGAAGACGGGCCAGAAACCACTTCACCGAAATTTTACGCCGGATGGACCGCCCTCCGGACGCGCCGAAAGGTGCTCCGAATCGAGAAGGAACTCCGCTGGCGCGCGCCTGACCTTTGCGACGCACAGATCCGAGAGATCGCGGAAAGTCTCGCCCAGGGTGGGCTCGTTGCACGTGGCGGTCTGCGATGACCGAACACGCCCGCATCCTCCCGCCCAACTACGAGCCCACCGCTTGGCTGCGCGAAGCAATCGACCGGCGCACCGCCGAGCTCGCCTCCGACCCACAGATTGCTACGGCAATTGAGGCAGGGGTGTTCGTCACCGCCCTCATGACCGACAAGCCCTCGCCACCCGGAAGTCGGGAGGACCGGACCTGTGACCGATGCCGCACCTACTCCGGCCCGAAGGACCACTTCACGACGCTTCTCGTGCGCCTGCCGTTCCCGGGCGGGCTCAGCATCGGCCTGTGCGACGCCTGCGCCGACAAGGAGGTGCCCACACCGTGAGCGCCGTACAGAAGGCTGCCGTCGAGGCGCACCGCCTCGGCTACACACCGCTCCTTCTCAAGCGCGGCGAGAAGCGGCCCGAAGGCACCGCGTGGGGCGAGACGTCATATGCCGACGCCGAGGCGGTCTCGGCACGGTTCGCCGGGGCACCGGGGATTGGGCTGCTACTGGGTGGCGGTCTGGCCGACGTCGACCTGGACACGGACGCCGCGTGCGATGCGGCTCCGTTCTTTCTGCCCGAGACGCCGATGAAGTCGGGCCGCGCGTCGGCGCGTGCGTCGCACTGGTGGTACTCCACGGACGCCGACTTCTACAAGAAGCACTGGTTGCAGGGTGGAGCGACGCTCGTAGAACTTCGCGCCGACCGATCTCACCAAACCGTCGTACCGCCGTCACGGCACCCGTCTGGCGAAGCGTACGAGTGGGAAGGCGAGGCGTGGGGCGGCGAGGCCGGTCCGGCCAAGGTCCCGATGACTGATCTGCGGGTCGCGGTGGCGGGCGTGGCGGTTGTGGCTGCGCTCCTCGACCACTGGCCCTCCGAAGGGAGCCGGAACGCGGCTTGCCTTGCCCTCGCCGGCTGGATGCTGCGCAACGGCGGCCACGACTCCCCCGAGTTGGTCGACCTAACCGGGAAAGCAATCGAGGCACTGGCCTTGCTCTCCGGCGACGAAGAAGCATCGCTGCGCGTCGAGCAGACCGTCCCCGGAACAGCCGCGAAGTTGGCCGACGACAAGCAGGTCCACGGCTGGACCGAACTCCGGAAAATCATCGGCGTCTGGGACGACGTAGAGGCAGCTTGCTTCGCGGCACTGGACGAGGCCCGGTCAGCGCTCGGGATCGTGGCGGAGGCCCGGACGGGCGTGCGGTCCCTTGCAGATGGGCCTCTCGCCGAGGACATTGGCCGGGTTCTCGCGGGCCAGTACTGCTGGTCGGGCGGGATGGGCTGGACGCGCTACGACGGCAAACGGTGGCAGAAGGTGACCGACGTCGAGTTCACCGACAAGGTGCGTACGGTCTTGAAGAAGATCCGCGCCGAAGAGGAACGCAAAGCCAACGGCGACATGAACCGCCTCAAGGCATTGGTGGTGCTGCTAGCGCGGAACAAGATCGGTGCGGTGGCTTCGTTGGCGCGAGGCATTCTCGAGTGCCCAGCGGCCGAGTTCGACAACCAGCCCGATCTACTCAACTGCGCCAACGGCGTCGTGGATCTGCAGACGGGCGAACTGCTCCCGCATGACCCCGGCTACCGGTTCACGCAGATCACGCCGGTCAGGTACGTCCCCGGCGCCAAGCACCCAGACTGGGACAAGGCGTTGCGGGCGCTGCCGGCGGATGTGTTGCCGTGGTGGCAGCGGAAACTCGGGCAGGCCGTCACGGGCTACGCGGCCTCCGACGACATTCTTCCTATCTGTCGGGGCGGCGGCGAGAACGGCAAGACCACGCTGCTGCTCGGGGTGAAGAAGGCGCTGGGAGAGTTCTGCGTCCCCGTGCCCGACAAGTTGCTACTGGCGAAGCCCGGCGACCACCCAACGGAGATCATGACCTTGAAGGGGACGCGGGTCGCGCTGCTGGAGGAACTGCCAGAAGGCGACTACCTCGACATGAACCGCGTGAAGCGCCTGATCGGTACGGAGACCGGCATCACCGCCCGCCACATCGGCAAGGACAACGTCACCTGGCAGCCGACGCACTGCCTCTTCGTCACGACCAACTACGACCTACAGGTAAAGGACGTAGACCACGGCACATGGCGTCGGTTGGCGTTGGTGGAGTTCCCGTACCGGTTCGACGGGTCCGCCCCCGACCGGCCCGGCGACCCGACCCTGCGCGACCGGATCCGCGACGGCAAAGACGGCCAGCACGAGGCGGTGTTGGCGTGGTTGGTGGCCGGCGCACAGATGTCGTATCTGGTCGGGCTTACTCCCCGCGACAAACCCGCGACGGTGCGCGAGGCGACCGACAAGTGGCGCCGGAAGGGCAACCTGCCGATGCAGTTTGTAGACGATGCGCTAGTCCCCGATCCGGGCGGCGCGGTGCGGTCGTCGGTGTTGTATGACGCGTTCCGGCAGTGGCTTGGGGTTGGCCGTACGCCCCTCGGCAGCCGCACCTTCTGGGAGCGGGCAAAGGAACACGACCTGTTCCGCGAAGGCGGGGCCGTCAAGCACGAAGAAAAGGTCAGCACCAAACACTGGCGGGTCGCGGGTGTGCCGGCAGGCGACCTCGCCCCGCAGGAACGGCTAGTTACTGGTGTCGCCCTCACCGAAGAGGGCACACGGCTGTTGGGGCTCGTTTAGCGCTCAATAACCGGCATAACCGGGTAGTAGTGCCGCTGCAAATTTTCAAACACTCGTAAGAAGCGCCTACTCCACCCGGTTATGCCGGTTATTCCTTCGAAGGGGGAACCATGCACAACATCAAATCGCCGGTCCTGTTGGCTCTCATGGAGCGCGTACGCGAGCCATGGGCAGGGACCGCCAGCGAACTTTTGGCGGTGCTCGATCCTGCCGGCGAACACCCGGAATGGAGTCCCCTTGGTGTGGGACGCGCCCTCGCTGCTGGCGGGGGCCGCCGGGTCCTAGGCCATATCGGCTGGTCGATCACTTGGCAACGCGACCGCAGCATCTCTCAGGCTCACTCGACGGTGTTCTTCATTGTCCCTCCAGACACGGTTTCGAATGCTTGTTCGAGTTAGGCTTCGCGGGTAACCGGGCGGTTGCCCGCGACCGAGGAGGCAACGTGCGCGCAGTCGGATACGTCCGCATCAGCAAGGCAGACCGAGGCAAGAGCGAGCAGGAGCAGCGGCTGTCACTGCGCCAGCAGGAGGCACAGATCCGCGCGACATGCGAGGCAAAGGGCTGGCCCCTCGTTGCCGTTTACGAAGACTTCGCCCTGTCGGGTAACGACGACACCCGTCCCGGCTTCGCCGCCGTCACAGACACCATCGCCAGCAGCTCCGCCGACGTGGTTGTCGTGCGTCACGTCGACCGGCTGTACCGCAAGGCTTGGCGACTGCTGCGGCTAGTCGACGCCCCAGAGGACGGCGGCGAGGGCTGGGATATCTACAGCATCGAGCAGGCCTTCGACACCAGCACGCCGGAGGGCTGGTTCGCCTTCGCCCAGTTCGCACTGTTTGGAGATTTCGAGCGCCGCGTCATCGGCAAGCGGACTCGGCTCGCCCTTGACCAACTGCGCCGCGAGGGCAAGCACACCGGTCGCCCCTCCGCGATCCCCCTCGACGTGGAGGACCGAATCGCCGCCATGCACGCGAGCGGCAAGTCAGCCTCAGCCATTGCCGCTGCACTCGAAGCCGAAGGCGTCCCGCGACCTACCGCCAACAGCAAGTCCTGGCACCACTCCCACGTCATCGCCGCTGTGCGCCGGGTCGAGGTTCGCAAGGGCGCGCTCCCCCACCCATAGACCCACGGGCCTCAGATGGTCCGGCAAACGTCCCCTAGGAGGACGAGATGAAACTGCTCCCTTGGCCCACGAAGCCCGCACCTGTCCCCACCCGGTCGGGGTGGACGTACCACGGCAACCGCATCACGCCGGGGCGGTGGCAACTCATCGTCCGCAGCACGTACGACGGCACCGAGATCCACTCCGAGGTGCGCGTCGCCGCAGGACGCTCAACCGCAGAGCAGTTGGCCGAGGCTGCCCTCGACCTCATTCACTCCGAAGAGGCATCAGGCCTGTAGTTGCACGGTTAGCCGATCCTCCTAATGCTGCCGGTGTTCGGGTCGACCTGTAGCGGCACCAGTTGGCGGCGCTCTAGCCAGCGCATCTGGAACGAGCGCGACAGCCCCTCCTCGACGTACGCAACAAGGAACCGATTGCCGTTCGCGGTCACCGGCCACTCCACGACGTAGCCCAGCCACGGCTTCAGTGCCCCGGCTCGCCGGATCAGGACGAAGCGCTGTTCGGCCACCGCGTACGGGTGCCAGGCGTCGTTCTTCGGAGGTGAAGCCACCACCCAATCTTAGAACATATGTTCGATCTGCGAATTCAGACAAAGTGCCGCACAGCGGTCCACTGTCGACCCATGATGAGTGGCATGACGTCTTTCTATGAACTCATGAAGCAGAAGGCCGAAGAGGCAAAGACCGCGATCAAGGCCGATCAGGAGGACAAGGCCGCCGCCCACGCCGAGGCGTCCGCGAGCGCGGGCAGCCTGATCGAGAAGGGCGTCTTCGGAGGGCAGACGATCGAGATCTACGACGGCGGGTACATCCGTGTTTCGATGCTCATGAACGCGAAGACGCCGTTTGAGAAGTTGCGCTCGATCAAGATGACCACGCAGGTGCAGGACAAGAGCGCTGGCGGTCGCGCCGCAATGGGCGCGATGACCATGGGTTTGAACTACCTCGGGTCGAAGGAGAAGCGTGTACTGCTTCTTGCGATCGCGACGGACAAGAAGGTCCACACCCTCAAGGACACCGGAGGCATGGGACGTGGCGCCGACCAGACCGGTATGCGCCTGGAGGCCGCCGGAACCGCCGTCGTCGACGCTCTTGGAGCGGCAGCCGCCTCGGCACCCATCGTGGTGCAGGTCGCTGCGCCCGAGGCGGCCGCGCCTGCTGCGGCCGACCCGCTAGAGCAGTTGAAGAAGTTGGGCGAACTGCGCGACGCGGGGATCCTCAGCGAGGAAGAGTTTGCGGCCAAGAAGGCCGACATTCTCGGCCGCATGTAGCGCTCACGCAGGCGGCTGTGCCCCGTCGAATGTGCCGCGCTTAAAGAGGATCGAGCCGGACAGGTGCCAGTTCCCAGACGTGGCGGATGCCTCCGTGCCGACGCGGATGCAGCGGACCCCGAACTGCGCCGACGCCCACGGGCTGTCGGGCGTGTCGAAGTTCAGCTTGGAAAGGTAGAACGACGTCGCTACGGAGATGTTGCTGTTGCCCGAGTTGAGCGCTGGGCCCTGCCCCACGACAAAGGTCCCATCGGCGCGCGTGCAGCGGATGATCGGCGCCACCGAGACATTGCCCTCGCCAGAGAACGAATCCCCGACCGCGCAGTGCACCTGCATCAGTCCGGACTTAAAGCCCTGCGGGATCGCCAATACGCGAGTCGAGTAGAAGTCGGTCCACGTCGCGGGGATGGACAAGCCGTTGTTCTCTGCCCAGTCGGCGTCGAACACCGTGGGGTCTTCGGACGCTTTCCAGATCACATCGCCGGTGGCGTCCCGGAGCAGAATGTCGCCGCCATTCTTCACCGTCAGGTCGCCGCCGCTGACGGATGCACCGTTCAAACTGGTCGAGCGTTCCAGCGCGGCGAGACGCCGCTCCATGGCCTTGAAGCGAGTAACAAAGTCGGAGGGCTGTGGTGATCCGGCCATTGGGTTTTCTCCTTGTTAGCGGCCGACGACGAACCGTCGAGCCATGGGCGAGAGGGCGGGCTTCGGTCCCGGTCGGCCGGGAGTGAGGGTGCGCTTGTAGCGCCCAGTTGGCATGTGGGTGGTGGTCGTTCCTTCGGCACGCAGCGTCAGGTTCAGGACCAACAGGGCGATTGCGACGGCTTGGTCATCGTGGGCTCCTGATGCGTGATCTAGGCGCATGACGCCGGAGCCATTCGTGCGCAGCCGCACACCAGCGAGTTCCGCAATCAGGTCGGGATCGTTCGGCAGGGAGACGAGCCCGTCGCGCAGTGCCACATGGATTGATGCGGCGAGGCGCCCTACCGAAGTTGCCGTGAAGGCGAACTCGGTAGCGGTCAGTCCTGCCTCCCGCAGACGTTGAAGAAGACCTGCGGCGTTCCAAGGATCTGCGACCACACTTGCGCCGTTGTAGGACCGGCTCAGATGCCTCAACAACTCCTCCACGTCGCGGAGCGCTACCTCGCGTTCCTTCGTGCCGCGCAGCACGACGATTCGGTCGACGACGGTCAGGCGGTCTTCCTTGTGGCCAACGACGACGACCGTTGCGTCGTTCCTCAATCCGATGTCACACGTCACGAGGTACTCGCGTCCCAGCTCGGCCGGCAACGGGTCTGCGGATACCCGCAGGCAGCGCCGTAGGTTCTCCATCGAGACCAGAGCATCCTCAGCCGCGACCCACTGGCCGAGATGCAGACGCGCAAACGCCGACGCCGGAAGCAGCGCCTTCTGCTCTTCAAGATCCTCGGCAGAGACCCACGGCAGCGGTCCCTGTACCGAGGACACTCGCCACCGCACGTTCCGCTTCTGGGCGTCGTCGTAGATCTGGCGGGAAAAGTGGGCCGGGTCGCCTGGCGTGGTCGCGAGTACGATCCGGCTGTCCGGTCGCTTTGGCAACGCCGACGCGATTGCCTCAAACAGGCGGCGACCGCGCCCCTCGGGCCACTGGGCAAACTCGTCACAGATCGTCAGGTACGGACGCATGCCGTATGCGCTACCAGCGTCGGCGGTCTCAACCGTCAGCGTTGCGCCGGTCGGCGTGTAGGTCACCGCCGACGCCAGCACCTCGAACACCGCCGAGAGCCCCGGAGTACGCGCAATCAGCCCGCGAATCGCTTCCAGCAACAACAACGCCTGTTCATTGTCTGATGCGTAGGTATTCGATCTGGAGCCCGCCGGGGCCTGCTGCGCGAGCACCGCGATAACCACCCCGGCCACGTCCGTCGTCTTCGATCCGCCACGGGGGCGCGTGATGTAGTGCATGCGGGGTCCGTCGACCGTCAGCATGGCTGCGGCGTCTGCGCGCTGCCAGTCGGTAGCAACCTCACCCCAACGGCGTCCGTCTTCCATGACCAGCGCCGCCATAAGCGCCAGCGCTTCGGGTGGCTCGGCTGGTCCGGGTTCGGGCTGGCCGTAGTCGCATTTCTTCTGGTGGTTGCGGAGGCGGGCCTCCCCCTCCAGAACCGCGCCGCACTCGCACACCATGTCCCGGTGCAGGTGAGACGTATCGGTTGGCAGTGGCGCGGGCGCGTCCTTGGTGCAGCGGGTCTGGTGCCTGACGAGGCCGCCAGCCGTCTTGCAGATCAGGCCGCACCACTCGCACGCGATCATCGGAGCGCCTTCCGGCCCTCAGCCACCAGCGCTGCCAGCGCATCGCCTCCGGCTGCGGCGTCGGCCCGTGCGGCTTCGGCGAGGTTCTTCCGCACGACGCTGTAGGCGACCGGATCGAGGCCGAGCCTCGACAGCATCCGGGTGGCCCGCTGGCGGAGACGATCCAGAAGGAGATAGGCCGACGACGGGCCACCGTCCGGACCGAAGCGGCCCTCGGGCTGTACCTCGTCTAGCCAGTGCTCCACGTAGGCGATTTCCCCGAGGGTCTTCGCGAGCAGGTCTATCGCGTCCGGGAACGTGGCGAGGTGCGGCTCGGCGGCGATCAGTCTCTCGCTGATCTCGGCGGCGTACTCGGCGGGAGTCTTCATCGAAGGTCCTCCCCGGCTTGCCGTTCCGCGCGGAGGCACGCCTCGCAAGGCGGGATGGTCTGCGGGTCGTCAGGGTCCTCGCGGAACACCCACAACCGCGCCGCGCACATGTCGAAGTGCTGCTCGGTCATCGCCCGGCCCCCATCTGGGCGAGCGCGGCCTCCAGCGCGGCGACGCGTTCCTCCAGCGTCTTCGCCGGCTCAGCCAGCCGTACCCAAGCCCACGGCTCTCCGGGTGGGTGGCCGGTCGACACCCACGAGCGGAGGCGCGGGATCCGGGTGTCGTCAAACCACTCCAGACCGTTGTACCCCAGAAACGCCCGCTCCAGCATCGACGGCCCGACCGCCCCAGTGGTTTCCAGCGCGTCTCCACAGGACCCACAGAGGACTCCAGAGATCATCTCCGGGCCGGAGGTCAGGGCTCCCGTCGTCAACGGGTGCCAGGTCTCCGCCTCCGCAACACCGCAAGCAAGGCAACCGCCGCGCGGATCTGGGCATCGCTGCACGCCCTCAGATGGGGCACTGCCGTCCGGAGCGCCGTTGGCGACGCGGTTAGCCAGCCACCCGACATACAGCGCCCTCAGCGCCGACAGGACGTCCTCAGGGACATGACTCCACGGCTTCTCGGACGGCTGCTCCCGGTCGGTGGCCTCGTAGAGCACGTGGCCCACGTTGTAGCGCTGACCAAAGACTGGCACCAACACCGACCAATCGCCCTCCGGACGGCCGATCAACCGCAGCACCGCGCGAACCGCAGACCCCGGCTCATCGGGACGAAGCGAGGCGCAGTCCTCGCAGACGCCGACGACGTAGGTCCCTCGATCGGCAACACCGGCCTTACGCCGAGGGGACAGGCCACGATCGGTGCTGATGCCGCAGAGGCGGCACGGAGCCGCCGTCACCGCCAGTCACCTCCGTCTTCCTTCTGCAGGAGCGCCGCTTCGAAAAGAGCCATACGGATGCCGTCGTTCGGCAGCGCATCCCACCGGTCCGCCGACGACATGGCGATGGTGTCGTGACCCGTCAGCGCATTCAGCAACCGCACCTGTAGGCGCGGAGGCACCTCCGTAAGCCAAACGTCCTTGGCCGCCGCAGCAGCCCCACTCCTCGCCTTCTCAGAAAGGTTGCCCGCTCCCGAAGCGGCAGAAGGCGAGGAGTGGAGGTTTGGAGTCTCGCCGCCACCAAGAGGAATCTCACGGTTGGTGGGCGAGGTGGCGGCGAGACGCTTGGACCCGCTAGCGCCAGCGGGAGACTTCTTGGCCGCGATCAGCGCTTCGCCGAGGGCGCGGATCGCTTCGGGACCGGGTGGCACCGACCCCGACAGCAAAGCGTCCGGGTCCTGTACTTCGCCGGAGCGGTAGCGGTACGGCTCAATCACCGGGAGCCACCTCCGGACGGAGCAGACCGAGAGCGGCGGCGGTCGCGTCGGCGGCGAGCGCAACGCGCAACTCGAGTTCCGCCAGACGGATCGCGGCGGCGTCGTCGGGTCGCCAGCGTTTAGCAGCGGCGAGACGCGCATGCGCCACACGGGTAGGCAAGGCGGCAGTCATAGAGACCTCCTGGGCATGGGGCTGGTTCGATGTCCCCGGCCCATACGCCAGTCAGGTCTGCACCAAATATTACCCGGAAATCAGCAGATGCCCGGAGTTCTGGGCATCTTGTGGCAGCGTTCCCAGCCCACGCGGTCTAAGAGCGGTTTGGTTAGCACGAAGAGGGCCTGCGCCGGGAACGTGGCGATCTCCTCGCCGCGGGCGATCGTGACCTCACCCGCCTCCAGCGGCTGGCGCAGCGCATCGAGCACGTCGCGGGAGAACAACGGGAACTCGTCCATCACCAGCACCCCGCAGTGCGCCTTGCTGATCGCCCCCGGACGGGCCTGGCCGGTGCCGCCGCCGACGATGCTCGCCATCGAAGCGCGGTGATGCGGTGCGGAGTACGGCGGGCGGCTCATCAGGCCGGGTGTCCCCACCAGCCGGCGGTCGAGCGAATGGACGGCGGTCACTTCCAGGGACTCGTCCCGAGTCAGGTCCGGGAGGAGTCCGGGCAGTCGCTCGGCCAGGGAGGTCTTGCCGGCACCCTTGGGGCCCTTCAGGAGCAGGTGGTGTCCGCCTGCTGCCGCCACCTCGAGTGCCAGACGGGCATCGTGGAGGCCCTCGATGTCTGCGAGGTCGAGGTGCTCGAGCCGGTCCTCGCCACGCCACGTGACGATGCGTGAGCCCGTCGGCGGGCTGACGGCGGCTGCCTCGACGAGGTCGCCGTCGCGCAGCAGTGCGACGACCTGCTGCAGCGAGCGGACGCCGAAGACCTCGATGCCGGGCACGAGGGTCGCCTCGGCGGCCTGTGGCTCAGGAACGACCACGCGCGCTGCCCCCGACGCTGCGGCCGCCATCACCATCGGAAGTGCGGCCTGCAGCGGCCGCAGCTGTCCGGTGAGGCCCAGCTCGCCGAGGAACACGGTGTCGTGGAACCAGTCGGTCGGCACCTGGTCGGTGGCGCCGAGGATCCCGAGCGCGATGGCGAGGTCGAAGTGCGGGCCCCGCTTGGGCAGGTCCGCCGGCGACAGCAGGATCGTGACCCGGCGCGTGGCCGGCCACGTCAGCCGGGCATTGGAGATCGCGGTGCGGCATCGTTCGCGCGCTTCGTTGACGGCCGCGTCAGGCCGACCCAGGAGGCTGGTGCTCACCAGGCCCTGGGAGACATCGACCTCGACATCGACCAGGTGCCCGAACATGCCGGCCAGGGTGATCGTCCGGGCAGTTGCGCAGCTCATGCGCCGATCGCCTTGATGTGCTCGACCTGCGGCCCGTCGGGAGTCCGCAGGACGCCGACCAGGTCGAGGCGCACCTCCGGAGGATGCACGCCTCGTGCTGCCATCCACTGAGCCGCCAGGCGCCGCAACCGCTCCGCCTTGCGTCGATCGACTGCCTCCAGCGGCGAGCCGTGCGCACCCGAGCTCCGCGTCTTGACCTCACACACGACGAGCACGTTGCCGTCGCGCAGCACGAGATCGAGCTCACCACCGGTCCCGCGCCAGTTGCGGTCGAGGAGCTGCATCCCCTGCTTGAGCAGGTGGCGCGCCGCCACCTGCTCGCCGTACGCACCGAGCTTCTGCCGTCGTGTGCGTGTATCGATCTCGACTGATCGGGTCCCTGTCTGCGTCATCGTCGACACCTCCTGCAACCGACGATGCCGATCCAGCCGCCCAGCAAGGGCTCCCCCGAACATGGGTGTGGAGTTCCGACCCGGTTTCTGTCGGGGGAACAGAAACCGGGCCGGAGGTCTGGGTCAGCCCGCCAGGCGCGGCGAGAAGCAGCTCGGGACGGGCGGGGCGATGTACACGTCGGCGCCGGAGAGATTCACGCCGAAGGCCTCGGTGATCGGGGCCAGGACCTGCGTGTCGAGCGCCGACACGACCGGGCTGAGGACCGTGTTGAGGACGTAGTTGACGACCGCGGAGCCCGTCTGCCCGAGGAGAGGCACGTCGCTCGCGATGCTGCTCGTGGACCCCTTCCCCGCCAGGCCGATCGATCCAGAACCGGTCTCGACGGGCGTGTTGAAGTCCTTCGGGGGCACCCGGACCTGCGCGGTCTGGCTGCCACCCGACGCATTGACGGCGACGTTCACCGACGCGTTGACGTCCGGCAGGAGTCCGAGCAACGTGATCGTCTTGGCGGCCAACCCCAGATCGAGGGTCGCAAGTCCACTCGTGGTGAGCACGTCGATGCCGTACGGCGACACGCTGGTCCCGGCACCGCAGACGGCATCGGTGAGCAGGCCTTCAGCCCAGGCGACCTTCAAGCTCATCGTGATGTCCACGGTGGTCGTCACCAGGGCGAGGAGCGTAGTCGTGTGCTTGCCCGACACGTCGACCTGGATCTGCGCCGAGCGCGCGCGGGCCGTGCCCACGGCACCACAGGCCATCCTCGGCGGCTCGATGACCTTGACGCTGGCCGTCACGTTCGTCATGCCGGGAAGGCTGATCGAGAGCGGGATCGCGAGGGCGTTCGAGCCGTTCGCCACGAATGCGCCGCCCGAGACCAGGTCCAGGACGTTGACGGTGGCCTGCTTCGCTGCGGTGCTCGAGTCGGTGAGCGAGAAGAGCTTGCCCAGGTTCACGTTGGTGGTGAGCCCCGTGGCCGCGTTGAGCTGCTGGAGCACGGTGAGCGACGCGGCGGCATCCGGGTCCCCGGCGTTCTGCGTGAGGACGGCGGCCGTCGCGTTCATCAATGATCCGAGGGTGACCGTGGTCGTCGCCAGCGCGTCGACACTGCCGACTCCCAGCTGGGTGGCAAGCGACAGGAGGCTGATGTTGCCGCGGGCCAGGCCCTGGTACGACAGGGCCGTGAGGTTCACCCCGAACGCCTTGTTCAGCAGCGGGCCGAGAACCGAGCCGTAGGTGTTGATCCGGGCGCCGAACGATCCCACCCGGAAGCACGCGGTCTCCTGGGAGGCTGCGATCGCCGAACGGCTGGCGGCCCCGGAGGTACCGAAGACCGGCAGGAAGTAGTCGACGCTGGTCCGCGTCATCACCTTGACGTGGGTCGCTGCGCCGGTTCCGGCACTGAAGACGCCCGTGGACAAGTTCAGCTGGCCCGGGAAGGCACAGATTCCGGTCACCGACAGCCGTGCCGTGGGAGAGGCGACGTCGGCCTCACTGCAGTTCACGTAGGTGAGGGCGGCACCCAGGGTGTCGCCCTGTCGGGCCAGGGACCTCTCGACCCCGGTCTTCCATGACGCGTTGGCCTTGAGGACCGAGCTGGACGATCCGTCGAGCTGCCGCGCCATGTCCATGGCGACGATGTCGGCAACGGCCTGCATGTCACGACGCGCCATCCGCTGGTACCCGATGTCCACGGTCAGGGACGCGACACCGACCAGCACCGTGCTGATCATCAGTGCCGTGAAGACCGCGACGGCACCGCGTTCGTCACGTCGCCGTGAGGCGAAGAGCCACCGCATCAGTTCACCCGGGCCACGGACGTGAAGGCGAGGGTGTCAGGGACCACGGCCGAAGGGAGGAGGTCCGGCATCGGGGTGTTCGCCTCGTAGGCGAAGCTCACCGTCACCGTCGCGCACTGGAGCGTGGCGTCGTTCGCGCAGGCCGCGACCGTCGGCGTACAGGTCAGGCCACCGCTGCCGCAGGTCATTCCCCAGCTGGAGAGCGCAGAGTTGACCGCCGCCGTCGCCTTGGTGGTCTGGCTTGTCGAGGCGACAGCAGCCGCGCGCGCACCCTCCGCGGCAGCCTGGGTGAGCGCCTGACGCACGCTGAACATGTAGCCGTAACTGATGATGCCGAAGAGGATCAGGAACAGGATCGGCATGACGAGCGCGAACTCCAGCGCAGCCGCACCGCTCTCATCCTTCGACGCGCGAGCGCGCACCAAGGCACGACGAGACATGACCCCTCCCAAGGCGTGTCCACAGCCGGTGCGGTTTCCCTCCCAACACCTGAGGTCAGGATAGTGGCGCTTGCCACAATCTGACCCGGTCGACCACGGAAATGGGCCGAAGGGACTAGTCAGGTCGTCCGATCGGTCAGACCTTGGGGTCGAGCTCCGCCTTGGCGAGCTCCTCGACGTTCACGTCCTTGAACGTCAGCACCTTCACGTTCTTGGCGAAACGCGCAGGGCGGTACATGTCCCAGACCCAGGCGTCGCTCATCGACACCTCGAAGAACACGTCGCCCTGTTCGGTACGCGCCTTCACGTCGACCTGGTTGCAGAGGTAGAAGCGGCGGTCCGTCTCCACGACGTACTTGAAGAGCGCCACCACGTCGCGGTACTCGCGGTAGAGATGGAGCTCCATCTCGGTCTCGTACTTCTCGAGATCCTCGGCACTCATCGCGACTCCTCCATCAGTGGCCCGGCGACATTCTGCCGGAAGACAACCGGATCGACCGGCGCGACACCGGGCAGGCTCCAGCTGAGCCGGTGGTGCACGGTCGGACCGTGCTCCGCGAGGGCCGCCAGGTGCTCTGGGGCGCTGTAGCCCTTGTTGTCCGCCCAGCCGTACGCCGGATGGGCAGGCGCCAGGTCGAGCAGCAATGCGTCGCGGGCGGTCTTGGCAAGGACGCTGGCTGCGGCGACCGCCGCACACTTCATGTCCGCCTTGATCATCGTGACGACGGGCGGCACCTCGGCGATCACCGGCTCGGGCGCACCGAAGAGGACGTCCTGCTCGGGTTCGGTGAGGTAGTCGTGGTTGCCGTCGAGGAGTACGACGTCGGGCCGGCCCTCGAGCTGCGCCAGCGCGCGCTGCCCCGCGAGCCGCAGCGCGGCCGTGATGCCGAAGGCGTCGATCTCGACCGGACTGGCATGTCCGACCCCCCAGGAGAGAGCCCACCGCTGGATCTTCGGCACCAGCCGCTCCCGCGCGGCAGCCGACAAGAGCTTGCTGTCACGCACGCCTGCGGGAGCGGTGCGCGTCGTGCCGTCGATCAGCACCATGCCGATCGTCACGGGGCCGGAGAGCGATCCGCGACCGACCTCGTCAGCCGCGGCGAGGCACGATGCGCCCTCGCGCAGCAGCCGACGCTCGACACGGAGCGTGGGAGCGGTACTCATGGGGTGGCCGCCGGGTTCACGGCGCGGCCGGGACGTCCTTGAAGACGTCCGGTCGCTTGATGCTGTCGAAGCGGCTCATCGGCCAGACGAGCGCGAAGACCTTGCCGACGACGTTGTCGACAGGCACGAAGCCTCGGGTGGGCGGGCACTCGGTCTCATCGGGCGAGCAGATGTGACGACTGGAGTCCGCCGAGTCTCCCCGGTTGTCACCCATCACGAAGAGGTAGCCCTCGGGCACCGTGACGTTGAGGGCTCCCGGGCCGCAGATCTGGTTGGGGCGGACCGCCTGCACACTGCCCGGAGCCGCACACTGTGCGTCGTCGGCGACGTACGACGACTCGTCGATCGGCACGCCGTTGACCATCAGGCGACCCTGCTCGTCGCAGCAGGTGATCACGTCGCCGCCGGTGCCGATCACGCGCTTCACGAGGTGGCCTCCGGTCGGGTAGAGACCGACCTTCGCCAGCGCGTTGGCGAAGACGCTCGGCTCCGTCGTGTCAGCAGGCAGCCACTGGTCGGGGTCCTCGAAGACCACCACGTCGCCCCGCTGGGGACCGCTGTCGCCCCAGTAGGAGACCTTCTGGACCAGGATCCGGTCGTTCTGGACCAGGCCGGGCTCCATCGACGGCGACGGGATGTAGAAGGCCTGGATGAAGAAGGCCTTCAGGAGTACGGCGAGGCCGAGCGCCACCGCGAGGAGCAGGAGCGACTCCTGCCAGATCGGCAGCTGCCGCTTGCCCTGGGCACCGACGGCCGCACTGTCCTCAGAAGTCACGCGCTGAGCCTAGACGCCCGGGAAAGCAACAGCGGCCGCGACTCCCGAAGAAGTCGCGGCCGCTGCAGGAAGCTGCGGTCGATCCACAAGGATCAGAACTCGCGGCGCTCCTTGATCTTGGCCTTCTTGCCGGTGAGGCTGCGCAGGTAGTAGAGCTTCGCGCGGCGGACGTCACCACGGGTCACGACCTCGATCTTCTCGAAGATCGGGGAGTGCAGCGGGAAGGTGCGCTCGACGCCGACGCCGAAGGAGACCTTGCGGACGGTGAAGGTGCGGCCGATGCCCGAGCCGTGGATGCGGATGACCGCGCCCTGGAAGACCTGGACACGGGAGCGCGAGCCCTCGATGACCTTGACGTGGACCTTGACGGTGTCACCGGCGCGGAAGGCCGGGATGTCGTCGCGCTTGAGGCCAGCGGCGAGCTGGTCAATCACGTTGCTCATGTTCACTCCTCACGGGCGCCACAGGTCGACCGCGGATTTCGTTTGATCGTGGGGTGGTCACGCTGCGTGGCCGGCGGCTCCCGGCACCCCCTGTGGCAGGAGCGGAGAGCGGAACCCCCGGGTGAGTCTCGGGGCATCCCTTCGGCCAGCGTGGACCAAGGAAGAACTTTACGACAGAGGCGCTGCGGGGAGGAAATCGCGCGCTCCTGCTGGAAGGATCCGTCCATGACGTCCCGCGCATCCGACTGGCCGGCCCACGGCGCGGAGGTCCGGCCCTGGCGGCAGACCGCCGTCCGCGGGCCGCGAGCCGACCGCCAGGTCCGCGAGATCACGGTCTCCTACCCGCCCAGGATCGCGCGCCTGACCTACGAGCCGGAACCTGCCCTGCGCCGCATGCTCGAGGCCGTCGCGGGCGGGCTGACCCAGCTCGACATGGTGCATGGCCGGACCCTTGCGGCCCTCAACAGCCTGCTGCTGCGCACGGAGTCCGTCGACTCGTCCAAGATCGAGAACATCGACGCCTCGCTGGCCGACTACGGACGGGCACTTCTCGGCGAGGGCGCCAACTCCTCCGCCGTCTCGATGGCCTCGGCGACCGCGGCTCTGTCCCGGATGATCCGGGACGCCGGCCAGCTGCCGCGCACCGTGAAGAAGTCGGCGATGCTCCGGGCACACCACGACCTCTTCGCACGCGCCGGCGCGGAGAATGTCCGCGCCGGCCACATCCGGCACCGGCAGAACTGGGTGGGGGGAAGCGACTACTCGCCGCGCGACGCGCTGCACGTCCCTCCCCCACCCGAGACGGTCGACGACTACCTCGATGACCTCTTCGCCTTCGCCAACCGTGACGACATGCCCGCGCTGGCACAGGCCGCGATCGTGCACGCACAGTTCGAGTCGATCCATCCGTTCACCGACGGCAACGGGCGCATCGGGCGTGCCCTGATCCATGCCGTGCTGCGCAAGCGCCGGGTGACCCGTCACCTGACGGTGCCCATCGCGTCCGGGCTCGTCTCGCACCGCGACCAGTACTTCGGCGCCCTCAACGACTACCGCGCCGGCAACGCCTCGACGATCGTCACCATGCTCGCCTCGGCAGCCTCCATCGCCACCCGTGAGTCACACCAGACCGCACGTGACGTGGTCGAGATCCGTGAACGGTGGCAGGACGTCCTGTCGCGCCCGTACGCCGGCAGCCCGGCGTACCGCCTGCTCGATCTGGTGATCGAGGAGCCGATGGTCAACACCACCCTGGTCCAGGACCGGCTCTCCCTCGACGAGGCTGCGACCAGGACGGTGCTCGACGAGGCGACAGCCGCGGGCGTCCTCGTGCGCGCCAAGGGTGCACGTCGGGCACCGGTGTGGCTGGCACGGGACGTCCTGCAGGAGGTCCACGACCTCAGCGTCCGGATCAGTGACAAGGCGCTGACGACACACCTCGACGTCTGAATGCCGGAGGCCCGCCCCGCACAACGCGGGACGGGCCTCCGGGGTGACTGAGGTGATCAGTCGGTGGTGTAACCGGCGCCGTGGAGCGCGAGGTCGATACCAGCGATCTCGTCCTCCTCCTTGGCACGGAAGCCGATCGTCTTCTCGATCGCGAAGCCGATGATGATGGCCGTGACGAAGGAGTAGGCGAACACGGCGAGGGAGCTGACGACCTGGGTCGCGAGCTGGCCGCCGTTGCCACCGTCGGTGAAGATGCCGTGGCTGGTCGAGAAGAAGCCGAGGTACCAGCAGCCGATGAAGCCACCGACCATGTGGATGCCCACGACGTCGAGGGTGTCGTCGAAGCCGAGCTTGAACTTCAGGTCGATCGCGAAGGCACAGACCGCACCAGCGATGAGGCCGAGGACGATCGCCCAGACCGGCGACAGGAAGTTACAGGCCGGGGTGATCGCGACGAGACCGGCGACGATGCCCGACGCGGCGCCGACGGCGGTCGCCTTGCCCTCACGGAACTGCTCGACGACGAGCCAGCCGAGCATGGCAGCAGCCGGCGCGACGACCGTGTTGAGGCAGATGATCGCGGCCGAGGCCTCGCCACCGTTGTAGCCGGCGTTGAAGCCGAACCAGCCGAACCACAGGATGGCGGCACCGATGAGCACGAGCGGCACGTTGTGGGGAGCGGACTCCTCCTTGGAGAAGCCGACCTTGCGCTTGCCGAGGACGAGCGCGAGAGCCAGAGCAGCAGCACCGGCGTTGATGTGGACGGCGGTACCACCGGCCCAGTCCTGCGTGCCCTCGGAGTCGCCGAGCGCGAGCTTGCCGATCCAGCCGGTCATGCCGGAGTCGTCGAACGCCCAGACCCAGCCCTTGACCACGAAGTAGTCGATGGTGCCCCAGAGGCCGGCGAAGACCATCCACGGCCAGAAGCGGGCGCGGTCGGCGATGGCGCCGGAGACGAGCGCAACCGTGATGATCGCGAAGGTGCCGTCGAAGAAGACGAACGTCAGCGGCGACTGCTCGCCGCCCTTCTCGGGCGCGGCCCAGGAAGCGGCGTCAGTGAGGCCGAAGTCCGAGAACGGGTTGGCCGGGAGCCAGCCGTTGCCAGCGGTGTCGCTGGTGATCGCACCCATGTTGGCGCCATACAGCACCCACAGAACGGCGATCAGACCGAGCGCACCGAAGCTCAGCATCATCATCGAGACGACGGACTTGGACTTCACCAAGCCGCCGTAGAAGAACGCCACACCCGGGGTCATGAAGAGAACCAGGGCGGCGGAGAGGAGCAGCCAGATGCTTGCGGCTTCCATATCTACCTCAATCCGAAATCAGGGGATCAGGACAGGACCAGCTTCGTTGCTCGGCACCTGCGTGGGCATGATCCTGACGACCTCGGGTTTCGCGTGTCGCCGCCTTGTGTTACTGCGGTGTTACAGATCTCACGGCCAAAAGACATTCCGTGTAGCCGACCGCGCACGACGGCGCGCGAGCGCTCCCGCGCCCGGAGCCGCCCTCAGTCGCGAGCGGGGTCGGAGAGCAGGTCCGGACGGCGCTCGGCCGTGCGCCGCACACGCTGGTCATGCCGCCACTCTGCGATCTTGCCGTGGTCGCCCGAGAGCAGGATCTCGGGGACCTCGTGGCCACGCCACTCGCGCGGCTTGGTGTAGACGGGGTACTCCAGCAGGGTCGCGTGCTCACCCGAGTGGGACTCCTCGACGAGGCTCTCGGGATTGCCCATGAAGCCCGGGATCAGCCGGACCACAGCCTCGGTGATCGCCAGCGCGGCCACCTCTCCCCCGTTGAGGACGTAGTCGCCGAGGCTGATCTCGCGTACCTCGGCCCGGGTGCCGGCGTGGTCGATCACGCGCTGGTCGATGCCCTCGTAACGGCCGCAGGCGAAGACCAGTCGCTTGCGGGTGCTCAGCTCCTCGGCGAGCGCCTGGGTGAAGCGCTCACCACTCGGGGTGGTGAAGATGACGGTGGTCTCCGCGTCGATGCTCAGCGCGTCGAAGGCCTCGCCGAACGGCTCCGGCTTCATCACCATGCCGGCGCCGCCGCCGTACGGCGTGTCATCGGTGGTGTTGTGCCGGTCGTGCGTCCACTGGCGCAGGTCGTGGACGTGGATCTCCAGCAGGCCCTTGGCCTTCGCCTTGCCGGGCAGGCTCAGCTCGAGCGGTGCCAGGTAGTCCGGGAAGATCGAGAGGACGTCGATCCTCATCGGGGCTGCTTCGGGGTCCGGGGCTGGGTCTGCTCGGGATCCGGCTCGCCGGTCTCCTCGAAGGGCGTCACCAGGCCCGGCCGGTCGGCGATCACGACCTTGCCGCCCGCGATGTCGACCTCGGGGACCAGCTGGGTCACGAACGGGACGAGCGCGTCGCGGCGGTCCGGCGTGCGGATCTGGAGCAGGTCCTGGGCACCATGGAGCAGCTTGGTGACCGTGCCGATCTCCTCGCCCTCGAGGTTGACGGCGGTCAGGCCGATCAGCTGGTGGTCGTAGAACTCGTCGGGGTCGGCGGGCGACTCATCGGGGTCGACCTGGGCGTGCAGCAGCACGCCCCTCGCGGTCTCGGCCGCGTTGCGATCAGCGATCTCGGCGAACTTCGCGAGCAGGACGCCCTGGTGCCAGCGCACCTGCTCCACGGTGAGGGCCGTCGTCGCATACGCGGAACCCTTGGGTGCGCGGGCGTCGAGGCGGGCACCGATCTGGAAGCGGAGCTCCGGCTCGTCGGTGCGGACGTCGACCGTGACCTCACCCCGGATGCCGTGCGGCTTGCCGATGCGGCCGACGAGGACCTCGATGCTCTTGCTCACGGTGGGCAAGCCTAGTCGTGGAAATGAGCGACGGGCGCCACCCCAGCAGGGGTGACGCCCGTCGTACGAGCTGAGCTCAGTTGCGGCGGTCGACGTCCACGAAGTCCACACGCGCACCACCGCGACCCGCGAGGGCCGAGATGACGGTGCGGAACGCGGAGGCGGTGCGGCCGCTGCGGCCGATCACCTTGCCGAGGTCGTCGGGGTGGACCCGGACCTCGAGCACGGAGCCGCGACGGAGCTGCTTGTCGCGCACCGTCACGTCGTCCGGGTGGTCGACGATGCCACGCACGAGGTGCTCGAGCGCGTCGGCGAGCATGCTCACGCCTCGGCGCCCTCGACCTCAGCGGCCTCCTCGACCTCGGCGGCCTCCTCAGCGGGGGCCTCCTCGACCTTCGCGGCCTTCTTCTTCTCGGACTTCTTGATCGCCTCGGAGACCGGCTCGGCGTGGGCCTCGGCCAGCGCCTTGTTGAAGAGCTCGAGCTTGTCGGCCTTCGGAGCAGCGACCTTCAGCGTGCCCTCGGCACCCGGGAGGCCCTTGAACTTCTGCCAGTCACCGGTCACCTTGAGGATCGCCTCGACGGCCTCGGTCGGCTGCGCGCCGACACCGAGCCAGTACTGGGCGCGGTCGGAGACGACCGAGATGAACGACGGCTCCTCCTTGGGGCGGTAAACGCCGATCTCCTCGATGACCTCGCCGTCACGCTTCTTGCGGGAGTCGACGACGACGATGCGGTACTGCGGAACCCGGATCTTGCCCAGGCGCTTCAGGCGAATCTTGACGGCCACGGTTGTGGTGTCTCCTTGAAAAGTTGTGTGGTGTTGAGCCGGGCATCACCAGGTGGGGACCGGGTTGCACGAGCTCTGCGGGGCCTGGTCTCGCACCGGGATAGAGGGTCGCGATCCGAGCAGGACTCAGCCGGTCATTCTGCCAGAGAGGGGACCGTGCTCCGAAATCGCGTGGCCCGTGGGCTCCGGTCAGGCGACCACGGCGCCACGGAGCACGATGCGTGCCGGCGTGTGCAGGACCGAGAGATCGGCGCGCGGGTCGGCGTCGTACACGACGAAGTCGGCCTCAGCGCCCTCCTCCAGGGCGCCGAAGCCGAGCCACTTCCGGCCCTTCCAGCTCGCGGCCGCGAGAGCAGCCTCTGCGGGCATCCCCATCTCGTGCATCGCGAGGACCTCGTTGGCCAGGTTGCCGTGGCGCTTCTCTCCCCCACCGTCGGTGCCCGCATAGAGCTGGACCCCCGCCTCGAACGCGGACATCAGGACCTCACGCCGCCCGGCGTGCAGCGAGCGCATGCGGGCGGCGTACGTCGGGAACTTCTGCTCGCCGGCATCGGCGAAGCCGAGGAACTTCGAGGTCTGCATGACGGTCGGGACCAGGGCCGTGCCGCGGCGCGCCATCTCCTCGACGAGGTCGAGCGTCAGGCCCGTGCCGTGCTCGATGCAGTCGATGCCGGCAGTGACCAGGCCCGGCAGTACCTCGGGACCGAAGCAGTGCGCGGTGACCTTGGCACCGTGGCGGTGTGCGGTCGCGATCGCCTCGGCCAGGTCTGCGGCCGGGAACGTCGGAAGCAGGTCGCCGTCGGCGCGGGAGATCCAGTCGCCGACGATCTTCACCCACCCGTCACCGCGCTCCGCCTGCCGCGCGACCTCGAGCGCCAGGTCGCGTGGCTCGACCTCGATGCCGTAGCCGGGGAGGTAGCGCCTCGTGCGGGCGACGTGGCGGCCAGCCCGCACCAGTCGGGGCAGGTCATCGCGCTCCTGCACGAAGCGCGTGTCGATCGGAGAGCCGCAGTCGCGGATCAGGAGTGCGCCGGCATCGCGGTCCTCGAGCGCGGTCTCGACGGTCTCCTCCGGCGTGATCGCGCCCGACTCCCCCAACCCGAGGTGGCAGTGTGCGTCCACCAGGCCCGGCACGATCCAGCCCCGCGCAGCGGTCTCTGCGCCCGGCTGGGCGTGATAGGTGACGTGGCCGTCGACGACGTAGAGATCCTGGATCTCGCCGGTCGGGAGGACGGGACCGTGGAACCGCAGCGCGCTCATGCCGCGACGTTAGCGGCCCGACATGCGGTGTACCGAGCAGCACGACCCGAACCGGTGCGTGAGTCGGGTCGTACTGCCCGGTTCCCGAGCGGCCGGCGGTCAGCGGCCGCCGGGGCCGCCGGGGCCGCCCCCGAGCACGCCGGCGTCGAACGCCTTGAGGACGGACGCCTTGTCGGCAGCCGTCAGGTCCCCGGCCTTCACCGCGGTGTCGAGACGCGTGGAGAGCGCGTCGCGGTGCTCGGCCTCATGCGCGGTGTGGATCGCCTCGAGCGCGGTCGTCACCTTCGCGGTGCTGACACCGAGCTCCTTGGCGAGGGCCTTGGCGAACGCCGCCTCCCGCGCGGTGCGCTCCGCCTCGGTCGGCGGGGTCGGTGCCTCGCCGGCCGCGGGCTTCTCGGGCCGCGGCAGGTCGTCACGGACCGCGTCGAGCGCATCGGCGACCTTCTCCTCGTCGAGACCGAGCTTGGTGGCGAGCTCCTGAGCGATCTCGCCACCGCCCGGCCCACCTCGGTGTCCGAAGCCTCGATCACCGGGCGCCACGGCGCCGCTCGTGCTGCTCGTGCTGCTCGTGCTGCTCGAGCTGCTCGAGCTGCTCGAGCTGCTCGCCGTCGTGTCATCGGCCGCATTGGCCATCGCCACGCCACCCAGGGTCAGGCCGATGGCGGTGATGCCACCGGCGACCGCGATGCGGGCGATGCCGTCGTACTTCTTGTCCATGGGGATCCCTCTCGTCCTGGGCGGCCTCTCCGCCCGTGGACCCCACGTTGCTGCGCCGACCTGTCGCAGCCCTGTGGCAGACCTCCGGATTCACTGTGAGTCAGAGACAGCCCAGGAGCCACGCCGCACCGACGCTCCGGGCACGCAGTGCCTCCGCACGCAGGGCCAGCTCCCGGTCGGAGGTGGCGACCACGACGTCGTGGCCCTTGGCCACCGCGGCACGCACCTCCTCGAGGAGGGCGGCGTCGCCGTCACGCGGTGCGTGCACGACACGTACGTCGCGATCGCGACCCGCCGTCACGCCGGCCTTGGCCTGCCCCTCCAGCACGAGTACGACGGCGTCGTAGGCGATGTCGGCGACCAGGAGTTCCTCGTGGAGGCGACGCGCAGCACCCGCGCGGTCCTTCCACCAGCCGTCGGGACGTGCGCCGACGACATTGGCGCCGTCGACCACGAGAACCCGCATCAGCGGGTCACTTGAAGAGGTTGTCGAAGCCCGCGGGAAGGTTGAGGTTGGCAGCCGCCGCCTCGTAGTCGAAGCCCTCGCCACCCACGGCGAACGGGTTGGCGGCGGCCGGCTTCTTCGCCGCCTCGGCAGCGCGCTGCTGCGCGGCCTTGGCCGGGTTTCCGGACGTGCGCTTGCCCTTGCCCTTCTGCGGCTGCTTGCGCGCGGCGGCGCGACCCGGTCCGGGCATGCCCGGCATCGGGCCCATGCCCGGCATGCCGCCGCCCTTGGCCAGCTGCAGCATCATCTTCTTCGCCTCGTTGAAGCGGTCGACGAGCTGGTTGACGTCGGAGACCTGGCGGCCCGAGCCCTTCGCAATGCGGAGGCGTCGCGAGCCGTCGAGGATCTTGGGGTTCTCGCGCTCGGCCGGCGTCATCGACTGGATGATCGCCTGGATCCGGTCGATCTCGCGCTCGTCGAAGTTGGCCAGGGCGTCCTTGAACTGGCCCATGCCGGGGAGCATGCCCATGATCTTGGACATCGAGCCGAGCTTGCGGATCTGCTGCATCTGGGTGAGGAAGTCATCGAGGGTGAAGTCGCCCTTGCCCGACAGCTTCTCGGCGGCCTTGAGCGCCTGCTCCTGGTCGAAGACCTTCTCGGCCTGCTCGATCAGGGTGAGCATGTCGCCCATGTCGAGGATCCGGCCGGCCATGCGGTCGGGGTGGAAGAGGTCGAAGTCGGTCAGCTTCTCGCCGTTGGAGGCGAACATGACCGGCTTGCCCGTGATCGAGCGGATCGAGAGGGCGGCACCACCGCGGGCGTCACCGTCGAGCTTGGTGAGCACGACGCCGTCGAAGCCGACTCCCTCCTGGAAGGCCAGCGCGGTGTTGACGGCGTCCTGGCCGATCATCGCGTCGACGACGAAGAGGACCTCGTCGGGCGACACGGCGTCGCGGATGTCCTTGGCCTGCTGCATCATCTCGGCGTCGATGCCGAGGCGGCCCGCGGTGTCGACGATGACGACGTCGTAGAGCTTGCGCTTCGCCTCCTCGATCGAGGCCTCGGCGACCTGGACCGGGTTGCCGGTGCCGTTGCCCGGTTCGGGGGCGAAGACCGGGACGCCGACCCGCTCGCCGTTGACCTGGAGCTGGTTGACGGCGTTCGGGCGCTGGAGGTCGCACGCGACGAGGAGTGGCGACTTGCCCTGCTCCTTGAGCCAGAGCGCGAGCTTGGCTGCGAGGGTCGTCTTGCCCGCACCCTGGAGGCCGGCGAGCATGATCACCGTCGGGCCGGTCTTGGCGTAGCGCAGGCGACGGGTCTCGCCGCCGAGGATCTCGACGAGTTCCTCGTTGACGATCTTGACGATCTGCTGGGCCGGGTTCAGCGCCTGGCTGACCTCGGCGCCGCGGGCACGCTCCTTGATCGCTGCCGTGAAGTCCTTCACGACCGGCAGCGCGACGTCGGCCTCGAGCAGCGCGATGCGGATCTCGCGTGCGGTGGCGTCGATGTCGGCCTCGGAGAGCCGACCCTTGCCCCGCAGGTTCTTGAAGGTGTCGGCGAGCCGGTCGGAAAGCGTGGCGAACAAGAGTCAGGTCCCTCGGTGGATCAGTGGGACGTCATGCGCCCGGAACCCCCAGGGGTGCGAGCCGCATGACGCTACGGAAACATCAGTGGTCAAGAGTAACCGTGGCGGCGAGCGCTTCACGAACGGCGTACGCCGCGGAGTCGGCGCGCTCGGGACTGAGGACCGACCCGTCGGGCTCGTTGACGTAGAAGACGTCGACCGCCTGTGGTCCCAGCGTGGAGACGTGAGCAGACCGGACCGAGAGCCCGAGGTCCGCCAGCGTCGCGCAGACGAGGAACACGACGCCGGGACGGTCGTCCATGCGGATCTCCATGACGGTCGCCGTGTCGGAGGCTTCCGGACGGACCCGGACGGTCGGCTCGAGGCGCCCCGGACGCGGACGCTCGAGGCGGGACCGGGCGTCCAGCCGCCCCTCGACGATCGACTCGAGGCGGGTCCGGAGCACCGAGGCGTCGAGGTGCTCCTCGGAGGTGTCCCACACCGAGATGCCGACGGCGTCCTGAGTCCAGACCTTCGCGGCGTGCACGGAGGTGCGCTGCACGGCGAACATCGCGGCGGCGTCGGCGAGCAGGCCGACACGGTCCCCCGACATCACCGTCACCCGCGACCCCTCGGCGAACGACTCGACGGCGACATGGACGGCACGCGGGTTGCCCAGGATCTCGTCGGGCACCTCGACGGACGGCTCGAGGGCCGCCAGGGACGGGGCATCGGCAGCGCCGGAGAGCATCGCGGCGTACGCCCGTTGGGCGAGGTGCCGGACCAGCCCGGCGCGCCACTTGGTCCACGCCTGCGGTGACGCCGCGCGGGCGTCGGCCTCGGTGAGGGCGACGAGCAACGACAGGGCCTCGGGGTTGGGGATCCGGTCCACGACCAGCTGGATCGTCGCCGGGTCGTCAGGGTCCCGCGTCGTCGCGGTCTCGGACAGCAGCAGGTGCCACCGCACCAGGGTGCCGATGAGGTCGACCTCCTCGGGTGTGAAGCCCATCCGCTCGGCGGCCACCCGCGCGATCGGCTCGCCCTCGACCGAGTGGTCACCGAGCTCACACTTGCCGATGTCGTGCAGCAGGGCCGCCACCATCAGTACGTCGGGGCGCGCGACGCGGCGGATCAGCTCCGACGCCTCGATGCAGGTCTCGACGACGTGACGGTCGACCGTGAAGCGGTGGATGACCGAGGCGTGCGGCAGCGAGCGGATCAGCTCCCACTCGGGCAGGATCCGGGTCAGCGCACGGGTCTCCTCGAGGGTCTCCCAGACCGGCAGCATGGTGCGGCCGGCGGCGAGGAGCCGCACGAGCAGCGCCCGCGCAGCGGGGGGCCACGGCGTCGGGATCTCGGGGCCCACCTTGCCCAGCCGCGCGGCGGTGGCCGGCGAGAGCGGGATTCCGCGCTCGGCTGCCTCGACCGCGGCGCGGAGCAGCAGCTGCGGATCGGACTCGGGCCGTGCGTTCTTGTCCAGCACGACCTCGCCGCCGGAGATCGCCAGCCCGGTCCCGATCGGGACGAGGTCCGGCTTTCGCGCGCCCTTGGTGGTCGGTCGGGCGATCACCTGGTCCGCGCGATGCCAGGTCAGCCGTGAGATGTGCGTGAGCCGTCGGCCCAGGTCCCGCACGTGCACCTGCACTGCCCGCGCATCCTCGAGACCGAGCGGCTCGGCCATCTGGCCCCACATCTCCGGGACGATGCGGTCCGTGGCCCGACCGGCGATCGCGTGGACGATGTCGCGGGTGTCGAGCAGGGCCTGACGGCAGCGCTCCACGTCGACATGCGGGACGTCGACCAGCCAGGTCGCCACCAGGGCCTTGAGTGCCGTGGCGTCGCGGAGGCCGCCCTCGGCCTCCTTCAGGTCGGGCACCGAGACGTGCGCGAGCTCCCCGGTGATCGCGTGACGCGAGCGCACCAGCTCGTGGAACTCGGGAAGCCGCTGCTTCGCCTCGCGGCGCCAGGCACTGAGCATGTGGGTGCGGAGGCGGAGGGTCAGGTTCGGGTCGCCCGCGAGGTGGCGCGCGTCGAGCATGCCGAGCGCGACCCTCAGGTCTGCGTTGCCGGCCTCGATGCACTCCTCGAGCGAGCGCACGGAGTGGTCCAGCTTCGCCTTGGCGTCCCAGAGCGGGTACCAGAGGCGCTCGGGAAGGTCGCCCAGCTCGACGCCCGCGTCGTGGACCAGGACGATGTCGAGGTCCGAGTACGGCGCGAGCTCACCGCGCCCGTATCCACCGACGGCAACCAGGGCGGCCCCGGTGTCGGGACCGCCCTGGTCGGCGTACGCGGCAGCACAGAGCTCGTCCGCAGCAGCGGTGCGCTGCTGCCGCTCCTGCGCGGTCATGCCGCGGATTCTGTCAGAGCGCAGCCTCGTCGCGGTCGCCCGTGCGCACGCGCACGACGCCCTCGATCGGGCTGACCCACACCTTGCCGTCACCGATCTTGCCGGTGTTGGCGGCATTGACGACCGTCTCGATGACCTGGTCGACGTCGTCCTCCTCGAGCAGGATCTCGATGCGGATCTTCGGAACCAGCGTGATGTCGTACTCAGCACCGCGGTAGACCTCGGTGTGGCCCTTCTGGCGGCCGTAGCCGCTGACCTCGGACACGGTCATGCCCGTGATGCCGATGGTCTCGAGCGCCGCGCGCACGTCTTCCCACTTGTGCGGCTTGATCACCGCGGTGACGAGCTTCATTCGGGTCTCTCTCTCGTGAGCCAGGTCTCAGTGAAGGATGCCACTACCGGATCCGACGTGCGGACGCGCCCCGCCCGTCGGGTGCAGGTCGTACGCCGACTCGGCGTGCAGGACGAGGTCGACGCCCAGCGCCTCGTCGTCCTCGCTGACCCGGAAACCGATCGTCTTGTCGAGCACGACCACCAGCACGGCCGTCATGCCCGCCGAGAAGACGAACGTCGCGAGGGCGGCGACAGCCTGTCGCCCGAGCTGCTCTGCTCCCCCGCCGTAGAACAGCCCGTTGACCCCCGCGACGTCCGCGTTGGCGAGGAGGCCGATCAGCAAGGTGCCGATCAGACCTCCGACTAGGTGGACACCAACGACGTCGAGCGAGTCGTCGTAACCGAAACGCGTCTTCCAGCCGACCGCGTAGGCGCAGACAGCACCCGCGACGACTCCGACGAGCGTCGCCCCGATCGGGGAGACGGCGCCGCACGACGGCGTGATCGCGACCAGACCGGCGACCACGCCAGAGGCAGCACCGAACGACGTGGCGTGTCCGTCACGGATCCGTTCCACCAGCGACCACGCCAGCAGGCCGGAGCAACCCGCCAGCAGGGTGTTGACGAAGACGATGGCCGCAGTGTGGTTGGCGGCGAGCGCCGAGCCGGCGTTGAAACCGAACCAGCCGAACCACAGCAGGCCGGCGCCAATCATCGTCAGCGTCAGGTTGTGCGGCTTCATCGGGTCCTTGCCGAAGCCGAGGCGCTTGCCCAGGATCAGGGCCGCGGCCAGACCGGCGGCGCCGGAGTTGATCTCGACCGCCGTGCCGCCGGCGAAGTCGAGGACCCCGAGCTCCACGAGCCAGCCGGCTCCGTTGCCGTCCGCGTCACCGAAGTAGAAGATCCAGTGCGCAACCGGGGCATAGACCAGCACGGTCCACAGGCCCGCGAAGAGCAGCCAGGTCCCGAACTTCACACGGTCCGCGATCGCGCCGGCGATCAGACCGACCGTGATCGCGCCGAAGAGGCCCTGGAACGCCGCGAACACCATGGTGTCCGTCGCGCCCTCTGGCTGCGCGATCAGGTCGCTGAACCCGGCGTACTGCAGCGGGTCACCCAGCAGGCCGCCGCCCAGGTCGTCGCCGAAGGCGAGCGAGTAGCCGACGAGCAGCCACACGACCATGACGACGGCGAGCGCGCCGAAGACCATCATCATCATGTTGAGGACGCTCTTCACACGGACCATGCCGCCGTAGAAGAGGGCCAGGCCCGGGACCATCAGCAGCACGAGCGCGGCCGACGTCAGCAGCCAGGCGGTGTCGCCCGCACCCGGGGTCGGAGCAGCAGAGAGGTGGATCATGGCGGGCACCATGGTCGACGCTTGTTACGAAGGCGTTACGGATCTCACGGGATTGTGAAGCCCGTGTTACATCACCTTGATGGTCCGCACCGGAAGGGCGGACGTTTGTCCTGCTCAGCCGCGCGTCAGAGTGCGGCCTCGTCCCGGTCCCCCGTGCGCACGCGCACGACGGTCTCGATCGGGCTGACCCAGACCTTGCCGTCGCCGATGCGCCCCGTCTGCGCAGCCTTGACCACGATGCCGACGATGTCGTCGGCGTCGTCGTCCTCGACCACGATCTCGATACGGATCTTCGGGACCAGTGCCACGTCGTACTCCGCACCGCGGTAGACCTCGGTATGGCCCTTCTGGCGGCCGTAGCCACTGACCTCGGACACCGTCATGCCGGTCACGCCGAAGGTCTCGAGCGCCTCACGGACGTCTTCCCACTTGTGCGGCTTGATGACTGCGGTCACGAGCTTCATGGGCTCATCGTGTGCGGCCGCCGTTTCACACTGCGACCGGACGGGTTACGTGGGTGTTACGGATGCGTGCCCCGACGCCCAACGCCATCGGCTGCGCCCGTCGGGGTAGGTTGCTGCCACCGTTTCAGTTGCAGGAGGGCCGCCGTGCCGAACTATGACGTCGAGATCGACGTGAACGAGTTGAACACCAGCCATGCCCAGGTGATCGACCTTGTCGGCACTGACAAGCGCGTCCTCGACGTTGGATGCTGGACCGGAGAGCTCGGTCGTGCCCTGCAGGCCAGAGGTTGCCGTGTCAGCGGTGTCGAGCTCATTGAGGACGCGGCCGCGGAAGCGGCCAACGTGCTCGACGAGGTGAAGGTCGCCGACCTCGACGACACACCGCTGTCCTCGCTTTTCAGCCCGGGTTTGTTCGACGTGATCGTGTTTGCGGACGTACTGGAGCATGTCAGGAACCCGGAGGCGGTCCTCACGGACGCCCGCACGCTGCTGGCTGCCGGAGGGCGCGTCGTGATCTCGATCCCGAACGTTACCCACGGTTCACTCCGGCTCGCCCTGCTCCAGGGTCGCTGGGAGACCACGGACACCGGACTCCTCGATGCGACCCACATCCAGTTCTTCAACCGGTCCGGCCTCCTCAAGCTTCTGACGGCGGCCGGCCTCGAAGCAACCCAGCTCCGCGGCACCACGGCCGACCCGCTGACCGTCGAGGTCGCGATCGACGCCGCCGGCCTCCCTGAAGGAGTCGTGGAATGGGTCCGCGAGCAGCCCGACGCGCTGGTCTACCAGTTCCAACTCGCCGCTTCCCCTGTCCCCGACGGACGCATGCCTGTACATGTCCAGACCCTCGTCCACGGAGCCGACCCGGATCAGGTCCGGCTCCAGGACGTGCACACGACGGCCGCACAGGAGGCCTACCGGGATGGACTTCGCATGCGGGACCATGTCGTCGGGCTTCAGGCAGAGGCGACGTCGGCGCAGCTCCGGGCAACTCGTCAGAAGCAGCGCGGCGACCGTCTGCAGGCTGAGGTGGCCCGACTCCGCAAGCGAGTAGGCCAGCTCGAGAGGCGCGGAGCAGTGGGCTTCGCGCGCCGGGTGAAGCGCCGCCTCAGCCGCTGACCTCAGGCCCCGGCAGCTTTCGGGCCAGACGGACGCTTCTGCGGCCACCGGACCTCGTTGGAGTAGCGCTCAGGCAGGACGTCGAAGTTGCCCCACCGCTCGCGGATCTTGCGGCGCTCGTACACCTGAACGACCGGATCTCGCGTGACGGACTCGAAGTGGTAGAGCGTCACGCCGTGCAGCCACAGCAAGCGATACCCCTGCTCGCGCACCTTGAGGCAGAAGTCGACATCGTTGAAGTTGAGCGGGAGCGCCTCGGTGAAGCCACCCACGGCGTCGAACACCTCACGACGTACGGCGATGCAGGCACCCGTCACGCCGGACGCCTCACGATTGATCGTGAGTTCGCCGAAAACCCCCAGCGCTTCAGCCGGTTTCCGATAGTACGAGTGCGTGATCGTGCCGGCCCCGAAGACCACACCCGCATGCTGCAGCAGGCCGTTCTCGAAGAGTAGGCGGGCACCCGTCAAGCCAACGCCCTCCTCCCGGAGCGGCGCAAGGAGTTGCTCTACGAGACCCTCGCTGAGTGCCTCCATGTCGTCGTTCAGGAAGAGCAGGGCCTCACCGGTCGCGTGGAATGCGCCGACGTTGCACTTTGCGGAGTAGTTGAACGGATCGCGGAACTCGATCAGCTGCATGCGGACGCCGTACTCGCTGCCGAGCTCCCGCAGCTCCAGAAGGACGTGCGCGGGTGTGGGCGAGTCATAGACGATCACGAACTCGATCGACTCGTGCCGTGAGTGCTGCAGCACCGAACGGACCGTCTCGGTGACCAAGGTCCGCATCTGGCCGAAGACAATCGACCGTGTGCCGATGGTCGGGATGATGATGGAGACCGACGTGGTCGTGTCCGGAACCCGGTCGACTCGGTAGAGGCCCGGCGCCGCCCCGCGGTGGGCGGTGCCGCGAATTCCGACGCGATCAAGGTGGTCCTGAACTGCGCGGACTCCTGCGTCCCACGCATAGGGCTTCGCGTCGACATCGCCCGCGGCGGATCCCTCGACGATGCGCCAGTGGTAAAGGATCTCGGGCACGTGGACGATCGCGCGGGCGCGCTCTGTGACCCGCAGGACGAGATCGTGATCCTGCGATCCGTCGAATCCCTTACGGAAGCCGCCGACCTCCTTCACGAGGGCGCGACGCAGCACCGAGAAGTGCGCGGTGTACATGTGGTGCCGGAGCCGCTCCGGGCTCCAGTCGGGCTTGACATAGGGCTCGAAGCACCGACCGTCCTCCGACATCTTGTCCTGGTCGGAGTAGCTGTAGTCGACCGGCGTTCCTGTGGCTGCTTCGTGCGCGTCGATCGCCGACAGGCTCTTAGCCAGCGCCTCAGGGACGAGTACGTCGTCGTGGTCGAGCAGCCCGACGAACTCACCGGTCGCTGCATCGAGCGCCGAGTTCGAAGCTTCGACGATGCGGCCGTTCTCGGTGCGCTCGACAACAACGATTCGCGGGTCGCGCTCAGCGAGCTCACGTAGCCGCGGCCGGACCCAGGCCGAAGGGGAGCAGTCGTCGGCGAGCACCCACTGCCAGTCGGTGAACGTCTGCGCCAGCACGGATGCCACCGTGTCCTCGAAGGCAGCCCGCGGCGGGTCGTAGACGGCCGTGATCAGAGAGATGCGGGGCTCAACCATGCCTGACACCCTAGGCCCTCGGTCGTCTCGTCACGTCAGCCAGGCAGGTCGGAGTCAGTGAGCCGCGCGTCAATGAGCACAGACCGTGATGTCACCCTCGGGAAGAAAGACGCGAAGAGTGGCGCCACCCGCGACGCTGCTCACCCAGACATTCGAGGTGGACGCCCGCCACAAGGCGGGCGGGCTGTGCCGCTTCCCCTGGACCAGCATCGTCTGCACGTCGGAGGCCCGGGGCATCATCAGGCGGAACGATGTCCCCTCGGCAGGAACGGGGACATCGATCGACAGGGATGCGCTCGGGGCGTGCCGGGTCATGCAGCCGTTCGCCTCCGGTCCCATCGCCTGGAGCCCGTTCCACACGACATCTGACGGCGCCTTCAAGCCGTCCGGACGGGTTGCACCCACAAGGACCTGGAGCCGTCCGGCAGCCCTGAGCGGCGCAGACGGGTACCCACGGAGCGCATCAGCCACCCCAGCTTCACCTAGGAGCTTGACGGTGATGTCCGGGTTGTACACAGGGTCTGGCTGCTCGTTGAGTAGGCGTTGACCGTCTGCGACCAGCCACTGTGCTCCCGCAAGGGTGGGCGCTAACGGGTCCGTAATCGCGCGACGTCGATCTGCGTACCTATCTGCCTGCGCCATCCCGAGCGGCACGAGCAGGACCACAACAGAGAGGAAGGCGATCGGCCGTGCGAATGGTCTGGGGCGCAGATGCGCTGCAGCGAGATTGGCTGCCATCGCAAGGGCAGGCAGCGTGAAGACGATGCCGAAGTAGAGATACCGCGATGCGGAACCTGCACCCTCCCCAAGCCCCGAACGCGAGTATCCGAACAGAAGGAAGGCAGCGAGGTACGCCCCCGCCCCACTGGCAGCGAGCGCAAACGCAGGCGCTGGTAGCGAACGTCGCAGCAGCACACCAGCGATGACCACCATCATCACCGGTCCGGCACCTGGCATCTGCAGGGCAACCGACCACACCGCAACAAGTCCCTCGACCTGGCGGAACGGGGTCTGCGCGACGTCCTTCGGAATCGACTCGCCAACCTGATGCCCGACCAACGCGAACCACACGGCGTACGTGAGCGCGGGCACGCTGGCCACTGCCAGCGCCATCGCAAGACCGCGACGCAGCAGAACATGCAGGCCTGTCCACCCGAGGAAGACCAGTCCAACACCGGCAGACATGAGCGAGAGCACCAGCGCCACCCACGCCGCCGGAATCATCCACCGCGAGTCGCGCTGGGTGATGACCACGGCCGCCACGCCGAACACTGCCGCGCCCAGGAAGCCGATCTGGAAGTCCCACAGCGCGTTCTCGGCGCCCGCTCCGGATGACAGGAACGCACCTACAAGCACCGCCAGACAGGCCGGCCAGGGCATCACCCCGGCCCTGCGAACAGCCAGATAGACCAACCCCCACGTGACCGCGTGGGCAGCGATCGGCATCAATGCGTACGGGAGGTAGTGGGCGATCCCGAAGATGCCGAACAAGAACCGGAACACGAGGATCGGGACGGTCGACCAGTGCTCGTTGTGCGGTAGCCAGATGGAGCGTTCGTGCTCGCCCACGACTCCACGGCGGAGGAGGAAGTCCCAGTCATCGCCGAAGAACCACAAGCCGCGGGCCAGGCTCGCAAGGAAAACGACGTTGGCCAACAGCCCGACCGTCAAGGCCATCGCTGGCAGCAGCTCAACGGCGCCCTTGCGAGACACCCACCGGCTCACCCGATCACGCGCTGACATTTCGGCCTCTCGTTCGGCTTTCGAATCGGACATCTGACGGATCGCCCCACGCACGCGGTCCGGAGATGAGAGCAGACAACCCTGCCACACACAGCAGCGAGGCTGTCGCGGCCACCAGCATGGACACCGACCAGTGGGTTCCGGCCGCTGACGAAAGCGGCGGCGTGTAGACGACGAGCTGCAGGGCAACGTGACCCACCACTAGCAGCAGCGCCACCCGCGGGCCGCCTGCAAACGCCGCGGCCACGCAACCAACCAACAGGAACAACGGCGCGGCGAGACTGCTCACGTGAACGGTGGCGACCGAATCAGCGCCACCGAAGAGGAGCAGGCAGCTGACCAGCGCGGATAACGCACCCGCAGCGAGGGACAACCCAGCCAACGCGGCCAGACCGCGATCGAGTTTCCGAATGCGGGCCAGCGCGATCACAGGTCCGAGAAGCAGTAGGCCGAGCGAGGGGACAAGTGAGAAAAAGGCGTCCAGACGGCGGGCCTCGATCACCCGGGCGGCGGGTCGCTTCTCATCGAGGGCTGCGATCAGGTTCGGCGACCACAGCGTCGTACGGAGGTTCGTCACCTTGTTTGCAGCTGCGCCTTCCCAGCCCACGTCTCGATAAGCGTTGAGGATCGAGGAGCCGGTGCCAGTGGGCGTGATCGCCGTCTGGCCGGCGAGCTGCCATTTCAGGAGTCGGTTGCCTGGAGGATCAGCCCAGTGCTGGTACGCCGACCACGTGCCGAGGAGAAAGACGCCTGTGACGGCTGCGGCTGCGGTCCAGCGCGCCGACGGCAGGCCTCGGAACAGCATCAGCATAGCCAAGCCCACGAGCGGAAACAGCGTCGATCCGTGACCCAGCATCGCCAGCGCCGCGAGGACCGCCACAACGAGCGCTCCGCTTGTCCGGCCTCGGATCCGGGACCACTCCGGAGAGAGCAGGAGCGCAGCGGCAGCAATCAAGAACGCCGCGGGCAGGAGCTTCGGCCAGACGAACGCCGTGTGCACGAAGACGACGTCGCTGACGGCCACTGCGACAACGGTCGCCATCGCAGGGACTCGGCGAATTCTTGAGGCGGCAAGCAATGCCAGCACCCCAACCACCCACGTGCTCTGCAGGATCACGCCAAGCACCTGATAGTCGAGCTCTGGGAAGCCACCGAAGAACGGACGATGCGCCAGGTAGTAGCCAACCTCCAGAGGCGGGCGGTCACTCGACAGCCAGTCACCGAACGGCGGCGGCGTCGCGTGGCCGTGGACGTAGTACCACTCACCGAAGTACTGGGGCAGCTGGTTGTCGCCCGGGAGCGGGTGACTGAACCGCGTAGTGGCGCTCGCGACGGGGGCGGACAGGCCCCCATGGGCGAAGGCAAGGGCGAGATTGAACAGTGAGGCCGCTCCGACCGTGGCCAGGAGGACAACTGCTTCGAGAACGACGCGCCTGTGCCGCGCGCCGCGCCACGCGATGACTACCAACGACACCAAAGGCACAGCCCAACTGGCCGCCTTGCCCGCGACGGGGTCCGCGAAGTACAGCCAGAAGGTGGCGTACGCCGCCAACCCCGAAGTCAGCATGCCGACAGCCACGCGTCCCGCCAACCCGTTCAGCCACCTGGAGCCCACGAGCATTCCGGCGGCAAAAGGCGCGCCGAAGAGGCCAACGTGCACCACGACATCGACGATCAACTGCGTTCCCAGCGACACGTCAAACCCCCAAGTTCAGACCCGGCTCGCACAACAGGTCTGCGTCGCGCGTAGGTGGCGGGGTCATTATTCGACAACCCGATGCACTTTCCTGACTCACGTGGCCAATCCGGCGAGCCGTCACGCCACGCCCACATGTCGCCGACCGCCTCAGAGCGTGCGGGTTGAGTCGGATTTCGCCGACCGATCGCCTAGAGTCTCGGCACGTGCAGACACAGAAGATAGTCATCACCGGCGGCGCCGGCCTCGTCGGCCAGAACCTCCTGGTGGAGATCGCCGACAACCCGGCGTACGACATCACGGTGATCGACAAGCGCGCCGAGGCGCTCGACATCATGCGCGAGCTCTTCCCCCGAGTCACGGCCGTCGAGGCGGACCTCGCCGAGGACGGCGACTGGGCTGAGCTCTTACAGGGCGCGGACTCCGTCGTACAACTGCACGCACAGATCGGCGCGGCTACGCGCGATCCGTTCGAGCGAAACAACGTTCTCGCCACGGAGAAGGTTCTCGCCGCCGTGAAGGCCGCCGGTGTGCCGTATCTGGTCCACGTCAGCTCCAGCGTGGTCCGCTCCGTCGCAGATGACTGGTACACCCAGACCAAGCGCGAGCAGGAAGAGATGGTTCTCGCGGCCGGCATCGACAACGTCGTCTTGCGTCCGACCCTGATGTACGGCTGGTTCGACCGCAAGCACCTCGGCTGGCTGAGCCGCTTCATGAAGAAGATCCCGGTGTTCCCGATCCCGGGCAACGGCAGGTTCATGCGGCAGCCGCTGTATGTCCGCGACTTCGCCCGCGTCATTGCCCGGGCACTCGAGATCAAGCCAGTCGGCGAGATCCACGACGTCACGGGGATTGACAAGATCGACTACGTCGACATGATCCGGATGATCCGCACTGCAGTGCACGCCCGCACCCTGCTGGTCTTCATCCCGGTCAAGTTCTTCGCGCTGCTGCTGAGCATCTGGGCGAAGTTCGACAAGAACCCGCCCTTCACCGACCAGCAGCTCAATGCCCTGGTGGCGGGCGACAAGTTCGACGACACCGACTGGCACGAGCGCTTCGGAGTCACCCCCACCCACTTCGCGGACGCGGTGAAGGAAACCTTCAACGACCCCCGCTACTCCGAGATCGTCCTGGAGTTCTGAGATGACCGATGCGACGAAGTCGACCACTAACCAGCGGATCGCTGTCATCGGTGGCGGCCCGATGGGTCTGGCGACGGCCTATCAGCTGGTCAAGGACGGCCACTCACCCGTGCTGTACGAAGGCGCGCACAAAGTGGGAGGCATGTGCATCACCTTCGACTTCGACGGCACCGACATCGAGCGTTACTACCACTTCCACGCGACGTCGGACGTTGACTTCTTCGAGTTGGCTGACGAGCTCGGACTCGAGGGCAAGATGCGCTGGAAGAACACCAAGATGGGGGTCTTCTACAACGGCGTCGTGCAGCCGTGGGGAAACCCGGTCGCTCTCCTCAGGTTCAAGGGCCTCGGCCCGGTCGGCAAGTTCCGCTACGGCCTGCACGCGTTCACCTCGGTGAAGCGCAACAAGTGGGACAAGCTCGACGACCAGGACGCCAAGACCTGGGTCAAGAAGTGGATCGGCGAAAAGGCGTACGACGTCACCTGGAAGCCGCTCTTCGACCTCAAGTTCTACGAGTACTCCGACAACCTCTCCGCTGCCTGGATCTGGAGCCGTGTGCGCCGAATCGGCCGATCGCGCGAGAGCCTGATGAAGGAGAAGCTGGGTGCCATGGAGGGCGGCAGCTCCACCTGGCTCAACGCGCTCAGCGACGCAATCACGGCCGGGGGTGGCGATATCCGACTCGACTCGCGTGTCTCACGGATCACGCTCGAGACGGTCGACGGCGTCCAGCGGGTGACCGGCGTGGAGACGCCTCAGGGCGGATTCGAGGAATACGACCACGTGATCAGCACGATCCCGCTCCCCTACGTGCCCCGCATCCTGCCGGACCTTCCCGAACACCTGCTCGAGATGTACCGATCGCGCAAGAACATCGCGGTGGTGTGCGTGATCGCCAAGCTCCGGCGGGAGCTGACGGAGAACTTCTGGACCAACGTCAATGACCCGGCACTGCCGTTCATCCCCGGCGTCATCGAGTACAGCCACGTACGCGACCTCGATGACCCCGACGAGCACATCGTCTACGTGCCGTTCTATGTCCCCGGCGAGCACGCCATGTACGACGAGACCGACGAGCAGTTCGAGGCGAGGGTGCGTGACGCCTTCAAGCGGATCAACCCGTCGCTGAGTGACGACGACATCACGGCCGTGGTCGTCAGCAAGTACCGCTACGCACAGCCGATCTGTGAGCCTGACTTCATGGCGACGCTTCCCAACTGGAACCTTCCGGTCGAGGGCCTCTTCGTCGCAGACACGTCGTACTACTACCCGGAGGACCGCGGAATCTCGGAGTCGATCAAGTTCGGCCGGATGATGGCGCGGGCCCTCGATGGCTGAGCACGAACCCGCCTCGTCGCCTTCTGGCCAGCGCAACACCTTCGCAAAGTTCCTGGTGACAGGCGGCATTGCCGCTGCCGCGAACTTCTCGTCACGATTCGGCTTCGACCTCTTCACGTCGTACTCCGTCGCGATCGTGCTTGCGTACCTGGTCGGCATGGTCACGGCATTCGTGCTGGCGAAGGCATTCGTCTTCACTGACTCCGCGCGCTCCACCGCACACTCCGCAGCTTGGTTCACAGTCATCAACGCACTCGCAGTGCTCCAGACATGGATGGTGACGATGTTCCTGGCCAGGGTCCTTTTCCCGAAGGTCGGTTTCGACCTGGAGCCCGAAGCAGTTGCCCACGCAATCGGCATCATGGTGCCGGTCTTTACGAGCTATGTCGGACACAAGCGGCTGACCTTCAAGGGGCACGCATGAGCGCGACGGCACTTCCGTTGGTCGTCGACCTCGATGGCACGCTGATCCGCAGCGACCTGCTCCACGAGACGGCGACGCGTTTCCTGGTTGAACAGCCCGCCTCCGCGCATCGGCTCGTGCCGTGGACACTGGGCGGCCCGGCTCGACTCAAGTCGGAACTGGCGTCGCGCACCACGGTCGACGTGACCGTCCTTCCGTACAACGAGCGCGTACTGACCTGGCTGCAGGAGGAGGCAGCCAGCGGCCGTGAACTGGTGCTGGCCTCTGCGAGTCACGAATCGCTGGTGGCTGCGGTCGCCGCACACCTCGGGATCTTCGCGGCGACCCTGGGTTCGACCGACACCGAGAACCTCCGCTCCGGCCGCAAGGCTGACGCGCTCGTTGAGCGCTACGGCGACCGGGGATTCGAGTACGTCGGCAACCACGCGCATGACATCGAGGTGTGGCGCCGCGCTGCAGCGGCACACGTCGTGTCCGGGTCCGCACGGCTGGCCAAGGCTGCAGCAGCCGAGGCGCCCCTGGGTCGGCGGTTCGAGCCGACCCACGTGTCGGCCCGTGCCGTCGTGAAGAGCCTTCGCCCGCACCAGTGGCTGAAGAACCTTCTCGTCCTCCTTCCTGTGGTGACAGCGCAGAAGCTGGGCGAGACCGACGCGGTGCTGGCTGGCTTGCTGGGATTCGCGGCCTTCTGCCTAGTCGCGTCGTCGGTCTACGTCCTCAACGACCTTGCTGATCTCGACAACGACCGTCACCACCACACCAAGCGGAAGCGCCCATACGCAGCCGGCACCGTGAGCCTCCTGCACGGCTGGTTGTTGTGGCCCATGCTTGCGGCTGCTGGCTTCCTGCTGGCCGCACTCACGCTCCCCTGGGAGTTCGTCGCCGTTCTCGGTGCGTACTTCGCAGTCACGCTCGCCTACACGTTCCGGCTCAAGCAGATGCGGATCGTCGACGTCGTCGCGTTGGCGGCGCTCTACACGGTGCGGGTGATCGCCGGCATCGCGGCGATCTCCGTGGCACCCTCCATGTGGATCCTGACCTTCTCGCTCTTCTTCTTCCTGAGCCTCGCACTGGTCAAGCGCGTCAGTGAGCTGACGAATGCGCGCAAGACCGGCAAGAAGGCGAAGGGGCGCGGCTACATCCACCAGGACCTCGAGCTGCTGTCGTCGTATGGCGTGTCCTCGAGCGTTGCCTCCGCCGTGATTTTCGCGCTCTACCTGAACGACCCGACCACGACTCGGCTGTACCTGACTCCGGAGCTCCTGTGGGGCGCCTTGCCGATTCTGCTGATCTGGCTCATGCGCACGTGGCTGCTGGCACACCGTGGCCAGATGAACGAGGACCCGATCCTCTTCGCTGCCCGCGATCGCTGGAGCCTCGTGGCCGGCGCCGCCATCGGTCTCGTCTTCATCGCTGCAAAGTTGGTATCGCTATGACCTCGATCCAGGGCTGGGGCAAGTTTCCGGTCATCGACTCCCAGGTGGTCTCACCCCGGGACGTGTCGGACGTCAGCCAGGCCGTGCTCGCCGGTCCACTGGTTCCCCGGGGTCTCGGACGGTCCTATGGTGACTCGTCCCTGGGGGCGCGATCGCTCGACCTGACCACCCTTGACTCCTTCATCGCGTTCGATGAGGTGACAGGAGAGCTGACCGTCGAGGCCGGTGTGAGCCTGTCGGAGATCATCCGCGTGCTCTTGCCGCGCGGCTGGTTCCTTCCTGTTACCCCTGGCACCCGCTTCGTCACCGTCGGCGGCGCGATCGCTTCGGACATCCACGGCAAGAACCACCACAAGGACGGCACGTTCACCGATCACGTCACGTCGATGGACCTCGTGGTCGCGTCGGGTGAGGTGCTGACCCTCTCTCGCTCCTCGCATCCCGAGCTCTTCCACGCGACGTGCGGCGGCATGGGCCTCACCGGCGTGATTGTCCGGGCCACTTTCACGATGCTGAAAGTCAACTCCCGCAACGTAGACGAGCACGTGATCAAGGCACCGAACCTCGATGCGGCGCTTGCTGCTTTCGAGGACAACGCCGACGTGACGTACTCCGTGGCGTGGATCGACCTGCTGGCCAAGGGCGACGCCCTCGGCCGTTCGCTGGTGATGCTCGGTGAGCACGCCGATGACGGCGAACTCACGGTCGGTTCGGATGCCACGATCGCGACGGTGCCGTTTGACATGCCTTCGATGGCCCTCAACCCGCTGTCGGTCAAGGCGTTCAACGGCCTGTATTACGGTCGGGTCCGCAAGGCTGAGGTGCGGCACAAGGTCGGCTTCGAACCGTTCTTCTACCCGCTCGACAAGGCTGCGGAGTGGAACCGCCTCTACGGCAAGCAGGGCCTGATCCAGTATCAGTTCGCGATCCCGTTCGGTGTCAGCGCGGATCTTCTGCGCGAGATCGTCCAGCGCATCGCGGCGGCGGGCCTGGCCTCGCCGCTGGCAGTGCTCAAGGTCTTCGGCGCAGCGAATGACAACCACCTGTCGTTCCCGATCGAGGGCTATACCCTCGCGCTCGACTTCAAGGCAACGCCCAAGGCCCTGAAGGTGGCCGATGAGCTCGACCGTCTCGTGCTGTCCGGCGGCGGGCGCCTGTATCTCACCAAGGATGCACGGATGGCACCTGAGACATTCCACGCGTCCTACGACCGCATCGACGAGTTCGAAGCAGTCCGCAAGCAGTACGGCGCCGACGGCGTCTTCGTTTCCGAACAGTCTCGACGATTGGGGTTGGCATGACCACCGTTGCCGTCATCGGCGCCACCAGCGGCATCGCACACGCGACGCAGCGCGTCTGGGCCGCACGAGGTGCGGACTTCCGCCTTGTCGGCCGTGATCAGGAGAAGCTCGAACGCGTCGCTTCCGACCTCGTGGCACGCGGCGCGGCGTCGGTTTCCACGATCGTGCTCGACCTTGGCACCCCCGAGGGCGTGCAGGCTGCCGTCGAAGCGGTCTTCGCCGGTGGCCGCGTTGACATCGCTCTGGTCGCGTTCGGCACCATGCCGTCGCAGGAAGATGCAGATGCCTCTGCGGACGTCGCCGCCTCTCTGCTGACCGTCAACGGCTCGCTCAACGTGCTGGCGGCACATCTGATCGCCCTGCGCCTGATCGCCCAGGGCGACGGTTCGCTGGCGGTCATCGGCTCCGTGGCTGGTGACCGCGGAAGGCAGTCGAACTACCTGTACGGCGCCGCCAAGGCCATGGTCGCCACCGCCATCGCCGGCATCCAGCACCGCGTCGCGGCACTGCCTGTGTCGGTCACGCTCGTCAAGCCCGGACCGACCGCGACGCCGATGACCGACCACCTCCGCGGCGGGCGGATGTCCCTGGCCAAGGTCGAGACCGTTGCGAGCGACATCGTCAAGGCTGTCGACAACCGGACCCCGGTCGTCTACACGCCGCGCAAGTGGGCGCTGATCATGCAGATCATCCGGCTGGTCCCGCGACGGGTCTTCGAGAAGACCAAGCTCTGAAGCGCGTGCGCCCGGGTATCCGGATCCTTCGGTGACCAGATGACGAAAGACGGGCCGTTGACGCGAGCCGCGGTGGACCGCCCCTAGCGGCAGCCGCGGCGCGGGATCAGCGTGTCGGCGATCTCCACGAAACGTCGCGCCCGAGCCGCAAACGAGTCGCGTTCCCGGACGACAGACGCCACGCCACGGCGGGCGTGATCGTCACCAAAGACAGCGTCGCGTTCGGGGACGGTCGCGAGCCGGACGAGGTCGTCGCGCGTGCGGTAGACCTGCACGGACTTCCCGAACAGCCCCGCGAGACCGGCGATCTCGTCGGTGATCACCCGCGCGCCCGAGGCCGCCGCGTCGAAGAGCCGGTTGGCGATGAAGCCGTCCTCGCGCATGTCGGCGAAGTGGTCGCTGAGGACGATGCCGGCGCCGCGATAGGCGGCGCTGAGCTCGTGGTTGCTGATGCTGAACGCCGCGATCCGGGAGAGGTCTAGGAACTCGTGCCAGCCGCGGCCGACGAGCGTCACCGGGAGCCCCGACTCGATGGCGTCTCGCACGACGTGGCGGTACTCGCCCCGGGTGTTGCCGACGAAGAGGATCTCCGGCCCGGTGTCCGGCAACGCGGTGTCAGGGCGGAAGAGGTCCGCGTCTGTTGCCTGCAGCATGACCTCGACGCCGAGACCGTGCGCGGCGTTCATGCGGTCGGCCCACAGGACACTGGCTGCGGTGACGTGGTCGTAGGTGCGCAGCTCGTCGGGCGTGATCGAGGTCGGATGCGAGATCACCCAGGCCAGGGTCGTCTGGCCGGGGATGGGGCGGAAGCGTTCCGGACCGCGGATCACCAGCGAGACAGCGTCATGGAGCGTTGACGCGCGGTGCCAGGCCGGCCGGGCATCGATGACGACGTGCTTGCCGAGCGCGCGCAGCTCGCGAGCGAGCGAACGGGCGAAGTGGGTGTCTCCCCACACCTCGCCGACCGGACCCGCTGGCGCGGCGTTCTTGAGCGCCCACCGCTCAGGACCGGTCCAGCGCAGCCCCGGCCCGTGCTCGTCGTGGCCGGTGACCTCGAAGCCGCACGCGGCCCAGGCGGAAGCGTCGTCGTCAGGCAGCCCTGAGGGCCACGCGACCGGCCGGGCCGTCACCGGGCCGGGGCCACGCTGCGCGATCGCCACCGCCGGCGCGACCGCGAACCCACCGCTGCGGGCAGCGGTCAGCCTGTCTGCAAGCTGCCGGTCGCCTGCCCCGCCGTCGGCGAGCACCCCACCCGAGGCGACCTCGAGATCTGCGGTCCGCACGAGGACGGCGTCGGTGCCGGCCACCGCAACGCGATGCCCTGCGAGACCGGAGGCGTCCTCCTGGGGAAAGCCGGCGAGCAACGGGTACGACGAGCCGCCTCCGCTGACCCAGCCCGCAGTGCGGATCGTGCCGTTGCCGTTGAGATGCAGCGGCTGCACACCCGTCACGTCGTCGGAAAACGCCTGACGAAGGGGCGTGGCCCACGCCTCCGGGACCCTCATGCCGGCGCCGAGCAGCAGGGAGAGCTCACCCCGCGCTTCCGCAGCGAGGCGGGCAAGGCCCTCGGCACGACCGAGCGGTGAGGCCGCGCGGACCACGCGCACACCGTCGTACGTCGAGAGCGCGCGCAGCGACACCGCGGTGACCAGCGGCGTGCCGTTGTCCAGGACGACGACCTCGACGTCGGGGTTGGACGCGGCCACCCCTGCGAGCCGGCGTACCGATCCCAGGGCGTCGTCGGCCCGGTCGGCCACGACCAGGACGGAGACGAGTCCCTGGATGCGCTCCCCCGCCGGCGACGGCTGGGGCAGCGGGTCACGGGCCAGCGACGTCCATGCGTCGACGATCCAGTCCCGGAGGTCCACGCCGGACGGAAGCCACTCGGCCGGGGAGAGCCCCGCCGCTGCGCCCGACTCGATGTAGTGGCCCGCCGGGCCGGCAGCATGCGTCGGTGCCGTGGGCTCCTGCCGGAGATACGCCTCGGCGTCGAAGAGCGGGTGGGAGGACCGCTTGGGGGCGGGGTCCCTGAGATAGTCGCAGAGCGGGTCGGCATCACCGAGGCGCGCGACGCGGTCGGCGCCCCAGCGGAGCTTCAGGGACGCCGCATCGAAGAGCGGGTGAGGCGACAGGCCGGTGTGCCGCCCGTGCGCGAGGTAGTCGCGCACCGCCTCGGGCCGGCCGAGCTCGCGCCCGGCCTGCAGGGAGTACCAGCGCTCGTCGAAGAGGACGCTGCCCAGGAGCAACGCCTCATCGGCACGTCGCCCGCGCCAGCGGCGTACGCCTCCCCGCGCCATCGCCGGTCAGCCCAGCAGCGCGTCGACGAATGCCTCGGGCTCGAACGGCGCGAGGTCGTCGGGGCCCTCGCCGAGGCCGACCAGCTTGACCGGCACCCCGAGCTCGCGCTGCACGGCGACGACGATGCCGCCCTTGGCCGAGCCGTCGAGCTTGGTGAGGACGACGCCCGTCACGTTGACGACCTCGGAGAAGACGCGCGCCTGGATCAGGCCGTTCTGGCCCGTGGTGGCATCGAGGACGAGCAGCACCTCGGTCACCGGCGCCTGCTTCTCGATGACGCGCTTGACCTTGCCGAGCTCGTCCATCAGGCCCGCCTTGTTCTGCAGACGGCCCGCCGTGTCGACAAGCACCACGTCGTAGCCGCCGTCGACGGCGGCCTTCGCAGCCTCGAAGGCGACCGACGCCGGGTCGCCGTTCTCCGCACCGCGGATCACGGGGACGCCGACGCGCTCTCCCCACGTGGCGAGCTGGTCGACAGCGGCCGCGCGGAACGTGTCGGCGGCACCGAGGACGACCGTCTTGTCCTGGGCCACGAGGATGCGGGAGACCTTGCCGACGGTCGTCGTCTTGCCCGCGCCGTTGACACCGACGACCAGGACGACGCCCGGCTTGCCGTCTTCGCCGGTGATCGTCAGACGGCGGTCCATCGACGGATCGACGAGGTTGATCAGCTCCTCGCGGAGCACGTCGCGCACGGGCGGCGCTTCGCCGCCCTCGACCCGGAGACGGGTGCGGAGACGCTCGACCAGCTGCTGGGTCGGGGCGACGCCGATGTCGGCGGTGAGCAGGACGTCCTCGATGTCCTCCCACGTGTCCTCGTCGATGCGGTCCCGCGAGAGCAGCGCGAGGAGGCCCTTGCCGAGGCCCGACTGCGAACCGGCGAGGCGCTGGCGCAAGCGGACCAGACGGCTGGCCGTGCCTTCAGGCTTCTCGAGCTGCGGCTCCGCGGGAGCTGTGGGGGCCTCCGCTTCGTCCGTCGGGCGCGGGGCCGTGATGACGTCAGTGCCGCGCGCGGGCCGGCGGCGTACGGCGGTGCCGACCAGGCCGACGACCAGCAGCAGTCCGAGGACCGCGATGCCGATGAAGAGGTAGAGCCAGTCAGCCAGGAAGTCCATGGCCGACATCCAATCAGATGGCCGCGCGCAAGCACCCGTCGCGCCGGGCCTAGGCTGTGCCACAGAGACGGCTCAACGAAGGGAGCACTCGTGGCGGACGACAAGCGGGCGCTGATCACCGGCATCACCGGGCAGGACGGCGGCCACCTTGCCGAGCTCCTCCACGAGAAGGGCTACGAGGTCTTCGGTGTCCTCCGCGGCCACCGCAACGCACGCCGCGAGGCGCTCGAGCACGAATTCCCGTTCGTCCACATCGTCGAGGCCGACCTGGTCGACCAGACGTCGCTCATCGACGCGGTCCGCACGTCCGAGCCGACCGAGGTCTACAACCTCGGTGCGATCAGCCACGTGGGCTACTCCTTCCGCAACCCGCAGCTGACGGCGGACGTCACCGGCAAGGGTGTGCTCAACCTGCTCGAGGCGGTCCGGGTCGCCGGCTTCGCGAAGAAGGCGCGCTTCTACCAGGCATCGACATCAGAGATGTTCGGTGGACTCGACTACAACCGCCCGGGCAAGGGCTACAACGAGGACTCGCTCTTCCACCCGCGGAGCCCGTACGGCGTGGCGAAGCTCTATGGCCACTGGATCGCCAAGAACTACCGCGAGTCGTACGACATGTTCGTGGCCAACGGCATCCTCTTCAACCACGAAGGGGAGCGCCGCAGCCTCGAGTTCGTGACCCGCAAGATCACCGATGCAGTCGCCCGCATCGAGGCCGGCAAGCAGTCCCACGTTGAGCTTGGCGACCTGTGGCCCAAGCGCGACTGGGGCTACGCCGGCGACTACGTCCGTGGCATGTGGCAGATGCTGCAGCACGACACACCTGAGGACTTCGTCCTGGCGACGGGTGAGACGCACTCCATCGAGGAGTTCCTGACGCTCGCCTTCGCCGAGATCGGCATCGACGACTGGCGCCCCTACGTCCGCCAGAATCCCGCCTTCATGCGCCCTGCCGAGGTCGACATCCTTCTGGGCGACCCGACGAAGGCCGAGACCCTGCTCGGCTGGAAGCGCGAGGTCGACTTCCCCGGCCTGGTCAAGCTGATGGTCGCGCACGACCGCGCGTTGGTCGCCCAAGAACGCTGAGCGACCTCAGCGTCGGGCAGCGACCAGCCGGTCGCTCTCCTCCTCGCTCAGGACCGGGAGCTGCGCACGTCCCCGTTCCATCGCATGGCCGAGCCACCTCAGCCGGGCGGGGAGCTCCTCACCACGCTGCGGAAACGCGACGTAGACAAGCACGAGCGCAGCGAGCAGGCCGCATAGCAGGAAACTGCCGAAGACGAACAGGATCGACATGGGAATCTCCGAGTTCTCTGTCGGGTGGTCCTGCATGGTGCCACGGCGCGCCTACCCCGGGATCAACGGCGTGCGACGGCCACGCTCACCGCGTGGTGAGGATCACGCTCAGTCATCGCCGCGGAGCCGTTGGCTGATCACTGCCGAGACACCGTCGCCACGCATCGTCACGCCGTAGAGCGCGTCGCCGACCTCCATGGTCCGCTTCTGGTGGGTGATGACCAGGAGCTGGGAGTTCTCCCGGAGCTCCTCATAGATCTCCAGCAGGCGGCCGAGGTTCGTGTCGTCCAGCGCCGCCTCGACCTCGTCGAGGATGTAGAACGGCGACGGGCGGGCCTTGAAGAGCGCCACCAGGAACGCGACGGCGACCAGGGAGCGCTCGCCACCGGAGAGCAGCGAGAGGCGCTTGACCTTCTTGCCCGGCGGACGCGCCTCGACCTCGATGCCCGTGGTCAGCATGTTGTCGGGGTCGGTCAGGATCAGGCGACCTTCGCCGCCGGGGAAGAGCCGGGCGAAGACGTGGTCGAAGGCGACCCGGACGTCCTCCCAGGCCTCGGCGAAGACCTGCTCGACGCGGTTGTCGACCTCCTTGACGATGTCGAGGAGGTCCTTGCGGGTCTTCTTGAGGTCCTCGAGCTGCTCGGTGAGGAACTTGTGGCGCTCCTCCATCGCGGTGAACTCCTCGAGCGCGAGCGGGTTCACCCGACCGAGCATCGCGAGAGCGCGCTCGGCGGCCTTGAGGCGCTTGGTCTGCTCCTCACGCACGTACGCCGCCGGGGCAGGCCCCTCCTGCCCGTCCTCCAGCTCGCCGGTGAAGGGGACCAGCGTCTGTGGGCCGTACTCCTCGATCAGCGCGTCGACGGCGACACCGAGCTCGTCGATCGCGCGCTCCTCGAGCTGCTCGATGCGCATCCTCTGCTGGGCCCGGGCCATCTCGTCGCGGTGGACGGAGTTGACCAGCTCGTCGTGCTGGCGCCCGAGGTCGCGCAGCTGCGTGCGGACGGCGAGGAGCTCCTGCTCACGGGTCTGGCGTGCCTTCTCGACCTCGGTGCGCGCGAGGGTGGCGCGTTCCACCGACTCGTCGAGGGCCGTCAGCACGGCGCGGGCGCCGACCTGGACCGCCTCGGCGGCGCGTCCCTCACGGAGCAGCCGCTCGCGGCGTTCGGCGGCCCGGGCGCGCTGCTCGCGCTCCTGGCGGGCCTGCCGCAGCAGGGCATCCGAGCGTCCGTGCAGCGCACGCGAACGCTCCTCCGCCGTGCGCAGCGAGAGACGGGCGTCGGTCTCGGCCTGCCGGCCGTCGCGCGCCTCCTGCAGCAGCCGCTCGCGCTCGGTGGTGTCGGGCTCCTCCTCCGGAGCCTCCTCCGCCGTCGCCAGACGCAACTCGAGGTCCGCCAGCCCTGCCACGTCGCGATCGCGGGCCTCCTCGGCCTTGATGATCGCCTCTGCCACGCGCTCGGCCTCGGCCTTGGCGGCACGGGCCTGCGAGCCGTACTGACCGAGCTCCTCCGCGACGGCCGCGAGCGTGGCGTCGGACTCGTGGAGCTTCGCGAGCGCGACGTCGACGCGCTTCTGGGCGTCCAGACGGGCGGCTTCGACGCGGGAGGTCTCGAAGACGAGCCGCTCGGAGGTCGCCATCGCCTCGGCCAGCTGTGACGTCGCCTCGTCGACGGCTGCCTGGATCTCGATCAGGCTCTGCCCCGCACTCGAGCCACCCGCGGCGAAGTGGGCACCCAGCACGTCGCCGTCCCGGGTGACGGCCGTGACCGACGGATCGGCCTTGACCACCTGGCGGGCGGTCGACAGGTCGCGGACCACGGCGACGCCGTCGAGCAGGCGGGCGAGCGCGGCACGGAGGTCCTTGGGACACTCGACCACGTCGATCGCCCAAGCGTCAGCCGCGCCGAGGTCGCGCTTCTCCCCCGCTGCTGCGGGACCGCCGCCGACGAGGAGCCCGGCGCGGCCGAGGTCCTCGTCGCGGAGGTGGTCGAGGGCCCTGACGGCGGCATCGGCATCGGCGACGACGAGGGCGTCCGCCGCGGAGCCGAGGGCGGCGGCAACAGCGGCTTCGTAGCCGGCCTTGACGCTCAGGAGCGCGGCGACGGAGCCGAGCAGGCCCGAGATCTGGTCCGTGGCGGCCAGGAGGGCGCCGGCGCCGTCCTTGCGGTTGAGGCCGAGCTCGAGCGCCTCGCGCCGCGCGGTCAGCGCGGAGCGGTCGCGGTCGGCGGCAGCAGCCTGGTCACGGAGGGCGAGGAGCTCGGCTTCGAGGCCGTCGAGGGCTTCGACGGCTTCCTCGTGCTCGGCGTCGAGCCCCTCCTCGCCGGCATCGAGACCGGCGACCTTGGTCTCGAGCGCCGTGAAGTCACGCTGGGCGCGCTCCGCGCGTGCGAGCGCGTCCTCGCGGGCGAGCGCGAGTCGGCCGACCTCGTCCTTGGCAGCTGCAGCACGGGACTTGAGCGCGTTGACCTGGCCCACCAGCCGGGCGAGGCCTTCGCGACGGTCTGCTGCCGCGCGCTGCAGCGCGGCGATCCGGCGCTCCTCCTCGGCGGCGGCCTCCTCGGACTTCTTGCGGGCGGCGATGGCATCGTCGAGGGCGACCCGCAGGGTGTCGACCTCGGCGGCGATCGCCTGCTCCTGCACCTTCGCCCGCTCGGCGTCGGCCTCCAGCTGCTCCGGGTCGCGGCCGCCGGTCGCCACCACGTCTGCCTGGCCGGCCGCGTTGCGCACACGCTCGGCTGCGAGGGAGGCGGTGCCGCGGATCCGCTCCCGGAGGCCCGAGAGGGCGAAAAGCGTCTCCTGTGCCCTGCTGAGCGCGGGAAGGTCGTCGCGGAGCGCAGCCTCGAGCTCCGCCTCGGCGGCCCGCGCGGCCTCGATCGCCTGCTCGATCTCTGCACGACGTTCGACCAGCAGCGACTCGTCGGCCATCTCCTGCTCGAGCGCCGCGCGCGCGGTGACGAGGTCGTCCGCCAGCAGCCGCGCGCGGGCGTCGCGGACATCGGCCTGCACCGTGGCGGCCCGACGCGCGACCTCGGCCTGGCGACCCAGCGGCTTGAGCTGGCGACGGATCTCGACGAGCAGGTCGTTGAGGCGGGTCAGGTTACCCTCGGTCGCTTCGAGCTTGCGGAGCGCCTTCTCCTTGCGCTTGCGGTGCTTGAGGACACCTGCGGCCTCCTCGATGAAGCCGCGGCGGTCCTCCGGGGTCGCGTGCAGGATCTGGTCGAGCTGGCCCTGACCGACGATGACGTGCATCTCCCGGCCGATGCCGGAGTCGCTCAGCAGCTCCTGGACGTCGAGGAGGCGGCAGGTCTGGCCGTTGATGGCGTACTCCGAGCCACCGTTGCGGAACATCGTGCGCGAGATCGTGACCTCGGCGTACTCGATCGGGAGGGCACCGTCGGCGTTGTCGATGGTCAGCACGACCTCGGCACGACCGAGCGGGGGGCGTCCCGACGTGCCGGCGAAGATGACGTCGTCCATCTTGCCGCCGCGGAGGCTCTTGGCCGACGCCTCGCCCATCACCCAGGCGAGCGCGTCGACGACGTTGGACTTGCCAGAGCCGTTGGGCCCGACGATGCAGGTGATGCCCGGCTCGAGCTGGAGCGTCGTCGACGACGCGAAGGACTTGAAGCCCTTCAGGGTCAGACTCTTGAGATACACGAACGCTCCGGGCGGGTCAGGTCCTGCCGACAAGTCCGGTCAGACTACAACGCGGCGTCCGTGTGGGAGCGGCGCCGCCTGGGGACGGCGACCATGCGTCGGCCGAGCGCAGCGACCGTGAGACCGAGCAGGACCGCCCCGGACCAGTACGCCGCGTCGACACCACCGATGCCGGCCACCACGCCGCCCGCGAGGCAGCCCACCACGGTCGCGGCCAGACCCAGCTTCGTGACGGCCGCGCTGACCTCGGCAGCTGAACCGTCGGCGGCGGTGAGCGCGAGACGCTCGTCGCGTGCCAGCGAGCCGGCGACGAAGCCGACCAGACCGAGCGCTGCGACCGTGGCCCCCGCGGTCGTCGGGGCGTGGGTGAGCGCCAGTGCCGCGTGACCGCATGCCTCCAGCCCGAAGCAGGCCACCACCAGATGGATCGGCCGGACCCTCGCCGTAGGCGACAGGAGCGCGTCGAGCGCAGGGCGTGCCAGGACGCCGAGCATCCCGCCCGCAGCGCCCGCCACCACGAGCAGGCCGAAGCCAAGAGGGCCGAGACCGAGGTGCGCGGTCGCGTAGACGACCAGCAGCGACCACCCCGCCGCCCAGGCAGCCTGGGCGGCGAGCCCTGACATCACGAGCGCGGAGAGGCCGGGTTCGACGGCGATCCGACGTAGGCCGGCACGCAGCGGGCGTCGTACGACGGGGGGGCTGGCCACCCCGGGCCGGACCGGCCAGCCGAAGCCTGGCGAGGAGCGCGACCGCACCCGCGAGCAGTGCTGCCTCGACGGCGAAGGGGACGGCACGACCGAGGGTGAAGGCCAGGGCTCCGAGTGCCGGACCGGCGAGCTGCGTCCCCAGGACGAAGCCGGCATCGACGCGGTCGGCTGCCAGGCCACGCGGATCGGGCGACTCGGCCTCCTCGCCGCGCTCGGCAACGACGCGGGTCGCGGTCAGCATCTCCAGCACCGGTCCCCGGACGCCGTCGGAGACGGTCTCCAGCGCGCCGAGCACGGTCATGGCCGCGATCACGAGGGCAACCGGTGCCACCTCGAGTGCGAGCAACAACGCGAGCAGCAGCAGGAGGACCACCCGCGCGGCGTCGGCCAGCACCAGGAGAGTCCGGCGGTTGACCAGATCGGCCAGGACTGCGGTGGCGGGGCCGAGCAGAAGCACGGGCAGCCGGTGCAGCGCGACGACGAGCGCGACGAGGAAGGGCGATCGGGTGAGGGATGCGACCGCAAGCGGGCCGGCCACGAGCGCGATGCCGTCGGTCAGCTGCACCAGCCAGGTGGCGCCGAGGAAGCGGCGCACGTCGGGGCCGAGGCGTGCCGGCAGGACGCGGTCGACGAGGCTGCTCACAAGGACGGGAGGCTACCCATCGTCCGGCCGACGGCGACCGGCGCCCCGGCGTGAGGGGCGCTCGTGACGTGCGGGATCAGGCGGGCTGCATCTCGTCGAGCTCGGCCCACGCGGCACGATCGGCGGACAAGCGGTCGTTCTCGCCCTGGAGTCGCAGGACGAGTGCCTCGAGGTCGCCGACGCGCTCGCGCAGTCGCCGGACTTCCGCTGCGAGGCGGTCGGCGCGCGAGGGGTCACGCAGGTCGCTGCTCATGTAGCCGAGGAGCGCCTTGGCCATGAAGATCCTCCGGTGGTGGAGTGGAAGCCTCGAACTGTGCGTCGGGGCCGTCTTCAAGAGTCGCACCGTGCCGCGGACGAGTCAATCCGGCGCGGCCACCGCTGGGGCGGCACCCCTGGGGTCAGCGACGGCGGAGCCGTTCGCGGATGTCGAGCAGCTCCTTCTTCTCCCGGGCGCTCAGGGAGTCCTGGCCGCTCGCGTGGATCTTCTCGAGCAGGACATTCATCCGCGCTTCGTCGGCCGACTCCGCCGCCGGCGCACTCCCCTGCCAGGGCCCCGCGACCACGGTCGGCCCCTGGGAGGGGTGCCGGTGTGCGCGACGCATCCGGGGGCCGTGCTCGTGACGGGCGGGGCGGGAGCGGTGACGCCGCGGGAGGTGGATCCGGGGCAGCGCGTGGTGCTCGCTGAGCAGCCCGAAGGAGCGTGCCGCGATCGCGCACAGCGCCAGGCCGACGACGAGGTAGAGGATGTAGCCCCAGTCGCGCATGCCGAGACGTGAGAGCAGCGTGATGCCGACGAGCACGACGCCGAACACCCAGGCCGGGATGTTGAACATGAAGCGGCGGTGCGGCCACTCCGCGATCCAGGCCAGCAGCACGACGAGCTGGACCGTGTTGAGGCCGGCGTCGAAGACGTACAGGCCGGTGCCTGCGTAGATCGCGAGGGAGACCAGCGAGAAGGTCAGCACGATCGCGATGCAGAAGTTGAGCAGGCGCTTGCGACCCATGAGGTGGTCCTCGAGGTCGCGGCCGAAGTACCAGAACAGCGCGATCGTGATGACGTCCCACAGGAAGCGGCTGGGGTCGACGTACGCGAAGGGCCACGTGACCACACGCCAGACCTCGCCGTGCACGACGGCCTCGGGGTCGAGCTGCAGCGCCTCGGTCAGCGGGCTGCCGATGCCGACCAGCGCACTGAAGAACATCGCGACGCCGCTGAGGATCGCGATCAGGACAGCGGTGCCGACATCCAGCGTGCCGATGCGGAACCACGGGTCATGAGGCGCCCCACCCGAGGGGGACATCCGGAATCGTCGTCGCACAGAGGCATCCTAGGCGGAGCGCCGAGGGGGTTTCTGGCAGACAGGACAGAAGTACGACGACCGGTTCATGAACGCCGTACGCCGCATGGCCGTGCCACACCGCCAGCACGGCTCGTCCTCGCGTCCGTAGGCGTTGAGGCTGCGCTTGAAGTAGCCGGACTGCCCGTTGACGTTGACGTAGAGCGCGTCGAAGCTGGTCCCGCCCTGGGCCAGCGCGTCCTCCATCACGGTGCGTGCGTGGCCCGCGAGGTCGAGGACCTGGGCGCGGGTCAGCCGGTCGCCGGGGCGCTCGCCGTGGATCCGGGAGCGCCAGAGCGCCTCGTCGGCGTAGATGTTGCCGATCCCGCTGACGAGGGTCTGGTCGAGCAGCTGCCGCTTGATCGCACTGCCCCGGGAGCGCACCCGACGCTGGAACGCCTCGAGGTCGAACGCCGGGTCGAGCAGGTCGCGGGCGATGTGGGCGATCTCGGGCGGCACCTCGGCACCACCCGGGGAGAGCGCCATCCCGCCGAACATCCGCTGGTCGACGAAGCGGAGCTCCTGCCCGTCGTCGAGCGAGAACCGGATCCGGAGATGGCGCTCGTCAGCGGCTCCGATCGGCTGCACGAGCATCTGGCCGCTCATGCCCAGGTGCCCGAGCAGCGCATCGTCCGCCTGTGACTCATCAATTGCTGAGCCTCGGGCGGACGACCCCGAGGCGGAGAGCGGGAGCCAGAGGTACTTGCCGCGGCGGCGGGCATCGACGAGGCGGCGGCCGGTCAGGGCGGCGACGAAGGCAGACGGGCCGCCGGGTGTGCGGCGTAAGGGCCGCTCGTGGAGGATCTCCACGGCCGTGATCGTGCGGCCGACTGCGTGGGTCTCGAGGCCGCGGCGGACGACCTCGACCTCGGGCAGCTCGGGCACGGGTCAGGCAGACTGCTCGGCGGGCTCAGCGCCGTCGGTCTCGGCGCCCGGGAGCGGGATCGCCGAGATCTCGCGGTAGGCCGTCTCGGCGGCCTGCTGCTCGGCTTCCTTCTTGGAGCGGCCCTCACCGTGGCCGTAGAGCTGCTCGCCGACCTTGACCTGCGCGACGAACTGGCGCATGTGGTCGGGGCCGGAGCCCTCGATGACGTACTCCGGAACGCCGAGCGCCCGCTCGGCGGAGAGCTCCTGGAGGGAGGTCTTCCAGTCCAGGCCGGCGCCCATCTGGGCTGCCGCCTCCATCAGCGGGTCGAAGAGCAGGTGGATCAGAGTGCCCGCGACCTCGAAGCCACCGGAGAGGTAGACCGCGCCGATGACCGCCTCGACCGTGTCGGACAGGATCGAGGCCTTGTCACGACCGCCGGTCGACTCCTCGCCCTTGCCGAGCTTGATGTGTTCACCGAGGCCGATGGTGCGGGCGACCTCCGCCAGGGCACGGGCGTTGACCACGGCTGCGCGCAGCTTCGCCAGCCGGCCCTCGGAGAGGTCGGGGTGAGTCCGGTAGAGGGACTCGGTGACCACGATGCCGAGCACCGAGTCGCCCAGGAACTCCAGGCGCTCGTTGGTCGGCAGGCCGCCGTTCTCGTAGGCGAACGAACGGTGCGTGAGCGCGCGCTCGAGCAGCTCGGCGTCCAGGACGGGGTCGCCGAGGGCTGCCCGAAGCGCGACGTACTCGGGCGCGTCGTGCGTGCTCAGGGCCGTGGACCTGAACTAGTCAGGCTCAGAGAACCTGGCGGCGAGCCGCCTTGGCGCCGTACTGGCCGCACTCGCCGCACGCGCGGTGCGGGAGAACCTTGGCACCACAGGCCGGGTTCGAGCAGGTGGCCAGCGTCGGGACGACGGCCTTCCACGCCGAACGGCGGTGACGGGTGTTGCTGCGCGACATCTTCCGCTTCGGAACAGCCACTGTCTTCTCCT
>UEXP01000057.1_pt1 | contig 49788 bp, 48 predicted proteins | sample 4301171 | NCBI WGS metagenome assembly UEXP01 (sample SAMEA4773182, study PRJEB27434) | metagenome | biome: 2259; feature: agricultural soil; material: soil | place: USA | collected 2014-09 | depth 0.25 m
GGTCCGTCCATGCCCGCACCACGCCGGGGAAGCCGAAGAACCGCCGCAGGTGAGCTCGTTGCGCACCGCTCAGGTCGGTGGTCTCCTCGACCTCTGCGGACCGAGCGAGCCTTGCGAGGTCCCGCTCGGTGGCCCCCTTGGTGCGCTCGGCCACGAACCTGGCCACGACGGGTACCCGGGGACGCCTCTCCTCGGGAACCGGTGTGAAGCACAGGTCGAGCAGATGGCGGGCAACTGACCTGCGTGCTTCGGGGTTCAGGGCATTCATCGTTGGCTCCGGGGGTCGGTCATGGACGGGTGGTTGAGCCGATCGGCCACATGGAGGGCGTTCTCGGCATCCAGGACGAGGGGGCCACCGGGTGCCCGCGCACGTGCGGACTCGACGAGGACCCGCCTGACGTCGGCGGCGGACAACGTCCGTCCCTGACGGTCGGCGCGCGCGGCGATCAGGGCTGCGGTGCCACTCACGAAGGGGGCGGCGTGCGACGTACCGGAGCTTCGGCGGTAGCCGTGGAGAGAGAGGCCGACGACCTCCTCCCCCGGCGCGTGGAGGACGACATGGGCCCCGAAGCTCGAGAACTCCGACACGGTCCCGGACTGCCCGACCGACCCGACGGCCAGGACGGTCGGGAGCGCCGCCGGATAGAACGGGACCTCGGTTCCGTCGTTGCCGCTCGCTGCCACCAGGACCACACCCTGGCTCTCGGCGTACGCCGCCACGTCGCGGTGCGGCGGCGGCGCTTCAGGGTCAAGATCGCGGGCGGAGGTGCCCAGGCTGAGATTCACGACCCGGGTCCGGCGGTCCACCGCGACCTTCAGGCCGGCGTCGATGTCGGAGAGGCTCCCGATCCCGAACGGCTTCCCGCCCGGACCGCTGCGCGCGCCCGCCAGGACCCGCATCGGCACCGTCAGGCAACGCCCACCCATGCCGGGAGGAAGCCGTCGCCCGGCCGCGCCGATCACCCCGGCGACATGTGTCCCGTGACCGACCTCGTCCTCCGGGACGTCATCGCGGCCTGAGGCGTCGCCGAGCAGCTCGGGTCCGTCGACGGAACGCCCCAGCCCGAGGTCGACGAAGTCATATCCCGCACTCAGCCGGCCGGCCAGCTCCGGGTGGTCGAGCGCGACTCCGGTGTCGACCACCCCCACCAGGATCCGTTCGCTCCCCGGCTCGATCGCGTGCGCCTCGTGGGCACGCACGATCGCGAACGGCTGCTCCGCCTCGCGACGAGTCGGCGGGTGCTGGGCTGCACTGGAGGGGCCGCGGTAGGAGCGTGCAAACAGCTCGGCCGATGCTGACTCGACGATGCCGAGCCCGCGCAGCTGCTCCAGCGCGCGACGGACGTCAGTGCGATCCGCGAGCTCGACGAGGTAGGTGCGGGAGAGCCCCATCGCCTCCTCGTCGTCCGCGAACCCGCTCGTCTGCTGGCCGATCCTGCCGAGCGACTTGCGCGCGTGGAAGACCGAACGCGCCCGAAAGCGACCGGCCCCGCCCAGCGCGGCATCGAGTGCTCCCCCGCCGTCGAGGCGGGTGGCCGGGCGCGCCGCCCCCACGAGGCAGTCCAGGTGGCACGGTGCGTGCTCGCGAGCCTCGCCGCTCGCGAGAGTCAGCCGGAGGTACGTCGCCCGGGTACTCACGATGACCGCCAGGGATCCGTGGGCGAGGCGTCGGGCTCGAACTCGAGGGCCATGGAAACCGTGCCGTGGTCCCCCAGGTCCAGCTCGAGCTCTCCATCAGCCGCTCCCTCCCCGAGGTCGACCTCGATGCCCCCTTCGACGGGCCGGACCTCGAGGGAGCGACCGGCGAGCCGCGCCTTCTGCGTGGTCTCGTCCAGGCGCGGTCCTCCGAGCACCAGGCGACGGGTCCGCTGTGGGACCCGCACTACCTCCGGCAGCGCCGACGCCGGCGGCTCCTGGGGCGGGAGCGGGGCACTCGGTGCGGCGACCGCCACTGGCTTGACGCTGGTGATGCCGGGCCGCCCCTGCGCCATGGCACGCCGCAGACGGTCCACCGGGAGGCCCGAGTAGCGCGACACGGTGTTCTCCCCGGTGGTCCGCTTGAGCTGGTCGAGCTGCTCGGCGTTCCGCACACCGAGCCGCTCCAGCTGCCGTCGTTCCTGCTCGTCGAGGCCGAGCTCGTCGAGGGTCGGGCTCCGCACCGACGAGAGGGAGACCGTGTTCTCCTCGATCATGGTCCGGTTGACCGTGGTGAACCCGATGTTGACCACGCTGGCCCCCGCGTCGTCCGGGGCGCTCGGACGGAACAGCACACGGCCATCGGCCCCCAGTTCGACGAAGACCTTGAGCTCCATCGAGAAGTCGCGGATCGCATACGTGAGGGGCCGGTTGACGGACTTCAGCCGGAGGGCGTCCTGGGTCCGGTCGAGCTGGTTGGTGATGGCTTCGAGGAAGTCCTCGACCGCGAAGCCGCCCGCACTCATGCCGATCCCCTGGCGTCGGAGGTCGCCACGACCCGGAGCCGCATGGTGTGGACGACAGGCAGGAACCCGCTCACGAAGCGGGTGTGGCCCGGCGCTGCATGGACCACCAGATCCGCCTCGCCCCGGGAGAGCGTGATCTCCACCGGCACATCGAGATCGATCTCGACCACCGCCGTGGAGCCGTCCAACGGCACCGCCTCGACCAGGGCGGTCAGCGTCTCGCTGAGCTGTGGCCGGCTCACGGGTCAGCCCTCCGGTGACCACGGGTCGACCTGCGTGAGGGACTGGCCAGCTGCCGGCGGCGGCGCCGCCACGGCCGCCGGCGGAGCGGCGGGCGCCGGGGCCGCGGGCGGCACCACCGATCCCGGTACGACGGTGGGGGCCGCCGGAGCAGGGGCTGCCGGCTGGGGCGGCGGAACCTTCGCGTTGGCGTTGATCAGCTGGATCGCGTAGGAGTCGGCAAACCGCTCCAGCGGGAAGGTCTCGCTGCGGAAGCGGACGGTCACCTGACCGGTCAGGTCGGTGCGGACGTTGATGTCGCTCTGCGCGTTGACGTTCGTGGTGTTGACCAGGATTGCCTGGGCAGAGAACGGGCTCGTGCCCGCCGTCTTCGCCATGGAGCCGACCGTGGTCTTGGTCTGGTCGAACCTCACTTCGGTCGTCTCCGAGGCATCCACGTGGAAGACCAGCTTCGCGGTGATCTCGCCGTCGCTGACCACGACACGGTTGATGCCCATCATCACCATCGTGGCCAGCGTCTGCTGTCGCTGCTCGGCGAGCGAGCGCCGCGCGGCCGGGACGACCACGTCCTCCACGGTGTCGTCGCTGAGGTCCTCGGGCGCCGCGAAGCCGAGGTCGCTGAAGAACGACGGGAGCTCGCCACCCTGTGCCTGCGGATTCACGCTGAGCCGGGGCGCACCGCTGGCCGAGCTGCGGGTCAGCACGTCGCCGTAGCGGTCCGCGAGGTAGTCCCGTGCCTGCCCGTCGCTGACGTTCTCGCTCATGAACTGGTCGACCGTGCCGGCGACCTGCTTGAGCATCTCCGCGTAGGCCTGCATCTGCTGGATGCTGCTGTCGACGATCGCCTGGAACGTCCCCTGGATCAGGCCAGAGACGAAGTTGGGAAAGTCGATGGCGTCGAGTGTGGAGCGGGTGACCTCACCGACCCGACCGACCGGGCTGCTGCTGGGCGCACCCGACGAGCTCGGCGCAAGCGGCTCCGCAGGCGCTGCCGCCGGTGAGGGGGGTTGCCCGGTCCGACGCAGTGAGGACAGGTCCGGGGCCAGCTGGTGTGCCACCGGAGCACCCTGGGCCTGCGCGAGGGGGTCCGCCCTGAGGTAGCGCGTGACCGCCGCCAGCGACTGCCCGATCTCTGCCCGGGTCCGGTCATCGAGCTGGCCGAAGCTCGGGCTCGCATAGACAGCGCGCTCCACGGCGCCCGCCACGTCCCTGGGTGTGAGCGGTTCGGTGCCGTCCGCCGCGCCGGTCATCGTCAGCCTCCGATCGGGACGTCGCCGAACTCTGTCCCCGTGGCGATGCGGACCAGCCGGGCGCCGCCCTCCTCCGCCTGGCCGCGGCGGGCCATCTCCTCGACCAGGTCCCTCGTGCCCGGCAGCGGAAGGGGAGCTGCAGTCCCGAGGGTCCGCAGAGCGGCGGTCAGCGTCGCGTGGGTCAGGGGCCCGAACTCACCATCGGTCAACAGACCCGGCACCGAGGCCTGGAACGCCTCGATCGAGGCGAACCCGAGCGACGACAGGGCCGTCCGGCGAAGGGCCGGAGTCTTGACCGGACCGACCGTGTCCGCGAGCCACCGCTTCGCACCCTGCTCGCCGAGGACGATGGCGCGGTCGAGCACCATGCTCAGCGCGCGCTCGGTGGTGAGGCCGAACCCGGCAGCCACGGTGAGCATCGGGGCGAGGAAGAGCTCCGCGGTCAGCTGGTTCTGTGCCGCGCGGAAGTCGGGTACCGCACCGGCCGCACGGAAGCGGGAGAGCCATGGCTCCTCCCAGAGGTCCGTGCCTGCGACGGGCTGGACGCGGGAGCTGCGACCTCCTTCGACATGCTCCCCCGACGGTCCCGGGGCCGTCGTGACGGTGACCAGGGTGGCGGCGTCGGGGCCGAACACGGCCGCGAACGTCTCGGGCTCGCGCTCCTGCATGAGCCGGAGCAGCTGACCGAGCGTCCCGCTGTCCTGGTTGAAGCCGGCGATGCCGAAGGAGAGGCCCGTGTGGAATCGCTGGTAGGCCTTGTGCCCAGGACCGTGTCGTCCACGGAACGGGCCATCCGCGTTGACCATCGAGTAGGCGTTGCCACCGTCGGAGACCGCGAGCTCGATGACCCTGCGCTGGGTCTCGGCGGGCAGGCCGACCGTGGGGAGCACGACGGGATGCGGGGCCTGCGGCGCCACGGCAGGGACGTCCTCCAGCGACTGGTACGCCGGCAGCTCGCCGTAGGCGTCACGGTCGAGGTCGGCACCGCCCCAGTCGATGTCCGGGTACTCGTCGCTCAGTGCAGGAATCGCGCTGAGGGCGGGCACCGAAGCCTGGTCGATCGAGCCCCAGCCGTCGTCGTACTCCAGTTGCTGCGGTCCCGAGGTCACGGCGGTGTCGGCGGGTGGGGTGGCGACGGGCTCAGGAAGCGGGAGCTCCGCCCGCGGCTGCGGCACGGTCACCACCGGCGCTGCCGCTGCCGGAGCGGTGACCGGCGATGCCACCTGGACGTCGGCCGGGAGGTCGGCACCGTCCTCGCCCTGCAGCCGGTCGTCGACGCCCAGCTCCTGCCCCACCGCGAGGGGCACCGCACCTGCCGGGTTGAGGACCTGCCTGACGTCGCCCCCGTCCTCACCCTCGAGCCGGTCGTCCGCGTCAAGGCCGAGGCCCCGGGCGAGGGAGGCCCCGCGAACGGTCGCAGGCGCGGCCCTTCCAGGACGCAGCGAAGCGTCGATGACCACCGCCCCCGAGGCACCGGCCTCGGCCGAGGTCAGACCCCCCAGACCGCTGCTGTCGGCGTACGCGACCGCCAGGAACCACACGGATGACGCGGAGGCGGCGAGAGCGGTGACCACGTTCGCGGGGACGACGTAGCGTGCCCGACCGGAGGTCGTCGGCGTGAGACCGCCGTGGACCCGGCTCGCGTAGAAGTTCGCAGGAGTGCGAGCAGCACTGCGCGCTGGATCGAGCAGGCTGGGGTCGGTCGCCAGCAGGATCTCGACCCAGGGCTGTGGTGTGGAGATGGTGAACCCGAGGCTGGAGAACCGTCGATCGAGCCGACGTCGCGTAGGGACGACGGACGGGCGTCGTCCTTGTCCGCCATCAGGCGCCGCGTCGCCCAGTGGGTGGCTCCTGATCATGGTCTGCATCGACACAGCCGGCCTCCTCGGTCCTTGCCAGGGACGGGTGGTCGACCCGTCTCCGGCACCATCCCAGCGAGGGATCACGGCGGTGTTCGGTCGTCGTCCACGGCCCGTCGGTGCTCCGTCACCGTGCCGTCACTCGCCCGGGATCCGCCGGGCCGGGCCGGTGACGGGAGCAACACGGCACCTTGACGCACCCTCCGTACGTTGACCGCGTGAAGAACGACAGCGAAGCCTCCGGTGTCCTCCTGCTGCGGACCTGGCTCCACGAAGGCCGGCTCGTGGCCAGGGTCATCGCGTCGCGCGACGGCGCCGAAGGACAGGAGTCGCAGCTCGCCGTCGGCAACGACGCGATCGCGGAGATGGTCGCCGCCTGGCTGCGTGATTTCACCGAGACGCCACGGTGACGCTGGCGAGACGTACGACGGAGCACGCTGGCTCGCATGTCACCTCCGGACGTGAAGGTCCGTCTCCTCGACGGCTTCGAGCTCACCATCGACGGTCAGCCCTGGGAGCTCCCTCCCTCTGCCGAAAGGCTGGTCGCCTTCCTCGCTCTCCAGCCGCGCCCGGTGGTGCGCACGCACATCGCTGGCGTCCTCTGGGGAGACCGGAGCGACGAAAGGGCGTCGGCCTGCCTGCGTTCGGCGATCTGGCGGGCGAACGCCGGACACGACGCACCTCTCATCGATGCCGGACGGTCGCGGATCGCGCTGCATGGCAACGTCTCGGTGGATGCGCGTGAAGCGGCCATCGCCGCTCACCAGCAGCTCGCGGGCGGTTCACCTGTCGCACCCGAGGTGCTCGCGGGCGAACTCCTGCCCGGCTGGTACGACGACTGGGTGCTCGTCGAACGTGAACGCCTGCGCCAGCTGTGTCTCGAGGGGCTGGAACAGATGGCGCAGGCGCTCCTCGACGCAGGTCAGGCATCACTCGCCATCGAGACCGCGCTGGCCGTGGTGGCCGCCGAACCACTGCGCGAGTCGGGACACCGGATCCTCGTGGATGCGTACGTGGTTGCAGGCAACCGCGGTGCGGCCCTGCGGCAGTTCGGCCGGTGCCGCACCCTGCTCGCCGACGAGCTCGGCCTCCAGCCCGGAGACGCCCTCGCCGCTGCCGCGGGCCGGGCACACGGTCCTGCAGCCGTCACCCAAGCGGCCCGCGAGCTGCTGACCGGGCTCGTCGTGCCGGCACAGGCACGGGTCCGCTGACCGAAAGAGCGGCGGGAGGTACCGCACCATCAGCGCCGACCAGGTCAGGTGGGTGATGGCCGGGGCCTGGATCCCGCCGGTTGCCCGGCGCTGGAGGGCGAAGAGCCCACCCATGACGGCGGCCGCGAGGACGAGGGCGGGATTCCGGGTCGAGACAGTGGCGGCGGTGTAGACGGCGGTCGAGGAGACGGCCGGGTGGCTGCCCTCGAGGGCCGCGTACCACGCACCTCGGAAGAAGAGCTCCTCTCCCAGCCCGTTGACCAGCGTCGTGAGCATGACGAGCCGGTCATCACCCTCGTCCGCGAAATCGAGGACCGAGGAGATGGCCGCGTCGAGGACCGGGATCCGGCGGGCCACCAGGGCGGCGCCGTAGAAGACCGCGAAGGCCCCCGCCCCGGTAGCGACCGGCGTGAGCACCGGGCGGCGCAGCACCTCGTCGCGGAACGCGATGCGGCCCAGGTGGAGCGGGCCGGAGCCGAGGGCGCCGGCTGTCCAGACACCGGCAACCGCTGCCGTGGAGAGGTAGAAGCGTCGTGACCCTGGAGGACTCGCGAGAGACGCACCGAGGAGGCCGGCACCGGCCACCGACGTGACGCCCACGACCATCCTCCGGCGACGCATCACCCGCACGGACTCCCCGGGGATGACGGCCGCACGCCAGATCGCCCGCGGCCAGTAGCGGTCGACACGGGTCATCGGCGCCGGCCCCGCTCCTCGAGTGCCTCCCGGACGGCGTCGTCGTACCCCATCGGAACCAGGTCGACGACCTCGCGGATCGCCGGGTCCCGCACGATGACCTCGTTGACCATGGAGTCGACGAGCGTACGTCCGGTGCGGGTGTCGACGTCGGTGACCAGGGCGAGCCACCGCGACGACAGCGCGGGCGTCAACAGAGGGAGCGGCAGGATGGGGAGCGACCGCCCCTGGAGGGCGGCGAGCCGCTGCAGCATCGCGGCGTAGGTCAGGACGTCGCGTCCTCCCACCTCGAACGTGCGCCCGACTGCATGCGGGTTGTCGAGGACGTCGGCGAGGTACTGTACGACGTCCCGGACGGCGATGGGCTGGGTCCGGGTCCTGACCCAGCGCGGCGTGACCATGGCCGGAAGGTGCTCGACCAGCTGCCGCGTGATCTCCCACGAGATGCCGCCGTGCCCGACGACGATCCCCGCACGGAGCACCGTCACCGGGACGCCACCGTCGGCGAGACGCACCTCCACGTCGCGACGGCTGCGCAGGTGGGGCGAGAGATCGTCACCGGCGTCGCCCAGGCCACCCAGGTAGATGATCTGCTTCACGCCCGCCACGGCCGCTGCTCGGCCGACCGCAGAGGCGCCGGCCGCGTCACGCTCCTCGAAGTCTGCACTCCCGAGTGAGTGGACCAGGTAGTACACCGCGCGCACGCCGCTCAGCGCCGCGGTCAGTGTCTCCGGGCGGTCGACATCGCCGTGTACCGCAATGCCGGGCCCGTCGTACTCTGCCGGTCGACGCGTCATCACGCGCACCTCGTGTCCGGCGTCCACCAAGACGGGGACCAGCCGGCTGCCGACGAATCCCGTGCCTCCCGTGACCAGGATCGTCCCGCTCATCGTGAGGTCCTCCTGTCGCGCGCCCGTGCGTAGCGGTCGAGCGCCTCGCGGCGTTCCTCTGCGTGGTCGACCAGCCGCGGCGGGTAGCCGGTCACCGCGCCGTCGTGCCGCCAGGGCTCGTGCACGGCGGCTCCCTCGAGATGCGCCAGCTCCGGGACCCAGCGACGCACGAAGTCACCCTGCGGATCGAGCCGCTTGCCCTGGCTCACCGGGTTGAAGATCCGGAAGTACGGCGCCGCATCGGTGCCCGTGCCGGCGACCCACTGCCACCCGTGGCTGTTGGACGCGAGGTCGAAGTCGAGCAGATGGTCACGGAAGTGCCGCGCCCCCACCTGCCACGGCACGTGGAGATCCTTCACCAGGAAGCTCGCCGCGACCATGCGGAGCCGGTTGTGCATCCACCCGGTGGCGAGCAGCTGCCGCATCCCGGCGTCCACGAACGGATACCCGGTCTGGCCGGTACGCCATGCCTCGACCAGCTGCTCGACTTCAGGACCCTCGTCGTGGGCCATGTCGGAGAGCTGGGGGCCGAGGTCACGCCAGGCCGACTCCGGGTGGTGCCAGAGCACGTCTGCGTAGAACTCGCGCCAGGCCAGCTCGGTCACGAACGCCTCCGCGCCCGAGGACCCCGCGTGACCGCTCCGGCGCAGGTCGTCGAGGAGCGTGCGGGGGTGGATCTCGCCGTGGCTCAGGTGGGGCGACAGCCTGCTCGTGCCGTCGAGGTCCGGGCGGTCGCGCCGCTCGTCGTACGTCGCCAGGCCTTCTTCGACGAACTCACGCCACTGTTCCCGTGCCGCGACCTCACCGGCCGGACCGGACGCGCGGCCGCGGCGGACCAGCGACTCATCGAGTCCCTCACCGGCGACAGCGCGGTGCCAGCGCACCGGCGGGCGCGCGAGCGGGGGCTCGACCGGGACGTCTCGCCAGGCGCGGGCGAACGGCGTGAAGACCCGGTACGGCGTGCGGCCGGCGGTCAGGACCGTGCCCGGGTCGACCGCGTATGGCGTGCCGAGGGCGACGAGTTCCACACCGCCGACGCGGAGCCGCTCGGCGACGGCGCGGTCCCGTGCCCGGGCACCGGGTGTCGTCGCTGTGGTGACGTGCACGCTGCGTGCCCCCGCCTCGCGCGCGACCTCCGCGAGCACCTGGGCCGGAGCACCCGAACGGACCACGAGCGCACCGTCCGAGGCGTCGTTACATGCGGCCAGGGACGCCTCGAGGCGGCAGCGGACGGGTTCGCCGGCAACGGTCGACCGCTCGTCGCGGACGAAGAGCGGCAGCACGGGGCCCTCCTTCGCCGCTGCCACGAGCGCGGGATGGTCGGCGAGGCGCAGGTCCCTGCGCAGCCAGAGGACAGTGGTCACGCGACCTGCCCTGACCATTGCGCCTCGGCGACGCGCTGCACGTGGCCGAGCAGCCACCCGAGCGCGCTGCCCTGCGCCGGGTCGAAGAGGGGTGCGTTGCGCCACGCTTCCAGGTAGCCGCGGACCAGGACCTCGTCGGCGCCAGCCTCGCCGGCGAGGCACTGCGCGAGACGGTAGGCGGGCCCGCACGTGGCGTCGTACAGCTCGGCGAAGGCGACGCGGTCACCCCTCCCTGAGCGCTGCAGCAGCTCGCTCGTGGCAGCCCGGCCGCACCCGTGGCCCGGGCACGCCGAGGCGGTCACACGGACCACCGCGGCTCGGTCCGCACCGGCTGCGGACGCTGGTGCCCGATCTCGCCGCCGACCCGACCGGCGAACGGGCGTCCGTGGTCGGCGTACTCGGCGCGAGCGAACGCGAGCGTCCACTCGCCGACCTGGAGCCTGGCTCCGGTACGCAGGACGGCACGGATCGCCGGAGCACCATGGACGTAGGTGGCGGGCGCGTGGGCCACCACGACGAACTCGTCCCTCTCGTCGTGGATCACCTCCGCGTGCAGCGGACGCAGGCCAGGCAGGCGGAGATCGCAGTCGGCGCCGCTGCCGATCCGGCATGACCCCTCGCCCAGCCAGTAGATGGGCTGCCGCTCGCCGGGCCGGTAGGAGTCACGCACCAGGACCAGTCGCGGCTGTCCACCGCGGGCGGGGTCGTTCGTGCCGGTCGGACGGACCCGGACGCGCCGCGCGAAGGTCGGTGCGAGCGGGAACGGCGTGGCCGGAGGCAGGAGGCCGCCGACCGGCTCCTTGCCCTGGACACGACCGACGAGCTCACGGAGCCGGGCGCCACTGGGCGCCCTCAGCGCCCGCCAGCTCCCGAGGCTGACCCGCCGCGATCCCGTGATCCGTCGCTGCCACCACGGCGCATGGACGGCCCCCAGGGAGAGCAGCCGGCGTCGGCCCGGACCCTCAGCGACATCGAGCACGAGGCCACGCGTGGCGAGGGCTTCCGCGATGCCCGCCACGGCCGGCGCATCCGCAAATCCGGCGAACGCGGCCGGGTCGGCGACCTCGAGCCGGAGCCGATGACCGTCACCGTGGAGCCGGCCGTCGATCGTCTGACCGTCCGGCGTCCCCACGCTGAACCGGAGGTCTGCCGTGACCCGGCTGGACATGTCAGGCCGACCGGAGGTTCGCGTTGTCGTCGGTCGTGACCCGCAGCAGCCCGTCGACGCGCCACGTGGCCCGGGGCGCGTTGCTGCCAGTGTCGCGAGGGACCTCCACGACCATGTTGCGGAACTCGTAGTTGATCGCTGCCTCCCGGCCGGTGAGGAAGTTCCACATCCGCATGCCGAGGTCGGTCCAGTCGACGATCTCGTCGCTTCCGTTGTCAGGGCTCTGGCTGCTCAGGTTCATCTCGACTCCTTGGTTGACAGGGTGACCTTCCAACCACGAACGTACGAGGTATGTAGAATGTTTGTCAAAGGTTTGTACAGGTAATTTTCCGACGCGCAGAATGCCCTGACGCGCACGGGCCAGAGACCCTCTGACCCGTATGCTCTGCGGAAGGTTGCGGAAGAATTGTCCAAGGTTGGAGCAGGCATGACCATCTCCGGTGCGGCGCCCACTCGACGCGCAGTGACCGGCTGAGCGGGGCCCGATGTACACCATCAAGCATGCCGCGGAGCAGGTCGGCGTCAGCGAGTCGACGCTGCGCGCGTGGGAACGCCGCTACGGCGTCGGCGCCACGCGACGCACCGAGTCCGGCTACCGCCTCTACGACGACCGGGACATGCAGGCGCTCGGCCTGATGCGCACCCTCATCGACGACGGCTGGTCGGCACGGGCCGCTGCCGACGAGATGCGCGGGCGGATGGCGCCGGAGGCCCGTCGCACCGTGCCTGTCGAGACCATCGAGGGCGCCGAGGTGGACACGGCTGCGCTGGTCCGGATCGCGGCTGCGCTCGACGCTCCGGCGCTCGGGGCGCTGCTCGACCGGCAGTTCGGCGCAGCGTCGTTCGAGGCAGTCGCGGACGGGTGGCTGCTGCCCGCGCTGGAGGCGCTCGGAGCGGCCTGGGAGACGCAGCGTGTCACGGTGGCCGGCGAGCACATGGTCGCGCATGCGATCACGCGTCGCCTCTCCGCCGCCTACGACGCTGCCGGCGACAGCGTGATCGGCCCTCGCCTGCTGATCGGCCTGCCGCCCGGTGCCCGCCACGAGCTCGGCCTGCTCTCCTTCGCCATCGCCGCACGCCGCGCCGGGCTTTCCACGACCTATCTGGGCGCCGATGTGCCGACCTCCGACTGGGTCGCGGCGGCGACGACGGGGCCGGCGAGAGCTGTCGTGTGTGCCGTCCTGGCGGCGCCCACTGACGCCGACGAGGGCGCCGTGCGGGAGACCGCAGAGGCGCTTCGGGCAGCCCGGCCCGATCTGCTCGTGGCGGTCGGCGGCTCGGCACAGGAGCTCGCACCGTCCTGGTGCCTCAGGCTGGGCCACGATGTCGGCGCCGCCGCGAACGTGCTCGCCGCACGGATCGCCGCCCGGCCGTAGTCGCAGGTCAGCACAGGAATGGCAGAAGGCCCGGACCATCGGTCCGGGCCTTCGCACTTTGTAGCGGGGACAGGATTTGAACCTGCGACCTCTGGGTTATGAGCCCAGCGAGCTACCGAGCTGCTCCACCCCGCGTCGGTGAACACAACCTTACGGCATCGCGGGACAGCGCTCCAAATCGGCTGCCCCGCGCCGCGGGGTCACTCGTCGGTGGGCTTCGCCTTCGCGTCGCTCGCCGCTGCCTGCGCGGCGGCGAGGGCACGGCCGACCAGGCGCTCGGCCTCGTCGTTGTGCTGCGCGTACGCCGCGAGGTCGCCGTCCTTGAGCGCCTGCTTCGCTGCGGCGAACTCGCGGTCCGCCCGGTCGAGCAGGGTGACCACCTCGTTGTCGAGGACGACTCCCCCATCCGGGTCCGGCTTGCCGTCCGGGCCTGGCTCCGCGGACGCGTCGGCGCGCAGCACCTCCGCGATCGCCTCGGACATCGTCGTACCGATGGCGAGCCGGTCACCGAAGGAGACCAAGACGAAGTTGAGGACCGGGAAGCTGCCGCTCGACTCGCCGCCCGCCTTCTGCGTGTAGAGCGGCTGGACGTAGAGCAGGCTGTCGCCCACGGGCAGCGTCAGCAGGTTGCCGTAGACCTTGTGCACGTTCTGCGAGACGTTGAACTGCGTCAGCTCGCGCTGGATCGCCTGCTCGGTGGCGAACTTGTTCGCGATCTGGCCGGGACCGTCGACCGGGCCGCTCGTCGGGAGCTGCAGGATCCGCAGCTTGCCGTAGGTGTCCCGCGAGGCGTCGGCGTCGACCGAGATGAACGCCGCGAGGTTCTGCCGCTCATAGGGGACGTAGGTCGAGGTCAGGGAGAACATCGGCTCGCTGCCCTCCGCCTTGGTGTCCTCGGTGCGGATCGAGAGGCGGTACGGCGGCTGGAGCCGTCGGTCCTGGGTCTGCGTGTTCGTCTGGCCCGGGTCGGTGGGGACGGCCCACCGCTCGGTGTCCTCGTAGAACGTGGCCGGGTCGGTCACGTGGTAACGCGCCAGCTGGTAGCGCTGCACCTTGAAGAGGTCCTCGGGGTAGCGCATGTGCTCGAGCAGGTCCGCGGGGATCTTGTCGCGGTCCTTCACGACGCCCGGGAAGGTCTTGCGCCACGCCTTCAGGAGCGGGTCCTTCTCGTCCCAGGCGTAGAGGGTCACCGTGCCGTCGTACGCGTCGACGACGGCCTTGACCGCGTTGCGCATGTAGTTGATCTCGTCGGTCGGCAGCGTGCGGAACTGGGTCGGATCCTGGAGCGCGTCGGTGGTCATGTCCTCGAAGGACGCCTTCTGCGACAACGGGTACTGGTCGGTCGTGGTGTAGCCGTCGAGCAGCCACACGACCTTGCCGTCGACGATCGCCGGGAACGGGTCCGCGTCGACGGTCAGCCACGGCGCGACCTTCTCGACCATCTTCCGCGGGTCGCGGTCGTAGAGGATCCTGGAGTTCTCGTTGACACGCTGCGACAGCAGGATGTTCTGCTCGCCGTACTTCCACGCGTAGAGCACCTGGCGGAACGTGCTGCCGATCTTGACGCCCGCCTTGCCGTCGTAGGTGCTGGTGTCGTCCTCGTCGTCGGCCGACGGCTGGTCGAGCTCGACGTCGACACCCTTGGGCGCCTTGCCCACGATCGAGTAGTCGGGCGACTTCTCGCCGAAGTAGATCTGCGGACGGTAACCCGCAGGCGCCAGGTCGACGGCAGCGTTGGCTCCCCGCACACCGGTCCACTCAGGCTCGGCGGGCAGCTCCTGCTCCTCGAAGCCGGCGGTGCGCTGGTTGCCGTAGGCACCGATGACGCCGTAGCCGTGCGTGTAGACCGTGTGCAGGTTCGACCAGTTCTTGGAGTCCTCGGTCATGCCGGACTGGTCGATCTCGCGGACACCCAGCACCACGTCGCGCTCGCGTCCCTGAACGACGTAGCGGTCGACGTCGAGCACCTCGGCGACCGTGTAGTAGCGGCGCAGCTGCTGCTGCTGCTCGAAGGCGTCGCGGATCAGCTTCGGGTCGACCAGGCGGATGCCCGGCGCGCTGCCGACCTCCTCGCGCTGCTCCTCGGCGGTCAGCTTCGTCTCGCCGCCGTACGCCGTGACCTCGGCGTCCGCGACGTCGTACGCCGAGCGCGTGGCCTCGATGTTGCGGGCGATGTAGGGCAGCTCCTTGTCACCCTGCGACGGGTCGACCTGGAACTGCTGGACGACGCCCGGCCAGACCAGGCCGAGCAGGATCGAGGAGAGGACGAGCAGGCCGAGGCCCACGGTCGGGAGCATCCAGGTGCGCCGGACGACGTTGGCGAAGAAGAGGCACGCGCAGATGATCGCGATCGACATCAGGATCGCCTTGGCCGGCAGCACCGCGTGCTTGTCCGCGTAGCCGATGCCGGTGAAGAGGCCGCCGGCACCGTTGAGCAGGTCGTAGCGGTCGAGCCAGTAGTCGGCTGACTTGCCGAGCACGAAGAGGCCGAGCAGCACCGAGATCTGCGCCGCGGCGGGCCCGGAGAGCCGGTCCCGCGTGGCCTGCAGGCGTACGCCGCCGTAGAGGTAGTGCACGAGCACCGTCGCGAGCAGCGAGACGACGCAGACCGCCATCGCGAAGTCCACGAGGTGGTGCAGCCACGGCAGGTCGAAGACGTAGAAGCCGATGTCCTTGCGGAAGTACGGGTCCTTGCGGTCGAAGGAACCGCCGTTGCGCCAGAGCAGGTAGTCGCGCCAGCCGTCCGCCCCGGCCGAGCCGGCGAAGGCGCCGGTGACCAGGCCCAGACCGAGGAGCAGCCACAGGCGTACCGGGGCGATCGCCTGTCGATAGCGGTCGAGGCCGACCTGTTCCGGGCTAGCGGGGCGGAAGAGCGGCCGGGTCCGGTAGGCGAGCACGACGTTGCCGGTCACGGCGAGAGCCATGAGGCCACCGAAGACGACGAAGAGCACGACCTTGGTCCACACCAGCGTCGAGAAGACCGCGCCGAAGCCGACCGAACGGAACCACAGCTTCTCGGTCCAGAAGCCGGTGAAGGCGCTCATCGCGAAGAAGAGGACGAGCATCACGCCCGCGGTGATCAGGACACCACGCGCCCAGCCCGGCCGCTCCGGACCCTCCGGCCGGGGCGTCGCCACGCCACCGTCGAACATCGAGCTCATGACTCATCCTCCAGCGTCGTGGCGAGCAGCGCCAACAGCGCGGGCACCAGGTCGGTGCCGCCCACGACGTCCTTGACGTCGTCGTGGTCGCGTAGCCGCAGGGTGCACCAGGTAGCGCCGTGCCGCGTGACGCCGGCGACGATCCGGACCTCCCTTGCGTCGGGGTGGTCAGCCGCGAATGCCTGCGCCTCCTCGAGCCCCTCGGGAACCTGGCCGTCGGCGCTCGGCGGAAGCACCATCCGCTCCACGACCGCGGCACAGCCGTAGACCTCGGGCGGCCACCCGATGTGCTCGAGCACCTGCTCCAGCTGCTCGCCGGGCTCCAGCTCCTGCTCGACCGGGGTCAGCGAACCGGCGGCGTCCTCGTCGTCGAGACCGAGCGCCGCAGCGAGCTCCGGCTCCCGCGCCGCGAGCGTCTTGGTGTCGACCAGCGCGAAGAGCCGCGCCTGACCGTGCCACCCCGACTCCGCGGCGTGGTCCTCGATCTCGACGACCGCCGCAGCGAGTGCGGGGTCGAAGGCGGGGTCACCGGCGGCCGGGAACATCTCGTCGGTCATTGCTTGAGCACCTCTTCGCAGGTCGGGAGCTTGGCGTGGCGGTCGGCGGCCCATGCGGCGACGGCCGCCTCGGCATCGTCGAGGGACGTGATCGACGTCAGGCGCATCGACCCCGGGTGGGCGAGCACGGCTTCGTCACAGTTGGCGGCGGGCACGAGGAACAGCTTCGCGCCAGCGACCCGCGCACCGGCGATCTTCTGCTGGATGCCGCCGATCGGCCCCACCAGGCCGTCGTACGTGATGGTGCCGGTGCCCGCCACATGGCCGCCGCCGGTCAGGGCACCAGGCGTCAGGGTGTCGACGACCGAGAGCGCGAACATCAGTCCTGCACTCGGCCCGCCGATCTGGTCGGGCACCTTGATGGAGACCTTGAACGGCAGGTCGAGATCGAACGCCTGCTGCACGCCGACGACGACCCGGCCATCCATGCGGCGCGGCGTGACGGGGATCGTCAGCTGCTTGCCGTCACGCTCGACGACGAACTCGAGGGGTACGCCGGCGGCGGAACCCGAGATCGCCTTCACCACGTCGTCCCAGGTCGCGATCGGGTGGCCACCGATGCGGACGTAGCGGTCCCGCTCGACCAGCGCCCCGTCGGCCGGCAGGCCGCGGGTGATCGGGCCGACGACGGGGATCATCGGGACCTTGATGCCGAGGTGGGTGAGAGCAGCGGCGATGGCGACCTCCTGCGAGGTCGACATCTGCACCGCTGACTCACTCTGCTTCGAGGCGGCCGTCTCCTTGTCGCCGTACACGTCGTCGTACGGCTTGACCGCCTCGTCCGCTGCCAGCCAGCCGCTCAGCGCGGAGAACAGCGGGATGCCCGAGCCGGGCGGAGTGGCCCGCAGCGTGGTCATGCGGAGCTCGCCGTCGTCGGCGTACGTCGGGTGGCCGGTGACCTGGATCCGCTCCGTGCCATGCGTCTCGGAGAGCAGGTCGACAGTCGTCGCCGGTTCGAAGCGCACATAGGGCAGTGGCACCGTGGCAGCGACGATCACGCCGCCCGTGCTCAGGGCAGCGGCGAGCAACGTCGCCAGCGTGCGGCGGTTCATCGGCTGCGGACCTCACTCGCCCCGCGAGGGTCGCACGGCGATGCCAGTGCTGCGGTCACGTGGACGCGTGGCTGCAGGTCCGGCTGCCTTCTGCCCGGGGTGCTCCTTGCGCAGGGCACGCGCCATCCGCTCGGCCGCGACCTCGGGATCGCTCGGACCGCGCTCCTCCCCTGCCCACCGGACCCAGGCCATGGCGATCAGCGTGACGACGAGGGGCGGCGCCAGCCACCACAGGATTCCGAGGTCCACGCCAGCAGCCTACGGGGTGCCCACCCACTCATCGCCGCCATCCGCGAAGAGTTGGTGCTTCCAGATCGGGACTTCGGACTTCAGCGTGTCGATCAGGTCGCGCGTGGCAGCGAACGCCTCGGCCCGGTGGCCGGACGCCGTGGCCACGATGACGGCGATGTCGCCGATCGCCAACGCGCCGGTGCGATGCACCGCCGCGAGCGCACGGATGTCGTGCGCAGCCGCGACGCGCTCCGCCACGTCGCGCAGCCGGGCGAGCGCCGTGGGGTGGGCGGTGTAGTCGAGCCCGGTCACCGTGCGGTCCTCGCCGCCTGCCGCGGGCGCATCGTGATCGCGCACCCGACCGATGAAGAGGTCCACGCCGCCGGCAGAGCGATCGGCAACCGCCTCCACGACCTCGGCCACGTCCAGCGCCGTCGACCGGATCTCGACCAACCGGACGACCTCGCTCATGCCGCTGAGGGTACCGTGATCGTCATGAGTGAGACGCCGGAGAACCCCTTCGAGGGCACGCCGTTCGAGCAGATCTTCGGTCAGATGTTCGGCCCCGGAGGCGCTGGTGCGGGCGCAGCCGGCATGCCCGACCTGGGCGCTCTGTTCAGCCAGGTGCAGGCGATGATGCAGCCGTACGACGGTCCGGTGAACTGGCAGCTCGCCGTCGACCTCGCACGCAAGACGGCCGCGCAGGCGCCCGACCCCACCCCCACGTCGACCGAGGTCTCGGCCGTGGCTGACGCCGTACGCCTGGCGGACCTGTGGCTCGACGAGGCCACGGACTTCGCCAGCGGTGTCACCTCGACGACAGCGTGGAGCAAGGCGGAGTGGATCGAGTCGACCCGCGAGGTCTGGCAGCGGCTCGTCGAGCCCGTGGCGGAGCACGTCGTCGGGGCGATGGCCGATGCCCTGCCCGCGGAGGCGAAGGCGATGGCCGGCCCGCTGCTCGGCATGCTGTCGAAGATCGGCGGCGCGATGTTCGGCAGCCAGATCGGCACCGCGATCGGCACCCTGGCCGGCGACGTACTGACCGCTTCCGACATCGGTCTGCCCCTCGGCCCGACCGGACGCGCGGCTCTGCTCCCGGCCAACGTCGCGGCGTTCGCCGACGGCCTGGACGTCTCGCTCGAGGACGTGACCCTCTACCTCGCACTCCGCGAGGCAGCCCACCAGCGCCTCTTCGCCCACGTGCCGTGGCTGCGTGAGCACCTGCTGACCGCCGTGGCCGACTACGGCCGCGGCATCACCATCGACACCGCCGGCATCGAGGAGCAGATGCGCAGCATCGACCCCTCCAACATGGAGCAGCTCCAGTCGGCCCTGGAGGGCGGTCTCTTCGTGCCGGCGAAGACGCCCGCCCAGGAAGAGGCCCTGCAGCGCCTCGAGACGACGCTGGCCCTGGTCGAGGGATGGGTGGACGAGGTCGTCGGGCAGGCGACCGCCGCGCGGATGCCCGCCGCCGCGAAGATGCAGGAAGCCGTACGCCGCCGTCGCGCAGCCGGCGGGCCCGCCGAGGAGACCTTCGCCGCGCTCGTCGGCCTCGAGCTGCGACCGCGCCGCCTCCGTGACGCGTCGGCGCTGTGGGGCTCGCTCCGCACCCGTCAGGGTGTCGAGGCGCGTGATGCGGTCTGGCTGCACCCGCACCTGCTCCCCACCGCTGCCGACCTCGACGACCCCCTGGGCTTCCGCGAGGGGCTGGACATGCCGTCGGACGAGATGTCCGATGCCGACTTCGATGCCGCGCTGCAGCAGCTGCTCGACGAGGGCGACAGTGACGCGGGAGCTCCGGAGGCAGGAGGCCAGTGAGCCTGCACGCCGACGCGAGCGCGGTGCTCGCGGGCTGGGACGCGCCGTCGGCGGAGCAGGCCGCGCTGCGCGACCGCTACCTCGCGGTCCTCGCGGCGTCTCCTGCCGCGATGACGCGCGCCTGCCGCCCCGACCACCTGACCGCTTCCACGCTGGTGCTCTCCGCCGACGGCGCCTCAGCCCTGCTGACGCTGCACGCGAAGGCGAAGGCGTGGTTCCAGTTCGGCGGACACTGCGAGGAGGGTGACGCCACCCTGGCCGCAGCCGCCCTGCGCGAGGCCCGTGAGGAGTCGGGACTGACCGACCTCGTGCTCGACCCGGTCCCGGTGCAGCTCTCCGAACATGCGGTCCCCTTCTGCGGCGGACCGCTCTCCGTCACAGAGGCCGGCGGCGATCCGACACGTCAGGTGCACCACCTCGACGTGCGCTTCGTCGCCCTGGCTCCGGCGGGTGCCGCCCCCGCCGTCAGCGAGGAGTCCCTCGACGTGCGCTGGTGGCCGGCCTCCGCGTTGCCCACGCAGGATGCCGACATGGTCGAGCTCGTCGACCTGGCCCGCGCACGCCTGGGCCTGCTCGCCTGAGTCGCCGGTGCGTCAGTCGGCGTCGTCGGCCTCGGACGGGTCGGATGCCTCGAGTCGCGCACCGGCGGAAAAACCCTCGAGATAGCCCTTGGCCTTCTCTGCCTGGGGATAGTTCGCCACCCAGGCCCAGAACTCGTCGGTGTGGCCGGCCTCGATCAGGTGGGCGAGCTCGTGGACGAGCACATAGTCGACCACCCAGCCCGGCATGCCCTGCAGCCGGTCGGAGAGCCTGATCGTGCGCTCACCCGGCGTGCAGGAACCCCAGCGGGTCCTCTGGTTGCTCACCCAGCGCACCGACTCCGGCCTGGCGAGACCGCCCAGGTAGCTGTTGGAGAGGTGCCTCGCGCGCTTCATCAGGTCCGCGTCGGTGCGCTGACCCTTCTCGACGCGGTTGAGCAGGCGGCTGACGATCCTCTCGACCTCGAGCTTCTCCTGGGCCTTTGAGAGGGTCGCCGGGATCATCACGATCACGCGGTTGCCTTCGAGGCGCGCAGCGATCGTCCTGCGCCGCTGCTTCGAGCGGCGCACCTCGACCTCGGGAGTGCCCATGGCTCGCACGGTAGCGGTCAGCGGCGCATATTCGGGGAGGCCCACTCCAGAAGCCGCTCCACGGGCCAGGTCGTGACGATCCGGTCAGGGTCGATCCCGGCCTCTTCCGCGCGCGCGGCGCCGTACGCGAGGAAGTCCAGCTGCCCCGGCGCATGCGCGTCCGAGTCGATGGAGAAGAGGCAGCCGATGTCGCGCGCCAGGGCGAGCAGGTCGGTCGGCGGATCGCGGCGTTCGGGCCGCGCATTGATCTCGACAGCCACGCCGTGCTCAGCACATGCCTCGAAGACCGCACGGGCATCGAACTGGGACTGTGGACGCGTGCCACGGTTGCCGGTCACGAGTCGCCCGGTGCAGTGACCGAGGACGTTCGTGTACGGATTCCGCACGGCGGTGACCATGCGGCGCGTCATCGCGTCGTGGTCCATGGCGAGCTTCGAGTGCACGCTGGCGACCCGTACGTCGAGGCGCGCGAGCATCTCGTCGGTCTGGTCCAGGGAGCCGTCGTCGAGGATGTCGACCTCGATTCCCTTGAGCAGGGTGAAGCCGCCTCCCGTGGCACGGGTCGGGGCGAGGTGGCCGTTGACGGCGTCGACCACGGCGAGCTGGCGTGCCAGGCGCTCGGCGGAGAGCCCGTTCGCGACGCGCAGACGGGGCGAGTGATCGGTGAGGACCTGGTACTCCCGGCCGAGCTCCATGGCGGTGATCGCCATCTCCTCGATCGGTGAACCACCGTCGGACCAGTCGGAGTGGCTGTGCAGGTCACCACGCAGCTGCGCGAGCAGGGCCTCGCCACCGCTCACCAGGGGACCGCCGTGACGCTGCTCGAGGTCGGACAGTCGCTCCGGCATCTCGCCCCGGACGGCCTGTTCGATCACCCGCGCCGAGCTGGCACCCACGCCCGGCAGCGTCGTCAGGGTTCCCGCGTCGACCAGCGCGGCGACCTCGTCAGCGGGGCGGGTCAGCAGGGTCGCGGCCGCCGCACGGAACGCCTTGACCTTGTAGCTGTCCTCGCGTCCACGCTCGAGGAGGAAGGCGATGCGGCGCAGCGCGGCGACCGGACCACCCGCGTAGACGCCTCCGTCGCCGCTCACTTCTTCTCCTCCACAGGCTGGGGACCGTCGTTCCCGCTGGTCGCACACAGTCGTACGGCAGGCGGACTCTTCGGCGTGCACAGCCTCATCCCGAGGCGATCCACAGTCAAACAGGACTGCCCAACAGGTTCTCCACAGAGCTGTCCACAGGTGTGGGAAGCCCGTGGCAACCGATCCATTGACCACGGCACACAGCGGCTCCTAGCGTCGTACCCATGCGAGGCCCCCGGGGTTCCGCTGCTGCGCAGGCAAGGGGAAGGCAGGCGCCGCAGCCCTGGAAACCGGGGGCCTCCGCACGTCCGACGCACCTCAGCGGCCGGTGAACTCCGGAGCCCGCTTGGCCTGCACCGCGGCGATGCCCTCCTGGAGGTCCTCGGTGCCGAACGTGATCGGCTGGGCGAGCGCCTCGAGCTGCAGGGTCTCGTCGAGCGAGGTGCGCTGGCGCCGCAGCGTCGCCTTCGTGTAGCGCGTGGCCAGCGGCGCGTTGGCGGCAACCTGGGCCGCGACTGCGAGGACCTCGTCGAGGAAGCCCTCGCGCTCGATCACCCGCGAGACCAGGCCCAGCCGAAGCGCTTCGTCAGCGTCGACCAGGCGGCCCGTCAGCAGCAGGTCGCGGGCCGCCGCATCGCCGACCACCTCCGGCAGCAGCCACGAGATACCCATCCCCGGGTGCAGGCCGAGCTTCACGAACGACGCACCGAGCTTGGCGCCGGCCGCGGCGTACCGGATGTCGCACGCGAGAGCGATGCCGAGCCCGGCGCCCACCGCCGCACCGTTGACTGCCGCGATGGTCGGAACCTCGAGATCGCGGATCGCCAGCCAGGTCCGGTAGAAGGTGAGCATCTGGTCGCGCAGCGCCGGCGTCGGGAGTGCCCCGCTCTCGGCGAGCCAGGCGGTGTTGCCACCGGCAGAGAACGCCCGACCCGCACCCGTGACGACGACGCAGCGGACCGCCGGTTCGCCCTTCAGGCGAGCGATCGCATCGGTCCACGACCGCGTCATCTCCGGCGACATGGCGTTCATCTGGTCGGGGTTGTCGAGGGTCAGGACGACCACTCCGTCCTCCCGGTGCTCGATCTGCAGGTGGGACGGGGCCTCAGGAGCGGAAGACATGCCCGCACCCTACGGCGTGGCGCCTCCCACGTTCACGCTCAGGCGTGGTCTAGGGTCACGGTGGTTGTGCGCACCACCCGTACGTACGGCCCCGGCGGGCTTCCCCACCCTCCCCGCCGTGACGACTGGAAGAAAAGAATGAGGAGGCCGTCATGGCTGAGACCTGGAGCGGCGAGTTCTACTGCGTGAAGTGCAAGGAGAAGCGCGAGGCCACGGGCGAGATCCGCGTGAACGACAAGGGCACGAAGATGGCCAAGGCCGTCTGCCCGGTCTGCTCGACCAACCTCAACCGGATCCTCGGCAAGGCCTGAGCAAGGTCCACTGAGACTCCCGAAGGCGCGGCCCCACAGCGGGCGCCGCGCCTTCGTGCATTTCCGCCTGCAGACGACGACGGGCGGACGGCGGGGCGGCCTGTGGAGGACGCCGTACGCCGCCACCGCGATCGTGTCAGCCTGCCTCCATGACAGACCGACTCCCTGCGCGCATGTTGCTGCGCCCCGGCGTGCGGGTGTGCCGGCGCTCGGCCACGGACCTCCAGGTCGGCGTCGGCGGTCGCGTGGCGGTGCTCGCCGACGATCCCGGCGTCCGGCTGATGCTGAGCGGCCTGGCGGACGGACGTCCACCGGGCCCCATGACGAGCCTCTCCCCGGTTGTCCGGGTCGCCTGGCAACGGCTGCTGCACGCCGGCCTCGTCGTCGACGCCGACGTCTGGTGCACGGCCGTCGCTGGCGTCGGCAGCTTCGAGGGTGCCGCAGCACGCACCCGCTCCGCCCTGGTTGCCGACCTGGGCGACGAGGCCGCGGTCGTGCTCGCCGCGAGAAGCCGGCACACGATCACCGTCACTGGGGCCGGGTTGCCGGAGACGCAGGAGCGCCTCACGACCCTGCTCGGCCTGGCCGGTCTGCACGTGAGCCCGTCAGCCCGGCCCGATCTGGTGGTGCATGCCTCGCTCGGCGAGCCGGACCGCTACGCCCTCGACGACCTGGTCCGTGCGGATGTCGCGCATGTCGTCCTCACGGTCATCGAGGGCCAGGTCACCGTCGGGCCGCTCGTCCAGCCGGGCGCCACCGCGTGTCAGCGGTGCGTGGACGCCGCACTCGCCGAGCGTGACCCGCGCCGTGCGCTGGTCGTCGAGCAGTACTCCGGGGTCACCAGCGAGCCGTGGGGACTGCCGACGCCGGTGCCGCACGACCTGGCGGAGCTGGCGGCTGCGTTCCTCGCCCGGGACCTCAGCCGCTGGGCCGATGGAGATGCCCCGGTGACCTGGTCGACATCGGTGACGATCGACGCGGCACTGTCACTGCCGCGACGCCGCTGGCGCCGTCACGCGGCCTGCGGCTGCAGCGCCAACATCGCGGTCACCGCCTGAGTTCAGGCGGCGCCGGGCGCAGCGTCGGAAAATGCACGGAGCCGGCACCCGGGGCTCCGGGTGCCGGCTCGTGCGAGGGCGCTCATGCCCCGACGCGGGCAAGGGCGAGGCGCGCCTCGTAGGCGGCCCGTTCGGCCTTCCGACTCAGGCGTGCAGCCCGGGTCAGGAGGCGACCGCGGCGGAGACGTTCCGCCTCGGCGAGGCGCGCGGCTTCGTGCTCACGCGCCCAGATCTCCAGGGAGAGGGACATCAGGTGCTCCGTATCTACTTCACGGGTGGGGAGGACGGTCGAGGTCGTCGGGGTCATGCCGCGACCTCGTCCTTGCGCGGGCGACCGCGCGGGCGCTTGCGGGGGATGACCACTCCCTGCAGGAAGAGCTCACCGCCCCAGACGCCCCACGGCTCGCGCCGTTCGAGTGCGCCGGTCAGGCACGCTGCCTGGACCGGGCACGACTGACAGAGGGCCTTGGCGTACTCGACATCGCTCGGCAGCTCGGCGAAGAAGAGCTCCGGGTCATTGGCGTGACACGGGAATTCCTCGGAGACCAGCTGAGCGGTGCTGCGCTCGAGAACGCTGATGGTCATCTGTTTCACCTCCTGGGTGTGGACCTGTGGGTCCGAATGGGTTTGTTCGAAAATGAAGAAGGCCGCGGATCCCGGGTTTCGGGTTCCGCGGCCTGGAGGGGCACTGCACTGGTTCAGCAGTGCGGTGGACTCCAGACCGGAACACCCGGGGCGACGCCGTTGGCGGCGACGTGCTTCTGGTTCGGCTTGAGGGCAGACCAGACAGCTACGCGACCGAAGGCAGCGGCGGACGGCATGGCGAGGCGACGGAACGGCGTAGCGCAAGCAGCGAACGACGTCGTCGTGGTCGTGTACGTGATCTCCATGTGGTCCACCTCCTTCGGGTGTCTCGGGTGTGTGCTGAGCGTGGTGCTGACGGCCGTTACGGACGTCATGGAACGACCGTAACGGAGCCCGATGTAATGAGCAAACTATTTAATGACGAATGTCGTCGAAATGCTGCCAATCAGCTGGCGACGATGGCGAGGACGTCGTCGCCGTACTGCTCGGCCTTGCGCGCCCCGATGCCGGCGATGCGGAGCAGGGCCTCGCGGCCTGCAGGTCGGTGCTCGGCGATCAGCTCGAGTGTCTTGTCGGTGAAGACGACATACGCCGGGACCGACGCCTCGGCCGCGCGCTCGAGCCGCCAGGCCTTGAGGCGGTCGAACAGCGCCTCGTCGTAGGCCGCGGGGCACCCCTCGCAGCGACCGGCCTTGCGCTCCCCTGCACTCGAGAGGGGTTTGCCGCACGTGCGGCAGTGCTGCGCACGCCGTGCACCGGTCACGCTCGGACGGTTGAAGGACGACGAGGACTCCGGCCGGAGCCCGTCGAGGAAGCGCGAGGGCTTGCGGCTGCGCCGCTGGCCGGGATTGCGGGCAGCCGCCCAGCTGACCCGCAGGTGGAGGCGTGCACGGGTGATGCCGACATAGAGCAGGCGACGCTCCTCCTCGATCTCGGCAGGAGTCTTCGCGAAGGTGATCGGGACCGACCCCTCCTGCACGCCGCAGACGAAGACCGCATCCCACTCCAGGCCCTTGGCCTGGTGCATGGTGGTCAGCGTGACTCCCCCGGCGACCGGAGCGTGCTGTTCGGCGGCACGCCGGTCGAGGTCGTCGACGAAGCCGCCCAGCTTGCCCGGGTGGTCGGTGGCGTAGGCCTCAGCCTGCGACACCAGCGCCTGCAGCGACTCCCACTTGTCCCGTGCGCTGCCGCGCGCACTGGGCGGCTCGAGGGTCCACCCGAGACCGGACAGCGTCGCCTGGACCGCGGCGACGAGGTCGTCGGGGTCGCCCTCGGCCCGGGCCGTGCCGCGGAGGAGGGTGATCGCCTGGCGCACCTCGGGGCGCTCGAAAAAGCGCGCAGCGCCCTTGAGCACATAGGGGACCCGACGGGCCGTGAGCGCGTCCTCGAACGCCTCGGACTGGGCGTTGATCCGGAAGAGCACCGCGATCTCGCTCACCGGCATGCCCTCGCTGACCAGCTTCTGGATCTCGGCGGCAACGGCCTCGGCCTCGGCGACCTCGTCGTCGTACTCCAGGAAGCGGACGGCATCGCCGGCCGGGCGCTGCGCGCGCAGCTCGACGCCGCGCGACGCGCTGCCGGCGAGCAGCGCGTTGGCGGAGGCGACGACCTCGGGGGTCGAGCGGTAGTTGCGGACCAGCTCGACCTTCGTCGTGCCCTCGAAGCGCTGCGGGAACCGGCGCAGGAAGTCAGCGTCGGCACCGGCGAAGCTGTAGATCGTCTGCGCGGGGTCACCGACCACGCAGATCTCGTCACGACCACCGAGCCACAGGTCGAGGAGCGTCGACTGAAGAGGCGAGACGTCCTGGAACTCGTCGACGGTGAAGAACTTGTACTGCCGACGCACCTGCGCAGCGACACGCTCGTCATCGGCGAGGATCCCGGCCGTCAGGAGCAGGACGTCCTCCATGTCCATGCGACCCGCGCCGCGCTTGGCCTCCTCGTAGGAGCCGTAGACCCGGGCCACCGTGGCGGCGTCGGCGCCCGACACCTCGCGGCCACGTCGTGGTGCGACGTGCGCGTAGTCGTCGGGGCTGACGTTGCTGACCTTGGCCCACTCGACCTCGCTGGCGAGGTCGCGCAGCAAGCCCTGGTCGGTGGACAGCCGGAGCCGGCGCGCGGCCTGGCCGATGAGGGGGATCTTCGACTCGGTGAGCTGCGGGAGCTCGGAGCCGTAGAGCGTCGGCCAGAAGTAGCGGAGCTGGCGCAGGGCCGCGGCGTGGAACGTGCGTGCCTGTACGCCGGGGGCACCGAGCTCGCGCAGACGCGTGCGCATCTCGCCTGCAGCGCGGGCCGTGAACGTGACGGCCAGGACCTCGGTGGGCTGGTAGACCCCCGTCGCGACACCGTGGGCGATGCGGTGGGTGATCGCCCGGGTCTTGCCCGTGCCGGCGCCCGCGAGCACCTGGACCGGGCCCCGCAGCGCCTCGGCGACCTGGCGCTGCTCGGGGTCGAGTGCTCCCAACAGATCGTGGAGCAGATCAGACCGGGCCATGTGCGCAAGCGTAGAGGCGCCCACCGACACGAGACGCGACGTGCTCGGCTTCGGGAATGCCAGGCGGCATCTGCCCGTTGGAGCCACCCGTGAGCACCGTGACGATGTACAGCACCGCCTGGTGTGGCTACTGCCACCGCCTGAAGAGCCAGCTCGACCGCGAGGGCATCCGCTACGAGGTCGTCGACATCGAGCGCAACGAGGATGCGGCGTTCCTCGTGATGCAGGTCAACGGCGGCAACCAGACCGTCCCGACGCTCGTGTACGCCGACGGCTCGGCGCAGACGAACCCGTCGCTGCAGCAGGTCAAGGCGAAGCTCTCCGAGCTCAACTGAGGCGCACCGCGGGCGGCGAGGTCACCAGGAGCCGGGAAGCTCCTCGCCGTACCAGTGCTCGATCAGCGTGCGGGAGATCGAGATCCCCCGGCCGGGGAGCGAGATCTCGCCCGACGACGTGAGCTCCCGGAGCTCGGCACGCGTGAACCAGCGCGCGTCTGCCAGCTCCTCCGGATCGACATGGATCTCGCTCGATGTGGCGCGCCCGAAGAACCCGAGCATCAACGAGCTCGGGAACGGCCACGGCTGACTGCCGAACCACGTCACCTCACCGACCGTGACACCCGCCTCCTCGAGGACCTCCCGGCGCACTGCATCCTCGACGGACTCCCCCGGCTCAGCGAAGCCGGCCAGGGTCGAGAAGCGCTGCCTGCCCCACTGGAGGCCGCTGCCGAGCAGGCACTTCTCCGCGTCGGCGCCCGGCTCACCGTGGGTGATCAGCATGATCACCGCCGGCTCGATCCGCGGGAAGCTCTCACGCCTGCATGGCGCGCACCGAAGCACGTGACCCGCCTGCTCCGGCACCAGCTCTCCACCACAGCGGGCGCAGAACCGCGTGCGACTGAGCCACTCCGACATGCCGACGGCGTGGAAGACCAGCCCGGTGTCCCACCCGTCCTCCACGAAGTGCCTGCTGAGCTCGCGCATGCCCGTCCACGGCAGCGACTCCTCGCGCCAGGCGATGTGGAGCGCGAAGTGAGGAACGCCGTCCCGCTCCCCCAGCAGGATCCGGATGCCGTCACCGACCAGCTCCGTCGCCTCGGCCACGGGAAGCCAGGCCGGCGCACCGTCCTGCCGCGACACCATGAAGCCGCCGCTCACCGGGAGCACACGGGCGGCCGGGTCGGCCCACAGGTCGTCGATCCGGGCCTGGTCGCCGCGCACGTGCGCCAGGCGGTCGTGGCTGGTCATGGCCGCACCATAGCCGCGAGCTCCTCGCGGCCGGGCAGGTCCTCGTGGACCACGGTCCGCCCCGTGCGCACGTAGTGGAAGGCGGCGCGCACCTGCCCGACCGGCACGGCCTTGAGCTCGGCCCACGCCTGGCGGTAGACCGCGAGCTGGAGCGGATCCGCAGTCTCGGCCTTGCTGGTCTTCCAGTCGACGACGAGCCAGCTGCCGTCGGGCTCCAGGTAGACCGCGTCGATCCGCCCGCGCACCACCTGCCGCAGCGAGGTGTCGTCGCCCAGCACCAGCGCGAACGGCGGCTCGACCGCGGCGGGCACCCGCTCGGCGAACTCCCCTGCTTCGAAGGCCGCGACCAGCTCACGCAGCTCCATCTCGTCGATCTCGGCGTCACCCGCGCCGGGCAGGTCATCGAGGCCGATCAGCTGCTGCTGGCCGAAGCGCGCCTCCACCCAGGCGTGGAACCGCGTGCCGAAACGGGCAGCCCCGGACGGCTTGCGCGGCATGGGACGGGCGAGCTCCCGTGCGAAGGCATCAGCGTCATCGCGCAACCGCGCGAGCGACGTGGCTGACAGCGACGACGGGAGCGGCACGGCGATCTCGACCGCCCGCTCGGCACGCGCCTCGGCCAGGAGCCGGTCGAGCTCGGCATCCCACTCCTGGACCACCGAGGCGTGGACCAGGTCGAGCTCGCCCTCGGCGGAGGTGAGGTCGACGGCACGGACCCGCTCCGCTGCGGCACGCCGCAGCGCGGCTTCCTGCCCGACGCCGGTCAACGGCCACGCCACACTCGGGTCGACCGCGGTGAGCGGGTTGACGGCGCCCTTCTCGGGGATGTCGAGCCAGCCCTCCGGCGGCTCGCCCCAGCCGACGAGCGCATCGCGCACCTCACGCTGGTACGCCGACGGGCCGTACGGCGTGGTGCGTGCACCCCACTGGAAGGAGCTCACCACGAGTCGCTTCGCGGCACGCGTGAAGGCGACGTAGCCGAGCCGGAGCTCCTCCTCCCTGCCATGCGCCCTGACTGCCTCGCGGTAGTCATCGAGGGCCTTCTTGTCCCATCCGTGGAGCACCGGCTGGTCACGGGCGTCGCCGCGGAGCTCGGCCGGCAGCACGGACGGGGACGAGGTCCACAGGGTGCGGGACCGGTTGGACGGGAAGCGGCTCTCGCAGACACCGGCACAGAAGACCGTGCGCCACTCCAGGCCCTTGGAGCGGTGGACCGTGAGCAGCTTGACCGAGTCGGCCTCGGTCGGTGTGGCGACATCCAGGCCGTTGCCCTGGTCGTCCTCGGCGGTGAGGTAGGCCAGCAGCGCGGCGAGCGACACCTCGCCGTCGACAGCCTGGAAGTCGGCGACTGCCTTGACGAACAGGTCGAGGTTGTCACGGCGCGCAGCTGCCGCGGGACTGACCGCCGCCGCCAGCTCGACGTCAACGCCCGACGCATCGATGATCCGCCGGACGACGTCGAGGAGCGGATCCGAGGCATGGAGCCGCAACGCGCGAAGCTCGGCGGAGAGAAGCGCGAACCGGTCGAGCGCCTCGGCGGAGTAGGCGAGGTCGCCGGGATCGTCGAGCGCGTCGCAGAGGGAAGGAATCTCGGCGGGATCGACGCCGTCAGCGATCTGCGTGAGCTGCGCGTCGACGCCGTCGGCGTCCTGTCGACCGCCGCGACCGGCGATCTCCGACGCCCGCTGGCCGAGCAGCTTGAGGTCGCGGGGCCCGATCGCCCAGCGCGGCCCGGTGAGCAGCGTCAGGAGGGCGGCGTTGGCAGTCACGTCGTGCAGCAGGTGGAGGGTGGCCACGATCTCCGCCACCTCGGGGAGCCGCAGCAGGCCCGAGAGACCCACGATCTCGACCGGGACGCCGGCGGAGGTCAGTGCGTCGAAGACGTCGGCGGCGTGCGCGTTGTCGCGCACCAGGACGCCGATGTCGGACCAGAGGCCGTGCTTCTCCCCCGTGTGCGCGGCGGCCACCTCGCCGGCGAGCCACGCCAGCTCCTCGTCGTACGTCGTGAAGGTGCGCACCTCGACGACTCCCTCGCCGGCCGAGTCGGGTGCCTCGAGCGGCGCGACCTGGTCGAACTTCGCGAGCAACGGACCCGCGAGCCGGTTGGCGACCTCGAGGATCCGTCGTTCCGAGCGGCGGTTGACCGTCAGCGGGTGCACCTTCACCCCAGCGGGCCCGCTGGCCGCGGGAAACGCGTCGGCGAAGTTGAGGATGTTGGAGACCGACGCACCACGCCAACCGTAGATCGCCTGGTTGGGGTCACCGACCGCAGTGACGGGGTGCGCCTCACCGAAGATCCGGCTGAGCATGATCGCCTGGGCCACCGAGGTGTCCTGGTACTCGTCGAGGAGGACGACCTTGAACCGCGCACGCTCGATCGCACCGACCTCCGGCTGCTCGACCGCCAGGCGTGCGCCCAGCTCGATCTGGTCGGCGAAGTCCATCAGCCCGAGGTCGCGCTTGAGGCGGCGGTACGACGCGACGAGGCCGAGCAGCTCGCTGCGGCGCTCGAGCACGTTGAGCACACCGGCCAGGGCGTCGACCTGGCCCTTGACCCGCTTGCCGTCGGCGAGCTCGGCCCGCGCCCGCGTCCACGCCTCGCCGAACCCCTCCCTGGCACGAGCGTCGACCCGACGGACGTCGTCGGGACCGACGAGGTGCTCCGACATCGCACCGTCGAGCGCGAGCAGGCCCTGGATCACGGTCGGCGGGTGGTCCGAGAGCAGCCGGACATCGCCGGTGTAGCGGTCGACGACCCGTGCTCCGAGCTGGTAGCGCGCCGCATCGGTGATGACACGGGTGTCGGGCTCGTGGCCGATGCGGAGGCCGTGGTCGGCGAGCAGCGTGGCGGCGTAGGCGTTGTACGTCGCGACGGTCGGCTCGAGGACGTCCTCCGGTTCGCCGTCGTCGCCGATCACGGGCTCCATCACCCCGGCACGCTCCAGCGCCTCGCGGATCCGCACGCGGAGCTCCGAGGCTGCCTTCGTCGTGAAGGTGAGGCCGAGGACCTCCTCGGGCCGGACCTGGCCAGTGGCCACGAGATAGACCACCCGAGCGGCCATCAGCGTCGTCTTGCCCGAGCCCGCGCCCGCGATGACGACAGCGGGCTCGAGCGGCGCCGAGATCGCCTGCCACTGCTGCGCGCTGGGCGCGTAGTCGGTGCGCATCAGGCGCTGCAGGTCCTCCGGGGTCTCCAGGCGCCGGCTCATCGCACCACCACCGATCCTGCGGACTTCGCCGGGCAGATCGCGGTGAAGGCGCAACGCTCGCAGTGCTGCCCGGTCACCGCAGGGAACTCCTCCGCGCGCACGAGCGTGGCGGCCAGGGAGAGCTGGTCGCGCAGCCTGCTCCGCTCCGGGCCGTCGACAGCGTGCTGCGGCTGGCGCTGCACCTGTGCCTCGGGCAGGCCGTCCTCGAGGCCGAGCTGCAGCAGCTCGGCGCCACCCGAGCCGGCGGTCACGCCCTCGATCGCGCCGGCGTCGACGGCGTACTGATAGAGCGCGAGCTGGGTGTGCGCGAGCACCTTCGGCCCGCTGGGCGCGGCGCGTCCGGTCTTGAGGTCGACGACGACCACACGGCCCTCGGCATCGAGCTCGAGGCGGTCGGCGTAGCCGGTCAGGCGGACGCGCTCGGCCGGACGGTCCCCGTCTGCGGGCAGGTCCACCTCCGCAGAGAAGCGAGCCTCGGTACCGATCAACTCGCGCGGGTTGCCGGAGTGCCAGGCCAGGAACTTGCGCAGGCCCTCGCGGACCCGCTCGTGCTCGCGCGCAGAGGACCACGGCGTCCGGAAGGCCAGCCGGCCCCAGACCGCATCGACGTGCTCCATGAGCGTCTCCAGCTCGGGCTCCAGGTCCCCCGTGGCCACCCGCTCGGCGAGCGCATGGACCAGCTGACCGAGGTTGGCGGACTGATGCGAGGCACCTGCTCCGCCCGCCTCGCGCTCGAGGAACCAGGCCATGGGGCAGGTCAGCACGCTCTCCAGCATGCTCGCCGAGACAGGCACGGGCTGGTCGGCCTCGCGGACCGGCTGGGTGCTGAAGGAGCTGGAGCGCGTCCCCCACCACGAGCCGGGGTCTGCGATGCCCACGCCCTCGCCGGCCAGTCGTGCCAGGCGACGGGCAGCGGCCTCGCGCAGCGGCTCGGGGCTCGAGGGGTCCGCGAGCACCCGCCGGAGCTCGGCGACCATGCCACCGAGCGACAGCGGACGCTTCGGACGCCCCGCCCGATGGTGGATCGGCAGGCTGTCGCGGCGCTCGCGGACGACGTCGAGCGGAAAGAGGTCGGTCAGGAAGCGTGACGGCTGGTCGCCCTCGTCGTCGGCGGACTTCACGGCCGTGACGACGAGCCGCTCCCGGGCGCGGGTGCACGCGACGTAGAAGAGCCGACGCTCCTCCATCAGCAGCTCGCGTGCCGTCACAGGCGGCTGGATCACGGGCGCTCCCCCGGCGTCCGCACCGATCAGGTCTGCACCGAGCAGTGACGAGCGCCGGCGCAGATCCGGCCAGCCGTCCTCCTGGACGTGCGCCACGACCACGAGCCGCCACTCCAGCCCCTTGGACCGGTGCGCCGTCAGCAGCCGGACCGCCGCCCCGCGCACGCCCCGTTCGGCCATGGTGTCACCGGGGATCTCCTGCGCCACCAGCGTCGAGAGGAACGTCGCGACACCGGTGTGGTCGCGCTGCTCCTCGACGCGCGCTGCTGCCTCGAAGAGTGCACAGATGGCGTCGAGGTCGCGGTGGGACCGTCGCGCCGAACCGCCGCCTGCCTCCACACCGCGGCGCAACCGCGCGGGCCAGCCGGTGCCATCCCACAACGTCCACAGCACCTCCTCGGCCGTGGCACCTGCCAGTGTCTGCCCGCGAGCAGTGACCAGCAGCTCCGCGAGTGCCCCGGCACGACTGGCCTCGGGGCCTGCGACCCCGGCGAGGAAGCCGGGGTCGACGACGGCGAGACGCAGCAGCTCCCGGGACGGGCGTGCGACGGAGCCGGTCTCGGCCACCAGGTCCTTCTCACGTGCGCGGAGCGCCCGCGCCAACCGGCGGGTGTCGCCGGCATCCAGCCCGCCCAGCGGACCGGTCAGCAGGGCCTCGGCGCGTGCCGCGCCGACGTAGTGCGGTGACTCGGGGTCCTGCTCGTCGAGGTGGACGACGGCGCGCAGGGCGTCGAGCAGCGGCAGCACCGCGGGGTCGCGCACCAGGGGCAGGTCGTCCGAGGCGACCTCGACGGGCACGCCGGCGGCACCCAGCGCACGACGCAGCCCCGGGATCGTCGCGCGGCCGGACCGCACCAGGACCGCCATCTCGTCCCAGCCGAGGCCGTCCTCCAGATGGGCGCGCCGCAGGAGGTCGGCGAGATGCTCCGCCTCGGCCCGCTCGGTGTCGAAGGTGCGGACCTCCACGAGGCCGTCGCCGGAGGGTCCGGGCAGCGCCGTCGGGGACAGGAACGCCTCGCGCGCCTCGGCCGGGATCGACCCCTGCAGCGAGAGCCGGCTCGCGACCGACTGGCTGGCGCGGAGCAGGCGCGGGCCGAAGCGCCTGGTGGTCGCGAGCGCGACCACGTCGGCAGGCGAGCCGTCGGCGTGCGGGAACGCGGTCGGGAACTCGAGGATGCCTCGCACCTCCGCACCCCGGAACGCGTAGATCGACTGGTGCGGATCTCCGACCACCGTGAGCGAGCGGCCATCGCCAGCGATCGCCTGCAGCAGCGCGACCTGCCCGGGGTCGGTGTCCTGGTACTCATCCACGAAGACATGGCTGAAGCGGGCGCGCAGCTCGGCCTGGTGCACGCGCGCCTCGAGGGCGGCACGACGGATCAGGTCTGCGTAGTCCGTCGCCCCCTGCGCGTCCAGCACGGTGAGGTACTGCTCGAGGAAGGCGCCCGCCGCGACGAAGGCTGGCAGCCCGTTGTCGCGGCCCAGCGCGGCCAGGTCGGCCGGGTCGAGGCCCTTCTCGCGGGCGCGCCCGAGCACGGCCTGCACCTCCCGGGCGAAGCCGCGGGTGCCGAGCGCGCGCTGCAGCGACGCCGGCCACTGCACCGACTCGGGGTTCTCGGCGAGCAGCTCGCGCAGCACCACGTCCTGCTCGGGGGCTGCCAGCAGCCGGAGCGGGGCGTCATAGAGGTCCTTGGGTGCGTAGGCACGGATCAGGCCGTAGGCGAAGGAGTGGAACGTCGCACACATCGACGCCGAAGTCGTGCGCCCGACGCGCGCGGTGACGCGGTCGCGCAGCTGCTCGGCCGCCTTGCGGGAGAAGGTCAGCGCCAGGATCGACTCGGGTGCGACACCCTCGCGCTCGATGCGGGTCGCGATCGCCTCGACCAGCGTCGTGGTCTTGCCGGTGCCGGGCCCGGCGAGCACGAGCAGCGGGCCCTCGGCGTGGTCGACCACCCGCTGCTGCGACGCGTCGAGCTGCACCTGCGCAGGCGCCGCCGCCGGCTCGGCGAGGCGATAGACAGGAGCGGCTCCGGACACGGGCCCAACCCTGTCAGACACCACCGACACACCTGCGCCGGACACCGAAATGCGCGACGCCCCGGGCCGGCAGGAGCGGCCCGGGGCGTCGTACGACGTGTGTCAGCGTGTCAGTACGACGGCTGCGACGGGTCGATCTGGTTGACCCAGGCCACCACGCCGCCACCGACGTGGACGGCGTCGGAGTAGCCCGCACCCTTGAGGATCGCGAGCACCTCGGCCGAGCGGACACCCGACTTGCAGTGCAGGACGACCTGCTTGCCCGAGTCGACCGACGGGATCTTCTCCAGCGCCGAGCCGTTGAGGAAGTCACCCTTCGGGATCAGGGTCGCGCCCGGGATCCGGTTGATGTCCCACTCGACCTGCTCGCGGACGTCGACCAGGAAGATGTCGTCACGGTCGTCGAGCCACTGCTTGAGCTGGTGCACCGAGATCGTCGAACCGGCGGACGCGTCAGCGGCCTCCTCGGAGATCGCGCCGCAGAACGAGTCGTAGTCGATCAGGTCGACCACGGTCGGGTTCTCGCCGCAGAGCGCGCAGTTCGGGTCCTTGCGGACACGGAGCTTGCGGTACTCCATCTCGAGCGCGTCGTAGATCATCAGCTTGCCGACGAGCGGGTCGCCCATGCCGGTGAGCATCTTGATCGCCTCGTTGACCTGGATCGAGCCGATGCTCGCGCAGAGCACGCCCAGGACGCCGCCCTCGGCGCAGGACGGGACCATGCCCGGCGGCGGCGGCTCGGGGTAGAGGCAGCGGTAGCAGGGCGCCTCGGCGGCGGCCTCGCGCATCGCGGGGTCCGCGTGGTTGCGCAGACCGGCGGCGTACACCGACGCCTGGCCGTCGAAGCGGTAGATCGAGCCCCAGACGTACGGGATGCCGAGGAAGTACGCCGCGTCGTTGACCATGTAGCGCGTCGCGAAGTTGTCGGTGCCGTCGACGATCAGGTCGTAGCCGGTGAAGATCTCGCGGACGTTGTCGTTGTCGAGGCGCTCGCCGTGGACGACGACGTTGACCAGCGGGTTGATCTCGGCGACCGACTCCGCAGCCGAGACGGCCTTCGGGCGGCCGACGTCGGACTGGCCGTGGATGATCTGGCGCTGCAGGTTGGACTCGTCGACCTCGTCGAACTCGACGATGCCGATGGTGCCGACGCCCGCGGCGGCGAGGTACATCAGCGCCGGCGAGCCGAGGCCACCCGCACCGATGACGAGCACCTTGGCGTTCTTCAGGCGCTTCTGACCGATCATGCCGACGTCCGGGATGATCAGGTGGCGGCTGTAGCGGCGGACCTCGTCGACGGTCAGCTCGGCTGCCGGCTCCACGAGAGCGGGGATGGACACGCAAGGCTCCTCGGGTCAGAAAACAACGGCGACGTGCAGGTGGGGCCAACACGTCGTACGCCGCCATTGTTCCCCACGGCGCGCTGCGCCGTACGCCGTGACCGAATCGCAACCAGCGGATGTCTGGACAGTGCACATGGCGCAGACCAGAGTCACGAATGGCGCAACCCGCCGCCGTGCCTGCCTTGCCTGACGGGCGCGGACAATCCCTCGGAAGGCACAAAAGTGAAGAGAATCGCCACCGGTCTGCTGACCGGAGCCACCTCGCTGGCCCTTGCCGTCACCGCGGCGCCTGCGACGGCACAGCAAGCCAGCACCGACCAGCCCGCCACCCAGCGGGCCCAGAAGTCCGACAACCGCCCCGGTCCCCTGACGAAGCGTCAGGACGAGCTGCGCACCAAGGCCCTCGCCGCCCTCGAGTCGGGCGAGGCCACCTTGAAGAAGCAGCCCGACGGCGGCGCGACCGTCACGCTCGACGCGGGCGCGGAGGGGTCAGGCGACACGACCTCCTTCGAGTTCCCGGTCAACAAGACCGACGCGGTCTTCACCATCCTGAGCGAGTTCAGCGACGCGGCGCACAACAGCATCCCGCAGCCGGACCGCACCAAGGACAACTCCACCTACTGGGTCGGCGACTTCAATAAGGCGCACTACGACGAGCTGTTCGGCGGCTCGGGTGAGTCCTTCACCCACTACTACGAGAAGCTGTCGAGCGGCCGCTACTCCCCCAAGGTCACGACCGAGGACTGGGTCGGCGTTCCCGGCACGCTCGCGTCGTACGGCGCCAACAGCGTCGAGGAGTCCGGGGGTGCGTGGAACTTCATCCGCGACACCGGCAACTCCTGGTACGCCGCGCAGCTCGCCGCCGGCAAGACCCCCGCGGAGATCGCCGACTACCTCAAGCAGTTCGACGTCTGGGACCGCTACGACCACGACGGTGACGGCGACTTCAACGAGGCCGACGGCTACATCGACCACTTCCAGGCGATCCACGCCGGCGAAGGCGAGGAGGCCGGTGCGTCTGCGGACGCGATCTGGTCGCACCGGTGGTACGCCTTCTCCGGCGACTTCGGGTCGACGGGCCCGGCAGGAGCCCAGTACGGCGGCACCCAGATCGGCGACTCGGGCATCTGGATCGGCGACTACACCGTCGAGCCGGAGAACGGCGGCCTCGGCGTCTTCGCCCACGAGTTCGGGCACGACCTCGGCCTTCCGGACTACTACGACACCAACGGCGGCGACAACAGCACGTCGTTCTGGACCCTGATGTCGTCCGGCTCGTGGCTCGGCCACGGCGCTGCCGCCGGCGACGGCATCGGCACGACGCCGGGCCTCATGGGTGCGCAGGAGAAGCTGGACCTCGGCTGGCTCGACTACTCCACCGTCGATGCCGGTGAGTCGGGCTCGTTCCGCCTCGGCGCGTCGCAGAACACCTACGACGACCCGGCCACCACGGCCAACGAGGCCGACCAGGCCGTCAAGGTCAACCTCCCCGACAAGACCACCACGGTGAACTACGTGTCCCCGAAGACGGGCGGCCACTCCTGGTGGAGCGGCCGGGCCGACGGGCTCAACAACACCCTCACCACGACGGTGGCGTCGTCGAAGACCGTCGTCGTCACCGCCTCGGCGTGGTACGAGATCGAGGCTGACTACGACTTCCTCTACGCCGAGTACTCCGTCGACAACGGCGCGTCGTGGACGAAGGTCGGCAGCCCGGTCACGGGCAGCTCGAGCGGCCGCTGGAAGGGCCTGCGCTACAGCTACACGGCCAACGGCCCGTCGCAGTTCCGCTTCCGCTACGCGACCGACGGCGGCGTCAACTACGCCGGCGCGTTCCTCGACGACCTGGCGGTCAAGGCTGCGGGCACGACCGTCACCGACGGCGCGGAGAACGGCTCGGCGACCTGGACCCCGGACGGCTTCACGGCCTCCGACGGCTCCGACACGAAGACGACCGCGCAGTACTACCTCCTCGAGAACCGCCAGTACGTCGGCTACGACGCCACCCTGGCCGAGGGGCCGTACCAGTTCTCCGAGGGCGTGACCCGTCCTGACTGGGTCGAGTTCTTCAAGTTCCAGCCCGGCATGCTGGTCTGGTACGTCGACCTGGCGTACGCCGACAACAACACGTCCTCGTCGCCGGGCCATGGCGCGGTGCTCCCCGTGGACTCGCACCCTGTGAAGTTCACCTACCCCGACGGCACCGGCCCGGCCAACCGCCGCCAGCCCTTCGACGCGACGTTCGGCCTGACCCCGATCCCCGAGACCTGCCTCCACAAGCAGGTGCTCACGGGCAAGGGCAAGAACCAGACGGTGTCGACGCTCGAGGCCTGCGCTCCCGCCAACGCGGGTGACCCGACGTTCGACGACTCCGACCCGCAGCGCTACTACGACCCGTCCAACCCGCAGGGTTCGACGCTCGTCGCAGGAGCCGGTGTCCGCGCGACCGTCACGGGCCAGAGCGGGACGTTCCTGACCGTGGACGTCACCAACCCGGCTCACTGATGCCGACACCCCTCCCGTCTCTCGCGCCGTCCGGTGCAGCGGCTTGTAGGCTGCACCAGCACTGCGGGAGACGGGAGGGTCGGCATGGGCACGAATGACGTGGAGGACGTGCGTCCTCGCAACGGGCGGATGCCGCGCCAGGCGCGCCGCGCCCAGCTCCTGACGGCAGCCCTCGAGGTGTTCGCCGCCCAGGGCTACCACGCCGCCGCGATGGACGAGATCGCCTCGGCGGCGGGCGTCTCCAAGCCGGTCCTCTACCAGCACTTCCCGGGCAAGCTCGAGCTCTACCTCGCGCTGCTCGAGGACGCCTGCGACCGGATCATCGCCAACACGCGTGCCGCGCTCGCCGCGACGCACGACAACAAGCTCCGTGTGGCGGGCACCATGGCTGCGTTCTACGACTACGTCGCGGCCGATACCGGCGCCTTCCGCCTGGTCTTCGAGTCCGACCTGACCAGCGAGCCGGCCGTCCGCGAGCAGGTCGAGCGCGTCACCACCGAGTGCGCCAACGCGATCACCGAGGTGATCGCCGAGGACACCGGCCTGTCGACCGAGGCCGCCCACCTGCTGGCCGTCGGCCTGGTCGGCATGGGCCAGGTCAGCGCGCGCTACTGGCTCAACGAGCCCGGCTCCCTCAACCGCGAGCAGGCGACGGCGCTGATCTCCGGCCTCGCCTGGCGCGGCATCGGCGGTTACCCGCTCCACTGACACGCTCCCCCGACAACCCACCTACGAAGGAGGACCTCATGGAGGTCAAGATCGGCATCCAGAACGTCGTCCGCGAGCTCGTCATCGACACCAACGAGTCGGCTGACGCGGTCGCGACGCTCGTCGCCGACGCCATCGCCGAGGGCGGCATCCTCACCCTCACCGACGGCAAGGGTCGCCGCGTCGTGGTGCCCGTCGCCACGCTGGCGTACGTCGACTTCGGCGGCGGTGTTGCCGGCCACGTCGGCTTCCGGAGCTGATCCACCCCCACCGTTGCGCCCGCGCCCGGTTCGCGGCAGTGTGACGGGCAGCAGGGCTCACCATTCGGGGAGGAGCCCCCGGCGAAAGGCTCGACATGGGCATCGGCGAGATCATCGGCGCACTCATCGGAGGCACCGTCATCGGCATCCTGGGCAAGCTCGTCGCGCCCGGCGGACGTGACAACATCCCGCTCTGGCTGACGGTCGTCTGCGGTATCGGTGGCGTCTTCCTCGGCACCTACGTGTACGTCGCACTCGGTGGCAGCGAGTCCACCGGTGGCGTCGACTGGCTGCGCCACGTCACACAGGTCGTCGTGGCTGCCGTGCTCGTGGTGATCGCCGCGAGCATCACCGGCCGCAAGCGCGCCTGACCCGCAGCACCCCGGCGCACGACGCGTCTGTCGAAGCCCCCGCATCGCTCGATGCGGGGGCTTCGGCGTTCCTCGGTAGACTGACGCACGTATGTGCGCGGTTGACCCTTCCTTCGCGGTCGGCCGCTCAGCCCGCTGACGATGGAAGAACTGAAAACCGTGACCACTTTCCGCGACCTCGGCGTGCTGCCCGAGATCTGTGACGCCCTTGAGCGCAAGAACATCATCGAGCCCTTCCCGATCCAGGAGATGACCCTCTCGGTCGCCCTGATGGGGACCGACCTGATCGGCCAGGCCCGCACGGGCACCGGCAAGACCCTGGCGTTCGGCATCCCGATCATCCAGCGCGTCGTGACGGTCGACGACCCGGCGTACGCCGGCCTGGCGCAGGGCAAGCCCCAGGCACTCGTCGTCGCCCCGACCCGTGAGCTCGCGCTCCAGGTCTCCTCCGACCTCGAGCTCGCCGGCTCCGACCGCGGCGTCCGTGTCCTCACCGTCTACGGCGGCGTGGGCTACGACGGTCAGCTCGAGGCCCTCGAGGCAGGCGTCGACGTCGTCGTCGGCACCCCGGGCCGACTGATCGACCTGATGAACAAGCGCGCCCTCGACATCTCCCACGTCAAGGCTCTCGTCCTCGACGAGGCCGACGAGATGCTCGACCTCGGCTTCCTCCCGGACGTGGAGCGTCTGCTCCGTGGCACCCCGGAGACCCGCCAGACCATGCTCTTCTCGGCGACGATGCCGTCCGCGATCATCACCCTGGCCCGCATGCACATGCGCCACCCGATGAACATCCGCGCCGAGTCCGCCGCCGACGAGCAGACGGTGCCCGCGACCGCGCAGTACGTCTACCAGGTCCACGACCTCGACAAGCCGGAGATCATCGGCCGCGTCCTGCAGGCCGACGACGTCGACAAGGTCGTTGTCTTCACCCGCACGAAGCGTCAGGCCCAGCGGGTCGCCGACGACCTCACCGAGCGCGGCTTCTCCGCCTCTCCCCTGCACGGCGACATGGCTCAGGTGGCCCGCGAGAAGGCGATGGACCGGTTCCGCGAGGACAAGGTGAAGATCCTCGTCGCCACCGACGTCGCCGCCCGCGGCATCGACGTGCGCGGCGTCTCGCACGTCATCAACTACACCTGCCCCGAGGACCACAAGACCTACGTGCACCGCATCGGCCGCACCGGTCGCGCCGGCGCCTCGGGCACCGCGATCACCTTCATCGACTGGGCCGACCTGCAGAAGTGGAAGCTCCACAACAAGGAGCTCGACCTGCCGTTCGACGAGCCGGTCGAGACCTACTCGACCTCCCCGCACCTCTTCCACGACCAGGGCATCCCGGAGGGCACCAAGGGCCGGATCAAGGCCGCTGCCCCGGTCGAGCGCAAGCCGCGTGAGGACCGTGGCGGCGCCGGCCGCGGCGGCTCGGGCGCCGGCGAGCGCTCGGGTGACCGCCCCTCCGGCAACCGCAACCGCAACCGCACGCGCACCCGCTCGGGCCAGTCGGTCGAGGGCGGCGCCGCAGCGAAGCCGGCGGAGTCGGCCGCTCCGGCTGCGGGCTCGGCCTCCGAGGGTGGCGAGGCGAAGGCACCGTCGGCCAACCGCAACCGCAACCGTCGCCGTCGTCGTCCGGCTGGCGCGGGTGGCGGGCAGGACGGCGCCGCTGCCTCGGCGCCCGCTGGCGACTGACACCGACATCCGGCTGTGTAGATGAGTCCAGATGGACTCGTCTACACAGGACACACGAAGGCCGCGTCCCGCACAGGGGCGCGGCCTTCGTCGTGCGTGAGCGAGACGGACGTCAGCGCGCAGCGCGCTCCACGAGCTTGCCGGCGACCTCGCGGTAGGCCTGCGCACCCTTGTTGGACCTGCTGGTCGCCAGGATCGAACGCCCGGCCGCAGGCGCCTCGGCGAACTTGATCGTCTTGGGGATCGGCGGCTCGAAGACGTCGAGCTCGTAGACCTCGGAGATCGTGTCGAGCACCTTGCGCGCGTGGTTGGTGCGGCCGTCGTAGAGCGTGGGCAGCACGCCCCAGACCTCGAGCTTGCGGTTGGTGAAGCGGCGTACGTCGTGGACGGTGTCGAGCAGCTGACCGACGCCCCGGTGCGACAGCGTCTCGCACTGCAGCGGCACCAGGACGCCGCGAGCGGCGGTCAGCGCAGCGACGGTCAGGACGCCGAGCGAGGGCGGGCAGTCGAGCAGCACCCAGTCGTAGTCGGCTCCCGCGTCCTGGAGGTCCTCGAGCACACCCTTGAGCACCTGCTCGCGCCCCGTACGGGTGAGCAGGTCGGCCTCGGCGCGCGCCAGCTCGATCGTCGCGGGGAGCAGGTCGACGCCGTCCTCCGTCTCGATGATCACCTCGCGGGCGTCGAGGCCCTTGGTCAGCACGTGGTGCACCGAGGCGTCGAGGTCCTCGGGGTCGATGCCGAGGGAGAACGTCAGACAGGCCTGCGGGTCGAGGTCGACGAGCAGGACCTTGTGCCCGGCCTCTGCGAGGGCAGCGCCCAGCGAGGCGACGGTGGTCGTCTTGGCGACGCCACCCTTCTGGTTGGCGATCGCGAGCGTGGTGGTCATCACGGACCATTCTGCCTGACGCGTGGGCTGGATCACGTTGTGGCCCACGCCGGAGGGCGCCGTGTCTGCACCACCTACGCTTGGCGGCATGGCTGACGCGCACCACCACGACCACGTCCACGGCGACGACTGCACCCACGAGCACGAGCACGACCTGCTCCCTCTCGCCGACGAGCAGGAGCAGGGCGGGTGCGGCGACGGGTGCCGCTGCGGCCAGCCCCAGACGGCGCTCGTCACCGGTGCCACGGCCGGCATCGGCCACGAGTTCGCGCGACAGCTCGCGTCGTTCGGCTGGAACCTCGTGCTGGTCGCCCGTGACGAGGAGCGGCTGACCGAGGTCGCCAAGGACCTCCACGAGCAGTACGAGGTCAGCGTCGAGGTGCTGCCCGCCGACCTGGCTGACCCCGCTCGGCGGGCTGCCGTGGCCGGTCGCCTCGCCGACCAGGCCAACCCCGTGGACCTGCTGGTCAACAACGCCGGCTTCGGGCTCAAGCAGAAGTTCCTCGACAACTCCTTCGCCGAGGAGCAGCGCATGCACGACGTGCTGGTCACGGCCGTCGTCGAGCTCTCGCACGCCGCCCTCGGCGCCATGGCCGAGCGCGGCCACGGCGGCATCATCAACGTCTCGAGCGTCGCGGCCTTCATCCCGCGCGGCACCTACTCGGCCGCGAAGGCCTACGTGAACCGCTTCTCCGAGTGGGCGCACAACGAGTACGGCTCACAGGGCGTCGCCGTCATGGCGCTGTGCCCGGGCTTCACGAAGACCGAGTTCCACGGCCGCCTCGGCATCGACCGCGACGCCTCCGCCCCGAAGTGGATGTGGCTCGACGTCGAACGTCTGGTCCGCGACGCGATCAAGGACTTCGAGAAGGGCAAGGCGTTCTCGATCCCGTCGAAGCGCTACAAGGCGCTCGTCACGGCCTCGCGCGTCGTGCCGGGTCCGGTGAAGCAGAAGCTCCAGGGCCTGGGCCGCAAGTGACCAGCCGTCTCCGGCGGCGCCTCAGGCGGCGCCGGAGATGAACGCCCGCACCGCGTCGGCGACCATCTGCACGGCGATCGCGGAGAGCAGCAGACCGGCGATGCGGGTCACGAGCAGGACACCGCTGGGACGGATCAGCCGCATGATCGGGAGCGAGAACCGCATCACGATCCAGATGGTGAGGTGCACCCCCAGGATGCCGAGTGCCACGGCGCCGAACGTCGCGACCGAGTCGACCTCGCGCACGAAGAGCATCGTCGCGACGATGGCACCCGGCCCTGCGAGCAGCGGCGTGCCCAGCGGGACGAGGGCGACGTTCTGCTCGCTCTTCACGCCCTTCTCGGGGTCGTCCTCTCCGGTCAGCAGCTCGAGCGCGACCAGCAGCAGGAGCAGGCCACCGGCCGCCTGCAGCGCCGGCAGCGACACGTGCATGTAGTCCAGGATCTGCTGGCCGAACACGGCGAAGGTCGTGATCACCAGCAGGGACACGGCGGGGGCCTGCCACGCCGCGCGGCGTACGACGTGGGTGGAGCGGCCCGATGTGAGGGCAAGGAAGATCGGGATCGTCCCCGGCGGGTCCATGATCACGAACAAGGTCACGAAGACCTCGGTCAGCAGGACGATGTCGAGCACGGAGCTCATGGCGTGATCACCTCCGGGGTGGTCCGTCCCGACGCGGCTGCCGCGGTGGCGGCGCGCTCGAGGAGTCGGGCGAATTCAGCGGGTGCCGTGGTGTTGCACCCGAGGTCGTGGCCGGTCTTGCCGGCACCGTGGTGGTCGCTCGAGCCGGTCACCACGAGGTCGAGTTCACGGGCGATCGCCCGCAGCTGCTCCCGGGCCTCCGGGCGGTGGTCCTGGTGGTCCACCTCGATGCCGGCGAGGCCGAGACCCGCGAGCTCGGCCAGCCCGGCAGCATCGAGCGACCCGGGCTTGTTGCTCCGGCCCCACGGATGCGCGATCACGCACGCGCCACCCGCTTCGATGACGGTGCGCATCATCGGCTCCAGGGGCGCGGAGTAGCGGGCGACGAAGGCCGGACGACCCGGCCGCAGAAGCTCGTCGAAGGCCTGGTCGCGGTCGCGCACATAGCCCCGTGCCACGAGCGCATCAGCCACGTGCGGACGGCCCACGGCGGCGGCGTCGCCCGACACCGCACGGACGTCGTCGATCGCGAGCGGCATACCGTGCGCCGCAAGCCTGGCCAGGATCGCCGGAACCCGGGAGTTGCGCCCGTCGAGCACCTTCTGCAGCGCCTCGACCAGCGGCGGGTACGTAGGATCCGGGAGGTAGGCGAGCAGATGCACGTCACGGTCGCGGTGCCGGGTGCTGATCTCCATGCCCCGCACGAGCTCCAGGCCGGTGTCGTACGCCGCAGCCGCGGCCTCGTCCCACCCGTCGGCGGTGTCGTGGTCGGTCAGCGCGAGCACATCGAGACCTGCCGCCCTGGCGGCGTGCACGAGCTCGGTCGGCGACTGGGTCCCGTCACTCACCCGGGAGTGGGTGTGGAGGTCGATCCGGAGGTCAGCGCGCACCTGCGCAGCCTAGTCGCCGACGTGCTCGCTCCGGCATCGGCGGAGTCACGATCGGAGGTCACTCCGGCTGCCGGCCGAACGCCGTTCCCAGGAGCCCCGTGCCGATCGCACCGGCGTCGGCGAACCGCCACGGTGACTGCATCAGAAGCAGAGCCGACGCCGGACGAAGTACCAGCCACAGCCAGCGGCCGTCTGCCTCACCGGCCAGCACCGACCGATCCAGGTCGTGCGAGGCGTCGTGTGTGGAGACCGTCCACAACGGCACCGCCGACGTGCCGACCTTGATCCGCGCGTCGGCCGGACGCTCACCGATCTGTGCCCCGGGATCGGAGTGGACGGTGCCTGCGACCCGCGCGCCCAGACCACAGCCCGGCTCCTCGGCAACCACCGTGAGCCTGACGCTGCCGTCGTCCTGGCTCATCCCGTGCAGCTCGGTGAGGGTCGCGAGCACCCGACCGGGCTCCCCCGCCGCACCGAAGTCCGCGATCCTCCACCCTGCGGCGAGCGGCCATGGCAGGTAGGTGGGAAAACCTGGCGTCCGGGCGAGGTGCTCCTCGAGCGCGGAGTACGACGCATGCTCGGGCCGCCAGAACGGGTCCGACGTCACCACTCCACGGTAGCCCCGCACGCGCCGGGCGTCACCGCTCCGACCACGCCCGTCAGCGGGCCGTCAGCACCTCGAAGGTGCCGAAGACCGTCCGCAGCCGGTGCACCCGCGCAGGCGCATCGAACCCGGCTTCCTCCACCAGCGACGGGATCCGACCCTCCACGTTGCCCTGCGTCGTGGTGAACCCGTCGAGCACCTGCACCGGGAGGAAGGCGGCCCGCATCACCGGGTCGTGCGGCTTGCCCCAGTCGCCGATGACGAGCAGACCACCGGGCCGCAGCACGCGCCGCATCTCCCGGAGCGCCGCCTGCTTCGTCTCCATCGGGAGATGGTGCAGCACGAGTGTGCAGGTCACGACATCGATCGAGGCGTCACCGAAGGGCAGCGACGTGGCCGAGCCGATCTGCCAGCCGATCCGCTCCGACCCGGGCTTGTCGCGCGCCAGCTCGAGGATGGCGGGATCGATGTCGACGCCCGTCACGACTCCCCCGACCAGGCGGTCGGCCATCGCCAACGCCAGGGTGCCGGTGCCACAGCCGACGTCGACCACGGTGCGCGGGAGCTCGGTCGCCACGAGGTCGGCGATCAGCGGGCGCCATGCAGGCTCGCGCATCGACACCGCGATCGTCGCGTCGTACCAGCGGTTGAGGGCGGCGAAGCCGAGCGCTGGGACGTGGCCTTCGAGCGGTGAGCGACGACTCATGCGCCCAACGTAGCGGTAGGTTCGCGGCATGCATGCGATGCGGGGGCCGGAGCTCTGGCTGGTCAGGCACGGCGAGACGGAATGGAGCCGATCGGGCCGGCACACCTCCACGACGGAGCTCCCGCTGACCGCGGACGGCGAGGCAGTTGCCCGGTCACTGGCGGACCGGCTCACGGGCGAGACGTTCGACCGCGTGCTGACCAGCCCGCGCCAGCGCGCGCGGCGTACGGCGGAGCTGGCGGGCTTCCCTGACGCACAGGTCAGCGAGGACCTCGCCGAGTGGGCGTACGGCGACTACGAGGGCGTCACCACCGACACGATCCGCGAGACCGTGCCGGGGTGGACGGTGTGGACGCATCCGTCGCCGGGTGGCGAGACCGCTGCCGACCTGACCGTCCGGCTGCAGCGGATCGTCGACCTCGCCCGCGACGGGCGGACGCTCGTCTTCGGACACGGTCATTCACTGCGAGCGCTCAGCGCGCTCTGGCTCGGTCTGCGCGTCACCGAGGGCCGCCTCTTCCGCCTCGACACCGCGACCATCAGCGTCCTCGGCGTGGAACGCGAGACGCCCGCGCTCCTGAGGTGGAACGCGGGCGTCTGAGTCGCGGATCAGCGCGGGCTGAGGGTTCAGCGCGGGATGAGGACCCAGTAGTCGAGGTCGAGCAGCACGCCCTCGGCGTACTTGCCGTCCTCGCCCTTGAGCACCATCGCCTCGTCGCGACCCTTGCGGGCCACGAGACGCAGGCGGAGCGCGCCGACGCTGTCGGAGACCTCGGCCTTGTCGAGCACCTCGGACCAGGCGTAGACCGTGTCGCCCGCGAAGGCCGGCGAGACGTGCGAGCCACCGTTGATCGCGGAGATCAGCTGAGCGTTGGCCAGTCCGTTGAAGGAGAGCGCGCGGGCCATCGAGATGATGTGGCCGCCGTAGATCAGGTTGCGGCCGTCGGGGCGCGCCTCCTTGTTGAAGTGCACCTTGGCGGTGTTCTGCCACAGGCGCGTTGCCTGCTGGTGCTCCGACTCGGTGAGCGTCACGCCGTCGACGTGGTCGATCTTCTCGCCGACCGCGTAGTCGTCGTAGCGGAACGGCTCGCCCGCAAGCGTGAAGTCGTACGCCGAGAAGTCGAGGCCGGCGGGGATCTGCAGGTCCGCGGGCGCGACGACGGTGGCCAGCTCGGGCAGCACGGTCTCGGGAGCCGCGAGCTCGGTGTCGCGCTTGTGGACCATCACCCAGCGAACCCAGTCCAGCGCCACCTCGCCGCGCTGGTTGGTGGCGGTCGAGCGGACGTAGACGACGCCGGACTTGCCGTTGGAGTTCTGCTTGAGGCCGATGACCTCGGACTTCGTGCGCAGCGTGTCGCCCGGGACGACCGGCTGGTGGAAGCGGAGCTCGGCGTAGCCCAGGTTGGCGACCGCGTTGAGCGAGACGTCCGGCACGGTCTTGCCGAACGCGATGTGGAAGGCGATCAGCTCCTCGACCGGGTGCACCTCGAGGCCGGAGGCCGCCGCGAACTCTGCCGACGACGGCAGCGCGAAGCGCGTCGGGTAGAGCGAGCCGTAGACGGCACGGTCACCCTCGGTCACGGTGCGCGGCACGGCGTGCTCGATCACCTGACCGATGGAGAAGTCCTCGAAGAAGTTGCCCGGGTTCGTCTTGCTGGCGCTCATGCCGAGAATCATCCCGCACGCTGTCCGCCGTTCGCCCGACGTATCGGTGTGAGAACGACGACTACAGTCACGCCGTGACCCCGGAGAAGCGCCAGAGCCTGATCACCGTCGGCGTCGTCGGGGTGCTGGCCCTGATCGTGGCGGTGCTGCTCGTCGTCACCCGCGGGAGCGACCCCGCTACCCGTCCGGCGACGGGGGTCTCCGACGACAACACCGACGCCGGCGAAGCGGTGCCTGCCGAGGTCGCCATCGACCAGTCCCCCGGCTACATCCTCGCGCGCAAGGCCGAGGAGGTGCTCCAGAAGACCTGTCGGCCGGGTGCCGTCGACACGACCTTCAACGTGGTCTCGTTCAACATCCACTCCGGCCACGGCCGGCGCGGCGCCTCACTCGCCCGCATCGCCGCGGCCATCAAGGAGCTCAAGGCCGACGTCGTCCTCCTGCAGGAGGTGGACCGCGGGCGGTCCAACAGCGGCGGCGTCGACCAGCCGGCCTACCTGGCTGGGCAGCTCGACATGGTGTCGGCGTACGGCGCCAACGCCCGGCTCCACGGCGGCCTGATCGGCAACGCGATCCTGACGCGCTACCCCCTGGTCAGTGCGAAGAACTCGCCGCTGCCCAACGCGGGCGGCCGCCAGCCCCGCGGCCAGCTGCACGCGGTCATCAATGTGGACGGCATCGAGGTCAGCATCTTCAACCACCACCTGGACTTCCACGGCGACTCCCTCAAGGCCCGCCAGATGCAGAGCGCCGCGCGCCTGATCTCGCTCGACGTGCGTCCCGGCATCGTCGGCGGCGACTTCAACGCCTTCCCCGCGTCCGCTGCCGCGGGTGCCGCCCGGAGCGTCGCGCAGGACCCGTTCCCGATGGTCGGCAAGGGCAGCGCGGCGACGTCGCCGGAGAACCGCCCCCGCTCCCGGATCGACTACGTCCTGCACCGGGGTCCGGGGCTCACGCCGCTGGTGACCACCGTGCCACCGGTGCTGCTCTCCGACCACCGGCCGGTCTTCGCGGCGTACCGCCTCACCGGCGAGCGCGCCTGCACGCCGCCGACCAGCGCGCCGTCGCCCTGACGCACGACGGCCGCCGTCCCTGCGGGGCGGCGGCCGTCGTGACAGCGTCAGCGGATCACGCTCAGAGCGCGTACTCCTTGAGGAGCGCGCGACCGATGATCATCTTCTGGATGTCGGAGGTGCCCTCACCGATGAGCATGAACTTGACCTCACGCATCAGGCGCTCGATCTCGTACTCCTTGGAGTAGCCGTAGCCACCGTGGATGCGGAAGGAGTCCTCGACGACCTCGTTGGCGTACTCCGACGCGAGCATCTTGGCCATGCCGGCCTCGACGTCCATGCGCTTGCCGGACTCCTTGAGGCGACCGGCGCGCACCATCATGGTGTGGATGGTCTCGACCTTGGTCGCCATCTCCGCGAGGCGGAAGAGGACGGCCTGGTGGTCGGCGATCGGCTTGCCGAAGGTCTTGCGCTGCTGGGCGTACGCGACACCGAGCTCGAAGCCGCGCCAGGCCAGGCCGCAGGCACGCGCGGCGACGTTGATGCGACCGACCTCGACGCCGTCCATCATCTGGAAGAAGCCCTTGCCGGGGACGCCGCCGAGGATCTGGTCGGCGGAGATGCGGTGGTCCTCGAGGATGAGCTCGGTCGTCTCGACGCCCTTGTAGCCCATCTTGTCGATCTTGCCGGGGACGGTGACGCCCTGGGCGGTCTC
>UEXP01000016.1_pt1 | contig 49403 bp, 36 predicted proteins | sample 4301171 | NCBI WGS metagenome assembly UEXP01 (sample SAMEA4773182, study PRJEB27434) | metagenome | biome: 2259; feature: agricultural soil; material: soil | place: USA | collected 2014-09 | depth 0.25 m
CGGCCCCACCGAGGTAGAAGTCGACCGGGCCCCACGCCTCGGCGAGCGCCGGGTCGAAGGCCTGGGTGTCGTCGTTCGGGGAGAGGTAGCGGAAGAAGTACCACGACGAGTCCACGAAGGTGTCCATGGTGTCGGTGTCGCGCTGCGCCGGGCCGCCGCAGGTCGGGCAGGTGACGTTGACCCACTCGGTGGCTCCACCGAGCGGAGAGGTGCCCTTCGGCTTCAGCGCCGCGCCCGACAGCTCGGGCAGCACGACCGGCAGCTGGTCCTCGGGCACGGCGACCTCGCCGTCGATCGGGCAGTGGATGATCGGGATGGGCGCGCCCCAGTAGCGCTGGCGCGAGAGCAGCCAGTCACGCAGGCGGTAGTTGACGGTGCCCTGCCCGTGGCCGCTGGCCTCGATCTTCGCGATCGCCGCGGAGATCTCCGCCGCCTTGTCGTACGCCGCGTCCTCGTCGTAGACGGCCACGATCGGCAGGTCGAACTTCTCCGCGAACTCGCGGTCGCGCTCGTCGTGCGCCGGGACGGCCATGATCGCGCCGGTGCCGTAGTCGGCCAGCACGTAGTCGGAGGCCCAGACCGGGATCTGCTCGCCGGTCAGCGGGTTGGTCGCCGTGACGCCCAGGTCGACACCCGTCTTCGGGCGGTCGGTGGCGAGGCGGTCGATGTCGGAGGCCTTCTTCACCTCGTCGAGGTAGGCCTCGAGCGCCGGGCGCTGCGCGTCGCTCACCAGCGAGGCGGCGAGCTTGGCGTCGGCCGCGACGACCATGAAGGTCGCGCCCGGCAGCGTGTCGGGACGGGTGGTGAAGACCGTGATCGGGTCGTGGCTGCGCCCATCCTGTTCGGCGACGTCGAAGGTGACGTGGGCGCCCTCGGAGCGCCCGATCCAGTTGCGCTGGGCGTTCGCGACCTTGGCGATCCAGGAGTCCTGCAGGTCATCGAGGCTGTCGAGCAGCTCCTGCGCGTAGTGCGTGGTCTTGAAGTACCACTGCGTGAGCTCCTTCTTGGTCACCTCGGCGCCGCAACGCTCGCAGGTGCCGTCGCCCAGCACCTGCTCGTTGGCGAGCACGGTCTGGTCCTGCGGGCACCAGTTGACCGGGGAGTTCTTGCGGTAGGCCAGTCCCTGCTCACGCAGCTTCAGGAAGATCCACTGGGTCCACTTGTAGTACTCCGGGTCGGAGGTGTGGAGACGGCGGTTCCAGTCGAAGGCGAGGCCGTACTTCTTGAACGAGTCGTACTGCGTCTCGATGTTGGCGTAGGTGTAGACCGCGGGGTGCTCGTTGCGCTTGATGGCGGCGTTCTCGGCAGGCAGGCCGAAGGAGTCCCAGCCCATCGGGTTGAGCACCTCGAAGCCGCGGAACTTCTTGTAGCGCGCGACGACGTCGTGGATCGCCATGACCTCCGCGTGACCCATGTGCAGGTCACCCGAGGGATAGGGGAACATCGTCAGCGCGTAGTAGGTCGGCTTCTCGCCCGAGAGCGCGACGGCGTCGTCGGCGACGAAGAGGTCGAGCCCGTCCCAGCGCTCCAGCCACTTGGCCTGCGTCGCCTCGACGTCGTACGCCGTGTCCTCGCTGCTCGCGGGGGTCTGGGCCTCGGTCATCTGCGTCTCCTGCTCACGTCACTCGCCACACGAAAAAACCCTCCGGAAAGGAGGGCCGATCGTCCGGGGACATGCTACCCGAGGCGCCGGGCGGTGATGTCAGCCGAAGAGCCGGGGCAGTGCGGTGTTCAGACGCGTGACGAGCGCGGCGGCCGCGCCCTCGTCGCCGGCGAAGTGATCCTGCAGTGCGCGCTGGAAGAGCCCGTCGACCAGGCCGTACGCCGTGGGGGCGTCGACGAGCAGGCGCAGGTCGGCCAGGGCGGCGTACGTCGTGAGGTAGCGGAGCACCATCGCCTCGAGTTGGGCGTCCATCTCCGTGACTTCGGCACTGTCGACGGTGCCGAAGTAGCCCTGCGCGCGGACGTCGTACCAGAGCCGGTGCATGGCGCCGTCGACCTCGATCGAGTGCGTGAGCTCGGCGGCGAAGACGGCGAGCAGCTCGTCGGCAGTGCGCACGCCCGCCAGCGCCTCGTCGTACGCCGCGATGCAGCGGGTCTTGAACAGCCGGATCGCCTCGAGGATCAGCGTCGACTTGTCCTTGAAGTAGTAGTGCAGGACGCCGTGCGAGTACGACGAGCGATGGCCGATGTCACGCACGCTGGTGTTGGCGTAGCCGACCTCGGAGAGGACGTCGAGGGCAGACTGGACCAGATGGGCGCGCCGGTCACTGACGTGCGTCATCGGCATGACTCGATCCCACCCTTTCGGCCAGACAAACTGGACACATCTAAACCCTTTGCGGCGCGTTGCACCGCCGAATGGCCGAGATTGGTGCCGCACCCCGGGATCACCCTCTCCCGATTGACATGTTCGAACATGTGTTCGAACATGGAGAGGTGTCCGTCGCAGTCCTCGCCGCCCCTTCCGGAGCCCCCGACCTGGTCCCCGACCTGGAGGCCCTGCGCGCCCGGATCCGTCGGCTCGAGGGCTCCACTTCTCACGGCGAGGCACCCGGCGACGTCATCGGTTTCGGGGTGCCCTCGGCGCTGCGGTCCGCCTTCCCGACCGGCCTGCGGGCCGGCGCGACGTACTCCGCGACGGGGTCGTTGACCCTGGCCCTGGCGCTGCTCGCGGAAGCCTGCTCGCAGGGCGCCTGGAGCGCGGTGGTCGGGCTGCCCGGGCTCGGCCTCGAGATGGCGGCCCGGATGGGGCTGGAGCTCGACCGGGTCCTGCTCGTGCCGGCCCCCGGCGAGGCGTGGTCGACCGTGGTCGCCGCCCTGGCCGAGATCGTCCCCCTGGTGCTGGCCAGCCCGGCCCGGCTCGCGCCGGCCGAGGCCTCACGACTGGCTGCCCGGCTGCGTGAGCGCGGCTGCACGCTGCTGCTGACCGGACCCGCACCCGACGGGCTGGGCTCCCTGGCCACACTGCACGCCTCCCCCGCCGGCTGGCGCGGGCTCGGTGAGGGCCACGGCTGCCTCCTGCAGCGACGGATCGCGGTCGAGGTCCACCAGCGGGCCGGCCGCCGCTCCCGTCACCACCTGGAGATCTCGTGAAGAGGGCGCTCGCACTCTGGTGCCCCGACTGGTCACTGCTGGCGGCGCGCGACGAGCAGGGGCTCGGCCCCGACGTGCCCCTGGCCCTGATGGAGAAGCACCGGGTCGTGGCCCGGTCGGCCAGCGCCGACGCCGAGGGCGTGACGGTCGGGCTGCGGCTGCGCGAGGCGCAGGCGCGCTGCCCCGGCATCACGCTGCTCGCCGGAGATCCGCTGCGTGACGCCCGGGCCTTCGAGCCGGTGGTCCGGGCCGTCGACGAGATCGTCCCCGGCGTGGACGTGCGTCGGCCGGGGCTGGTCGCCGTCCATGTCGCCGGCGCCGCCCGCTACTACGGCAGCGAGGAGTCCGCCGCACGTGCCCTGGCCGATCAGGTGCGGGGCGTCTCCGGGCTGGTCGACGTCCGGATCGGCATCGCCGATGGCATCCATGCGGCCGAGCTCGCCGCGCAGGCGACGCTTCCCGGCTCACCGTTGCTGGTGCTGCCTCCCGGGGAGTCCCGCGCCTTCCTGAGCGGGCTCCCGCTCGACGTGCTCGCCTCGTGCGATCCCGCAGGGCCTGAGCTGGTGACGCTGCTCAAGCGGCTCGGGCTGACCACGCTCGGCGACTTCGCGGCACTGCCCGGCGCCTCGGTGCGCGCCCGCTTCGGCCTGCCCGGGATGCAGGCACACGACCTGGCCCACGGGCGCGAGGTCTCCCCGGTCCGGGCCGCCGCGGCGCCGCCCGACCTGACGCACCACGTGGTCTTCGAGCCGGGGCTGGACCGCGTCGACCAGGTGGCGTTCGGCTGTCGGACGATGGCCGAGGAGTTCGTCGCCACCCTGACCGCGCGGCAGCTGGTCTGCAGCCAGATCCTGGTCTCGGTCTTCACCGACGAGGAGCTGAGCCAGGGCCGGGCCCACAGCGACCAGGTGTGGACCCACCCACGCCATTTCAGCTCTGCTGAGATCGTCGACCGGATCCGATGGCAGTTGCAGGGTGCGGCCGCCACCGCCCTGGCTGCCCCGACGAGCCGTCAGGGAGCCGTCGTCCGGGTCGAGGTCGCCCCGGTCGCGGTCGACGACGCTGCTGCCCATGCCGGTGGGCTCTGGCGCGACGGCCCCGCCGACCGGATCCACCACACCGCCACCCGACTCCAGGGTCGCCTGGGCCACGACGGCGTCCTGACCGCCTCGCTGGGCGGCGGCCGCCTGCTCGCCGAGCGCACCCAGCTGCGTCCGTGGGGCGAGGCAACGCCCGCGCCCGCGGCGCGCAAGGTCGACCAGCCCTGGCCCGGCGCCTTGCCCGGACTGACGCCGACCCTCGTCCACGACGAGCCGGTGCCCGCCCGCCTGCTCGACTCCACCCGCACCCTGATCCGGATCGGCAGCAGGGGCGAGCTCTCCGGCGATCCGACCTGGCTCGACACTGGCGACGGCACGCGCCGCGTGACCGCGTGGGCCGGTCCCTGGCCGCTCCGGCAGCGCTGGTGGGACCCCTCCGAGGCCCGCCGGGTCGACCGGATCCAACTCGTCGACGACCACGACCAGGCCTGGCTGCTGCTCTACGAGCAGCTCACCAGCGACCCCGACGAGCAGCCGTGGTCGATCGAGGGGCGCTATGACTGAGCGGGGCTGCTGATGGGCTGGAGCAATCCGCCGATCTCCTGGAAGGAGATGGAGCGGATCCACAGCGGTCGCGCGCCGAAGCCCCAGGTCAACGGTCGCGACGAGGCACCGGTCTCGCGCAAGCGGCAGCCGTTCCGCGCTCCTGCGGTGGAGCAGATCGTCTCGACGACCCGCTATGCCGAGCTGCACGCCCACTCGCACTACAGCTTCCTCGACGGCGCCTCCTCCCCCGAAGAGCTGGTGATCGAGGCCGCGCGGCTCGACCTGCACGGGCTGGCGCTGACCGACCACGACGGGATGTACGGCGTGGTCCGCTTCGCCGAGGCCGCCGAGGCCTACCCGTCGCTGCAGACGGTCTACGGCGTGGAGGTCTCGCTCGGCCTGCCCGCTCCCCAGCAGGGCGCAGCCGACCCGGTCGGCGACCACCTCGTGCTGTTGGCCCGCGGCCAGTCCGGCTATCACCGGCTGGCGGGTGCGCTGACCGACGCCCACCTCGCGAGGGGCGCCGAGAAGGGCAAGCCGGTCTACGACCTCGCCGCGCTCGCCGACTCCACCCGGGGCCAGGTCATGGCGCTCACCGCCTGCCGCAAGGGCTCCGTACGCCGCGCACTGCTGTCGGCTCCCGACCTCCAGACCGGCGAGAGGGCGGCCGAGCGTGAGCTGGCCCGGCTGCGCGAGCTCTTCGGACCTGAGGGGCTGGCGGTCGAGCTGCTCGACCACGGCCAGCCGCTCGACTCGCTCCACAACGACGCGTTGGCCCGGATCGCGGCCCGGCTCTCGCTCCCCACCGTGGCGACGACCGGCGCCCACTACGCCTCACCGGCCCGGCACCCGCTCGCGACCGCCCTGGCGGCCGTCAGGGCCCGGCGCAGCCTCGACGACCTCGACGGCTGGCTGCCCGGCGGTGACGGCGCCCACCTGCGCAGCGGCGACGAGATGGCGCGGCGGTTCCGGCGCTACCCGGGCGCGGTCGAGCGCACCGCGGATCTTGCTGATGACCTGGCCTTTCCCCTGCGCAAGGCGAAGCCGGGCCTCCCGAAGCTCGACCTTCCTGGCGGGCAGAGCCCGATGGAGCGGCTGCGCGAGCTGGCCTGGGCGGGCGCGGCGCGGCGCTACCCGGCGTACGGGAAGGAGGTGAGGGACAGGCTGGAGAAGGAGCTCACCGTCATCGAGCAGAAGGACTTCCCGGGCTACTTCCTGATCGTGCACGACATCGTGCAGTTCGCCCGGTCGCGCGGGATCCTCTGCCAGGGCCGGGGATCCGCGGCCAACTCCGCACTCTGCTACGTCCTCGAGATCACCTCGGTCGACTCGATCTTCTACGGGCTGCCGTTCGAGCGCTTCCTCTCGCACTTGAGGGACGAGGAGCCCGACATCGACGTCGACTTCGACTCCGACCGGCGCGAGGAGGTGATCCAGTACGTCTACGGGAAGTACGGCCGCCGCAACGCCGCGCAGGTCGCCAACGTGATCACCTACCGTCCCAAGAACGCCGTACGTGACATGGCCAAGGCGCTCGGCTTCTCCCCCGGCCAGCAGGACGCGTGGTCGAAGGCGATCGACTCGTGGGGCGCGGTGGCGGTCGCCGACGCCGAGGAGTCCGGCATCCCGAGGCAGGTCGTCTCGCTGGCCAACGAGGTCCTCACCTTCCCGCGGCACCTCGGCATCCACTCCGGCGGCATGGTGCTGACCGACATCCCGGTCGGCGAGGTCTGTCCGATCGAGCATGCCCGGATGGAGAACCGCACCGTCCTGCAGTGGGACAAGGACGACTGCGCGTGGATGGGGTTGGTGAAGTTCGACCTGCTCGGGCTGGGCATGCTCGCCGCGCTGCAGTACTCCTTCGACCTGGTGGCCGAGCACCTCGGGGAGAGGTGGACGATCGAGACGCTGCCGCGCGAGGAGCAGGGCGTCTACGACATGCTCTGCCGCGCCGACTCGATCGGTGTCTTCCAGGTCGAGTCGCGCGCGCAGATGGGCACGCTCCCCCGGCTCAAGCCGCGCTGCTTCTACGACCTGGTCATCGAGGTCGCGCTGATCCGCCCGGGCCCGATCCAGGGCGGCGCGGTGCACCCCTACCTGCGCCGCCGCCAGGGCGAGCCCTGGGAGTACGACCACCCGCTGCTGAAGCCGGTGCTGGAGCGGACGCTGGGGATCCCGCTCTTCCAGGAGCAGCTGATGCAGATGGCGGTCGCAGTCGGCGGCTGCGACCACGCGGATGCCGACATGCTGCGACGCGCGATGGGGTCCAAGCGCGGCGTGGTCCGGATCGAGGCGCTCAAGGACCGACTGTTCGCGGGCATGCGCGACAACGGGCTCTCGGAGGAGAAGGCGACCGAGATCTACGAGAAGATCCAGGCGTTCGCCAACTTCGGCTTCGCCGAGTCGCACTCGATCTCGTTCTCGGTGCTGGTCTATGCGAGCTCGTGGATGAAGCTCCACTACCCCGCGGCGTTCCTCGCCTCACTGCTGCGTGCGCAGCCGATGGGCTTCTACTCGCCCCAGTCGCTGGCCTCCGATGCCCGCCGCCACGGGGTGACGGTGCTCGGCCCGTCGCTGGAGCTCTCCGGCGTCCATGCCGGACTCGAGCGCCTCGGTTCGTACGACGGCCACGGCGGCATGTCGTCGTGCCTCTCTTTCGAGCAGCCACCGGTCGGCGACTTCGACCGGCACGCGCCGGATCTGACGACGAGCCACCATCGCGATCTCGGCTGGGGCGTGCGGCTCGGCCTGGCGGACGTCACGCAGATCGGTGTCGAGGTGGCGGAGCGGATCGTCGCCGAGAGGACGGAGCGCGGTGCCTTCAGGGACCAGGCGGACCTGGCCCGCCGTGTCGACCTGACCACGAAGCAGCTCGAGGCGCTGGCGATGGCGGGGGCCTTCACCCGGAGCTCCCCGGGGCACCGTCGGCAGGACCTGTGGACCTCCCGCGAAGCCTCCGCCCTGGCACCGGGGCAGCTCGACCTCGGCGGCTTGAGCTACCAGCCGCCGTTGCTGCCGATGCTGACCGAGGCCGAGCAGCTCGTGCAGGACCTCGCCACCACCGGGCTCTCCCCCGGTGACCACCCGCTGCGGCACCTGCGCTCCGGCCTCGACGACCGGGGCGTGCTGGCGATCTCGCGGGTGGGAGGAGCCGAGCCCGGCACCCGGATCCAGGTCGCCGGCCTGGTCACCCACCGGCAACGCCCTGGCACCGCCGGCGGCGTCACCTTCCTCAACCTCGAGGACGAGACCGGCCTGCTCAACGTGGTCATGTCCCCCGGCGCCTGGGCGCGCTACCGCCGCGTCGCGCGGACGTCGGCGGCCCTCGTCGTACGCGGGATCATCCAGCACACCGAGGACGGCGTGCTCAACCTGATGGCCGACCGGTGCGAGCAGCTGATCGTGCGGGCCAGCCCGAAGTCGCGCGACTTCCGCTAGGGCAGGTGCCGCGGCCCGGCGGACCTCGGCAGCCCTCGTCGTCGCCTTAGTGATCGCTAAGGCGACGCGCGCCTTCGAAGATCCGGCCAGCACGAGCCGCAGGAGCAACGCCATGTCCCGGCGGCACGGTGGCTCGCGTCGTGGCACGATCACGACGTGATTCTCGAACACGTCGTCCTGCCTGTCGTCCCCGGCCGCGAGGAAGAGTTCCTCGCCGCGTTCGATCGGGCACGGCCACTGATCGAGGTCCAGCCTGGGTTCGTTGCGCTTGAGCTCCACCGCGGCATCGAGCGCCCGCACGAGTTCCTGCTGCTGGTGCGCTGGGAGTCGGTGGCCGCGCACGAGGACGGCTTCCGGACGTCAGCGGAGTACCAGGACTGGAAGGCGCTGCTCCACCAGTTCTACGACCCGTTCCCCGAGGTCAGGCACTTCGAGCTCTGACGGGTGCATGATCGGGAGATGGAGCTCTCGGCGTACGCCGCACGCGCTACCTCCGGCTCTCTGCTGATGCCGGAAGGGCAGGCGTTCTCCCACACGTGGACGCCGGGCGGCATCGTCGCCACGCCGGTGACCAATGGCGCCCAGGCGCTGCACTTCGCGGTCGCCCTCTGCGTGCTGAACGACACCTGGCGGGAGGCGGCGCGGTTGGGTGTGTCGCTGTCCGGGGTCGCGATCACCGCCGATGGTGGCTTCGACGAGGAGTGGCACTCGACCGGCATCACGTACGCCGTGGAGCTCGACGCCGACGCTCCCCCGGCGGACGTCGCCGCGTTGCTGGCGGCCGTCGAGGCGGTGGCCGAGATCCCGCGCGCACTGCGAGCCGGCGCTGCCGTCGCGCGTGCGTGAACCGGTTGCGCCCACCAGGACGCGCGCATAACCGGTCGACAGCCTTGGTCGCCGGTGCCATGGTGGAAGAGCCACCCGACCCGCGAGAGCTGGAGGACCCATGAGCAACGAAGACCTCAAGGCCAAGATGCGCGAGGCCCTCGACAAGAAGGCCGGCGCCAAGCACGGCTCGGCAGCATCGGCCGGCGCGCAGGAGAAGGTCCACGGTTCGGAGGTCGTGGGCGGGGCCCCGAAGATGCACCGTCGCAAGGCGGGTGCCTCCTGACGGAGCACCTGCGCGACGTACGCCCGGCTGCCGATGCCGCCCCAGCCACCTGGCTGGAATCGGCGGCGGGCGCTGATTGGGCGACGTTCGTCAGGTTCGGGCCGCCCGGGTTCGACTGCTATCTACGGATCGCGTTCCCCGACCCTGACTCCCCTGTCGGCGTGGACACGATGGCCGAGGTCCTGGCTCTCCTCGCGGGCGAGACCACGACCCCCGACGAGGCGTACGCCACGGTCTGGGAGGGCTGGGTCAGCAGCGCCACGACGCCGGACGCACCCAAGCTTGGCCTGCCGAACCGCACGATGCTGCTCTTCACGGGCGGCGTGCGCGCGCTGCGTGACGCGCCGTCGCAAGCGTGGTTCGGCGACGCCGGACACCGGGCCGAACCACACCTCGTCTGGCCGGCCGACCGGGCATGGCTCGTGGCATGCGACGTCGACGAGGAGATCGAGTTCACCCTGGCCTGCTCGGAACTGACGGCCGCCAGGCTCCGCGATCGGTGCGGACCCCGAGCCCGCGAAGTCGGCTACGGGGCTCCCGTCCCGATGTACCGCGACGAACCCTGACGCAGGTTGTCGGATCGCGCGAGACTTGTTCGTGGATCAGGTGAGCGGCCGCGAGACGCGCGGCCAGGACCGAGGAGATGCCATGCAGTTCCTGCTTTCCGTGATCGACGACGGCGCCAGCCCGGCCACGGCCGTCGAGGACGCCGCAATCGACGCGTTCAACACCCGCCTGGAGAACGACGGCGAGTGGGTCTTCGCCGGCGGCCTCGGCGACCCGTCGCCCGCCACCACCATCGACAACCGCGGCGCCCGGCCTCTCGTCACCGACGGCCCGTTCATCGAGGCGAAGGAGTGGCTCGCCGGTTTCTGGATCATCGAGGTCGAGGACCACGACTCCGCCGTCGTCCTCGCGAAGGAGGCCTCGAAGGCCTGCAACCGCAAGGTCGAACTGCGGCCCTTCCTCTGAGGCAGTCAGCCCGCGCCGACGACAGGGATCGTCACCAGTGTCCTGGGGGATCCGCGCTGCGATCAGCCCCGCGGAGGATGGATGAGGCAGGTCGTCGTGCCGTGGGCCACGAGACGTCCGTTGCCGTCGACGATGCGGCCCTCGGCAGTCGCCGTCGTACGGCCGCGGTGAATGACCTTGCCGGTGGCGATCAGGTCCACTGCATCGGTGGAGACGGTGGAGATGTAATTGACCTTGAGCTCGAGGGTGGAGTAGCCGGTGCCCGCCTCCAGCGTCGTGTGGACGGAGCACCCCATCACGGTGTCGAGGAGTGTCGCGCAGATCCCGCCGTGCACGTTGCCCAGTGGGTTGGCGAAGTTGGGCTGCGTGGTGATGCTGACTCCGAACTCGCCCTCCTCGACCACGTAGTCGCGCATGTCGAGGAGCTGGCTGATGTTCGGGAAGGTCTTCGCGAGCGGCGTGAGTTGGCGGAGAAGTTCGAGGCCGGAGAGCGAGGCGAGGTCCATGGTGGTCCTTGTGTCTTGTCGGGCGGACGGTCAGGCGCGTGGGGAGCGCAGGCTGCCGATGCCGTTGCTGATCAGGTACTGGGTCACGTTGATCGCCGCGTGACGGTTGGGCGCGGGCTCCTTGCCTGCAGCCATCCGCCACATCTGGACGCTGTAGTACGTGAGCTCCGTGAGGTTGTCGAGGAGACGGATGCCGCTGCGGCGCGGGTTGACCACCGATTCGTCGGCGCGTCCGGCGAGCAGGTCGGCCGGGAAGTCCGGGCCCACCGCCAGCGGGCGGCCCAGCCCGACCAGGTCGATGTCGCCCGAGGCGAGTGCGTCGGCCATGCCGTCGGCCGTGCGGAATCCGCCGGTCAGCATCAGTGGCAGGTCGGGCAGCTCGGCGCGGACGCGCTGCGCGTACGCAAGGAAGTACGCCTCCCGCTTGCGGGTGCTCTCCTTCAGGGACTCGTCCACGCCGAGCATCGCCGCGGAGGTGTACGTTCCGCCGGACACCTCGAGGAGGTCGAGGCCTTCGGCGGCCAGCGCGTGCACCACAGCGAGCGACTCGTCCTCGGTGAATCCGCCCTTCTGGAAGTCGGCGGAGTTGAGCTTGATGGCGACGGGCACGTCCGGGCCGACTGCGGCTCGGATCGCGCGAAACACTTCGAGCACGAACCTGCGACGGTTCTCCGGGCTGCCGCCCCAACGATCGGTGCGCTGGTTGCTGAGCGGGGAGAGGAACTGGCTGATCAGGTAGCCGTGGGCGCCGTGGATCTGGACGCCGTCGAACCCGGCATCGACGAGGATCTTCGCCGTGGTGGCGAAGCGCTGGACGAGGTCCAGGATCTCTGCGTCGGTCAGTTCGCGGGGCTTGGCAAACGTGCCACCGGTCCCAGGGATCGCGATCGCGGACGGCGCGACGGGGTGCGAGATCAGCGTCCGCGGGGTCTGGCGACCCGGGTGGTTGATCTGGGCGAATGCGCGCGTGCCGCCCGACTTGATGATCGCAACCCACTCGCGGATCTGCTCGATGTCGCGCTCGTCCTCGACGACCACATTGCCGGGCTCCCCCAGGCCGGTGCGCCGGTCGATCATGACATTGCCGGTGATGTTCAAGCCCATCCCGCTGTTCGCCCACCGGCGGTAGAGACGCTGAATCCGGTCGCCAGGTGCACCGTGGCGGGTGCCGAGGCCCTCGCTCAGGGCCGCCTTGACGATGCGGTTGGGGATGACGAATCCATTCGCGAGCTGGAACGGCTCGGCGAGAAGTGAGCGATCAGGCATGGGGCACATCCTTCGAGGCGACCGGGCCAGTCGGGACAGCAGCCGACAGTCCCAGTGACGGGCGAGCGGAGAACCACACCGCTGCGAAGACGGCGAGTCCGAGGAATCCGAGGAGGACGTCGCCGTACAGGTGCTGGTGTTCGCCGTCCATCATGACTCCCATGGCGGCCATGACCGTGAAGTGGGCCGCGTTGGCCCACACGGTGAAGTCCAGGAACAGGGCGTTCCGCGCCGGATCGGCAGCAGCACGCCACAGGAAGACCGCCCAGACCACGTAGATGGTCTCGATCATGACCTCGTAGTGGCGGCCGTCGTCCATGCCCCAGCGGATCAACGACATGAGGTGATGGCCGAGGTCGACGTCGAAGGTCGAGACGATCAGTCCCAGGCCGAAGAAGGTCAGCAGAGAGGCGGCGAACAGCCGGATGACCAGCGGGAGCCAGCGGCTGGCGAGGTCGGCACGGGGTGTCATGGTTTCTCCTGAGGTGAGGTCGGGTCAGTCGAGCGCGATGGCGATGTTGTCGTCGTAGTCCGCGCCGGGCGTGCGCACGAGATCCGGGTTCACGAGCACCGCACCAGCGCGTACCTCGTCGAGCAGCGGACGACCCGTGATGACGCCGGCGACTTGCAAGCCACTGATCATCGCGCCGGCGGTGCCGGGGCCGAAGGGGGTGCTGGCACCGGCGAGGAAGAGGCCGGGGATCGCGGTGCGCGGGCCTTCGCGCATCGGTCCTACCTGGGTGGGCGAGGTGGCCAGGCCGAACGCCGTGCCCTTCTCGCTGTGGGTGTAGAACTCCTGTGTGGACGGGGTGCCGAGTTCGGCGAAAACGATCTTGTCGGCAGTGCCGGGGTAGGCCTGCTCCATCCGCTGCGCCATACCCTCGAGGATGATCTTCTTGACTTCCTGGTAGGTCTCGGACTGGCGGTATTCGCCCGACGCGATGTCGCGGCCCTTCACACCCCACAAGCGTGGGTTGTACGGCGCGATCGTCTGCACCTCGATCGCAGCGTGGCCGACCGGAGCGCTGCTGGAGTTCAACGGGTCGCGCCGGGTCGAGCACTGCACGAACATCGGCTGACGTGCCGCGAACTCGTGTGCCCACCCGATCGGGTCCTTGCTGTGCCCGTGCCCACCGACAACCTCGCGCAGGAACTTGACCAGCTTCGGGTACGACCGGGCATCGTCCCAGCTCGGGATCGAGAACACGTTACTGTTGGGCAGGCTGGCGGGATCGATCTCGACGCCGAAGAAGCCGTTGAGCAGCGGCCGGGAGAGCTTCCAGGTCTTCATCCGGGCACGCGTGCGAGCCGGCAGATTCTCCAGTCCGACCAGGTCGCGGTACGTCCGGACGACATCACCGGCTGCGACGACAGCGTTGGCGTTGATCCGCTCGCCGTCGGCCAGTTCGACACCGACCGCCCTGCCGCCCTCGATGACGATCCGGGTGACTTCCACGTTCGTGCGCACCGTCCCGCCGTGAGAGGTGAGCACACGCATGAAACCGGCGCCGAGCGCCTGGCCGCCGCCACGCGGGTACTGCGCCGTCCCGCGGATGAAGTGATCACGCAACGTTGCCGCACCCAGGGAGGCCATGTCGACGGGGGTGGTTGCGATGGCGCCGTCCTGGACGGACAACGCCAGGGACGCCTTCGCGGACAAGCCGCAACTGGCCAGGAGCGCCGAGTGCGGCATCAGGGCGTAGGGGGCCGCCGTACCGGCATTGCGAAGATCGCGGACGAACTTGCGATAGCTCTCGCCGCTGGAGTTGCGGTCGCTCTTCTCGCCGAGCTTGCGCATGATCGTGGTGTAACGCTTCACGGCCTTGCGCTCGTCGGGAAACGCCGCCAGGACGTTGCGTTCCCAGTTGTCCCAGCCGAAGGGGATCTTCAACTCGAAGTCAGGGCCGCGGACGATGTCCAGCGCGTTGTTGTCCAGTGGCAGCCACTCGATCTCCTCATCGAGTGCCAAGCCGCGCAGCATCTGGCGCACCACGCCCTCAGGCCCTGTCTCACCGATGTAGTGCACACCCGCGTCGAACTCCCACTTCCCGCGTCGCCGGAAGGTGTGGGAGCAGCCACCCACGACCTTGTAGCGCTCGAGGAGCAACACGCGCTGGCCCAGCGCGGCCAGGTGGGCGGCGGCACTCATGCCGCCCAGGCCAGCGCCAACCACGATCGCGTCATAGGACTCTGCGGACGTGCTCATCAATACCTCGCTCGGTCGAGTAGGCAAGCTGCCTTGCCATTGGCAATGAGTATGTTCCGCTGCCATTGCCATTGGCAAGGTAGGGTGACCGGGCACACACCACCGCGACGTTCCTGAAGGGGCACCCGCGGCCTCGGCGCGAAAGGACCACGTATGTCGGAGGCACAGGCACGGCTGATACGCGCCACGATCGAGGTCATCGACGAGGTCGGTGTCGAGCGGGCGAGCCTCCGATCGATCGCCGCTCGTGTCGGGGTCTCACATCAGTCAGTCGCCCACCACTTTGGCGACAGCACCGGCCTGTACACCGCCGTCGCCACCGCGGGATTCACCGACCTGTTGACAGCGAGCCAGGCGGCTGCAGCGACCCTGCCCGCCGACCAGCCACTCGGCGTACCAGTTGCGACGCTGGGCAACGCCTACATCGCATTCGCCCAGACGAACTCAGCCTCCTTCCACCTGATGTTCGGCTCGCGACTTGTCAACTACGACGATCCCTCGCTCCTCATGGCTCAAGCCGCCGTGTGGCAACTGCTGCTCGACACCGTCGCCGTCGAGGTCGACCGAGGCTGGGGCGCACCGCTCGAGGCAGAGCAGATGGCACTGGCGTGCTGGGCGATCACCCACGGGGTCGCCCGCTTGCAGCTCGACCTGCCGCCCTCGCTGCGCTACAGCTTCGCGCTGGATGAGGTGCTCTTCGCACTCAACCGCGCGATCGTCATCAACCCGACGTCGACCCAGTGAGCGCCGCCACCACCGACACCCCGACTCACGAGAGATCCATGCCCAACCCCGAGACGCGCTCCTACGGCACGCACGCCGATCAGGTGTACGACGTATGGCGAGCAAGCGGCCCCACCGCCACCACGCTGATCTACATCCACGGCGGGTTCTGGCTCCCCGAGGTCGACCGGAGCCACGCAACACCCTTCGTCGCCGCTCTGGCCGCCGCGGGCAACAACGTGATCAACCTCGAGTACCGGCGACCGCGCAACCGGCGGTGGACCGCGATGCGTGAGGACCTGATGGCCGGCCTGACGAGCATCTCCCACGAGCCAGACCTCCCGTCAGCCAGCATCGTCATCGGCCATTCTGCTGGCGGCCACCTGGCCGCGATCGCAGCAGCACAACCGCCGGTCCCGCTGGTCGGTGCGATCACCCTCGCTGGCTGCCTGGACCTCGAGCTGGCGTCTCGCCTCAACCTGGGCCAGGGGGCTGTCACCTCCATGCTTCACGGAGAGGATGCCGGGGCACTGGCCGCCGCGAACCCCACACAACAGCACCCGACCGTGCCGGTCATCGCCATCCATGGCACCGACGACAGGGTGGTTCCGCAGGCCCTGAGCGGGTCGTACGTGCGGTCCGCTGGAGACCTGGCGACGTACAGAGAACTGCGCGGCATCGACCACTTCTCCATCATCGATCCATCCGCAGGCGCGGTGGAGACACTTGGGCTCGCGATCCAGGAGCTGATGGATGGACGGAACGGACCAAAGCGATCCAGCTGAGTGCGGTTTCGTGCTCAGCCGCGGACTTCGGGCGTTCTTGAGTTGAAATCCAAACAGCCTCTGGTCTGCGTTTCCGCAGATCAGAGGCTGTTTTGGTTTCCTGTGGAGGTGAGGGGACTCGAACCCCTGACCCCCTGCATGCCATGTCGAGCCATGAGGCTCTGTAGGCGCGACCTGAGCGTGGCGCGCGCTCGATATCGACCGTTCGCAGCATTGAACTGCTGCAGCGTTGCTGCACTTTCGTGCTGCACCTGCGGTGGTGACTGTCTTCGCCGACGGTGACCACTGACAGCCGCAACCACGCACCCAAGGTGAGGCTTCGGGGCGGCCCCGGAGATTGTGCCGGCGTCTCCACTGTGGGTGACCACCCGACGGCCGTGACCGCTGGGCGACGGCGGCCGTCCGCATGATCCCGTCGTCACTGCCTAGGCCTTCGGCGAGTGGAGGGTGCCGCAGGATCTCCGACCGGCGATGCGACCGCGTCTCTGTTTTGACTTCCGGCCGCATGAGATTGCTTGATGTGCGAAAATCGAACACATGGACAAGATTGCACTCGGCCAGAGACTCTCGGAGGCCCGCGATCTAGCTGGCATGACTCAGGAGAGCGTCGGTCGGGCTGTTGGCCTCGACCGAACAGCGATAGTCCTGCTTGAGAAGGGTGAGCGCAATCTCAAAGTTCCCGAGCTTGTACAAATCGCCCAGGTGCTCGGCCGGCCACTTTCCTACTTCGTCGAGCCTCCCGTGCCATCTGCCGTGAGCCGCAGGTCTGCGCCGCACGCCACGCATGATTCGACGCGGGCCCTGGACGTTGAGATCGACCAGTTCGCGTCTGACGTTAGAAGTCTGTTGGCACTCAACTTGCTGCAGCCAGTCTCTCGCAATGAGAGCGCGCGGGTTCCCAGATCGCATCCTGAAGCCGAAAGTGCTGCCGCTTCCTTTAGGAGGAAGGCACGTCTCGGTTCTGAACCGATTGCTGATCTTGGACGCGTTTGCGAGCTGTTCGGACTCCACACGTTCGCTGCGCCCCTCGGCGAATCTGGTCCCGATGGGGGGTGCGTTTCTGTAGACGCGGATGGCGGCGCATTGGGCGCGGCAGTCATTAACGGGCATGCCGGATCTGGCCGCCGCCGAATGACGCTGGCCCACGAACTGGGACACTGGCTTTTCGGCGATGCCTATGACATGCAGGCCTCGCTTGACAGCGAGCAGATGATCAACTCCTTCGCCATCCACTTCCTGGCTCCGCGCGCTGGGGTCACCAGCGTTTGGTCAACACACGCCGACTGGTCGCTTCGAGATCGCGCACTCGCAGTTGGCGTGACCTTTCGCCTGAGTTGGTCCGCAGCGATCTCTCAACTGCGTAACGTCGGACTCATCTCGCACGATGACCGTGATCGACTCAGCACAAGCGAGCCGAGGCCTGGAGACTTCCTTCGATTGGGCTTGGCTTGGGAAGACGAGTTGGAAGCCCAATACCTATCGCCAGCCTTCATCGCCGCATGTCTGACGGGCTACACCTCCTCCAAGCTCACTCAGTCGCGCGTTCTTGAGCTGTTGAGAGGAATGCTCACAAGCGACGAGTTGCCAGCGTTGGATGCATCGTCTGCGATGGAGGGACTCCGACGATCGTTCGAGGACCACAGCGGCCAGGAATCGGATGCCTGACCTAACGGCGTGGGTAACTGACACGAGCGTCTATACCCACGTGTCTCGAGCAGGGCACGCCGAGATTCTTGAGCGGTTGGCACCTGGCGGTGTGATCATCGTGCCCGATGACGTCAATGCCGAGATTCAGGCCGCGCGCATGCTGTACGGCGGTGTGCCCGATCCTGGCTTGGCGCCATGGGCAAACACGACCGTTCTGACGGAAGACGAAGTCTTCACGCAGCTCATCGTCAAGGCGGCACTTGGCGGAAGTCCCGCTCAGCACCTTGGCGAAAGCGCGGTCATCGCGTGCGCAAAGCACCGCGGCATGACCGCACTGATCGATGACAGGAGCGCGATCGCTCAGGCGCAGCTACACGGCGTGCAGAACCACGACACCCTCTGGCTGGTGATCGAGGCTCACTGGACCCTCCCAGATATAGACCGAGCACGCGCCATACAGATCGTGGACGACCTGTTGGCAACCGACATGTACCTGCCGATTGCATCGGGTCAGAGTCTGTTCTCCTGGGCGTACGAGCAAGGCTACCTTCCGCATGAGTAGGGCCAGTCGAGTTGCCGACCTACGGCATGCACTCGAAGGCTGACGGTGCCGTTCTTGCTCGGCAAGCCCCCGAATTGGACCTCGCCGCAAATTGGTCGTCGGCCGTTGCCTGCCTTAGCAAACGCGGGGTGCGCGGAGGGAACGGCCGCCAGGCCGCAGCCCGGAGCGCGGGGCCCCGCAGCGGCGCCGGCGCAGCCGGCGCCCTTGATACTAAAGAGCCAGAATCGGCAATTGCACAGGTGCGCGTCTTGTCCTGTCCCGGTAGGTGCTTGACACCGATGTGTCAGTACGTGCTTGACACCCTGCCGCGATGGCGGGCTTTCGCTCGACGATGTTCCGTGGTCGTCGTCGGGCGGGAGGCTGGGATTGGCACTGATTGCGTTGTCGGTTGTCGAGCAGCGGTTGGATGCGGTTCGTGCGGTGTTGGCAGGGGCCTCGGTCACCGAGGTCGCTGCCCAGGTCGGGGTTTCCCGTCAGTCGGTCCACACGTGGGTGGGCCGGTATCTGTCCGAGGGCGTCAGCGGGTTGGCGGACCGGTCGTCGCGGCCGCGGTCGTGTCCGCATCATGCCCCGCAACCGGTCGAGCGGGCGGTCCTCGAGCTTCGTCGTGAGCATGCCCGGTGGGGCGCGAAACGGATCCGGCTGGAGTTGCTTCGTAAGCCGCCGGAGTACTTCACCGGGCCAGTGCCGTCGGTGTCGACGATCAACCGGATCCTGCGCCGGCATCAGCTGGTGAAGGGCCGTCCGCGCAAGCGGCCGCGGGATTCGTACAAGCGGTTTGAGCGGTCCGGGCCGATGCAGCTGTGGGGCATCGACATCGTCGGTGGCATCACGCTGGTCAACACGACGACCGGCGAGCTGCGCGAGGCGAAGATCGTCACCGGCGTGGATGACCACTCGAGGTTCTGCGTGATGGCCGCGGTGGTCGAGCGGGCAACCGCGCGGTCGGTCTGCTTGGCGTTCGCCCAGGCGCTGGCGAGGTACGGGGTGCCGGAGGAGGTGATCACCGACAACGGCAAGCAGTTCACCGACCGGTTCAGCCGGCATGGACCGAGTCGTGGCGAGGTGCTGTTCGACAAGATCTGCCGCCGCAACGGGATCACCCATCGGCTGACGGCGCCGGCGTCGCCGAATCAGAATGGGAAGGTGGAGCGGTTCCACGGCACGTTCCGGCCAGAGATCAGCGAGCTGGGACCGTTCACGTCCGTGGCCGAAGCGCAGGCCGCGGTCGATGTGTGGGTGGGTGCGTACAACCGGGAGCGCCCGCATCAGGCGCTGGACGACCGGGTGCCGGTGGTGCCGGCGGACAGGTTCAAGGCGACGCCGGCGGGCGAGCTGGCTTTGTGGGTGCCACCCGCCCTGGAGGTCGCTCCCCCGCCGCCAGCAGAGGTGGCAGGTTCAGATCCTGTCCCCGCTACCGAGCCGGCTGAACCGTGGCAGCGGCCGGCGGAGGGGTTGCCCATCGAGGTGGACCGCCCGGTTCCGCCGTCGGGAAACCTGTGGCTGATGGGCCAGCAATTCTGGCTGGGCGAGGCCCGTGCCGGTCAGGTGATCCGGTTCTGGATCGACCGCGACTGGGTGCACCTGTCGATCGACGGGCACCGGTTGAAGTCGCTGCGGTCGCGGTACACCGCCGCCGATGTCGCGAAGATGATCGCGCAGGGAGCGATGGCAGCTGGTCCGCCGCCCGGGACGTCGAGGCGGCCGCCGACACCGGGCATCGTGGAGGTCGAGCGGACGGTGTCGATGGGTGGCACGGTGTCGTTGGGGTCCCACATCGTGCTGGCCGCGTGGACGCTGGCTGGTCGCCGGGTTGGGGTCTGGGTCGAGGACGGTGCACCGCTGTTGTTCTTCGACCCCGCGACCCGCGAGCTGCTGCGCACCCGGCCGAACCCGTTCGCGCCGCGTGAGTCGCGCAAGCTTCAGCGGCCCAAACCGTTGGGCGAGCGGCCGCGGCCATCGACCGAGCCGATCACTGTCGAGCGTCGCTCGGACAACTCCGGCGGGATCATGGTCGCCAGCCAGCGCGTCGCACTGGGCAGGCAGTTCAAGCACACGGTGGTCACCGTGCACGTGTCCGAGACGACGCTGGCAATCGATCTGCCCGACGGCGACACCAAGGTCGTCCGAAGGACCACGGACCAGGCCGTCCGTAACATCAGAACCATGCGGCCACGGACCGCAGCTACCTCAATTTCCTAGGCAGAACGTCAAGCAGGTCCTGACACAACTCCGTCAAGGACGTACTGGTTCAAGACACACAGGTGCGCGTCTCTGTTCACGTCCACGGTCGAGGTCCACAGGACTGCCAACTACGGACCCCGTCCCATCAGATCTCCCAGGTGTCTCCGGTACTGGCAGAGAGCATCAATCCGCCCAGAAGGACCCGCCGGTCGATCCTCAGCGGGGGCTGGTCCAGCGGCGCACGTGGAAGTTCTCGCAGGCGAAGGAGCAGCCTGCCTGATTCGTACATACTTTCGAGTAAACTAGCAACGGTTCGTGCGAGTCTGCTGGCACTCGACGTCCAAGAGTGCTAAAAGTGTTAGACGGGACACAGACTCGGCTGGGTCCTAGGCCGGCCCCACAAGGGGTCGTCCAGACAAAGCGAAGGCCTCGGTCGACGTGTTGTCTGAACCGAGGCCTACGGTGTTGCTTCTGGCGAACGGCACTGTAGTGATTTTCCGCTGGTTCTGTGAATCCCTCGAGAGCTCGCGCTTCAGACTCCGCATCTTCCGGACCTTTCTGACCTCCGCTTCGGTGGAGAAGGTGAGGCGGCAGTTGAGTACGGAACTACCTGAACTGGGTCTGGTGTTCTGGCCCGTCGGTACAGGCGACAGTTCGACCATCGTCGTGACCGACGAGGTGCTGGTGCAGGTCGACTTGAACGACCGCGACAAGGCCGACAGCGACGACAACCCCGAGGTTCCGGTTGTCGACCTCCTGGTGGACGCCCTGCCAACCGGTCCGGACGGGCGGCCGTTCCTCGCCGCGTTCGTTCTGACCCACGCGGACAAGGACCACTGCAGCGGCTTCGCCGACCTGCTCGAAAAGGCGACCATCGGCGAACTCTGGGCCACCCCGCGGATGTGGCGCGAGTACCTCGAGGACGGCGACGACACGGACCTGTGCGAGGACGCCAAGGTCTTCCACGAGGAGGTCATTCGCCGCGTCGAGGCCGTAAAGAAGGCCGTGTCTGCCGGCGACGACATCTCCATCGGGGACCGGGTCCTCGTCGTCGGCTACGACACTGACGAGACATCCCACGCCTATCACGACCTCCCCAAGGAGTACCTGCTGAAGCCCGGTATCGCGGTCACCAAGATCAACGGTGTCGACTACGACGGCACCTTCCGGGCCTTCATCCACGCCCCGTTCAAGGACGACTGCGCCGCCGCACGCAATGAGACCTCCCTCTCTCTCCAGGTCACCCTGCGCGACGAGAGCGACAAGGACGGCAAGGTCCTGCTCTTCGGCGACTTGGCGCACGAGACGATCATGAAGATCTTCAAGTACAGCGAAGACCACGACCGCGAGGAGTACCTTGAGTGGGACCTGCTGCTCGCGCCGCACCACTGCTCCAAGAAGGTCATGTACGTCCGCGAGGGTGGCAAGGACGTCCTGCAGACGGACATCCTCGAGGCCTTCGAGCGCAACGCCCGCGACGGCGCCGTCGTGGTCGCCAGCAGCCAGCCAATCCCGTCCTCCGACACGGACGGGCTGAACCCGCCACACAAGAAGGCCGCGGACCGGTATAAGGACTACGCCAGTCGTTTCATCTGCACCATGGAGTGGCCCTCGGTAGCCGACCCTTCCCCAGTGGTCCTGGTCGTGGACTCTGACGGTCCGCGGATCGTGGAGGACGATGTTGTCGAATCGGTCGCGAAGGCTGCACTCTCTCACGGCGCTGGTAAGCGCAACCGGCTGTCCGAAGTCGCGGCAGCGGCGTCCACTGCGGGCGTGATCGCTCTCCAGTCGATGCCGGCAGCGCAGGCGGACCAGCGCACCGGATCGCAGAAGGTCGAGGACGCGATCAGCGCTGACCGGGGTTCGGAAGGTGCCCCGACGACCACCGTCGGGTTCGGGCGTGACTGATGGCGTGAACCTGGCCCGTCGCCAGCTCCTCGACTTGGCCGAGGTAGCTGGCGGCGCGGTCGAGCTGCTCGAGGAATGGACCGACGAGAAGGTCGGCACCGTCTTCGTTATCTCGCTCGACACCTCCGGGCTAGAGCAATCACCCAACGGAGTGGTCGTCCGAGAGCGCGAGCGGTTCAAGGTCGTGGTCAACGCGGACTTCCCGTTCAAGCCGCCGAGCGTCTGGGCCGTGCACAGGCGGTGGGCTCGAACACCGCACGTCCAGTGGGGCAACAACCTGTGCCTGTACGCGGCTACCTCAGTGGAGTGGGACCCGTCGGACGGCATGCGCGGCTTTATCGGCAGGCTGTCGAAGTGGATCACGAACGCCGCGGCCGGAACGCTCGACCCCGAAGGCCAACCCCTTCACCCGCCAGTCGCGTACGTGAACCCCGACGCCGGTACGCTGCTGATCCACCCTGACCTCAACGATCGGGTGCCCTGGTCACCAGACGGCTCAGTGACAGGAACCAGGACCCTCGTCGCCTGGTGTGAGGTCAACAGCAACCGTCGGCGGGTCGACGTTCTCGAGTGGGTGGACATGCCGACGGCGCTCGCGCGCAGCACCGACCCGGAGATCGACGTGTTCGCGAACGGCAAGCCCGTCATCGGCGTCCCGGCCATTCTGGCGCCTGCGGAGTTCGGCTCAGAGTTCCCCAAAACGGTCGAAATGCTCGGCGCCGGCCTGGCCGAATGCGGATATGACCGAGACACGCTGCTCTGCGACCTCGCTCAGACCAACAAGATCAACCGCAATCTCCGGTCTCGACAGGTCGCCGCCAGCCCTGACGCGGCCGGCGGTCCCTGGGACGATGACGCAGACGCCGAGAGCCCAATCTTCACAGCCCTCATTGTGGGCACACCAAAGCGCCGGGTTGAGGGCGACAAGCTTCTTGCGCATCTGGCTGCTTGGAAGCTCGATGGGTTCAGCGCCTCCGTGACCGACCTTTTCGCCCGAGTGCTGGAGCTCTCAGATTCGCAGGATGTCGTCGCCATCCGCGCCGAGGTTGCCGATCTCGCCGACCGTGTTCTCGACCGCGCCAAAGTCGAGTGGATGCGCGTGATGGAGGTCCGCCCCGAGGTCACGCGCCGACGTGACCAACGCACGCCAGCTGGCTGGCTAAAGGACAAGAGCGTTCTGATTCTCGGTGCCGGCGCTTTGGGAGCACCAGTCGCCGAAGCCTGCGTACGTGCAGGTGTTCAAGCGTTGCGGGTGGCTGACTACGCGATGGTGAATCCGGGAATCCTGGTCCGGCAGCCGTACACCGATGCCGAGATTGGCCTGAATAAGGCCTACGCGCTGTCGCGACGGCTCTCGGGGATCCGCAGCGGCCTGAACGTCGAGTACACCTCAAAGGACGTTCGGACTGCGTTCTTCAGCACCGATCACGACCTGGGTGCCTACGACTTGGTCATCGACGCGACCGCGGACGGCTCGGTCCGCTCGTCGATCGAACTAGCGCGCAGGTCTCCCCGCTACTTTCCTCCGCTCCTCACGATGGTCATCGGACACGAGGCCGACAAGGGTCTGGTCACCACCAACCTCCACCACGCAACCGGCGCCGGCGCAGACGCCTTTCGCAAGGTGGCGCTCCTCGCCTCGACTGGACATGCCGACTGGGCCGACATCAAATCCGACCTGTTTCCCGACGAACCCCGAACGGAACTGTTCTTTCCCGAGCCCGGCTGCTCCTCGCCGACCTTCCTAGGCTCAGCAGCACAGACCACAGCACTCGCCTCGATGATGCTTCACGAAGGCCTCACCGTTCTGCGCGCCCACGATCACAGTCCGTTCGACTCAAACGCGAAGCCGCAGGTCGCCTTTGCCGCTGCGGTACGCATCGGCGCCGCCGCTACCCTCGGGACCACCCGGGCGAGCTGGTGCGCAGACCTCGTACGAACTGACGACTCCGGATCCTTCGAGGTACGTATCAGCGACGCAGCACTCGTTGAAGCGCGAGCAGAGGTGCGACGCGGCGCGCGGAACACGGCGCCCAACATTGAGACCGGCGGCATGCTGCTAGGTGCCTTCGACGACGCGACGGGCGTTGTCTTCGTCGACAAGGTGACGGCACCACCGCCGGACAGCTACATGTCGGCCACGTACTTCCACCACGGCGTCGAGGGCACCGACGAGCGGGTCCGATCCGAGGTCGAGCGGACTGGGAATCTAACCGGCTTCGTGGGCTTCTGGCACAGCCACCCGTACGGCCGCGCCCGGCCGAGCCCCACCGACGAGCAGGGCATGGCCTCAATCGTTGCCCCCGACGGCACCACACGCCGAGCCCTAATGATGATCCTCGGTGGTGCCGAGCACACCTGGACCCCTTGGCGTGACGGGCAAGGCTCCTCGCGCCCCGACGTCTACCTGCGCGTCGTGCCGCGATCAGCTGGCCGCGTCAGCGCCGGCCACCCCGGTTACGTCGGCGGAGCAGACCTCCAGCTAATCCCGGCAGGCTGGTACTACCGCGGAGGAAGAGGTGGCCGCGTTTTCATCGGTGGCGCAGACGACGACCGGCGCATCGGCGAGAGGCTGACGCTCACACGCGAACGCCGGTGGCGGCGACGAGGGGGCCCCTCGTGACGGGCCTTCACAGCCGCCCGCGCATCGGCCTCGCGCTTTCCGGAGGAGGATTTCGCGCCACCGCATTCGGCCTCGGAGCCCTTCGCGCCCTTCACGACCGCGGAGCACTTCCCAACGTTCAAGTCGTGTCGGGCATCAGCGGTGGCAGCCTCCTCACAGCCATGTGGGCGTACGGTCCCACCGACTTCGCCGAGTTCGACGACTCTGTCACGACCCTTCTGCGTAGAGGGCTGCAAGCCGAGCTTTTCAAGCGAACGTTCACGCCACGCCGCGCCGCCGCCAACACCGCGAGTGTTGCGACGGCGATAGCACCAGGAGGCAACCGCCCGCGCAGGAGCACCCGGACCGAAGCCCTTGTCGATGCACTTGCTTCGCGTGGGTTCGGGATGCACGCGATCAATGAGGTCACCCACCCCGGGCTCAGCACGGTGATCTCCGCTACCGACCTTTCGACGGGCAATGCAGTCCGTTTCGGCAGCGGCGTCTCGTCATGCTCCCCGCTGGGTGTCATCACCAACGCCGTTTCCGTCGCTGACGCCGTCGCTGCGTCGGCAGCCTTCCCGGTCCTTCTGCCAGCGCTCAACCGGACCTTCACCTTCCGCGCCTCGGATGGCTCTGAGCGCGAGAAAGCCATGCTGATGACCGACGGGGGCGTCTACGACAACCTCGGCCTGACGCCGCTTCTGCCGGGGCGGTCGACGCAATTCACCAGTCACGTGTACGACCTCGACTACATCGTGGCGGTCGACGCGGGCCCCGGTCGGACGGCTCCTAGGGCTCCCAACTTCATGCTGGGCCGGCTCAAGCGCAGTTTCGAGATCGCGCACAACCGCAACCAGGACGGTTCCAGAGCCCGAATCCACGAACTGGCAGCGGGTGGCCTCGTCGACGGCATCGTGTACTCCTACCTGGGCATGCGCGACGAACGTCTGCCCGTCAGAGTTCCCGACCTTGTCCCCCGCGACCGGGTCGCCGGGTATCCAACCAACTTCGCGCGGATGTCGAGCGACGACCTTGACGCGCTCACGACCCGTGGTGAGCAACTGACCCGAATGTTGATCGAGTTCTACTGCCCGGCGCTTGGCGCGTGAAGCTGGACGCAGCGGTCGGCCGGCGCCAGCCCAAGCGCTCAACGATTGGGCTACCGGGAAGCCGCGTCATTCCGCCGCGTTGGCTTCACCGAATGCCTGCCATCCGCTATGAAGGACGGATGCCTCGCCACGGGCCGATCGGATTCTGAGCGAGGTACACAGCGGCCGACGGGACGGTCTTCGACGTCAAGGATTGTCGACCTGGTTAGCCGGAACTGAAGGGAGTCTCGACCATGCGGAACTTCAGGGCGGAGGGCCGAAACGGGCGTGCGCTCTTCGAGCCCGAGAACGGATCTCGGAATTTGTGCGTAGTGGTGGACGAGGCTTGCGGGCCGGTTGCAGGCATTGACGCCCAAACTCGTGATCTTCTTGCAGGACTGGTTCAAGCGAAGGGCGTCGACTCATTGAGTTTCGACGGTCGTGCGAGGGGCCGGGGCGAGGAGGACTGGCTCACGAATCCAGCGCGAGCCCGAGAGGGCTGGGTCGAGGTCGCTGTGGCGGAGCAGGGCGCTCCATACACTCACGACGTTTTGTACCGCCGTGACGAGGCCGTGATCGCTTCGGCCATCAGCGGTGACGTTGCCCGAGGCGAACTCGCGGTGTCAGAACCGACCTACGCGCATCTTGATCCTGATGTAGCGGCGATGCGCCGGAATGCCGACGCGGTATGCCTTGGCGCCGCCGACGCCGTAGGCGCTCACCTGTTGGTAACGGATCGCCCCTTCCTCTTGGGAGGTCATTGGTTCTCGTCGCTCCCGCCTATGCCGTGCACGGCGGCTGAAGGGGTAGCGCTGGTCTCCCAGTTCCTACGCCTACGCGGGACTTATCCGGCAGCGGCCACGAGGACTCACGGCGTCACACTCCGCTTCAATCGCGGCCTGTTCTTCTGGGTCGGCACTCGCGCTCTCCTGCCCGAAGGCTGGCGATGGTTCTCGCACTGTGTCGAGGCCGAGGGCGGTGAGCGCCTGGGAGACCTCGTCACCACCGCGCAGTCGGTCTTTCAGCGCGTACAGCGGACCCTGATCGCGCGCGACACCCTGCGATGGCAGCTGACGCTGGCGCCCAACAACGATGTGGCAGACGATGCACTCTCAGAAGTCGACCGCATTCTGGTCTATTTGGTCGGTGCCTTCGACGCCCTTGCCCGCGTTTCGCATCGAGTGCTCGCGCTCGCTGGAAGCGAGTACGGCGCCAGTTGGCAGAAGGAGGCCTGGCGACGAAGGGTACGGACGTCGGCTCCCGACTTGGCCGCCGTGATGGCCCCCGAAACGGAGGCGTCAGACCTGTTTGAGGTCATGCGGCTCATGCGCAACTCCGTGCATGGAGCAGGTCTGCAGGCCCTTGGTCTCTCTCGCGGTATAGGTCGACGCGAAGGCACTGGCGTCTCCCTTCCGGTCGGCGAAACCGACAGGCTCCTAGAGATTCTGGAATCCCGAGGCTGGTCCGACACGTGGGGTCTGACCCAGTTCTACGAGGGCCGGTTCTACGTTGCTCCCGATGCCTTCATTGAGCACCTTCTGCGCGCGTCGCTCCCGGTCTTGAATGACCTCATGCGATTGACCCCGGTCGAGCGCCTTCTCGACAGTCCGACCACGGGTACCGGGTTACCTCCTACGGACGGCCCATTCGCCCACGGCGCTAGCGTCCTGATGCAGCTCGGCTTCGCCCCGGCTTCGATTGGTTAGGCCCCACCAGGTGCCATCGAATGACTGATCAACCCCGGAATGGCGAGAAGCCTTGCTCTGGCTGACGTAATAGAGGACCACGCGCCCTCGTGATTTACGGAAGTGCCGAAGGCGTGGCCCTGCCTGAGATCGGTGTGTCATTCGACGGGGCGACTCGTCGATGCCACAAGAAGGGACCAGCAGTTAGGCCAGCGGCCGCCCGGCGAACTCCAGTGATCCCAACCACGCTGGAAGAATCTCTGAGGTGTCCGGATCGCGGTACCAGGCCTCGCCCCATTGCCGTGAACCCCACTCCCACGAGACCTCGGCGCCTACTGGGTAGGCATCTTGTTCGCGCGTCGTTGGGAAGATTCGGCGAGACGTCTCAACTCCGCCGGGACTAACCGTCTCCAAGATCAATCCTCGGACGTCAGGCAGTGGGACCATGCCCTGATCGTCCGAGAACACCGTCACTAGCTGGTGAGCGACCACGTTGCGCTCGCGAGGAATTGCTCCGATCGCACGGAGTAGCGGGATGCCTGAGTCGATCGCGCGTAGCACCTCCTCATCAGACGCCACACGCAGCCCATGCACGATCTCGTTTCGAACAGAAGTAAAGAATGACAGTGCGCTCGCGGCGCTGGCCGTGAGCACACCCAGCTCAACAAGACGCTCCACACCAAGGCGCAGGGAGGTCGTGCTGCGACGATCGCCCCATCCTGACGACAGCAGAAGGCGCCGGACAAATCGTTCGAGTTCGGCGCTCAGGAGCATCAGACCAACACGAGGCGACCGCGCTGCCTCGCTAAGGATCTCGTCCACGACAACGTCGGTCGAATCCATCGCTGCCGTAGAGGCGCCACCTGCAGACCGTTCAGCATCACGCTCAGAAGTATCGCTCCCTTGAGGTGAGCGCTCGACTTGCCGCAGTTGATCATCGGCAGCCTGCTCGGACTGCGCCCGCAGTTGGTCGAGATCGTGGCGGAACTCAACCCCACCCCCACCGGGGAGCGTGGCGGACTTCAGCAAAGGCACCAGCACGACAATCACGAGGACGCCCAACAAGCCAACGCTGACGCCGTCGACCAAGAATCTCTTGGGGGTGAGACCGTGAACCACGATTAACAACGTGATGAGTGCCGCTAAATACCCGCGCGCCGGAGTCACCTGGTCGAGCGCAGACGCGATCGCGGTGCCGGCCTTGCGTAGGAGGTTTGACATACGGACATCATGGCCGTTGGGGTAAGCCAAGGCATCGCGTGGCACGAGACGGCAACGCCCGACTTGGGTCGCGACGTGCATCGCGCCACTGTCGGAACCCCGGGATTGTTCTTCGGCGGCGCGTCACTTCGCCGCCAAGGGACCACCACTAATCCCTCAGCAGCTGCCCTCCGTTGGTGAAGAACTCATCCGCTTGCGACCCCGGATCCTGGTGTAGACGACCTTGGCTGTCACGAACCCAGCGAGCGCCTGCAGAGTCTCTGAAATAGACCCGAGCGAACATCGCAGCCGGTTCCCAACCAATGGAGAGAGGGCCGTCGTAGTCGATCTCCCGCACCTTCCGCTCCCCCGGTGCCAGCGGCCCGAAGGAGGCCCGCCGCAAAGCTCCTGTGTCTGGGGTGCGGAAGTCGAAGAACACGTCATAGACCGCAGAGTCCGATGAGTTCGCAACAAAGACGGCCGGAAGGCGCGGCTTCGCAAAGGTCATGTGCTCGTCTGTGTACCAATCGGCCCAAGATGAAATCCGGCGCGCTTGCTCGCGCTCCTGTGCAACGCGTAGTTCACGGCGATCGGCCTGCCCTTGCCGGAGGAGAAACAGCGAAACGACTGTCGCGATGACCGCGGTGAGCGTGGAAATGAGGGTCGAGAGATCGTGCATGAGGTCAGTCTGCCTACAGCCACCGACAGCCCATCGACTGTCAGACCGTCAACCCTCCAGATGTCCACGACGACATCTGGTGCCAGGCCGCCGAGACAACAAGCGGCATGAGCCTCAGCCCGCCGACGAAGTCGGCGTCGCCGTGGCCTCCGTTGGAGCCTGCGGCGCCTCAGTCGGAAGGGCCTCGGTCGGCGAGTTGGTCGGTGTCGGTGAAGGGGCCGGGGTAGGTGGTGGCGCCACGGTCGGCGTCGAACTTGGAACGGTCGTCGGCGTTGGCTTCGATTTCACGGTCGCCGTCGCGGTCGCCGTTGCCGCGGGCATGCTCGGGGCTGGGTCCTCGACGAGCACGAGGTCCGTTGGGCCAGCCGCTGGAGATGGTGTGAGGGCGGCGGCATTGTTGCGGTAGCGGTCCGCGGTCGACAGGACTGCCTGCGCATAGCCCTCGACGCGATTGAAACGCCCAAGAGCTGTGACGATCCCATCTGGCTTGCTGAGGTTCTCGCTGCCCGCGCAGAGAAACACGGCCAGGCCCAGGGCCGCGTCGTTGATGTTCTGTGGGTCTCGCCGACCATCTCCGTCTGCGTCGACACCGACAACGGACCAGATGCGCGGCAGGAACTGCAACGGGCCGACCGGCCGGTCGACGTCGGCGCGTTCGTCGAATTCACCCACATCCGAATCGTTGCTCGACAGCGCAGGTCCGAAGATGGCCACATCCATGACGCCGGCATCCGTCAGGACCGACCCGCCCAGCACCCCGTGCTGGGTTTCCACCCACCCCACTGCGGCCAACAGGGCCCAGTCGATCTTGCAGGGGGTGTCCGCCTGGCCCATCACGATCGCAGCCCGCTCATATGCAGCGAGCGCGACCGGCGGTACGACGCCTACGTCCTGGGTAAGCAGGCCGAGAAAGGCTCCCCGTGCTGGCGTCGACTCGGACGCGATCGGCGGAATTTCGGGGGTGGGCCTCGCCGCGGGACCAGCGGGCACGGTCCCTGACGTACTGGGGACGTGGCTCATTCGGTCAGCAACAACATAGGCCGTCAAGGCGGCGATCAGGCCCACGAGGCTGGACCCACGGATCACCCAATGCAGCCGTGACCTCAGAAAGCTCGCACGGCGACTCCGGTCGGTGGCCCCGGATTGTCCGCCCGCTAGACGTGCGCGGCCTGGGCCGCGGTGAGTGGACTTCGTAGCCATCCACTCCCCCGATCCAGAATCAGTTCATTTCTACGCCGGCCGAGGAGCAATCAGGCTAGTTTTCGGCAGAAGAGCCCCCGCTTGAGAACTTGACGCCCACGGAGCCGCATCATGCGCAACAACCGTCGCTTTCCGTTCCCCATCTTTGGTGCATTCTCGTCGATCGCGCTAGTGACGGCACTGTTTTCCCTCACCGGATGTGCACGCGATGTCGATCCGGAAGACCTCAAAGACCTCAGCAGCCAGTACCAAGCCAGTGACGGGCCGCTCGGAGTACCTGAGACAAAGGCTCAAAGCGAGTGCCGGGCGAAGGTCCTGCTCGAGGCCGATCTGTCCGACAAGGCTCGAGCTCGACTCCTCGAGACGGGCGTTGTTTCTCCCGTTACCGAGGAAGATCGCCAGGTCTTGAAAGACATCGCCGACGACTTGATGGAATGCGTCTGATCAGCAGCACCAAGGAGGCTGTACGCCTACGGGCACGGCGTACGGTTGAGGTAATCACCTCAGCAGCAGAGCGGTACGGATATGGCCAGACCGCGTGGACAGTTCCAACCACAGCAGATAGCCGGGGACCCAAACGACCGATTCGGTTTCCCGGCACTCATTGACGACTACTGCGGGCACCTCTCTGTGCAGGGATACGCCGTCGAGACAATCCGGGTCAATCGTAGTCACCTGAACAAGTTGGTGCAGTGGCTGGGGACGCAGGGCGTGACCCACCCCGCCGATGTCACGCGCGCCATGCTCGAGGATTATCAGGGCTACCTCCACGAGGTTCGAAAGTCAGACGGACGTCCCCTGTCATCGACGACCCAAGGCGCGTGCCTTGGCCCCGTCCGCCGGTTCTATCAGTGGGGGTACGTCCACGGTCGGCTACCGTCCGACCCCTCCGTCGCCATCACTATTCCGCCCCGGGAACAACGTCTGCCTCGATCCGTCCTGAGCTTCGCCGAAGCGGAAGCGGTCCTTGCGCAACCAGACACGAGAACCCGGCTCGGCGTGCGAGACCGTGCCATCCTCGAAACCCTTTATTCGACCGGCATGAGGCGAAGCGAACTCATGCGCCTACAAATCGACGACGTGGACCGGAGCCGCGGAACGGTGGCCATTCGCCAAGGCAAAGGTCGCAAGGACCGCATCGTCCCAATCTGGCCCAGAGCTCTCGACTGGATTGATCTCTACCTGAAGCTGGCACGTCCCGCCATGCATCCCGTCGACAACACTCTGTTCCTCAGCTCTGAGGGAGGGGCGGGCATCGGTTCGCACCGCCTCACCGGACTAGTTGGCCACTACGTCGACCAAGCCAACATCCACAAGCACGGCAGTTGCCACATGTTCCGCCACACGCTCGCGACTCTCATGCTCGACGGCGGCGCGGACATCCGATACGTCCAGGCAATGCTCGGCCACGCCAGCCTGAACTCAACGCAGATCTACACGCATGTGTCTATGACTGCACTCAAGGCTGTGCACGCGGCAACCCTCGACCACAATCCCGCTGTCGGTACGCCCAAGATCAATCGGTGACCTGGACTGATCCCATGCGATCGCTCGCGCAGCCGACGCATACGGAGCGGTCCGGGCGAGTGCTGACACTCGCCCTAACCTCTCTCACGAGGGCTGTACTTCACCTTCCGAGGTCAGGGCGGGCAGTGCGTCCACCGAAATCCAAGGGGTTCACCCACGCGAGATCTCCCCTTTCGAGGCGACATCTCGTATTCCTATGTCAACGGCAACCCGCTGAACATGTGGGACCCGTCTGGTCACCGCCCGGTCGATGCTGACGGTGACGAGGTGCCGTATTGCGACTGGCACAAGTGCAGCAAGGCGCAGAAGAAGTCCACTGCCAACGAGAAGCGGAACTACAAGAAGGCCAAGAAGGCACTCCGGAAGGCGGAGAAGCACGTCTCCAGCCGACCTAGCGCAGCCCAGGTAACCGCCGCATGGCACCAACTCTACCGGGACCTCGCCCCAGAAGCTGCGGAAACATGGATTGCAGGAGAGAAAGGTCGTACAGGAACGGACCTCGCACTCGTCCGCTCGGAGTTCCTGACGTTCGAAAGGCACCGGCTCAGCAAGACCTGTGACGACGAATGGTGGTGCCGACCATTTGCCAACTCTGACGTCCAGAGGTTCGTCGTTGAAACTGCAGCAGGCGGCGCTGCCTTCAAGGCGCTGGGCGAGAGTTTGGCGCTAGCGAAGGCTGGGGTCACTGCGTCTCAGGCCGGATTCCGCCTCGGCGAAGCTTCTGACGCAGCGTTCAGCGCAGCTAGGACTCCAGCTGCCATGTTCATCAAGAACAAGCACCTCGCCTCTGCCATGGGGAGGCAGGCCAAGTTCGCGACTGACGACATCGCCACGGTTCAGCAATGGATTTCGCGCGGTCTTCGATCTGACAACGTCCAGTTCCTTTCGAACGGGATTGAGGGAACGTTTAGGGCGATAATTTCAAATGGACGATCGGTCGGGACCAAGGGCCAGACGAACATCCGCGTGATTCTGACAAACAACGGTCGCGTGATTAACGCCTTCCCAGTCAAAGTGAGGTAGTCGCCGTGAGGCTGACCTACGACCGGCTTAACCTCGAAGACCTTCGGGGAAGGGATCAAGTGGACTACTTGGTCTCACTGGACGCGCATCTGATCCTCAGTAGTGAGGACGGTGAAACCAGGTACGAAGAGCCGGGATTTCCAGTCGTCGAGCTTGCCCGTGCGCTCCTTATCTGGCTCGGCGATCCCACGCACCCGGACTTCGATTTCGACTCGATGTCGTATGAGGAAGTCGGATCCATCTTTGTGCACAGGCAGGGAACTGGATGGTCGCTGGGGTCGACGTTTGCACCAGGTCAGGAGCTAGGACCAGTCAGCTGGGCTGCCGTCGAAGGTTGCTGCCGAGCGTTCGTGGAGGTGGTCAAAGACGACCTGACCGCACACGAACTCAACGCTGCCGCGATTCTCAGAGCGTGATGGTCGGGATCGAGATTCTGCGTCTGGGACCAGCGGGGCCGGGACGCCCACTACGGTCAAAACATGCCGGACGAGGTCGTGACGGCACCCGACACGGCAATGCGAAACTATGTGCATCGCTTGTACGGCGCTGTCACCGATCTCAACGGACCACATTACGGCGCTCGCTGCGACTCACTTGGCACCTGATGGGATTCCTCTGAGCTACGAGGGCGCCACCTTTGAAATTGCGGTCTTGGTGCTGTCCCACGACAACGGATTCGCAGTCGAACTCGCTGATCTCTCAGTTCGGCGAGAGGTACTCGCAGAGGTGCACGTGACGGCGATGTCCGTGACCGTCAAACGGGCGTGATGCAGCCATAGGTGACAACTGACTTCTGGTGCTGAGCACCAGAAGAGAGGATGTCTCCATGCCCGCTCCTTACCCCCAAGAGTTCCGTGATGACGTGGTCGCGGTCGCCCGTGGCCGTGAGCCCGGAGCGAAGCTCAGCCAGATCGCCGAGGACTTCGGGATCAGCCAGAGCACCCTGTCGAACTGGATGCAGCACGCGGACGTCGAGGAAGGAACCCGGCCCGGTGTCACCCAGGACGCGGCCGAAGAACTGCGACAGTTGCGTCGCCGGGCGAAGCTGCTTGAGCAAGAGAATGAAGTTCTGCGCCGTGCCGCGGCCTATCTGTCGCAGGCCAACTTGAAGCTCGGTGGCTCGGCAAAATGATGTACCCGCTCGTCAGCGAGCTGGCCGCCGACGGGGTTCCCGTCACGGTCGCGTGCCGGGTTCTGAAGCTCGCCCGCCAGCCCTACTACCGCTGGCGGGACACCCCGGTCACCGACGCCGACTGGCTCCAGGCGCACCGGATCAACGCCCTGCACGCCGCCCACGTTGATGACCCGACCTTTGGGTACCGATTCCTGGCCAACGAAGCCCGCAAGGCCGGCTGGCGCATGTCGCGCCGCACTGCGTGGTCGCTGTGCTCGACCGCGGGGATCCTGTCGGCGGCACAACGCCGTCGGCGCGGGAAGGGCAAGAAGGCCGGCCCGCCGGTCTTCGACGACCACGTTCAGCGGATCTTCACCGCCGATGCCCCGAACAGGGTCTGGCTCACCGACATCACCGAGCACCCCACCGGTGAAGGCAAGCTCTACTGCTGCGCGATCAAGGACGTCTACGCCAACCGGATCGTCGGCTACTCGATCAGTGACCGGATGCCCGCCCAACTCGCTGTCGATGCGTTGAACAGTGCCGTTGCACGACGTGGGGACGTGGCCGGTTGCATCCTGCACGCGGATCGTGGCAGCCAATTTCGGTCGCGGAAGATGGGCCATGCGCTGAACCGTCACGGCATGGTCGGGTCGATGGGCCGCGTCGGTGCGGCCGGGGACAACGCCGCGATGGAGAGCTTCTGGTCGCTGCTGCAAACCAACGTCCTCAAACAGCGCCGGTGGGCCACCCGCCAGGAACTCCGGCTGGCGATCGTGGTGTGGATCGAGCGGAAGTACCACCGCCAGCGCCCGCAGGACTCACTCGGCGGGTTGACCCCCATCGAGTACGAGAACAAGATCGCCACCAAGGCCGCTGCCGCGGCCTAAACCGAAACTGTCACCAACGGCTGCATCACGCCCCATTGCGCGGCCTGAACAACTGGCTTCGTAGAAACCCGAACGCACCGATCTCTGATCGCCAGGTCGCAGAAAGGCTTGCGCGCGAGCTTGCGCGCGTATTGCGAGGTGCGCGGTGATCTCAAGCACCGTCAGTTTGATTGTCGCGCTAGTCGAGGAGTTTCCGACCTTGCGTCCCATCCTTGAGGAACACCTTGAGGACAACGAGGGCGAGGTGCTACCGAATCTGGTGCTGGCCGACGTGATCCGGTGGCTCGCTTCTCACGTCGATTCAGATCCACAAGTGTGCGGCGAAATTGTCGACTGGCTTGAGGTCGCGTACAACGAAGGGGGCCGGGAGGTGCAAGGCATGCTCACGGTGAGCGGGGTCGAGATGATTCCAGATCCCGGTCAACCGGGCTCCGCCCTCCGGGCGCTGCTGGGGTCGTCGCTGCGAAGGATCGACCCCTGGCGCGGGCGTAATTAGAGGGGGAGAGTGCAGGTCCGCAAGCCGGTCAATACAGAGCGGGTCAGGGTTGAGGACGTTGACGGCCATTAACGAGACCGCGTCAGCGGTTGGTTGAGCGCACAATGGGCGGCCACGCGGTTCGGGAAGCTCTGGTCGGCGCCGACGGAGGACCTGAGTTGAGCGCGAAAGCGGGGCTCGAGGTCTCGTTAATGGCCGTCAACGGACCCTGCGCGGAGCCTCTTCATCCCGTCAACGTGCAGGCGCTCATGCTGCGCGATTGATCCGTCCGGAGTAGAGAGCGACGCATCCACGCCGTCGCCGATCCCTGGTCGGCGACGAAGGCCGACGGGCAGGCGGCACTTCCGATCTCATCAGTGATTGGTCTTAGCCGAACTCGCCTACACCCGCCATTTCCGCGCCTATGTACAGGGATCCCAATACCAAGGCGCCGAGTGCAGCGGCGGGCACGACAGCGGCGCCAGGAAGCAAGACGACCAGTGCCATCGTCATAGCGAAGACAGCCGTGCTTGCAGCGGCACCGCTCCCGGCGCCCAGCGAAGAAACAAGCTCGGCGAAGCGATAACCCAATGCAATTCCGCCCGCCGCTATGACAAAACAACCGATCAGCCGGTGCGCCTCAGCGAGAGGAAGTGAGTCGTCACGCACCAACCTCGAAGCCACATACCCGACGAGCGCGAACTCGACCGCGATCCGAAAATGGACTTTACGCATCCCGCAATCCTTATGTTGGTGCCTTAGTAAACCGGGGGCTGCATCATGTGCGCCCAATCTGGGCCCGGGGCCATCTGGATCAGTCTGTGACCACTTGAGTCTTCGTACTCGACCGATCCGTCCGAATACGTAGTGACCCGCTCGTTAAGGTCGTGAGCAACGACAACTGCCGCTAGGGCTGCTCCAGCGCGACAGAGGAAAGCGCCCCTGCAGTACTTGCTTGCAAGCCTTTGCGAGGCCGCCACAGCTGCTCCAGTCGTTAGCGTCTCACGAGTCTCAACGATGACCCTTGAGGCACGCCCATCAGCGCCCCCGACGAACCAAGCTTTGGCAAACCCGTGAACCGTATCGGCCCAACCGGCCAAGCGGCCAAGAGCCTCCACCTTTAGGGCTGCCGCTCGCCAGAACCGAGCCCGCACAAGCTTGTTGACCTTGCTCAAGTGCTGTGCGCCAGCAATCTCGTCTGCGCGAGTATCGAGAAGTTCAGCCCACTTTTTCGTCAGTTCTTGGAACTGGGTTACGTAGACGTCGGAACCTGGGCCGGTGATCTCATGGCTGGGCTTCGACGCTGCCTGCGTGGACTTCGCATTCCTCTCTGCCCGGCGCATTGCCTTCTTGGCCTTCTTGTAGTTCCGCTTCTCGTTAGCAGTCGACTTCTTCTGCGCCTTGCTGCACTTGTGCCAGTCGCAGTACGGCACCTCGTCACCGTCAGCATCTACCGGGCGGTGACCCGACGGGTCCCACATGTTCAGCGGGTTGCCGTTGACATAGGAATACGAGTTCATCGTGAGCGGGTCGGTACCGACGGAGAGGTCGGTAGACGGTGCCGCCACCCGGTAACTGTCAGGGGAGGTGAATGCACCCGTCGCAGGGTTGTAGGTGCGTGTGCCGAACTGGTAGGTCCGCACCGATCCGTCGCGAACTGCCCCGCGGTACCAGAGAGAGTTCCCTGTGCTGGTCGCCTTCGAGCCATCCTTGCAAAGCCCGTTGGAGTCCGTTCCCGGCGTACCGAGGCCCGTCCCCGAACCGAAGGGGTCGTAATGCACGCTGCAGGCGTTCGCCCCCGCCGTGGTGACCAGGGTGGTGACGTTGCCCTGTCCGTCGGTGTCGAGGAACGCCTTGTGAGCGTTGGAGTCGCCCGTTTGCTCGTAACCCATCGCTTCGCCGGAGGGGTCGAGTTGGTACATGATCTCCGGTGAAGTGCGAGCCCCGGAGACCGCGTCGGTCTGACCAACGGTATTCGTGGTCAGTCCGTCGAAGATCGACTTCGTGGTGACATTGGCGCCACTCTTGGTCGAGCCGGTGACCGCGCTTGAACGCTGACGGTCGAGTCCGTCGTACGCATAGGTAGTCACCCTCTGATCGGGCTTTCCGCAGTCCTCATCGGTCGAGTGCAAAAGCCCGACTTCCACCTTCGACACGCGGTCGAAGTCGTCGTAACTGGTTGTCGAGCAGCCATCGGATGTCTGAAGTCCGGCGTTGTTGTAGGTGTACGACTTGGTGAAGGTGTCCTCAGGCGTCGTCTGCTTCATCGCCGCGATGGAATTGTCTCGGTTGTAGGTCCAGTCCGTGACGGTTGTGCCGACCGTGACCTTCTCGCGATTGCTGTTCTCGTCATATTGGTAACTCGTGACGACGCCGCCGCTCGTCCACTTGGTTAGTTGGTTACCCGGCGCGTATTCGTAGGTGTCGGTGTAGGCACCAATAGAACCGGTGACAGCTTGGGACTTGATGTTTCCCGAGTCGTAGTACCGGTACACGTAGTCGCTCAGCATGGTTGAGCCGGCGATGTTGCGAACTTCTGCCAGGGAGTTGTCGGGATTCCAGGACAAGTCGTTGACGTGGTCACCGGTCGTGGCTGTATCGAGTCGGCCGGCATCGTCATATGCATACGTCGTCGTCTGGTCCAGGACTCCGGAGTCCATGGAGGTGGGAAGTCCAGCAGCGTTGTAGCCGTAACTGGTCGTGACCGTGGCCCCAGCTGTCAGTCCCGTAGCTGGAGTCTTGTCGGTACGGACCGTGACCTGACCCGCACCGTCGTACGCGTACGTGTTGGCGTTCGCCCCATCATCGACCGTGCGAACGCTGCCATCGAGGTAGTAGCCGGCGGTGACCGTGATCCCCGAGGTGGGGTCGGTGATCTTCTTTGCCTGTCCGTCCTGGGTATACGTGGTCGAGATTGAGGACTTGTCACGGCCGATCTGGTCCGCCACACGCCCGTTCGCGCCATACGTGAGGCGCATGGTGCCGGCTGAGGCCCAAGCGCCGTTAGTGGGGGTACAGGCGCTGGTGTCGCCAGAGTTGCAGCGGGCCGTTTCGGTAGCGATCTTCAAGCCGTGACCGGAGTAGGTGTACTTCACCGACCGGTGCGCGGCAACAACCGCTCCCATCGTGCCGAGCGGGGTGTGAGTCGCCGAGATCAGGTTGTCCCAGGTGTACTCGTTGACGACGGGCTTCGGGTTGGCCTGAGCGTTGGTCTCGGGGGCGTAGACCTCCGTCGGATTACCGACCTTGTCATAGGAGTACTTCGTGACACTGGGTGCGGATGAAGCACCTGGCGCGGAGATTTGAGAGACGAGGTTGTCGCTGGTCCAGGCCTGGGTGGTTTCAGCGACAGTGCCGTTGCCTGAAGGAGCCCTGACCTTGACCGTGTTGCCATTCGCGTCGTAGTCGTATGTCGTTGTGCTCGCGACCGTGACGCCTGATCCGTCCGTGTAGGACGGCGCGACGATCGTGCTGACCAGGTCATCGCCGGTGTACGACGTCAAGGTGGCATTGCCGACCGCGTCCTCGACACGGATCGGGTTGCCCGTACCGTCGTACCGGGTCCTGCTGACTACTAGGGAGCCAGCGCCGTTGGGGTCGGGTCCGGTCACGGACTTGACGAGGTTGTCATCGGTGTAGGCGTAGTCGATGACCCGGGTGTCGGAACCGTTCGAGGACGGGAGCCATTGCCGCGCGACGTTGCCCACGGGGTCGTACTCGGAGGCGGTTGCGCAGACTCCGACGCTCGAGCCGTAGCTCTTGATGTCAGCGACCGCGTCGATGGTGCGGCTGGTGGTGCACTGGCTGACCTGTTGGTTGGTGCCGCTGGTGCCGTCGTTGCCGGATCCGATTGAGGTTGTCGTGTCGCTGTAGCGAGGCGAATACGTGCGGGCCACCCGACCGTCAAGGTCGTAGTCGACCCGTCGGGCGACATCGACGTTGGGTGCGGTGAGAGACGCCGCATCGCTGAACGCAGTCGGCGGCAAGACTGCTGCTACGGCACCGTCGGCGTTGTAGATCGAGCGGGTGCGTGTGTTGGCCATTCCGTTGGCGTCGGGGACAGCGAACTCGCTGCTGTCCAGGTACGGGTTCGCTTGAACAGTCTGCGCACCTTCGACGGTGTCGACTGGACGGTTGGCCGCGTCGTAGGAAACCGCGGTGACCATCGCGGCCGACGTCCGGTCGGCGTTGGCGGGCTCATTCGTGATCGTGTCGGTATCGATACGGAGATATCCGATCGATCCGTTGCCACCGACGTTGCCACCGGAGCCCGTTCCTCCGTTGCCGCCCGCGACTGAGAGGGAGGTGGTTGCGTTCAAGCTGATGTCCTGCGCAGCGAGCCACAGGCCTCCACCTGCACCGCCTCCACCGCCACCGGAGTTTGTGCCACCATTGGTGCCAGCGACACCCGCGGCAGTGATGACACCGTTACCGGCAACGACAATCTTGGTCGCGGTGATTCGGATGTATCCCCCGCCGTTGCCGCCCTTTGCGCTTGAGCCCAGGAGGCCAGCACCGCCAGAACCACCGCCACCTCCAGCTGCACGGAGGTACGCAGTGCCGACGTCGGAGAAGTCTGCGGTGCCCGAGCTCAAGCCGCCGATGCCCGCGACATTTGAGTTGTTGGTGACGCCGCTGGCCCCGCTGCTCTTGTGGCCACCGCCGCCACCACCTGAGCCTGCCGCCAAGAGGGTGCCCACGCCCTTTTTGCCGCCGTTGCCCGGGTTGGGGTTGGCGGCATCCTGGTTGGCTGCACCACCGGCGTAACCCTTGCCGACCATGGTGATTTGGCAGTTGGTGCAGACGGTGACGGTGCCGGTTGCCGAGAACATCAGCCCGTTCGCGTCGTTGGCTGTGAGGTACGCCCCGTTCTGGAGGGTGACGTTGCGGTACTGCGCGCCGTCGGGGACCTTGAACGGGCTGCCCGAGCCGTGGGCGGCGCCGTCGGTGGAGTTGATGCCAAGCAGACCGTCGACGACGAGGTCACCGTCGGCGCCTGAGCCGGTGTTAAGTGATCCAGGGCCGCGTACGGAGGTGACGTTGCCGGTGTAGTCATAGGCCCACGTTGACGTGAACGACTTGTTCGCCGACCTCGGCACGCTGCGGCTCAGCAGACGGCCTTGCAGGTCATACGCTTGGGTAGTCGTGTGACCGTTCGGGTCTGTGACCGAGGTCGGGTTGCCGTCCGCGTCGAACCCGAAGCTGGTGACCAGCTCGGTCGCGCCACGGTGGCGAGTCTCCGCGATGGTCCGGCCAGCCCGGTCGATCAAGTACTGCGCCGCATATGTGCCATTGCTGACGCAAGCGCCTGAGGCGTCCTCCGCGATCTGACGGGGCGGACAGAACGTCGTGGTGTTGCCATCCTTGTCCAGCAACCAGCGCGACTTCACGTACGTCGTCGCGCCGTCATTGCGCGGCACGTCGACACCAGTTCGGCGCCCGGCGGCGTCAGCAAGGTACTTGGTGACCTGACTGTCGGAGTCGGTCAGCGTGACCTGCCGGTCGACGCCATCCCACGTTGTCGACGTGGTGCAAATCCTGTGACCATCCTGAGCCGGGGTCCATGCGCCACCGGATGCAGTGCCAGCGCAGACGCCAACTGGCACTTCGGCGGCGTCAGCGCGAGTGGTCTGTGCCGTCAGCTGCCGGTTTACCGCGTCGAACGTCGCTAGCGAGGCTACGCCCCGGGCGTCAACCTGCTTTGTTGGGTTGCCGAATGGGTCGTAACTGGTCGTGGCCAGCACAGTCGACCGGTGCTGGGCGCCCGAAACCCAGGTCGGTCGGCCTGCGGCGTCGTAGCCGACCATCCGGTCGAATGCGGACGACAGGATGTCGTTGCCGCGGCCGGACCGGACGCGCTTCGGGCGCTCGAGTCGATCGTAGGTAGTCGTCATCAAGTTCCCCGTCGCGTCCCGTGCGCCGCGCGGCTGCAGGCCGGGGAGACGGTAGGGCGAGATGTCGAGGCCGGCCGCGACGGGCGTCGACGATGTCGGGTTGGTGCCGTCAGCACGCTGGTAGTTGCCGGTGGATCCCCAAACCTTGACCTGGCCGGCCTTGTCGGCCGAGGCGTAGGTGGTCCAGCCGCCCGCGAGTGCCACTTGACCAGTGAGACCGGACACCGCGACGGGTGTCATGGAGTTGGCGCCGACCTGGCCGTAGTTGTTGAGGCCCCAGGCCCGGATGGTGCCGTCAGCCATCAAGGCAGCGGCGCCGTAGGCAGACCCTTCAACTTCGCGGACGAGTCCAGCTGCGGTGCCTTGCCCGAGTGTGGTGATCTGGGTCGGCGTGTTCTTGTCGTCCTCGTTTCCGAGGCCGAGTCCGCCGTTCTGTCCTTCGCCCCATGCCCAGACCTTGCCGTCACGGCCGATGGCGTAGGAGGTGTCGAGGCCGGCGCCAAGGCCGCGCACATCCTTCAACGCGGCGATCTTGGTGGGCGTAGCACGGTCCGAGTTGTCGCCGAGGCCGAGTTCGCCGGCACCGTTGTGACCCCATGCCCACACGGTCCCGTCGGTCTTGACCGCCAGACTGTGGCGGTAGCCGCCGCTGATGGCCGAGACGTTGCTGAGCACGTTGGTCGGTGTGTACTGGTAGTCGGTCTTGCCGTTGCCAATCTGTCCTGAGGTATTGGTGCCCCAAGTGAAGACATTGCCACTGGCATCCAGGGCCATGGCGTGGCAGCCGGCCGCGTGGATGTCGATGATGTCTGTCAGGCCGGTTACGGGCGAGGGGGTGCTGGCTCCGCGTCCAGCCGACCACACGTCACCGTTGCCGGTGAGGAAGAGATCGTAGGTGCAGGCGCCAGCGTTCAGCCCTCCAGTGCTGCTTTGAGAGACCTTGACGACGTTGGATAGCCCCTTGGCTGTGACCCGGTTCGGGCGTGCGGTCGTAGTGCCGTCGCCGAGCTCCCCTAGTGCGTTTAGACCGGCGCCCGCAACTGTCCCGTCGGGAGCAACGCTGATGAGCGCGAAGTTGCTCACGGACAAGGAATCAGACGTCACCGGGGTCGCGTAGACCTGGTCCACGAACTTCTCCGTGGGCGCAGCACCCGCGGAGGTCCACGTCTCGCTCAGTGCGTGGCCGTGGGTGGCGTTGCGCTCCCAAGTGCGGGCCACGTTGCCTGCCGCGTCGTAGCTGAAGACGGTCTTCTCGCCGACAGGGTCACTGACCGCCTTGAGCCACCCTCCGGCTGAAACCGTTCCGGAGAGGTCACAGTTCGCCTGCCCCGCGCCGGCGCAGGTGTCGGTGCCGTCGTAGTACGTGTAGTTGTAAGTTCCGCCGATACCTGCGGAGTTGGACTTCGGGGTCCGCATCACGGTGCGTTGACCTGAGCTGTTGTACGTGTACTTGGTGCAGGAATACGCGAATCCTGCAGATGTCGGCGGGGTCGCGCTGCCACCGGGCGGAGCCGCCACGGGTGACTGGCACGATCCAGGCGGCGTGCCGTTGGACGCAGGAGTGTCGACCTCGCAAACAACCCCGGTGTTGCCGGTCGCGTTTCCACCACAGATGCCGTTCGCGTCGGCGGAGGTGAACGTGGACGCACTGCTCCCCTGGGCCGGAACATCACGGCGAATTGAGGTCAGATGCTCGCCCCAGTTTCCGGTGCTGTTGCCGCGCGGGGAGAGCTCCTGAGTCTGGTCAGTGACGGCATACAGGGTGTCGGACTGGACGCGATTTCCTCCGTTGGAGGCGTCGTAGTGCGCCTTGATCCGCTCATTGCTCAGAACTCCGCCGAACAAGGAGAGTTCGTCGACGTGCGAGTTCGGACCCGCGTAGAAGAACTGGGAATAGCTGTTCGCTGCTGCGTACTCACCAGCGAGAACGTCCGAGTAGACGGTGAGGCTCTGCTTGATCCCGTCGATCCAGATAGATGCGCCGGCTGCAGTCTTGGATCCGTCATAGGTGTACACGACGTGGTGCCAATTGCCGTCGCCGATGGAGGCGTTGCTGTAGACCGTCAGGCCATAATTGTTGGCCGCATCGTGGCGCAGCATGATCATCGGGCGGGCGCCAGCAGCGCGCCCAACCATGCCGTTCGCTGCGGTGACGCCCCAGTGGAACAGGTACTCCTGGCCGGTGTCGGTGGTCCTTTGCCAGCTCTCGATGGTGAAATCAGAGTCCTCTGGTGTCGTCCCATGGGGAACGTCCTGCAGTGATCCGACAGCCGCTGTGACGCCGGTGGTCTTCTCGACCAGACCGGTACTTCCCTGCACGGCACCTGAATCACCCAACTCGGCGCCCGCGACGTAGCCGACAGCATGGGTGCCGTCGACGGACTTCATCTGGGTTGCGCCTGGGTCCTCGTCGAGGCGCCAGTAGGCAACGGGCGCATCGCTCTTCACGGCCGCCCCATATTTGACACCGGCGCCGGTGGATTCGACCACGCCGTTGCCTTCGACGTGCGAGTTGTAGGCCCGCTGCTCGCCGTTGGCGTCGAAGTATTGGTCGAGCGTGCCCCACGTAGTGATGGACGAGTTGGCATCGGTCCACGGCTGGGATGAGTCGAGGAGGACTCGCTGGCGCAGCTTCTGGCCGAGGTCGCCATAGAGGTAGTCGACGGCTTGGTCATGGACAGTGACACCGTTGACGGTGCCGGTCTGGACCTGACCCGGGACGAACGGAGTCGTGCGTGGCACGGCACGTCGGATGACTTCGCACAGATTGTGGTTGACGGCACCGGCGGGCTGGCTGCACGAGGCAATCCCTGACTCTTCAGTGCCACTGTCCCAGAAGTAGCCCGTCTGACGAAGGTAGATGTCGTTGGCGGCACCTTCCTCGATGACTCCTACACGGCCGTACGCGTCGATACCGGTGTAGCGGATCCGCTGGCATGCCGCCGAGCCGGCACAGTTGCCGATACCACCCGCAGCAGCCATGTCGGCGGTGACAAAGTCCGGGGACCCATCAGTCTTGTCGTGCCACCCGTAGAGGGTGGCGAGGCCCTTGGCGGCGCCGTCGCTGTCAACGTTGCCACGACGGTCGGTGACCTTGAGGACTCGGTCGGGTCCGAGCGTCGTCGTGGTGCCGAGCGCGGTGGTCACCGTTGCCGCCGCGGTGTAAGCGAAGGTGGTCCGGCCGTCCTGTGCGTCGGTAACCGAGCAGAGCTGGCCCAGGGTCTGGCTGTCGAGGACAACGTTCGGCTTGTCGTCGCACGCCGCCTTGCCGGACTGAGGCGATGGGATCGTGTACGAGTACCGGATCGACGGCTTCGCGTGAGGTGAATCCGAGAGTGGATTGCCCGGCAACCAGACCTGCTTCAGCTCAGGCATGAACGCATCTTTGGTGACGAGGTAGCTGGTGATGCGGCCGGCACTGTCGGTGACCTTGACGTGGCGGAAGTTAGAAGACGCCCCCGGTGCGTCATAGTCGATGGTGATCTTCGGGCACACGCCGGCGTTGCCGCATGCCTTCGTGTAGATCTCCGTCGGTCCGAATTGGTTGTGCGCGCCGTAGATGAGCTGCTGTCCCGCGGGGTCAGTGACCTGGATCAGGTTGCCCGCAAGGTCGAAGTCGTAGCGCAGGCGGTCGGGACGAACGAGGGACCAACCCATCCCGAGGGCATTTGTTCCGGGCGCGGCGCAGTTGTCTGCGGACGCGGTCGCGAGGTATCGGAACAGGAACATGTTCGATCCCTTGGGACCGGTGTAGGCCTGGTCGATGCAGAGCCGAGTTAGGTCGCCGGAAAGCAGATGCTTGAACGGCAGATTGTCGAGACCCCCAAGCAGACCTGCAACGACACCGCCGGCGCCGGATGACAGGTCCACGGGGAGGTTGATTCCCCCCGCAGCGACGCCGACCGATCGGAGCCGGAAGACGTGGCGAGTGCCGTCGCGGTCGACGTACGGCATCGACAACGGCTGCTTGATGTTCTGCAGGTTGGGCAGCTTGAAGCCAGCTATGCCCATGCCGCCGACCGCCTCCCCCGTGTCCCCGATGTCAAACTGCCAGCCAGCGCCGATCGGTCCCGAGCTGGTCATCAGGTCTTGGGAGTTGTAGGCCCGACCCAGGCCCAGTGCGAGGCGACCTCTCGTCTGGACCGGTGCGGTGTCGTACTGCTTGACCACGAGGTTGCCATTGGCGGCGTTGACCGATGCGGTCCCGCCGTTTCCGAGGTCGGTGGTGTCGTAGGTCCACCAGTTCTCGAGACCGAGTCCGCCACCACAGACAGTGATCTGACTGAAGACATCGTTCGATGCACCAAGACCCGACGACACTGTGACAGGAATATCGACCAGCTCACAGCCACGCTGACTGCCGACAACCGTGGCGACGAATTCGCCGATGCGCGTGGATCCCCCAGGAATCTCGATGTTGGAGATTGTCGTCGAGAGTCCGGAGACACCTGCACAGAGGGAGACCGCCGTGCCGCAGGTGCTCAGGTATTGCTTATCTTCCGGAGGATCCAAAGGCGAACGCCACGTGATCTGGGTGCCTGCGGCAAGCAAGCGCTCGTCGAGCGCAGCCGTGACTGCCGTGTGCAGGTTGGCCGTGATGTTTGAGACTCCACCATTGGCGACGGTAACGGTCACCGTCGCGGAGTCCCCCACCCAGAAGACCGGGTTCGCCTCTGTGCCACCGGAAGCGTTGGTGACCTCGACGTCGACCACCGGGAGCGCGGTTTCATACGTCCAGGTCTCCGGCTGAGTACTAGGCCCGGTGCCGCCGACTAGGAGCGTGTGCCCCTTGTCGTCGGAGGCCATGGCAGACGCCGAACGCCCCGACGGCGAGGCGATCCCGACCGCTTGCGCCCAGTCGGTGCCTGTCCATGCCCAGGTGTCATTGTGAAGCGTCGTGGTGGTGCCGTCACCCGAGGTGCCGCCGAACAGCACGACCGCTCGCATCCCCGGGTCGTACACCATCGAGTGATTTCCGCGCGGCGATGGGGAATGTTCCGGGGTCCACTTGGTCCACGTGGTGGCGTTGGTGTTGAGCACCCATGTTTCATTGTGCGTAGTACAGACCGGGCACGCCCCGGTGCCACCACCGAACAGAACCAACTGGCTAGTTGACAACGAATACGCAAGGCGAACTCCGTTGCCAGCGGGCGGCGCTGCGGATGCACCTTGACCTTGGATCTGGGTCCATGTGTTGTTCTTGAGTTGCCACGTGTCGTTGTAATTGGCGATGTGGACGCCCCCGAAGAGGATCAAAGCGCCACGGGCGGGGTCGAAGGCGAAACCGGCGTTTACGCGGGGATCGGGCAGCGAACCGGCTGGGATCGTTTGGGTCCAATTGGTGCCGTCCCAGGACCAGACGTCGTTGAGGTCTGACGAACTAGTCGTGCGTCCGCCAAACAGGACCACCTTCTTTTGCAGGTCGTCCCACGCCATTGATGCGCCGTACCGAGCGGGCGGCGACGTCACGGGGTTCAACTTGACCCAGTCCGTGCCGCTCCAGACCCAAGTTTCATTGCTCGCACTTGTTCCCGTGTAGCCACCGAACAGGACAAACTGATGCCGCACCTGGTCGTACACCATGCTCGAATACAGCTTTGCTGCCGGTGACGAGATCGGGTGCAACTGGGTCCAGTTCGGCGACAGGTACTCGCCTGGCGCGGATTCGTCGAGATCCTTGGGGTGGAACGCCGCGGGAGCAATGCGCGGCGCGACCTCGTGCCCAAGCGTCGGTTCAGGCGTCGGCGGTGCCCGAGATCCGTCAGCTTCTTCAGGCAGGCCGGTCGGTTCCGGCTGCGAAGGCGACGGCGAACCCGAGGGACCCACGCTCGGTTCAGCCGGTCCAGTGGGCTCGGAAGCACTGCTCGACGGCACGGGCGTTGCAGACGCGTCGTCACGGGGCTCCTCGGAAGGCTCCGCCGACGGCACCGGAGTGGGCTCGGGAGCAGCTTCGAAGCCCTCTGCCATGATCAGCGGACGTGCGTGGACCAACTGCGGAGACTGGCGAGTCTCCGAAAGCACACATACGCGTGAGCCCTTCTCGATCCCTGCCACAACCTGAAGGTCGGTCGCGACATCGCAACTCTTCGTGGCTTTCAAGGGCGGGCGCTTCCGCCGTGCCGAAACGGGTGCAGTAGCAGGCTTACCGAGCTTCACGCCCTTCTCCGGAGTCGGGCGCTCCATCGCCGCAGCCTGCGCAACCGACGTGGCGACCGGACGTCCCGACTCATCGGAGGCGAACAGGCCCGAGTTGCCAGCCTGCTGAATACCCACGCCGGTAACGACGACCAAGAGCGTGGTAGAGACGGCGACAGCCTTCATGGTGACCGCCCGACGACGCAACGGGATCTCGAGACGACGCATGACAAACCCCTCTGGCCGGGTACTTCGGACGCCCGAGAAAGATCTGTCGCCGGCCGAATCCCGAAACCCGAAAGGCGAAGGTTTCAGAAACTAGAACCCTCCAATCCGTCCGTCAAGCGTTGGCCGCCAGCCGCATCGGTGACCCCTTTCGCATGCTCATTGCCGAGCGGCGCCTTCGCTCTTTGAAGGACGGTCGAGCTCGCAAGGTGCTGCCCGAGTGGGTCGACGAGTACGTCGCTCGCCAGGCTGAGGTCGGCGAGGACTGATGGGCGGCAAGCGGCACAACGGCGAAGGCTCCATCCCTGGCGCACCGGGTATCGCGGCTACGTGTGGGTGACCCGGCCCAACGGGGAAAGGGCCCGGAAGTTCGTCGCTGCGCAGACTCGGGCCGAGGTCGTGGCGAAGCTCGACCAGATCAAGGTCCAAGCCGCGCGTGGCCCCGTGCCAACGTCCAGCCCGACCGTCGAGAGCTATCTCAACTCCTGGCTCGAAGAGGTCGTGAAGCCCACGCTCGCACCCACCACAGCCCTCAACTACGACCTGTTCGTACGCCGCTACATCGTCCCCGCCCTGGGTTCGAAGAAGTTGAATCGGCTGACCGTTCGCGAGGTCCAGGTCTGGGTGAACGCGATGCGGACCCAGTGCCAGTGCTGCGCCCAAGGCAAGGACGACAGGCGGGTCAAGCCACGGTGCTGCGCACTCGGAAATTGCTGCCATCAAACCCCGAAGGACTGGACGGTGCGACAGGCGTGGGCGGTGCTCCGCTCGGCATTGGCACAGGCGGTGCGCGAGGAGATTCTCAGCCGCAACGTCGCTGGAATGATCCGGATGCCAGTTCCTCGAAGCGAGCGGCGCCAGGTCTGGTCCGTGGACGACGTCCGTGCGTTCCTCGAGTCCTCTCGCGGGGCGGGCGATTCCCTCCATGCCGCCTACGTCGTGATGCTCATCCTGGGCCTACGACGCGGAGAGCTCCTTGGCCTCGGTTGGGAGGATGTCGACCTCGAGAAGGGCGAGGCCCGGATCCGCTGGCAGGTTCAGCGCATCGACGGGCAGCTCGTGCGTCGCCGGACGAAGACTGCAGGTTCGGATGCGGTACTTCCTCTGCCCGATATCTGTGTCGATGCCCTGCGCTCGCACCGCACGATGATCAACCGGCGCCGACTCAAGGATGGCGCGGCTTGGCACGAGACGGGCCTGGTCTTCACGACGCTCTTCGGGTTGCCTCTCGATCCGCGCAACTTCAACCGAAGCTTCAAGGCGCGCTGCGAGGCCGCCGGTGTGCCGGTAATTCCGGTCCACTCGACGCGGCGCACCTGTGCTTCCCTGCTCGTCGAGCTTGGAGTCCACCCGCGGGTGGCCATGGCGATCATGCGCCACAGCCAGATCTCGGTGACGATGAACATCTACAGCCAAGTCACCTCTGAGTCTGCTCGTGCAGCGCTCGCGGACCTCGGCTCAAGACTCGCGGAAGGGGGTCAGTAGTGACCCCGTTGCAGCACTTTCGTGTGCACACGACCGCGAAGCCGTGGCTCGCGCACGAAATCAAAACCGCCTCTGGTCCGCGTTTCCGCAGATCAGAGGCTGTTTTGATTTCCTGTGGAGGTGAGGGGACTCGAACCCCTGACCCCCTGCATGCCATGCAGGTGCGCTACCAGCTGCGCCACACCCCC
>UEXP01000135.1_pt1 | contig 47075 bp, 34 predicted proteins | sample 4301171 | NCBI WGS metagenome assembly UEXP01 (sample SAMEA4773182, study PRJEB27434) | metagenome | biome: 2259; feature: agricultural soil; material: soil | place: USA | collected 2014-09 | depth 0.25 m
CACCCTTGTCCATGCCCATGATCTTGCCCATCACGAACCAGTAGATGAACAGCTGCGAGAGCGGGTTGACGTAGCTCCACGCCATGCCGAGCACCGATCCCGAGTAGCGCGACTGCAGCTCGCGACGGACCAGCAGCTTGAGCAGGTAGCGGTGCTTGCGCACCTCGATCAGGCCACTGCCGCCCGCGGGGTCGACCAGGGGCAGGTCGGAGTACGGGATCTTCTCGGAGTGCTCGGTGCTCACTTCTCTTCCTCGATGCCGAAGGTCTTCGCCCAGGTCTCGGGCGAGGTGATGTCGCGAAGCTGGTCGCGGTACGTCTTCGCCAGAGTGGGCCACTCGCGACGGAACCGCTCGTGCAGCTGCACAGTCCTCTTCATCTGCGAGCGGAAGAGCTCCGGGTCCCGGCGGTAGAGCGCCGCGGACGTGCCGTCGTTCATCGACACGATCGCAGAGTCGAACTTCGCCAGCTGGTACCACTTGGCGTCGAGCGCCGGGATCTCGATCTCGGGGAACTCGCGCGAGAGCTCACGCGCCGGGCGCAGCTGGCGCAGGGGCGCCTTCGCCGCCGACAGCATCTGCGACTTGCGGCTCGGGACCTCGGAGATGCTCTTGCCCTTGGTCAGCTTGGCGCGTCGGACCGGCGGGAAGGCGTCACGGTCCGGCACCAGGACGGCGTCGGAGAACTCCTTCCGCAGCGCGTTGATCTCGGCCAGCCGCGTCGGGAGCATCTCGTGGAGGTGGCCAGGGCCCTCGAGGATGTCCTCCATCGCCCGCAGCCGGAGCTCGGCGGTGGAGTACTGCATGGCGACGATGTGGGCGATCTGGTTGTTGAGGCTCTCGCGCAGAAGGCGGCCACCCCGCTTGAACGGCGAGTGCAGCAGCGCCGCGATCAGGCGGTTGCGGTGGTGGAAGTAGGACTGCCAGTCGAGCGCGTCGTTCTTGTCGGTCCACGGCACGTGCCAGACCGCGGCACCCGGAAGGGTCACCGTCGGGAAGCCGGCCGCACGCGCCCGCACGCCGTACTCCGCGTCGTCCCACTTGATGAAGACCGGCAGCGAGAGGCCGATCTCCGCCAGGACCACCCGCGGGATCATGCAGGAGAACCAGCCGTTGAAGTCGACGTCCCAACGCTTGTGCAGCCAGCGCGCCGAACGGATGTTGCGGGTGGAGAAGTCCCACTGCGGGTAGGCGTCGGGCGGCGTCATCCAGAGGAAGCGCCACGGCTGGACGACCTCACCGAAGCTGTGCAGCCGCGAGCGCGAGTAGATGTTGAACATCATGCCGCCGACGATCGTGGGACGCCGTGCGAGGTCACCGAAGGTGACCTGGCGGATGATGCCCTCCGGCTCGCAGATGACGTCGTCGTCCATCATCAGGGCGTACGTCGCGGTGCCCTTGCGCAGCGACTCCAGCTGCCCCCGGGCGTAGCCACCCGAGCCGCCGAGGTTGCCCTGCTGGATGATCCGCAGCTTGTCGCCGAGCGCCTTCTCCGCAGCGGGGAACTCAGCATCGTCGACGACGAGCTTGGTGCCCTGCTCCATCACGAAGACGGTGTCGAGGTAGGGCTCGAGGTCGGCGTCGCCGAGCTGCTGCAGCAGCCGGCCACACCAGTCGGGACGGTTCATCGTGGTGATCGCCATATCGACCGTGCCGTGCGCGGCACGGTCCTCCGGGACCTCGGCGGTCCACTGCGCGGAGACCTCGACGGGCGCGTCACCGGCGATGACGTCGTACCAGAGCCAGCCACCGTCGACGAAGGAGTTGAGCGGCAGGTCGAAGGTGAAGCTCTCGGCAGCGTCCGAGGTCGCGGTGGCCGAGTCGACACGCTGGCTGTTGCCGTTGGCGAGCGACTTGTTGACCACGACCTGGCCGTCACGGCCGGTGAGCGTCACCTCGAGGCGCACCTGGTCGATGATCGTGTAGCGGCGCCAGTACGACGCCGGGAAGCCGTTGAAGACCGAGCCGAACGACACGCTCTGGCCCGGCAGCACCTTGAACGTCGTGCGGTCGACGAGCTGCTCGACCGCGGCACGACGGCCGGTGCCGGTCGCCTGGCGGATCTGCGCGGCGTTGAGCGCCTTGGCGGAGTCGTTGCCACCGACGACGTACTTGTCCTCGTCGAGGCGTGCGTCCTCGAGGTCGACGTAGAGCGACATCACCTCGAGGTCGCGGTCCAGCGGCATGATCTGCCGCATCAGGGTCCGGCGGCTCATGCGTCCACGCCTCCACTCTTGAACTCGGCACCGTCAGCGAAGTGCGGCTTGACCTTGTTGTCGTACATCGAGAGCGCCGAGGCGATCGCCATGTGCATGTCGAGGTACTTGTAGGTGCCCAGGCGGCCACCGAAGAGCACCATCGGCTCCTTGTTGGCCAGGTCGCGGTACTTGAGCAGCTTCTCGCGGTCCTCGGCGGTGTTGATCGGGTAATACGGCTCGTCGCCCTCCTCGGCGAAGCGGCTGTACTCACGCACGACCAGGGTCTTGCCCTTGGTGTACGACGCCTCGCGCTCGGGGTGGAGGTGCTTGAACTCGAGCTCGCGGGTGAACGGGACCTCCGGGTCGTTGGCGTTGACCACGCCGGTGCCCTGGTAGTCGTCGACGTCGATGATCTCCTGCTCGAGGTCGACGGTGCGCCAGCTGAGACGACCCTCGGAGTTGTTGAAGTACTCGTCGACGGGGCCGGTGTAGACGACCGGCACCTTGCCCTTGAACTCCGCGTTGACCTCGGGGTCGAGGAAGTCGACGTTGAGCCGGACCTCGATGTTGGGGTGGTCAGCCATCCGCTGCAGCCAGGCGGTGTAGCCGTCGACCGGGAGGCCCTCGTACTTGTCGTTGAAGTACCGGTTGTCGAAGTTGTAGCGGACCGGCAGGCGCGTGATGATCTCGGCGCTCAGCTCGGTCGGGTCGGTCTGCCACTGCTTGGCGGTGTAGCCCTTGATGAACGCCTCGTACAGCGGACGGCCGATCAGGGAGATCGCCTTCTCCTCGAGGTTCTTCGCGTCCTCGGTGTTGATCTCCGAGGCCTGCTCGGCGATGAGCGCACGAGCCTCGTCGGGCGTGTGCGACTTGCCGAAGAAGGAGTTGATCAGCGCCAGGTTCATCGGCAGGGAGTAGACCTGCCCCTTGAACTTGCCGAACACCTTGTGCTGGTAGTTGGTGAACGAGGTGAAGCGGTTGACGTACTCCCAGACCCGCTCGTTCGAGGTGTGGAAGAGGTGCGTGCCGTACTTGTGCACCTCGATGCCGGTCTCCGCGTCGAACTCGGAGTAGGCGTTGCCACCGATGTGCGGGCGGCGCTCGAGGATCAGGACCTTGAGGTCCAGCTCGCTGGCGCAGCGCTCGGCAAGGGTCAGGCCGAAGAAGCCGGAGCCGACAACGACGAGGTCGGGAAGCTCAGAGGCAGACACGATTCTCCTGGTGATACGTCGGCGCAGAGACACGCCGATCGGGCGTGAGTCTAGCGAGGCGGAGGCAGCGCAGCGGGCGTTGACGCGGGGTCCAGGCGTCGCATCGTGGTCGCCGAGCGGATGGCCTTGATCACGTTCGCCGCCTCTCCCCTGCCGCCGCGCAGCGGACTGAGGAGCACCACCATCGCGACGATCAGCCACGGCTTGAGGCGCACCGCGACGTTGTTGCCGTAGCGCAGGTGGACCACGAAGAGGTTCCGGTACATGTAGAACCCCTTCCAGCTGCTCAGGTCGTGCTGCTGGTTGAAGTCGAGCTGACGCACCAGCACCGCGTCGCGCAGGCAGACGATCGGGAAGCCTGCGCGCTGCGCACGGAGCGCGAAGTCCACGTCGTCGTAGAAGATGAAGAACGACGGGTCGGGCAGGCCGATCGCCGCGATCACCTCGCGGCGCACCATGAAGCCCTCGAAGGCGACGTTCTCGACGCGCACCTCGGCGGGCATCTCCGACCGCGAGGAGTACGTCGAGTCGACGCTCGCCGTCTTGGGCTTGATGGCCAGCGGGTTGTCGAGGTCGAAGCGGATCGCGGCCTTCTCGACGAGCTGTCCGTGCAGGTCCTCGCGGACCGCCATCTGGCAAGGGCCCTCGTGCGCGGTCATCACCTCGAGGAAGTCGGGCGCGGGCACGACGTCGTCATCCATCAGGAGGATGCGGTCGTAGCCCGCGTCGTACGCCTGCAGCATGCCGAGGTGGAAGCCGCCGGCACCGCCGAGGTTCTCACCGCTCGTCGTGACGTGCATCGGCAGGTCGGTGCGCGCGTCCAGGACCGCGCGGGTGTGGTCCGTGCTCGCGTTGTCGATGACGAAGACCGCATCCGCCTGCCGGGTCTGCGCCGCCAGGCCGTCGAGCATGCCGGTCAGCAGGTCGGCGCGGTTGTAGGTCACCACGACGACCGCGACGGACTCGGTGCGTGCCTCACCCGTCACGACAGGAACCTCCGGTGCCCCGAGAAGTCGTTGCGCGCACCGGCGACGAAGCCCTGGGCGCTCAGCTTGAGCCGCTTCACGCTCGGACGGGTGAAGGCGTAGAACCAGACGGTCTTGAGGATGAAGGCCCACGCGAAGAGCCAGCCGCGGAAGTCGCGCAGGTTGACCACGTTGTTGCGCGCCATGCAGTAGTGCTTGAGGTCGCTCGGCGTGTGGTTGTACGTCGTGCGGCCGAAGAGCATGGGCGTGCCCAGGTCGTCGGTGGCCGGGTGCAGGAAGTGCGCGTCGACCACCGTCCCGATCCGGGCGCCGGCCTTCTCCGCACGGAGGCGGTACTCGTGGTCGTCGCCCCAGATGAAGAACTCCTCACGCGGCAGGCCGATCCGCTCCACGAGGGCGCGGGTCACCAGCACGCCGTTGAACGGGATCACGATGTCGTGCAGCAGTCCGCCGCGCTGCGCGGCCTCGGCCTCGGCGTCCGCCATCGCGTGCACCACCTGCGCGCGGCCCGGCAGCCGGATCGGGAAGCAGAGCCGGCTCGGGTCCTGCTCAGCGAGGACCGCGGGCCCCCAGAAGTCGAAGTCCTCGCGGCGCTCCAGCAGCAGCTCGAGGGAACCCGGCACAGGCACGCCGTCGTCGTCCATCAGCCACGCGAGGTCGGCGCCGCGCTCCATCGCCAGGCGCAGGCCTTCGTGGAAGCCGCCGGCGCCACCCCGGTTGGAGTCGAGCGTCGTCGCGAAGACAGGGACGCCATCACGCCGGGCCGCACTGTCGCGCAGCCACTCCCCGGTGCCGTCGGTCGAGGCGTTGTCGACGACGACGATCTCGGCGAGTCCGGGTGTCGCGCCGAGCTCGGTCATCAGGCGCTGCAGCAGCGCCAGCCGGTTGAACGTGACGACCACCGCGACAATGCGCGGGGTCGGCGCATCCGTCGGCTCGTAAGTCACGGCGTACACCCTAGGGGCCGCACGCCTCAGCAGGCCGAGGAGAGGTCGTCGGACGCGTTCGCGGCGTAACCCGTGTCACGTGTGCCGATCGAGCCGCCACGCTGGGTCTCGCCGTTGTTGGCCACGGTCGGGGCAGGGACGACGGCCTTGCGGGCCGGCTTGCCCTTGATGCCCTTCGACCGGTCGATCGCCTTCTGGACCAGGCCGTGGATCACGTCCGTGTCGGGGTCGGCGGTGTTCTTCACCAGCGGCGGGACGAGCGAGAGCGTCGAGATCTTCTGCGCGCGGGCCTTCATCGCCAGCGGGACCAGCAGACCGAAGTCGCCCGACGGCACGTTGGTCTCGATCATGCCGCTGGTCGCCTCGGTGAGCGCGCCGAAGTTGCGGATCGCCTTCTCCGGGCTGACCTGCTCGGCCAGCGCGTTGATCACGCACTTCTGGCGGGCCATGCGCGAGTAGTCGTCGGAGTCGTGGCGGGCGCGGGCGAACCACAGCGCCTCGAATCCGTTGAGCTTGCGATAGCCGGGCTTGAGGTGGGTGTAGAAGTCGTCGGAGGGCAGGCCGACCGGGATCGGCTCGCGGACGTGCAGCTTCACGCCACCGACGGCGTTGACGACGTCCTTGAAGCCCTGCAGGTTGACCATCGCCCAGTAGTTGATCTTCAGGCCCGTGATCCCCTCGACGGCCATCACCGTGGCGTCGACCCCGACGTCCTGGCTGTCCTTGTCGAAGAGCTCCTTGTGGTCCCCCGCCCAGGTGGCGACGCCGTTGAGGTAGCACCCCTCGCAGTCGAAGCCGTCCGGGAACTGCTCGGCCATGACCGAGCCGGGTGCGAAGTCGAAGTTCGCCATGTTGCGCGGGAGGCCGATCAGCACGGTGCGGCCGGTGCGGGCGTCGACGCTGGCCACCTGGAGCGAGTCGGGACGCAGGCCCCAGCGCCCCGCACCGGAGTCTCCGCCGAGCAGGAGCACGTTGTAGCGGCCGTCGTTGGCGCTGTTGCTGCCACCGTCGCCACTCATCGCGACGAGCATGCTGCGGCTGGCGCCGACCAGGTGGGCGGTGAAGAGCAGGGAGCCCGCCACCACGAAGGTCAGCACGGCGTTGAGGCCGGTCATCGCGAGGCGGTGGTTCTTGATCAGCGTGAGCGGCTGGCCGAGGCGCCAGGCATCGACGAAGAGAGCGAACCAGGCGATCGCTCCGGCGATCAGGCCGAGGCGGAGCACCCCGAGGAAGAGCGTGCTCGCGCCGAGCTTGATCACGAAGGGGTTCCACGCGAGCGTGACCAGCAGGGCGAGCACGGTGAGGGCGGCCAGCACCAGCACCACGCGCAGCGCGATGCGGCCCACCTTGCGGTTGCCGGCGACGAGCTGGGCCGAGCCGGGCAGGACGAGGGTCATCGCCATCAGCGCGATCGCGCGGCGGAACCTGATCCGCGCTGCGCGCTCGTGCTCGCGACTCCTCAGCTGCGACCCGGGGGGAAGTACGGGCGGCATCGGTGGCCTCTCTCATCGACTGGAATTACGCGCAAGTATCACCAGTCACACGAGTAACTCAGGTCACGGCGCGCCGTCGCTGCGCAGTTCGCGCAGAGAGGTTCACTCCCCGTCGCGCGACTTGAGGATCTCGGCCCGCGAGGCGAGGCGGTGCGCACGCCGGATCTCGGCCTCGCGCTGGCGGCGTACCTCGTCGGGGGTCTCGGGCTGGAGGCCCGCGATCCGGCGCGCGCGGCCGTTCTCGTCGACCGCGACGAAGACCAGGTACGCCGAGGCCACGTGGACCGGCGTGCTCGGGTCGTTCCACGGCTCGGCCTCGACGCGCACACCGATCTCCATCGAGGAGGAGCCGGCCCAGTTGACCTGGGCGAAGGTCCGCAGGATGTCGCCGACGTGCACAGGACGCAGGAACGCCATCTCGTCCATCGCGGCCGTCACGGCGAGGCCGCCGCTGTGCCGCTGGGCGACGGAGCCCGCTGTCGAGTCGACGAGCTTCATGATCTCGCCACCGTGCACGTTGCCGTGCAGGTTCGCCCGGGTGCGCTCCATGACCATCGCCAGCGCGACCCGGGAGTACGACGCCGGAAGCGTCCCCATCTGGAAGTCGCTCGACCGCTCACTGTTCATGCGGGGCACGGTAGCGTCTGGAGCCATGTCAGATCGGCAGGAACCACCCAAGCCGGGCACACCGGAGTATCGCTGGCTCTACGGCGACCCCGACGAGGGCACCGAGGAGACCCGGGTGATGCCGGTCGTCCTGCCTCCCCGACGCCAGGACCCGCCGCGACGTCAGGCGCCGTCGCGCCCGACGGCGTACCAGCCGCCCGCCGCTCCCCCGCGCCAGCCGGGCCGGACAGCGACCCCGAGCCCTGCGCCCCGACCGGCCTCGACCCGGTCGAACCGCCGGCGGTGGATCCGCTGGGTGCTGGTGGGCTGGGTCGCCTTCCTGGTGGTGACGCCCCTGCTCGCCATGCAGAACATCGAGCACATGGCCGCGGAGCCTGCGGGCGAACGTCCGGCGGAGCAGCCGGGCACGACGTACCTCGTCCTGGGCTCGGACAAGGCCGACGGACTGACAGAGGAGCAGCGGCGCGCGATCCGCGCCGGCAAGCGCTCCAGCGCCCGCACCGACAGCATCATGCTGCTGCACATCGGATCCGGCCCCGACACCCTCGTGTCGATCCCCCGCGACTCACTGGTCCCGGTCCCGGGCCACGGCACCACCAAGATCAACGCGGCGTTCGCGTACGGCGGCGCCCCGCTGCTCGTGCAGACCCTGGAGAACGTGACGGGCGTCCGGATCGACGACGTCGTCCAGATCGGCTTCGGCGGCTTCGTGGATGTCGTGGACGCCGTCGGCGGCATCACGATCTGCCCGACCGCGGCGATGAAGGACCCACTGGCCCGGCTCGACATCCAGAAGGGCTGCCAGGAGGTCGACGGCCTCACCGCGCTCGGCTACGCGCGCAGCCGGCACACCTCCGGGCTCGGCGACATCGACCGGGCCAAGCACCAGCGCGAGGTCGTCGCGGCGGTGGGCAAGAAGGCGGTGTCACCGCTCTCCGTCCTCAATCCCGTGAGGTACTGGAAGCTCACCCACGCAGGCGCCTCGACCCTGACCGTCTCCGAGGGCACCGGGGCCGTGGCACTGGGGCGCTTCGCACTTGCGATGTCGAGCCCCGACAAGAGCTGCGGCGTCCCGATCTCCGACCTCGCCGTCCACTGGGACCGCGAGCGGGCGTTGCGCTTCTTCCAGGCCGTCAAGGAAGACCGGACCGAGGACCTGACCGGCGACCTGTGCAGCGAGTCCGGCCTGCGCGGCTGAGCCGGCAGGGCGGATCTGAACGCGAAGCGGCCCGACACGCCGTACGTCACGGAGTGTCGGGGCCGCTTGCTGCGCAGATCCGCCTGTGGATAGGACAACGCACAAGGGACGAGTTCTCATACACGCTGGGATGGTGCTCTCCGCCCATGCCGCAGTTGCCCAACTGGGCGGGATCGCGTCCCGACCGGAACTACTGCGGCTGACGTCGGAGAAGCGCATCCGTCATGCCCTCGAACGGGGCACCCTGATCACGCTGCCTGGACGGCGGCTCGCTGCGTCATCCACGGACCGGGCCGAGCGGGCCGCACTGTCCTTCGGCGGCCTGGTTTCCCATGCATCCGCGGCTCTCGCACACGAATGGCCGGTCCTCGTCGTACCCGAACGGCCACACATCACTCTTCAACCAGGAAGGCGGCCTCCGCCAGATCCACTCGAGGTCCCCCACGTGTTCGAACGTCGCTGGGGACGCACGTCGCACGAGGGTTGGTGCACCACTCCCCTCAGGACGGTCCTGGACTCAGCTCGGGATCTCGCATTCGCGGAGGCGTTGGCCATCGCCGACTCAGCGTTGCGTTGTCTGGCTCTCGACCACGACGACCTTCTCGACGCGGCCCGACGGGTCCGTGGTGCCGAGCGCACGGCCGTGCTGCGGGTCGCGAGGTACGCCGACGGGCGCGCGGCCAACCCGTTCGAGTCTGCGCTTCGTGCCCTCTGCATCGAGGTGGGGCTCGCAGTCGTGCCGCAATGGAAAGTCACCGTCGACGGCGTCACGCTCCACCCTGACCTCGCCAGTCCCCTTCTCGGGATCGCCATCGAAGCCGACTCGTACACCTTCCACGGCATGTCAAAGGCCGAGTTCGACCGGGACTGCGAGCGGTACAACCTCATGGTCGCTGCGGGCTGGAGAGTCCTCCGATTCACGTACCGGCAGGTCACGGAGAGGCCCGAGTGGGTGCGTTCCGTCCTGCGGTCAGTGATGGCAGGGCGGATCTGAACGCGAAGCGGCCCCGACACGCCGTACGTCACGGACTGTCGGGGCCGCTTGCTGCGAAGATCCGCCCTCCGGTCAGCGCGGGATCACGTCACCCGACTTCAGGAAGCGGGAGATGATCTCCTTCATGATCTCCGACGTGCCCGCGTAGATCTGCGAGATGCGCAGGTCGGCCCACGCGCGGGCGACGGGGTACTCGTTCATGTAGCCGTAGCCACCGTGCAGCTGGAGGCACATGTCGGCGACCTTCTGCGCACGCTCGGAGCACCAGAGCTTGACCATGGCGGCCGAGGCGATGTCGAGCTCGCCCTTGATGTGGCGCTCGATGCACTCGTCGAGGAACGCGCGGGCGACGCGGGCCTCGGTGGCGATCTCCGCGAGCTTGAACTTCGTGTTCTGGAACTTGCCGATCGGCTTGCCGAAGGCGTTGCGCTCCTCGGTGTACTGCAGCGTGAGGTCGAGGAGCGCCTCCATGGCGGCCACGTTGGAGGTCGCGACGATCAGGCGCTCCTGCGGGAGCTGCATCATCAGCTGGATGAAGCCCTGGCCCTCCTCCTCGCCCAGGAGGTTGGCCTGCGGCACGCGGCAGTCCTCGAAGAAGAGCTCGGAGGTGTCCTGGCCCTTCATGCCGATCTTGTCGAGCACGCGGCCACGACCGAAGCCCGGCGTCTTGGTGTCGACGACGATCAGGGAGATGCCGGACGCAGCCTCCTCCGGGTTGGTCTTGGCGACGACCACCACGACGTCGGCCTGCGCGCCGTTGGTGATGAACGTCTTGGAGCCGTTGATGACGTAGTCGTCGCCGTCCTTGATCGCCTTCGTCTTGACGTTCTGCAGGTCCGAACCGGTGCCCGGCTCGGTCATCGCGATCGCAGCGACGGCCTCACCCGAGGCGAGCTTCGGCAGCCACTCCGCCTTCAGGGCGTCGGAGCCGTAGGCCTCGATGTAGTGGGCCACGATGCCGGAGTGGAGCGACGCGCCCCACGACGAGTCGCCGGCATACGCCTGCTCCTCGATCAGGATCGCCTCGTGGGCGAACGTGCCTCCGCCGCCACCGTTCTCCTCCTTGATGGAGGTGCACAGCAGGCCGAGCTCGCCGGCCTTGTTCCACAGGTCGCGGTCGACCTGCTTGTTGGCGAGGAACTTCTCGACGTTCGGCTTGATCTCCTTCTCGGTGAAGGTGCGCGCGAGGTCGCGGAAGTCCTTGAGGTCGTCGTCCATCCAGCGGGAAACGGGGCGGGCCATGCGGCTCTCCTAGGGAAGTCAGTGAGACGTCGGATGGGTACACGATGTACCCCTACGGGAAGATGATGACACGGATCCGCGCTATGTGGGACACCGTGTACCCGGTGTAGGTTGCGGAGCATGACGGCACAGAAGTGGGAAGACACGACGGCCGCTCGTCGGGCGAGCAGCCGTCAGGACCATCGCGCGCCCGTCCGCGAGCGCATCATCGAGGCTGCCGCGGCGGCCATCGAGACCGATGGTCCCGACGCGGGCACCAGCCGGATCGCCGAGCTCGCCGGGGTCGCCCGTCCCCACGTCTACCGGCACTTCTCCAGCAAGGAGGAGCTGCTCAACGAGGTCGCCCGCTACGCCGCGACCTCGCTGAAGGACCGGGTGCTCCCTGCCCTGGCCGCCGAGGGCGGCGCTGTCGACTGGATCCGCGAACCGGTCAAGCAGGCGGTCCTGTGGGCCGAGGAGAACCCCGGCCTGTTCCTCTACCTGATGGGCCGCAGCCAGGCCCGCGACCTGCAACGCGGTCGTGCCGGACGCAGCCACTTCCTGGGCAAGATCGTCGAGTCCGCGGAGGCCCACCTCAAGTCGGTCGGCACCGAGGCCGTGCCGCTCGATGCGCTCTTCGCCGGGCTCAAGGGCATGGTGGACACCAGCATCATCTGGTGGGTGCGCCACCAGGACGAGGAGCGCGACGCGCTCATCGACCGGCTCTCACGCCAGGTCGGCATGATCGTGCAGAACGGTCTCGCTGAGCACGGCATCACGGTCGACGAGACCGGAGTCGTGTCCAAGTTCGCCTGACGTGCGCCGCGGAGCGCGCTCCTCAGAAACCGAGACGCGGGCGGCCGGCGGCGAAGTCCCGCACGACCTTGCCCTTGGCGTGCGCCTGCTCGGAGAGCGATGCCGCATAGTCCTCGAGCTTCGCCTGCAGCCCGGCGTCCGACGTGCCGATGATGCGCGCCGCGAGGATGCCGGCGTTCTTGGCGTTGCCGATGGCGACGGTCGCGACCGGGATGCCCGCAGGCATCTGCACGATCGAGAGCAGCGAGTCCATGCCGTCGAGGTACTTCAACGGGACCGGCACCCCGATCACCGGGAGCGGCGTGAGCGAGGCGAGCATGCCCGGAAGGTGTGCCGCTCCCCCGGCGCCGGCGATGATCGCCTTGAGGCCCCGCCCGGCGGCAGCCTTGCCGTAGTCGACCATCTCGACCGGCATGCGGTGCGCGGAGACGACATCCGCCTCCCAGGCGATGCCGAACTCGGTGAGCACCTCGGCTGCGGCCTGCATGGTCGGCCAGTCGGAGTCGGAGCCCATCACGATGCCGACAAGCGGCTGGGGAGTCTCGGTCATGGAGGTCACTCTTCCAGAGGTCAGTCGGAGTCGTTGCCGAGGTCGCCCGCGAACCAGGCGGCGGCGTGGCGTGCGCGCTCGAGGCAGTCCTCGAGGTCGTCGCCGTAGGTGTTGACGTGGCCCACCTTGCGGCCCGGCTTGATCTCCTTGCCGTAGAGGTGGACGCGGAGCTTCGGGTCGCGGGCGAAGGCGTGCGGGTAGCCGTCGTACAGGTGGCCGGCCTCGGGGTCGCCGCCCAGGATGTTGACCATCACCGTCCATGCCTGGCGCGGCTCGGGCGAGCCGAGCGGCAGGTCCATGACGGCCCGGAGGTGGTTCTCGAACTGCGACGTGACCGCGCCGTCCTGCGTCCAGTGGCCGGTGTTGTGCGGGCGCATCGCGAGCTCGTTGACGAGGAACCGCGCGGCACCCGTCTCGGGGTCCACCACCTCGAAGAGTTCCATCGCCATCACGCCGGTCACGTCGAGCTCCTTGGCCACGCGCAGGGCGGCCTCCTGGGCCTGCGTGGCGAGCACCGGGTCGAGGTCCGGCGCCGGAGCGATCACCTCGTGGCAGATGCCGTCGCGCTGGGTCGTGGCGACCACGGGGTACGCCGCAGCCTGACCGCTCGGCGACCGGGCGATCAGCGCGGACAGCTCACGCCGGAAGTCGACGAGCTCCTCGGCGAGGATCCTGACGCCGGTCTGCTCCGCGACGGCGAACGCCTCCTCGGCGTCCGCGGCGGAGCGGACGACCCAGACGCCCTTGCCGTCGTACCCGCCGCGCGTGGTCTTGAGGACGCACGGGAAGCCGAACGCCTCGACGTCGGCGAGCGTGGCGACGATCGCATTGCGCGGACAGGGCACGCCGAGCTCGTCGAGGATGCGTCGCATCTCGCCCTTGTCCTGCGCGAACACCAGGGCATCCGGGCCCGGACGCGGCGAGTGGCCTGCGGCCTCGAGCGCGTGCAGGTGCTCGGTCGGGACGTGCTCGTGGTCGAAGGTGACCACCGCACAGCCCTCGGTCACACGCAGGAGCGTGTCGAGGTCGCGGTAGTCGCCCACCTCATGGTCCGGGATGACCTGGGCGGCACTGACACCTTCGGCCTCGGCGAGGAGACGGAGCGGGAGCGCCAGGTTGAGCGCGGGAGCCGCCATCATCCGGGCGAGCTGTCCGCCGCCGATGATCGCGAGGGTCGGTCGCCCCGGATGACGCACAGCACTGTCAGACACAGGGTCACCTTATCCGTGCCAGAGGGGCGACAGATCCGGAGGTGCACCCCCGTCGCACCTCCGGACGGACGGCACCTTCCCACCCGGGCGACGGCGGTGTCATGACGCCGGATCGGCCGACACTGGACCAGACCACGGAGTTGCGAGCGCGCGAACTGACGGCCCTCCTCACTACGGTTCCCGCATGGCCGAGCTCGCGATCGCATGTGTGGACAACCACGCCGTCGTGCGCGCGGGCATCGTGACCCACCTTCGCGAAGCGCTGCCCGAGGCACGCGTGGTGGCTTCAACCGCCACGGTCGACGCGTTGCTGAGCGACTGGCCACAGCCCGATGTCGTGTTGCTCGACCTGCTGCTCGCGGGCGGGGTGGCCACGCCCGCCATCCCGGAGCTGGTCCGCCTCGGGGCCCGGGTCCTGCTCTACACCGCCGAGGAGCGTCCGGCGCCCCTTCGCAAGGCCGTGGCCGCCGGAGCCCACGGCGTCCTGCTGAAGTCCGACCCTCTCGAGACCGTCGCCGTCTCGGTGCGTCGGGTGGCTGCAGGAGAGTTCTGTGTCTCGGGGCCGCTCGCCCACGCCCTGCTCACGGACGAGCGCCTCATCGTCGACCTCTCCGAGCAGCAGGTGCAGGTGTTGCGCTGCATCGATGAGGGCCTCGACTACCGCTCCACCGCGCGTGTCCTGGGCGTCAGCGAGACGACGGTGAAGACCTACCTCGCCCGCATCCGCGAGAAGTACTGCGCCGCCGGATACGAGTCCGGCAACTCCCACCTGCTGACGAGGTACGCCGTTGACCAGGGCCACCTCGACTGACGCAGCACGGAGCCGTGGGCACCGGACCTGGCGCGCGACGCTCGACCGGGCGACGTACTTCGCGGCGGCAGTGCTGCTCCTGCTGGAGACGACTCCCCACCTGAGTGCATGGCCGGTCCTGCCGCCGGGTGGCCACGCCCTCCTCCTCACGACCATCGTGACCCGGGCGCTGCTGGTCCTCGTCGTTGTGCGCGCAGCGCTGGGCCACGCCGACCGCGCCAACGGTGCCGCCGCGATCGCACTCACCGTCGCCGGGTTCGCTTCCGCATCGCTGATCGAGTGGCCGAGCGGGGTCCGGGCCGGCGAAGCCGCCCTGATGGTCCCGCTCTGGTCGATCCAGGCCCTCGAGCTCGCCCTCCTCGCCGTCGCGCCCTCCCGACGCGCAGGGCTGGCCCTCGTTGCCATGACCCTGCCCGCCCACCTCCTCCTGCAGGATCCCGGGTCACTCACGCGACTCGATCTCGATGCATGGGTCGGAGGCAGCGGCGGGGCACTCGCGATCGGCGCCCTGATCGGCTGGCTCCGGCGCGCCGCGTCGTACGGCGACGACCTGGAGGAGACCCGGGTCCGGCTGCGGAGGGCGATGACAGACTCCCCCGCCAGCGACGCCCGGCGGATCCTCCACGACGAGGTGCTCGTCGCCCTGTCGGCCATCGGCAGCGGGATGGGAGCGACGCAGGCCCGCGCGATGTCCGCCAGTGCAGTGGCCGCCGTCACCGGCCGCCGCCCGGTGCGCACCGTGGAGGAGCTCGTCTCCGCCCTCAGGGAGTCGGCCGTGACCCGCGAGGTACGGGGCACATGGAGCCTTGCGCCGGGCGTCGATGCCCTGACGGCGTTCACTGAGGCCGCACGGGAGGCCTTGCGCAACGTCGCACGCCACACGGGCACCGACGCCGTCATCCGGCTGGAGCAGGACGGCACCCAGATGGCGCTGGTGATCACCGACTCCGGTCCGGGCCTTCGGGGCTCACCACACGGCTTCGGCATCAGCGAGTCGATCATCGGACGCATGGAGGCCGCGGGCGGCAGCGCAACGGTGACCTCCTCGGAAACCGGGGTGACAGTGCGGCTGGCGCATCGCGTCACGTCTCCCTTAGCGCCCGACCTCACCACGGTCGCGAACCGCCTCGGCAGTCGCGGCTACGTCGTCGCTGTCGCCCCGATGGTCGCCTGCAACCTCTACCTGGCGTGCGTCCAGCCGACCAGCTCGCGTCGGGCGAGCCTCGCCATCGCCGCCGCGATGGCGGTCTCCGTCGCGGTGTCGGCTCGCGTCCCGGCGCGACGTGCCGGCCAGTGGAGCCTGATGGTGTTCCTGACAGCCGTTGCCTGCCTCCTCGGCGCACTCGGCATGGCTCTGGGGCCTGACGGCGCGCTCATGGGCGTGGCCACGTGGCCGGTCGCCCTCGCTCCGATGCTGGTGGCCGTGGCGTCGATCGAAGCACCGTTGTCCCGTGCGTTCGTGCCGCTTGTCGGATTGACAGCCCTGGTGGCTGGCGCGGCGATCGCTGACCCGACGGTGACCGTGCTGCAGCCCACGTCGTCGTACATGTCCGCCTGGTTGCCCCTCGTCTTCTGCGCGGCGCTGGGCGCGTTGCTCAGGTCCGGCACCCGCCGGCTCGGGGTTCGCGAGGCGCTTCTCGCGGCCGAGACGGCCGAGGCCGCACACCAGGTCGCGAGCGCTGACGCGCGCGTGGAGGCGCGAGCCCGGCTCGACTCCGCGATCCTGCCCCTGCTGCACGCCGTGGCGGAGGGTGCGACCCTCTCCGAGGAGGTCGCTGTGGAGGCGCGGCTGCTGGGCGCGCACCTGCGCGAGCACCTGAGCGCGGCACCGGCACCCTCGCTGGCGCTGCGCGCGGTCGTCGACCGGGCACGCGCGGGCGGGCACACGGTGGGCCTGCGTGGCGACGACACGCGGGACGAGGTCCAGGACGACCGCCTGGGCGCGCTGCTCGCAGCCGTGCTGCAGACAGCAGGGTTCGATGTCGCCACGGTCTTCCGCGGGGCCGAGGGACGGGTCGTCGTCCTCCCGGCGCTCACGCCTGCCGCTGCTCGGGAGGTGGGCCGGCTGCATCCGCAGGCGAAGGTCGAGACGGACGCGTTCCGGACGGTGCTCTGGCCGTAGCCCGCAGCCCTCAGCTGCCGTCGTCGGTGCCCGCGAGCCGGTGCAGCTCCGCAGCGACCGCGAGCTGCACGTCCTCGACCCGCGGGATGTCACTGAGCTCGACACGGCCGCCGGTGCTCGCGTCACTCACGACCAGCGTGCCGCAGCGGAAGAGCCGGTCGACCACCCCCATGTCGAAGTCCACCCCGCTGATCCGGTTGAGCGGGATCGTGCGGCCCTCCTTGGCGATGAATCCCGATCGCTTGATGAAGCGCCGCGTGGTGAAGGTGTAGGTCGTGAACCACCACGTCACGACCCGCGGGATCGCCGCGAGCACGGCGACCAGCGCCGCAGTCCGCAGCAGCCAGGCGAACGCCGTCGCTGCACCGCCGTCGCCGAGCGCGAACGACCCGACCAGCAGCGCCACCGCTGCGACCAGGAAGAGTCCCGGAAGGATCAGCGCCTTCCAGTGCGTGCGGGTCGTCACGACGACCTGCTCACCCTCGTTCAGCAGCCGGGCCGGGAAGGCACTCATGACGCGGCCCGCACGTGGATGACGTCGCCAGCACCGACCGGGACCTCGGCGGTGCCGGTGTCCACGACGAGTCGCCCGCCCGCGTCGATGTCGACGGCGGTGCCGGTCAGCGGCTCGCCTGCGGGTACGTCGACACGCACCGTCTTGCCGAGCGTCACGCACTCACCGGCATAGGCCCGGCGAAGCGCATCCGTGTCCGACAGCAGCGGGAACAGCGCATCCAGGGAGGCGAGGACCGTGGCCAACACCTCGGTGCGGTCGGGCACCCCCTCGACGAGCTGCTCGAGCGACGTGGCTGCCTCGATGGGAAGCTCGGCAGGGGTCTGGTGGATGTTGATGCCGACGCCCAGCACGGCGGCCGGACCGGTCGGGGTGTCCACGCGCTCCACGAGGATGCCAGCCAGCTTCGCGGTGCCGTCCGCAGTCTCGACCACGATGTCGTTGGGCCACTTCAGGCCGATGCCGTCGGCCCGGTCGTCGAGCGCCGCGTGGACGGCGTACCCGGTCAGGAGCGGAAGCCACGGCCAGGCGGCGGGCTCGATCTCGGGGCGGACGAGCACGGAGAACGTGAGTGCCGCCCGCTCGGGAACCTCCCAGCTGCGGTCGAGGCGGCCACGCCCCGAGGTCTGATGCTCGGCGACGATCACCAGCCCGGCGTCCGCGCCTTCGCTCGCGCGCGCGCCGACAAGGGCGTTGGTGGAGCCGGCTTCAGCCACGATCTCGACCGTGTGAGGAAGTCGACGGGGATCAAGAGGCGGTCGTGAGTCGTCGTGAAGCGTCATGGGCACTAGATTGGCGCAGCACACCAACAGGAGGCCAGACCCCCCATGAGCGCTGTCGAGAAGACCGAGATCGACCTTCACACCACCGCCGGCAAGCTTGCCGACCTCGAGCGTCGCACGGACGAGGCGGTTCACGCCCCGGCCGCGAAGGCTCAGGAGAAGCAGCACGCGAAGGGTCGCAAGACCGCCCGCGAGCGCCTCGAGCTCCTCTTCGACGAGGGATCCTTCGTCGAGCTCGACGAGTTCGCCCGCCACCGCTCGACGGCGTTCGGCCTCGAGAAGTCGCGCCCGTACGGCGACGGCGTCGTCACCGGCTACGGCACGGTCAACGGCCGCCAGGTCTGCGCGTTCTCCCAGGACTTCACCGTCTTCGGTGGCTCCCTCGGCGAGGTCTACGGCGAGAAGATCGTCAAGGTCATGGACCTGGCCCTCAAGACCGGCTCCCCGATCGTCGGCATCAACGAGGGTGCGGGTGCCCGCATCCAGGAGGGTGTCGTCTCCCTCGGCCTCTACGGCGAGATCTTCAAGCGCAACACCCGCGCGTCGGGTGTCATCCCGCAGATCTCCCTGATCATGGGCAACTGCGCCGGCGGCCACGTCTACTCCCCGGCCCTCACTGACTTCGTGGTCATGGTCGACCAGACCTCCGCGATGTTCATCACCGGTCCCGACGTCATCAAGACCGTCACCGGTGAGGACATCTCGATGGAGGACCTCGGCGGTGCCCGCGCGCACAACGCCAAGTCCGGATCGGCCCACCACATGGCGGCCGACGAGGAAGACGCCATCGAGTACGTCAAGGGCCTGCTGGACCACCTCCCGCAGAACAACCTCGACGAGCTTCCGACGTACGACGAGGTCGCCGACCTCGAGCCGACGGACGAGGACTACAAGCTCGACACGATCATCCCGGACGGCGCGAACCAGCCGTACGACATGCACGAGGTCTTCGAGACCGTCCTCGACGACGGCGAGTTCCTCGAGGTCCAGGAGCTCTTCGCCCCGAACCTGATCGTCGGCTTCGGCCGCGTCGAGGGCTCCCCGGTCGGCATCGTCGCCAACCAGCCGATGCAGTTCGCCGGCTGCCTGGACATCGACGCCTCCGAGAAGGCCGCGCGCTTCGTCCGCACCTGCGACGCGTTCAACATCCCGGTCCTGACCTTCGTCGACGTCCCGGGCTTCCTCCCGGGCACCGACCAGGAGCACACCGGCATCATCCGCCGTGGCGCGAAGCTGCTCTACGCCTACTGCGAGGCGACCGTCCCGCTCGTCACGATCATCACCCGCAAGGCCTACGGCGGCGCGTACGACGTCATGGGCTCCAAGCACCTCGGCGGCGACATCAACCTCGCCTGGCCGACGGCGCAGATCGCGGTCATGGGCGCCCAGGGCGCGGCCAACATCATCCACCGCCGCACGCTCTCCGACCTCGCCGCTGCCGGCGGCGACGTCGAGACGAAGCGCGCCGAGCTGATCGACGAGTACGAGACCACGCTGGCCAACCCGTACATCGCGGCCGAGCGTGGATACATCGACGGTGTCATCCGGCCGCACCAGACGCGTGCCGAGGTCGTCAAGGCGCTGCGCCTGCTCAAGGGCAAGCGCGTCGAGACGCTCCCGAAGAAGCACGGGAACATCCCGCTCTGATGTCCGACGTGACCGAGAACGAGACGGCGGAGACCGTCGCGGAGGAGCCGGCGAAGCCGGTGCTCCGCGTCGTCTCCCCGAACGCCACGCCCGAGGAGATCGCGGTGCTCACCGCGCTGTTCTCGGCGATGGGCGGCGGCGGTGCCGCTCCGGTGAAGAAGCGCCCGTCCGACTGGGCCTCCCCGGCGCGCGGTGCCCGTCGTACGCTCCCGCACGGCCTCGGCGGCTGGAAGGCCTCGGCCCTCCCCCGCTGACGCGGCGCGTCGTTGCACCCGCTCTACATCGAGACGGCGCGGACTTGCAGGATTCCTGCGAGTCCGCGCCGTTTCGGCGTACCTGGGGCGTCAGTACGCGCCGCTTCGGCGGCTAGCCTGAACGTGTGATGATCCCGCGCTGGCTGATGGACGGCGTGGTGGCCGGCGAGCTGGACCTCGCCTTCCGCCGGTGGACCCGCCGGATGCACGTGCCGGGCGGCACGCAACGCACTCCGGGCGGCGTCGTGCGCTTCGAGGAGGTGGCGGTGGTCGACCTCGACGCGATCAGCGAGGAGGACGCGCTCCGGGCCGGACAGCCGCTCGAGCGGATCCGCGAGGCCCTCAGCCGCAAGGAGGGCGACGTCTACCGCATCCGCCTCGCGTACGCCGGCGACGACGCCCGCGTGGCCCTGCGCGAGAAGGCGCGGCTCACGCCGAAGCAGCGCGACGAGCTCGTCGCCACCCTCGCGGGCATGGATGCCCGCAGCAAGCGCGGTCCCTGGACGCGGCAGCACCTCGAGCTCATCGCCGCCCACCCCTCGACGCTCGCCGAGGAGATCGCCGCGAGCATCGGCCGCGAGAAGCTGCCGTTCAAGGCCGACATCCGGCGGCTCAAGGAGCTCGGCCTGACCGAGAGCCTGCGACCCGGATACCGGCTCTCACCGCGTGGGACGGCGCTGCTCCGGCACCTGCGCTCGCTCGACGGCCGGTAGTGCGAGTACGCGCTGTCTCGGCGCTCCCACTGCGCAAGTGCGCGCCGTCTCGGCGGATAGGGTCGCGGGCGTGACCTTCGTGCTCGCCTCCGCCTCTCCCGCCCGCCTCGCCACGCTCCGCAAGGCGGGACTCGACCCGCAGGTGATCGTGAGCGGGGTCGACGAGGACCAGCTCGCGGGGCTTCCTCCGCGCGATCTCGCCCTCCGCCTCGCCGAGCTCAAGTGCGCCGCGGTGGCCGCACGGACGGACCTGCCTGCCGACGCCGTCGTCCTGGGATGCGACTCCGTGCTGGAGCTCGACGGCGAGGCACTCGGCAAGCCCCACGACCCCGACGAGGCGGCACGCCGCTGGCAGGCGATGCGCGGGCGCAGCGGCGTCCTGGTGACCGGCCACGCGCTGCACGACACCAGCACCGGCCGCACGGTGTCGGCCGCAGCGGAGACCACCGTCCACTTCGCCGCGATCAGCGACGCCGAGATCGCGGCGTACGTCGCGACCGGTGAGCCGTTGCACGTCGCCGGCGCGTTCACGGTCGACGGGCTCGGGGGCGCGTTCGTGACCCGGATCGAGGGCTGCCACCACAACGTCGTGGGCGTCTCGCTGCCTGTCGTCCGCACCCTGCTGTCCGACCTCGGACGGTCGTGGACGGACTTCTGGACCGCCGGATCGCACTGACGCCGTCCGCGTGGCGGTCCACACACCGCAGGACGCGCAAAGACGCGCGTCGTACCCCTAGACTCGCCTGTCGAGCCCGACATCGATACAGGAGTGTGCCGTGCCCGAGATCAAGCCCCTGCAGAAGGTCCTCATCGCCAACCGTGGTGAGATCGCCGTCCGCGTCATCCGCGCCTGCAAGGACGCCGGCATCGGCTCCGTGGCCGTGTACGCCGAGCCCGACCGTGACGCGCTGTTCGTCCGCCTCGCCGACGAGGCCTACAGCCTCAACGGCTCGACGCCGGCCGACTCGTACCTCGTGATCGAGAAGATCATCGCGGTGGCCAAGGAGTCGGGCGCCGACTCCGTGCACCCCGGCTACGGCTTCCTCGCCGAGAACGCCAACTTCGCCCAGGCCGTCATCGACGCCGGGCTGACCTGGATCGGTCCGTCCCCCGAGGCGATCGACGGTCTCGGCGACAAGGCCAAGGCCAAGCAGATCGCCCTCGCGGCCGGCGCCCCGCTGGCCCCGGGTCTCAAGGACCCGGTCAAGGACGCCGACGAGATCGTCGCGTTCGCCAAGGAGCACGGCCTGCCGGTCGCCATCAAGGCGGTCTTCGGTGGTGGCGGTCGCGGCCTCAAGGTCGCCCGCACGCTCGAGGAGATCCCGGAGCTGTTCGAGTCCGCGACCCGCGAGGCGATCTCCGCCTTCGGCCGTGGCGAGTGCCTCGTGGAGAAGTTCCTCGACAAGCCGCGTCACGTCGAGACCCAGTGCCTCGCGGACAAGTACGGCAACGTCGTCGTCGTCTCCACCCGCGACTGCTCGCTGCAGCGTCGCCACCAGAAGCTGGTCGAGGAGGCCCCCGCGCCGTTCCTCACCGACGAGCAGAACGAGCGCCTCTACGAGTCCTCGAAGGCGATCCTGCGCGAGGCCGGCTACGTCGGCGCGGGCACGTGTGAGTTCCTCGTCGCCAACGACGGCACGATCTCCTTCCTCGAGGTCAACACCCGCCTCCAGGTCGAGCACTGTGTCTCCGAGGAGGTCACCGGCATCGACCTGGTCCGCGAGATGTTCCGCATCGCCGCCGGCGAGGAGCTCGGCTACGGCGACCCCGAGGTCCGCGGCCACTCGATCGAGTTCCGCATCAACGCCGAGGACGGCGGCAACAACTTCATGCCGGCCCCCGGCACGCTGACCAAGTGGAACCCGCCGCAGGGCCCGGGCATCCGCATCGACGGTGGCTACGAGGTCGGCGAGACCGTCCCGGGTGCCTTCGACTCCCTGGTCGCCAAGCTGATCGTCACCGGCAAGGACCGCACGCAGGCCATCGAGCGCTCGCGTCGCGCGATCGCCGAGTTCGAGGTCGACGGCATGCCGACCGCCCTCACCTTCGACGAGGTCATCGTCAACGACCCGGCGTGGGTCGGTGCCTCCAACCCGTCCGGCGAGGGTTCGTTCGACGTCTACACGACGTGGATCGAGACCGACTTCAACAACACCATCGAGCCCTACAAGGGCGAGGCGGGCGAGGCCGAGGAGGCCGGCGAGCGTCAGAAGGTGACCGTCGAGGTCGGCGGCAAGCGCCTCGAGGTCGTCCTCCCGGCCGGTCTCGGTGGCCTCGGTGGTGGCGGTGCCGCTGCCGGCGGCTCCAAGAAGCCGAAGGCAGCCCGCAAGAAGGCCGGTGCCGCCGTCTCCGGTGACGCCGTCGCTTCCCCGATGCAGGGCACGATCGTGAAGATCGCCGTCGAGGAGGGCCAGGAGGTCGCCGAGGGCGATGTCATCGTGGTCCTCGAGGCGATGAAGATGGAGCAGCCGCTGAAGGCGCACAAGGCCGGCACCGTGACCGGTCTCGACGCCGAGGTCGGCGTGACCGTCACCCAGGGCGCGGTCATCTGCGAGCTCAAGGACTGACGAGCGAGGTCGGAAGCGCCGAGCGCAGCGAGAGCAGCTTCCGCGCCGAGCGAGGAGGTTCCGCTGCCGAAGGCAGCCCGACTGATTCGTTCAGCACGCCGAAGGGCACCTCACCGATCCGGTGAGGCGCCCTTTGCGTTGTGCGTGGTGAGCGTCAGCGCGTGCGCGCCGGGACGCCCGGGAAGGTGAACCAGGTCGACTTCAGGCCCAGCCGCATCCGGAAGTCGCTGCCGCCGACGTTGTCGACGACGGTGGGAGCACCGTTCTTCGTGCCGGTCAGGCGGAGCTTCAGCACGCGACCGCCCCACTCGCCGTGGCCGTCACGGCTGACCACCTCGATCGAGGTGAGGTCGCCGACTGCCGGGAACGCCTTCTCGATCGTGGCGACGTCGAGGTCCTTGGTCCAGTTGTGGCTGGCGTTGCCCGGCGAGCCGTCGGCGCGCTTCCAGTCGTCGTACGGGTCCTCGTGGTCGTCGAGGTAGGGCACCGAGCCACCGTCGGTGAAGCCTCCGCTGCTCGCGGAGAACTGCGTGAACGCCGGCTTTCCGCCGTACGTCAGGATCACGCCGGCCGTGGCGTCGATGGCGGCGTTGGCGTTGGGGTGCTCGCTGCTGTAACCGCCGTAGACCTGGCAGCTCGTGGTGTCGCAGATGTCGTAGAACGAGGCCTGCGGCCGCTGCAGGAGGTACGCCGCGTAGGTCCGCGCCGCGACGGCCTGCGCGCTGACCGCATCCACGTGCCAGGTAGCCGGCATCTCGGCCGGCACGACGCCCCGCAGGTAGTTCTCGAGCGAGAGCTGGTTGATGGTGTCGCGGTCGGTGGAGCCGGCGCTCGGGCGCGCAGCGACCAGGCGACCCCGGTAGAGCCTGCTGGCACCCGGGTAGAAGAGCCGGATCGGTTCCCCGCCAGCACCGAAGGCGCCATCGCCGTCGAAGGCCCAGAAGCGCTTCCATCGGGCCGAGCCCTTCTTGAACGCCACCGCTGTGCGGTTGCCCTTGACGACACCCAGGCGCCACTGCGTCGCTCCGTTTGCCGGGAGCTCGCGGGTCTCACCGGTGGCGGTGTTCGTCACGGCGAGGCCCGCACGCGGCTCGACCACCACGTCGCGGGTGGTGTCGGCGGTGATCTTGACCCGGATGTCCTTGACCAGGCTGGCCTGGGCGGTGCCCGGGTAGTAGAAGCCGAGGATCTGCGCCCAGGTCAGCTTCGTGCCGGTGGCACTGCCCGTCGCGGCACCTTGGGCGCCGTGCTGGGACATGCCGTGCCCGTGCCCGTAGCCGTGGCCGACGAGCGCCACGGTGCCGGTCGCGGGCATCGCGAACACCGTGCCCGCCGAAGCGGGTGAGCTGGTCAGCCCACCGACCAGCACAAGGGTCGAGCAGGCCGCCGTGGCAAGGCCGAGTGCACCGCGGCGCATGGGAGATCTCCGTGACTCGTGTGACTGTTGGGGAGCATGAGACCCCAGCATGCGCAGACGTACGCAGGCCTTTCAATACCTACTGGCGAACTACACTTATGTAATTCACTCAGGCGCGGTGGAGGCGCCGTGCGGCCTCTGCGACGGAGCCGGACATCGACGGGTAGACCGTGAAGACGTGGGCCAGCTGGTCGGCCGTGATCCTCTCGGTGACGGCCACTGCGATCGGGTGGATCAGCTCGCTGGCGTGCGGGCCGACGACCACTCCCCCGAGCACACGACCCGAACCGGGGCTGATCAGCAGCTTCACGAAGCCGTCCTTGACGCCCTGCATCTTCGCGCGGGAGTTGCTGGCGAGCGGCTGCATGACGACCGTGGCAAAGGCCTTGCCGTCGTCGACCGCCGCCTGCGAGACGCCCACGGTGGCGATCTCGGGCGAGGTGAAGACGTTGGAGGCGACGACGCTGAGGTCAAGTGGTGCGACCGCGTCACCGAGCACGTGCCACATCGCGATGCGGCCCTGCATCGCTGCGACGCTCGCGAGCATGAAGACTCCCGTGCAGTCGCCGGCGGCGTAGACACCGCGGGCAGTCGTGCGGGACACGCGGTCCACCTTGATGAACCCGCCGTCGTCGAGCGCGACGCCGGCCTCCTCGAGGCCCAGGTCCTTCGTGTTGGGGACCGAGCCGAGCGCCAGCAGGCAGTGGGAACCGGTGACGGTGCGGCCGTCCTCGAGCTCGACCGTGACGGTGTCACCGTCGCGGGTCACGGACTTCATGCGGGACTTGCCGAGCACTTCCATGCCGCGGCGCTTGAAGACCTCCTCCAGCACCGTCGCGGCGTCAGGGTCCTCGCCGGGCAGGACGCGGTCGCGGCTCGACACCAGCGTCACGTCGACACCGATGCCGTTGTAGGCGCTCGCGAACTCGGCACCCGTCACGCCCGAGCCGACGACGATCAGCTTGGTCGGGAGCTCGTCGAGGTCGTAGACCTGCTCCCAGGTCAGGATCCGCTCGCCGTCCGGCCGTGCGCTCGACAGCGTGCGTGGCGCGGCACCCGTCGAGACCAGGATCGCGTCGGCGTCGTACGACGTCTCGGTGCCGTCAGGGGCGGTGGCGATGACGCGCGACGGGCCGTCGAGCCGGCCTCGGCCCTTGACGACCGTGACACCCTCGCGGGCCAGGCTGGCCGCGATGTCGGCGGACTGCGAGGCCGCCAGCGCCTTGACGCGTGCGTTGACCTTGGCCAGGTCGACGCCGATGGCCGCTGCTGCGTCGCCGTGGTGGTCCTTGAGGAAGATGCCGAGCTCGCCGGCGACCTCGACCTGGTTCATCACGTCGGCCGTGGCGATCAGCGTCTTGGACGGCACACAGTCGGTGAGGACGGCCGAACCGCCGAGACCGTCGGTGTCGACGACGGTGACTGCCGCACCCAGCTGGGCGGCGACCAGCGCCGACTCGTAGCCACCAGGCCCGCCACCGATGATCACCACTCGCTGCTGCTGCATGATGCGCACACTAGCCTGACGCGGTCGCCTTGGAGCCGTCTCTCATGGTCGATCTGTCCCGGGGGTGTGCACGACCCGCGACGGCTCTGCTCGCGGCTCCGGGCGAGCGCCCACGTCGCGCACCACGGCACTCACCATCAGCCCCACGACGACGCCCAGCATCGTGCCCAGCCCACGGTCGCGCAGCAGCTCACCCAGCCCGATGGGCTCCGCCAGCTCCGTCATCAGCATGATCATCGGCGTGAAGAAGCTGAGGGCCAGCGCGTAGCTGACCGCCATGAAGAGCTCGGTCGGGAAGAGCAGGCAGATCACGATGACCGCGGTGGTCTGCGGCGAGAAGCCGGGGGCCAGCACCGCGGCCGTGACCGCGAGGCCGGTGACCGTCCCGACGACGCGGTGGACACCGCGCCGCAGCCGTCCGCGGGGATCCGCGGCAGCCAGCGTGACCGCGGCACCCGCGATCGCCCAGTTGACGTGGCTCAGGCCGCAGGACATCGCAGCCGCGCCGGCAGTTGCCACCGCGACCGCATAGCGCACGGCATGGGTCACGGCATCGGCCCGCGAGCGGATCCGCTGCTCACGCACCCGGGCCAGCAGTGACTGCATCGACGCGGGAGCCCCGCCTGTGGCGATCCCGATCACCACAGCGAGCAAGGCCGACCCCGCAGCGATGGCGAACAGGAGCAGCGGCTCGCCGAGGTCCGACGGGATCCCCGCGAGTGCCCCCAGCGCGAAGATCCCGTAGAACGGCCCCTCGGGACGGAGGCTGAAGAAGTCGGCGAGGAGGGAGCCCACCACCGCGAAGAGCGCCGCCACGACAGTGACGGTCAGGGCATCCGCGTCCACACGCGCCAGCGCGATCCCCGCCGCGGTGCCGGCCAGCAGGAGAAGCGCACCCTGGCTCTGGTGGAGCAGGCGGAGGCTGCGTGACTCGGCCCGCCCGTACATGCCGGCGAAGGAACCGAAGACCGCGTAGATGATCAGCTCGGGGCGACCCGCCACCAGCAGGACGATGCCAGGCAGGAGCAGGCCGAGGCTGACCCGTGCGGCATGCGTCCAGTCGGCGACGACTCGCCTACGCACCCTCGTGGCCCATCCGCACGGCGTACGACGCAGCGGCGAACTCGGCCATCGCGTAGGGGTCCTGGAGTGACCTGCCGGTGAGGTCGACGAGCCTCCGCAGGCGGTACCGCACGGTGTTGGGGTGGCAGTGCAGGACCCGGCCCGCGAGGTCGGCAGACGCCTGGTGGTCGAGGTAGGCGTGGAGCGTCTCGAGCAGCAGGTCGCGGTCCTCCGCCGGAAGCGCGAGGACTGCCCCGAGAACGTCGACAGAGAGCCGCCGCGCCGCCGCCGGGTCGCAGGCCATGAGGGCTGCGAGCGGGCTCGCGCTGAAGACGTGCAGGCCCGGGCTCCCGACCTTCTGCACGGTGATCGCCGCGCGTGCCAGCTGCAAGGAACGGGGAGTCTCGGCGACGGACTGGTAGCGCGGGCTCACACCGACCCGGGCCTGCGCCATCTCCGTGAGCAGGTCGACGATCTCCTGCATGCGCCCGGATGGCGCCGCCACGATGCCGACCTGGAGCGCGGGCATCAGGCGCCACGCCGACGCCAGGCCCTGTGAGGACAGCCGTCGTTCGACGTCGGGCAGGCTCTCCTCCGCGAGGCCGGTCGTCTCGGCGGCGACCACGACGAAGCCCGCGTCGGGCGGCAGCCCGAGAAGGCTCGCGGCCTCCCAGCAGCTGCTGGTGCCGCCCGTGCCCAGGAAGAGCGCCTCGACCAGCGCCGAACGACGCCGCTGGTCACGCACCAGCATCTCGGCTGTCGTCGCCCGGTAACCCTCGGTCACCGCCACCGCATGCTCGTCCGCGAGCTGCCAGAGACGACGTGCCGCAGCGAAGAGTGCGGCCGTCGATGCCGTGTCGCCGGAGGTGCGGACATGGTCGTGGAGCGCGTCCCACAGGGTGCTGAAGACCAGCCGGTAGGCGCGGAGCACCTCGGGCAGCGGCATGGCGGCCCTGGCCCTTCGCTGGCCGGTGGCGACCGGAGTGCCCAGGTCGAGCTCGTCGTCGCTGCCGAGGGCCGCCACGAGGAAGCGCAGGTTCTGCTCGATCGAGCGTCGCAGCTCGGCCGCCGGAACCGGCTCCTCTGCGGCGTACGCCGGCACGCGCTCCACGATGGTCTGGTGGGCGGTGGCCGCCAGGGCAGGCAGTCGCGGCTCCACCCAGGCGATAAGGCGCTGCAGGACAGGGTCGGTGGCCACCCGCCCAGTATCGGGCGTCGACGGGTCAGGCACGTGTCACTGTCACGCGGACGTTCTTCATCAGCGGCTGGTCGCTCTGGGTGCTGTAGTCCGCGATGCCGATCAGGACGTTCATCTCCGGCATGTAGCCCGCAGCGCTGCCTCGCGGAAGGTTGTACTCCAGCGCGCGGTAGCTCCTCAGGTGCCGCTGCGAGCCGTCCTTCGAGGTCGAGGTGATGTCGACCAGGTCGCCCTGCGCCAGCCCGCGGGCCTTCATGTCGTCGGCGTTCATGAAGATCAGCTCGCGCAGGTTCTTCACGCCGCGGTAGCGGTCGTTGTTGGAGTAGATCGTGGTGTTCCACTGGTCGTGCGAGCGCATCGTCTGCAGGACCAGGCTCTCGCCGTCTGCAGGGATGACGTCCGGCAGTCCGGCGTGGGAGAACTCCATCCGCCCCGACGGCGTGAGGAAGGTCCGCTCGCGTGCCGGCTGCGCGATCCGGAAGCCGTTGGTCTGGCGGACCCGCTGGTTGAAGTTCTCGAAGCCCGGGAAGACCCCCGCCATCACGTCGCGGATGCGGTCGTAGTCATCGACGTACTCGTCCCACGGCGTCGGGGACCCCACGAGCGTCGCCTTGGCCATGCCCGCGATGATGGCCGGCTCGGAGAGCAGGTGAGGAGACGCAGGCTTCCTGGACCCCTTGGACAGGTGCACCATGCTCATCGCGTCCTCGACCGAGATCGACTGCAGGCCAGCCTTCTGCTCGTCACGCTCGGTCCGGCCCAGGCACGGCAGGATCAGCGCCTTCTTGCCGTGGACCAGGTGGCTGCGGTTGAGCTTGGTGCTGACCTGGACGGTCAGCTCGGTGTTCGCCAGCGCCCTCGCGGTGTACGGCGTGTCCGGAGCTGCCATCACGAAGTTGCCGCCCATGCCGATGAAGACCTTCACCGTGCCGGCGTGCATGCCCTCGATCGTGGCCACGGTGTCGAGGCCGTGGTGGCGCGGCGGGTCGAAGCCGCACACCTCGCCGAGGCGGAAGAGGAACTCCTCGGACGGCTTGTGGTCGATGCCGCAGGTGCGGTTGCCCTGCACGTTGCTGTGGCCACGGACCGGCGAGGGGCCGGCTCCCTTGCGGCCGAGGTTTCCCTTGAGTGCCAGCAGGTTGACGAACTCGCGCGGGGTGTCGACGCCGTGCTCGTGCTGGGTGACCCCGAGGCACCAGCTGATGATCGAGCTGTCGGCGTCGATGTAGACGTCGGCCACCTCGCGGATCTGGGCCTCGGTCAGGCCGCTCTGCTCGGCCAGGTCGGCCCAGGAGGTGCCCTCGACGAGCGCACGGTACTGGTCGAAGCCGACCGTGTGCTCGTCGAGGAAGGCGCGGTCGAGGACTCCCCCACGGGCCTCGTCGGCCTCCAGCGTCGCCTTGGCGACACCGCGCATGAGCGCCAGGTCGCCACCGGGGCGGACCTGGACGTTGAGCGTGCTGGTCTCGGTGCTGCGGAAGAGCGCCATGTCGACGAACTCGTGCGGCACGATCGTCCTGGTCGCGCCCACCTCGACGAGCGGGTTGATGTGCACGATCTGGGCGCCCCGGCGCTTCGCCTCCGCGAGGGTGGTCAGCATGCGCGGAGCGTTGGAGGCGACGTTGACGCCGAGCACGAAGAGCGCGTCGGCGTGCTCCCAGTCCTCCAGGTCGGCCGTGCCCTTGCCCGTGCCGATCGACGCGGTCAGCGCGCGACCCGACGCCTCGTGGCACATGTTGGAGCAGTCGGGCAGGTTGTTGGTGCCGAGCTCGCGGACGAAGAGCTGGTAGAGGAAGGTCGCCTCGTTGCTCAGCCGACCCGAGGTGTAGAACGACGCCGCGTCGGGGCTGTCCAGCTTGCGGAGCTCCTCGCCGATCAGGGCGAAGGCGTCCTGCCAGCTGATCAGGACGTAGCGGTCGGTCTCCGCGTCATACGACATCGGCTGGGTGAGGCGGCCCTGGTCCTCGAGGTCGAAGTCGGTCCAGGTGGAGAGCTCGGCGACGGTGTGCCGGGCGAAGAACGCGGCGTCGACCCGCTTCGGCGTCATCTCCCACGTCGTGTGCTTGATGCCGTTCTCGCAGATGTCGAGCTTGAGCCCGTGCTGGTCGTCGGGCCAGGCACATCCCGGGCAGTCGTAGCCCTTCGTCTCCTGGTTCATCTTGAACATCGCGTTGGTGCCGCGGATGCCCTCGCGCTCCCGCACCAGGACGTTCATCACCGACATCGAGGCACCCCACGCCGCCGCCGCATGGTGGTAGTCCTTCTGCGACCACTTCTTCGTCGTCGTCGGCCCGTAACCGCCCTGACGCGGCTTGACCGGCATCAGGCCGGGCACGGTCTCGGGGCTCTCGGCCCCGGCGGGGGCTGCGTCGCGCGCATCGGTGGTCACCCGCCGATCGTGGCACGGCATATCCCGCTCGACCATGCCTCCCGAGCGCCCACGTTGTCCGCCCGGACAAAGTTTGTCGGCGGCCACAAAGAAGCCGGTCCGGATCCACAACCCGCATTCCCTTCAACCCCTCCCGTGCCCGGACTAGGGTTCGCGGAAGACCGCGCCGCATCGACGGCAGGCTCTGCGAGGAGGTCCCGTGGGACGTGTGACCGCACGCCGTTCGGTCGTGACGTACGACGCGGGCGCGCGGCGTCAGCGACCCGACAGCCTCGCCGTCGAGGAGCCGATGGAGATCCGCGTCAACGGCGAGCGGTTCGCCGTCACGATGCGCACGCCCGGCTCCGACTTCGAGCTCACGCAGGGGTTTCTCCTCAGTGAGGGCGTCGTCTCCAGCCGCGACCAGATCGCGGCGATCCGCTACTGCGCGGGCAAGAACGACGACGATGAGAACACCTACAACGTGCTGGACGTGTCCGTCCGCGGCGGCAACCTCGACGCTCTCGACGCCATGAAGCGGCGGACCTACACGACCTCCTCGTGCGGCATCTGCGGCAAGGCATCGCTCGAGGCGGTCGCGACCACGACCAGCTTCAGCCCGGCGGCGGACAACACGGTCTTCCGGCGTGAGGTCGTGGCCTCGCTCCCCCTCCGGCTCCGTGAGGCCCAGAAGGTGTTCGACACGACCGGGGGCCTGCATGCCGCCGGGCTCTTCACCGCGCACGGCGACGCACTCGTGGTGCGTGAGGACGTCGGCCGCCACAACGCGGTCGACAAGGTCCTCGGCTGGGCCCTCGAGCACGGCCGGCTCCCCCTGACCGGCATCGCACTGTGCGTCAGCGGGCGGGCGTCGTTCGAGCTGGCGCAGAAGGCCACGATGGCGGGCATTCCGCTCCTGGTCGCGGTCTCGGCGCCGTCCTCGCTGGCGGTGTCGCTGGCCGAGGAGGTCGGGCTCACGCTCACGGGATTCGTCCGCGGTGACTCGATGAACGTCTACTCCCACCCGGACCGGATCGTCTGACGGGGCGACCGGTCAGGCGATCCGGACGACGACGTCGCCCTCCTGGACGATCTGTCCTGGCTCCACACAGACCTCGACGACCGTGCCGGCCTCCGGCGCACTGACCGGGATCTCCATCTTCATCGACTCCAGGACGGCGAGCTGCTGCCCCGGCGCGACTTCGCTGCCCACCGCCACCTCGACCTTCCAGACGCTCGCCACGATCGGGGCGACGACGGCGATCACGCGTGGCTCGCGGTCGCGCCGGCCGTGAGCATCCGCAGCGCACCGATCATCTGCTCGCGTGTCTCCTCGGGATAGATGACGTCGTCGACGATGCCGGCCTCGGCCGCGATCCACGGACGGGCGACGTTCTCGCGGTACTCCGCAGCGAGCCGGTCGCGCAGGGCGTCGGGGTCCTCGGCCGCGGCGAGCTCGCGGCGGTTCATCAGCGCGACGGCGCCGCCGGGCCCCATCACCGCGATCTCCGACCCGGACCAGGCCCAGGTGAAGTCCGCACCCAGCGACTTGGCGCCCATCGCGATGTACGCCCCGCCGTACGCCTTGCGGACCACGACGGTGAGGAGCGGCGAGGTGGCGCCGGCATACGCGCGCAGGAGTGTGGCGCCGTGCGTGATGACGCCGCGGGACTCCTCGAGAGTGCCGGGCAGGAAGCCCGGGACATCGACGAAGGTCAGCACCGGAACCTGGAAGCGCGTGCAGAACTCGACGAAGCGCGAGGCCTTGACCGACGCCTTCGCATCGAGGATCCCGCCGCGTGCCGCCGGCTGGTTTGCCAGCACGCCGACCGGGCGACCGTCGAGGCGACCCAGGACCGTGGTGACCGACGGGGCGTACTCCGGCGTGAGCTCGAGGCGCGGCCCGTCGTCGAGCACGCCGTCGATCACCTCGAGCATGTCGAACGGGACGCTCGCCTTGTCCGGTACGACGTGCGGCAGGCGCGCCACCGCGGCTTCGTTGGGAGCGACCGCCGGCACGACCGGCTGCGGGGCGTCCACGTGCGAGGGCAGGAAGGACAGCAGCAGACGGGCCGACGAGAGCGCCTCGTCCTCGGAGTCGACCTCGAGGTGTGCGACCCCGCTGGTGCGCGTGTGCATGCCGGAACCACCGATCTCCTCGGCGGTCGCGTCCTCCCCCGTCGCCGCCTTCACGATCGCCGGGCCGGTGAGGAACATCTGGCCCTGCTCCCGGACCATGATCGTCCAGTCCGTCAGCGCCGGGGAGTACGCCGCAGCACCGGCGCACGGGCCCAGGATCAGGCTTATCTGGGGCACCTTGCGCGACGCCTCGACGTTCAGCTTGAAGATCCCGCCGCAGCCGTGCAGCGCATGGATGCCGTCGTCGATCTTCGCGCCGCCGGAGTCGTTGATGTAGACGATCGGGAAGCCCTTGTCGATCGCGAGGCGCTGTGCCTTCATCACCGTCTCGGCGAACACGGCCCCGATCGCGCCGGCGCCGACCGCCGCGTCGTGGGAGATGGCCACGACCGGGCGTCCGTCGACCAGTCCCCAGCCCGCCACGACACCCGAGGTGGCGCCATCCTCACGGCGGCGCACCGGGATGAGTGGCTGGAACGTACCCGGGTCCATCAACAGGCGGGCACGCGCGGCGGCACTGTGGCTGCGCTTGCCGCGGGGGGCCGGGACCGCGAGGCCCCGACGCGCAGCGAGCGCCTCGCGGTGATGGACGGGGCGGTCGAGCTGCTGGGTCATGTCGGTTCCCTCCGCGACAGGATGATTGGACGACGAAACATGATGATTTCCTCATGATACCTATAAAGTTGAGAAATCGCTCATGTTTCTTCGGAACGTCGGGTTACCAAGCGGTAGGCTCCCTGCCGTGACCGACCTCCTCGAACCCCGCCGCCGGCCTGCTCAGGCGCGCAGCCAGGTGAAGTTCGACCGTCTCCTCGACGTGTCACGAGAGCTGCTGCTCGAGGTCGGCTTCGAGTCGTTCACCTGTGACGAGGTGGCCCAGCGCGCCGAGGTACCGATCGGCACGCTCTACCAGTTCTTCGCGAACAAGTACGTCATCGTGTGCGAGCTCGACCGCCAGCAGGCGGTCGCCGTGCGCGAGGAGCTCGCGCAGCTCGCCTCCCAGATCCCGTCGCTCGACTGGCTGACCATGATGGACCGACTGCTCGACCACATGGCGGCCTTCTGGCGCGAGGACCCCTCGCGTCGCGCCGTCTGGTACGCCGTGCAGTCGACGCCCGCGACCCGTGCCACGGCCGCGGTCACGGAGCGCGAGCTCGCCGCCGAGGTGGCGCGCGTCCTCGCTCCACTGACCCCGGGCACCCCGCGTGAGCGCCGCCGGATCATCGGCGAGGTCGTCGTCCACATCGTCTACTCGATGCTCAACTTCTCGGTCCGTGACGGTCAGGAGCACGCCGAGGCGGTCATCGAGCTGAAGCGGCTGCTCGCGGCATATCTACTCGCGGCCGAGGCGACGCACTAGGCGCTGAGCACCACGTAGGCGGTCGCGTAGTCGCCGTCGTGCGACAGCGACAGGTCGACCCGGTGGTGCGCCAACGCCTCGGCGACGACCCCGTGCAGCTGGATCCGTGGTCGGTCCCAGGCATCACACACGACCTCGACCAGCCGCAGCACTCCGTCGTCGTACGGCGGAGGGGTGCCGTGGAGCGAGGCCGACCACGCCTTGACCACCGCCTCGCGCGCCGCCCAGCGCGCCGCCCAGTGCCGGGCCTCGCGGGTGGGATCGCCACCGCGGGCCGCGACGTCACGCCGCTCTCCCGCCGTGAAGACCTCCGCGAAACGGCTGCCCGGGAGGGCGAGCTGCTCCGCGAAAGTCGGGACGTGGACCAGGTCCACACCCACACCGAGGACCGAAGGCAACGCGGTCACCGGCACGCGTAGGCGCCGTCGACCAGACGGGCGTCGAGGTCCAGCAGCAGGGCGGCCTCGCGCTCACGGACCCCTGCGTCGCCGAGGCGTCGGTCGGCCGGACGGACGTAGGCCGCCTCGCCGTGCATCGCGCGCGACAGGCGCAGGGCGCCGGCCTCCCGACGGGCCCGGCTGCGGGCGAGGTAGTCCTCACGCTCCGCCGGCGGCAGCGACTGGACGAACACCTCCGGGTGGGCGATCGCCACCAGGCCGGCGACGTGACCGAAGCCGAGGCTGGTCACCAAACCCGCAGTGAGCGGACCGGTCTCCAGCGGAGCGGTCGGCCAGACCAGGTGCGGGTGCTTCGCGAGCTCGGGGTCGACGCAGTCGAGCGAGCGGTTCGGGGGCACGACGCCCGCGGCCAGGACCTGGCACAGGCCGATCACCTGGAACGCCGCGGCGCCGCCCTTGGCGTGACCGGTCAGCGACTTCTGCGACACGACCAGCAGCGGGTTGCCGTCGCTGCGGCCGAGGGCACCCGCGAGGCGCTCGTGCAGCTCGGACTCGTTGGGGTCGTTGGCGGCGGTCGAGGTGTCGTGCTTCGACACCACCTGCAGGTCGTCGGCGGTCAGGCCATGACGCGCGAGCGCCTGGGCCAGCGGGGACTCCTCCCGGCCCAGGCCCGCGGCCAGCGCACCGATGCCCGGCGCCGGGATCGAGGTGTGCACACCGTCGGCGAAGGAGCCGGCGTAGGCCACAACACCGAGAACGGGCAAGCCGATCCGGGCCGCCACGTCTCCACGGGCCAGCAGGATCGTGCCGCCACCTTGCGACTCGACGAAGCCGCCGCGGCGCCGGTCGTTGGGCCGCGAGACGTGCCGGTCGGAGATGCCCTGGGCCCGCATGGCGTCGGTCTCGGCAGTCGCGGACATCGCGGCGAAGCCGACGACACCCTCGGTGCCGAGGTCGTCGAACCCGCCGGCGACGACGACGTCCGCCTTCCCGACGCGGATCTTGTCGACGCCCTCCTCGATGCTCACGGCGGTCGTCGCGCAGGCGGCGACCGGGTGGATCATCGCGCCGTACGATCCGACGTACGACTGGACGACGTGAGCGGCGATGACGTTGGGGAGCGCCTCCTGGAGCAGGTCGTTGGCAACGGGCTCCCCGAGCAGGTTGTCGATGTGCAGCGACTGCATGGAGCTGACGCCACCCAGGCCGGTGCCTTGCGTGTTGGCGACGCGCGCGGGGTGCACCCACGCCATCAGCTCGGCGGGGCTGAAGCCGGAGCCGAGGAAGGCGTCGACGGTGCAGACCAGGTTCCACAGCGCGAGGCGGTCGACGGACTCGACCATCTCCGCGGGCACGCCCCAGGCGGCCGGGTCGAACCCTGACGGGATCTGGCCACCCACCGTGCGGTTGAGCGCGATCCGGCGCGGGACACGGACCTCCGTACCCGCCTTGCGGGTGACCTCCCAGTCGCCGTCGGCGGTCGGGGCGACCACGGTCGTCTCCGGCGACGCAGCGCGGAACGCCTCGGCCTCGGCCGCGGACTCGACACGGAAGGTCAGGTCCTCGGGCAGGAAGACCTGCGCCAGCAGCGGCGCGGAGTGGTCCACCATCGTGCCGCTGTCCTCGTAGGTCCGGACGCCGCAGCGCTCCACGACCGCGTCGTGGAAGCGGTCGAAGATCTCCGACTCGGCCACGCTCTCGTCGGTCGCCGTGTCGAACCAGCTCGCCGCGGCGCTGTCCCAGCGGACCAGGCCGGTCGACCAGGCGAGCTCGAGGACACCGGCGGCGCTGAGCTCGCCGGTCACCTCGACCTCGTGGCGCGTGCGGGAGGAGCCCCAGGGCCCGAGCTCGGCCGCACCGACGATCACCACGAGGTCCTCAGGCGCAGCCGGTACGCCGCGCAGTGACGGCACGTCGTACGACGGGAGGTCGGCGGGCGACGGGGGCAGCGCTGCGATGGTGGCTGCCTCCTGTGTGTTCGACTCCTCCTCCGCGGAGCGCTCGGCAACTGCGGCTGCTGCCGCCACCTCGCGCAGGTCGATGCCGGCCAGCCCCTCGGCGAGGTCGCGGTGAAGCGGTCGCCCGACGGCGGACTCACGGGCTGCCGGGGTGCAGAGCGCCAGCAGCTCGGCCGCCATCTCGGCCGGGCTCCAGACCCGGACGCCGGCGTCGCGCACGGCGTCGACCATGTGGTCGTTGCTGCCCATCAGGCCGGTCCCCGCGACCCAGCCGATCACGGCGTGGGCGAGCGTCACTCGCTCGCTCCAGCCGGACTCGGCGGTCCACTTGGCGACCAGGGCGTCGAGGGCGGCCTTCGCCTCGCCGTACGCGCCGTCACCGCCGAAGGTGCCGCGGTTGGGCGAGCCGGGCAGGACCACGTGGACCCGCTCGCTGCCCCAGTCGGCTCCGACGAGGCGCTCGACCGACCACAGCAGGATCCGGGCCTGGACCTCGGCCTTGCTGCCTGCCGCCGACACGTCGCCTCTCGCGGGGCCCGCGGCGAAGGGGAAGAGCAGTGTCGGGTGCAGGGCCGGCTTCACGACCTCTGACTTCGGCCCCACGCGGCGGGTCTGCTCGGTGGTCACCCAGGCGACCAGCGCGTCGACGTCGGCGAACGACGCGAGGTTGGCCGGGACGACCCAGAGCGCGGCACCCGTGACGGCGTGCTCGCGGTAGAGCTGCTTGAAGAATCCCAGGCGAGTCGGGTCCAGCGAGGAGGTGGTCGCGACCACGGTGGCACCGCCCGCGAGCAGGTCGGCGACCACGGCCGCCGCGATCGATCCCTGGCTGGCGCCCGTGACCACCGCGACGTCGTCGGCCCAGGTCGCGGGGGCGGGCCGGAGCGCGGCATCGGCCACCTCAGGCAGGTCGAGCCAGCGGGCCTGCGCGGCGATGACCTCGCCGGCGCCGGTGAAGTCGGCCACGACCTCCTCCCCCAGGGCGACCCGCGTGAGGTCCTCACGGAGCGAGGCCCAGCGGTCGTCCAGGAGTACGGCGCGGGCCCCATCGAACGCCGGCGCCGTGGCGGTCAGCCACTCGGACCCGAGCTCGGTGGTGACGCGCTCCAGGATGGCGGCGTCGTCCTCGTTGACGGCGGCCGCCGCCACGGGTGCGGCGACCTCGCCCAGTCGGGCAAGCAGCCCGCGGGCAGTCGCCGCGAGGGCGTGCGTGATGCCGGCCGTCGCTGCGCTGAGCGCCTCCGGGTCGACGGCGCCGCCCGCCGGTCCGGATTCCGGGAGCGCAACGATGACGCCGGCGCGGCCAGCGACCGCGGCGACCGCGGCATCGACCGCGGTGGCGAGCTGGTCGGCCGAGGTCGGGGCCGGGATCGTGGCCAGGTCGCCGCCGCGGACGGACGCGCCGTCGCGGGTGCCGACGGCGAGCTCCGCGACGACGTGGTGGGTCCACCCGGGGCCGAGCTGCCACACGTCGCTCACGCGGTCGGCGACGGCGCTCTGCCGGGCACCGATCGGACCGAGCACCTTGCGCAGGTGGTCGCCGACGGCAGCGGCCAGGACCGGACCGAGCGGACGGTAGGAGCGGGCGAGCTTGTCGACCTGGCCGCCGAGCGTGGCCAGGTCGGCTTCGGCCGCACCGTCGATGGCACCGAGGCCGAGCTCGCCGCCGAGGTCGACGAGCAGCTGGTTGCGGCGCGACGAGGCGCCGTCGGTGAGGGCCTCGATCGAGTCGCCGTCCGTGAGCTGGTCGGGGCGGACCTTGGTCCACCAGGCGAGGAGAAGGCGGGTCGCGCTCGACGCCGTGAACGGCAGGTCCGCCGGTCGGGCGCCTTCCGCCGCGGGGGAACTTCCCCGGTCGGTGGCTGGGACTGGCGGGAGCGAGGGAGGAACGACCGAGCGGATGGTCCCGGCCGGGGAAGGCTCCCCTGCGGCGCTCGGCACCTCCGGCTCGTCCTCGACGATCTGCTCGTCACGGCCGAAGACGACGGCCGCATCGCGCTCGACGTTCAGCACCTGTACCGGGCCGCCGAGCGAGCGCTGCACCTCGGGCAGCTTCAGGGTGTTGGCCGCCAGCCCGGCGATGGTGGGCTGGCGCCCGACACCGACCTCGATCGCGCGCTGGATGCCGAGACCACCGTCCGCCGCGTCGCGGAAGAGCAGGTCCTGGGTCTCGATCCAGCGCACCGGGCTGGCGAACTGCCAGGCCAGCAGCTCGATCAGGAGCACGCGGGTGATCGCCTCGGGTGACCAGCTCTCCCAGTCCGCGACCAGCTGCTGGATCCGGACGGCGGGGGCGACCTCGAGGATCGAGGCTGCGAACTCCTTCGTCAGCGCGAACGGGCGCGCCACGAGGTTCGGGATGTAGCGGCCGACCAGCGGCGTCGGGTCGATCGTCTGCGGCAGCAGCTCGTTGAGCTTGGTGCGGAAGTCATCGACTCCTCCCCGGAGCACGGCCGAGTGGAACGGCACGTCGATGCCGGGCACCAGGACGTAGGCACCGCGTCCGCCGATGGCAGCACGGCGGCGCTCCACCTCGGCCTCGAGGGCCTTGCAGCCCGCGACGGTGCCGGCGACGGCGTACTGCGAGCCACGGAGGTTGTAGTTGGCGACCTCGAGGAACTCCCCGGTCTCCTCCGCGATGCCCTTGATGAAGCCGGCAACCTCGTCGTCAGAGACACCGAACTGTGCGGGGCGGATCGCCGCGAGGCGGTAGTTGGAGCGGCCTTCGGCATCCCGCGGGACCAGCGTGTGCATGACCGAGCCGCGCTGGAAGACGACCTCGACGACCGCCTCGAGCGACAGTGCGTCCGTGACGGCGGCCAGCGCGTTGTACTCGCCGACGGAATGGCCGGCGATGGTCGCGTCGTCGACGGCGACGCCGGCCTCGATCAGCTCGGCCATCTGCGCGGCGGCGAGCACCGCCATGGCGACCTGCGTGAACTGGGTGAGGAACAGGACGCCGTCGGGGTGCTGGTGCGTCGCGCCGGCGGCGCTGATCTTCGTGGGGTTGTCGCGGACCACCTCGAGCACCGAGAAGCCGAGCACGGCACGCGTGTGGGCATCGGCGCGGTCCCAGATCTCCCGGGCAGCCTTCGAGCGGGCGTAGCCCTCCATGCCCATCCCCTGGTGCTGGATGCCCTGGCCGGGAAAGAGGTACGCCGTGCGCGGTGCCGTCAGCGCGGCCGAGGCGACCATGACAGTGACGCCTTCGACCCGGACCGAGACCTCGAGGTGCTCCGCCCCGGCCTCGATGCCGACCCGGTCGGCCTTGATCTCGACCGTCGCCCCCGGCCGGACCGGGGCGAGGAAGCGGGCGGTCCAGCCGGCCACCAGGCAGCCGGTCTGCTCGACCACGACCCGCTGGGCGACGGCCGAGATCCACATGCCGTGGACGATCGGGCCGCCCAGGCCGGCGAGCGCCGCGACGTCGGAGCTGGTGTGGATCGGGTTGTGGTCGCCGGTGATGCTGGCGAACGGGCGCAGGTCGCGCGGGGCCGCGACAGTCGCGCTGGCACGGGTGACGCGCGGGGTCCGGACGCTCGCGAGGCCGAGGCCGCCTGCGACCGCCGGATCGTCGAGCTCCGCGGAGCCGGAGCGACCACGGAGCGCGAAGCGCTCGACCAGCGTCGCGACAGGAGCACCCTCGTGGTCGATCGCGACGTCCACGGTCACGACGCGCCCGACCTCGGTCTCGACGACGCTGCGGATCGAGGCCTGGACGTCGAGGGCGGCCTCCCCTGCCGGGACGTGGCCGACGAGGGCGTGGTCGAGATGGACCAGGTCGAGCATCCCCTCGACGACGTCTTCCCGCTCGGCCAGCACGCCGAAGACCGTCGGCCAGACCAGACCGACCAGCACGTCGGGGACCGTGCGGACCAGGCTGCCGCCGGTGGAGGTGACGCCGGCGTGCGCACTCACCAGACGCGGGCTGATCACCGGGGAGCCGTCGACGCAGCCCGCGGCGACACGGAGCAGGGCGCCGAGCGAGACCTCCGGCTCCCGGACCACGGGAGCGGCACCAGCGGCGACGGCCGGCCCGGCCTCGAGGGTGAGCACGAGGTCATCGGAGCCCAGCGGGACGCGCAGGTCGACGAGGTCGCCACGCTGCTCGAGGACGGCGGCACCCGCGGGGCCCCGGCCATCGCGGGTCACGTGCACGGCACGGTCGCCGTCGACCAGCCAGTCCCCGCCAAGGCGGTGGGCGGGGTTGGTGACGATGCGGCCGGCCCACGACACATCAGGGGCGGCGAGCACGAGCGAGAGGGCGCCGGTCGCGTCCGTCGTACGCCGCAGGCCGGCGACAGCAGCCGGCGGCCGGTCGTCGACGGTCGCGAGGATGCCGGCCTCGAACCGTGCGAGCAGCTCGGCGACGGGCTCGTCGGCCACCGTGATGCCGGCAACCGAGACCGGTCCCGGGATCACCGAGACGGCGTCCGCCGGGAAGCGGGCGTCGTGCGACTGCCACAGCGAGTCGGAGCGGAACCAGCGCCGGACATCGACATCGATGACCGGCACGAACGGCACCGGCTTGCCCGCACGGCGGCACACCTCGACGAAGAACGCGACGTCGGCGGGGTGCAGACGGACCTGGTCGGCACGGTCGTAGGTGGCGCGCAGCAGTGCCAGCGCAGCCTCGCCGTCCGCGACGTCCGCCGCCATGGCGAAGAGGGTCGGGACCTCACCACGGTCGGCGGAGGCCAGGCGGGCTTCCGCGCGCTGGAGCAGCGCGTGGAAGCGGTCCCGGAGGCTCACGTCGAGCCACTCGCCGTCGGGCGCGCAGAGCTCGAGGAAGCGCGCCAGCCACCCGCTGTACGTCATCGCGGCGACGTCGCCGTAGTACGGCTTGGCGGTACCGGCGAGGAGGTCGCGGATCTCGTCGTGCCGGGCCGCGACGGCGTCGGCGTCACCGGCCACGGAGTCGAGCAGCCGACCGACGCGTGCGGCGGTGTTGTCGATCTCGTGCAGGTCGGCGCCGAGCTGGCTGCGACCCGACGTCATGCCACCCTCGACCGCCCCGTCGCGCAGCCAGCGGTCGGTGCCGGGGGTGTCGACGAGGAGCTGCTTCACCGCCGGCGAGGTGGTGGCCTCGAGGCACGCCATGGCGGCGGTGCCGACGAGTACACCGTCGAGCGGCATGAGCGGACGGCCGTAGGGCTCGGCCCAGCGACCCGAGACATACGACGCGGCTGCCTCCGGCGTACCGATGCCGCCGCCGACGCAGACGACGACGTTGTCGCGCTTGCGCAGGTCCGCGTAGGTCGCGAGCAGCAGCTGGTCGAGGTCCTCCCAGCTGTGGTGGCCACCGGCCTGGCCGCCCTCGATCTGGATGAGGAGGGGCGCCGGGGCGACCGCGTCGGCGATCGCCAGCACCTGCTTGATCTGGGTGACCGTGCCCGGCTTGAAGACGGTGTAGGTGATACCCGCCTCGCGCAGCTCCTCGACGAGCGCGACCGCCTCGTCGAGCTCCGGGATGCCGGCGGTCACGATGACGGCGTCGAGGGCGGCGCCTGCGGCGCGGGCGCGCTGGACGAGGCGCTGGCCACCGACCTGGAGGCGCCAGAGGTAGGGGTCGAGGTAGAGCGCATTGAACGCCGCAGTGCGGCCCGGCTCCAGGAGGTCACCCAGACGGCCGAGGTTGGCGTCGAGGACGTCGGCGGTGACCTGGCCGCCACCGGCGAGCTCGGCCCAGAAGCCCACGTTGGCCGCCGCGGCCACGATCGCGGGGTCGACCGTCGTCGGGGTCATGCCCGCGAGCAGCACCGGGGAGCGGCCGGTCAGCCGGGTGAAGGCGGTCTCGACGCGCAGCGAGCCGTCGGGGAGGGCCACGGCTCGCGGGGCGTACGTCGCCCAGGCGCGCGCCCGGCGCGGGGCAGCGCCCACGACCGTGAGCTCGCGGGCACCGCGTGCGGTGGTCGGGGCGACCAGGCCGAGGCCGGCGGCGCGGGCCTCGACCGCCATGACCTGGGTGATCAGGTCCGCAGGGCCGAGGTCCAGCACCCAGCGGGCGCCGGCAGAAGCGAGCCGCTCGACCTCGGCGGGCCAGTCGATGGCGTCGGTCAGGCAGGCCTCGACGAGGCCTGGGCCCGTCCGCTCGTCGAGACCGCAGGCGACGGCCCACCGCACAGCCAGGTCGACGGCCGGCGCAAGGGCCGGGTGGTGGAAGCCGGCACCGGCGAGGACCGGCTCGACCTCGACATCACGGGCGGCGAGGTCTGCGGTGAGCCGCTCGATCCCCTTGCGGGTGCCGGAGACCACCGTGCTGGTCCAGCTGTTGCGGATGTTGGCGACCAGGCCGGACGAGGCGGGCTGGTCGGCGACGACGCGGCGTACCTCCTCGAGCGGAAGCGGGACGGCGACCATGCAGGGACCGAGGAGGTCGACCCGCGGGGCGACCGCCTCGGTGGCCGCCCCGACGAGACGGGCGAGGACGAGCACGTCGACCTCGTCCGCCCCGCCGACGACCGCGGCCGGGAGGAATCCCTGGGAATGTCCGGCCACGGCGACAGCGCCACGCGGGTCGAGCCCGAGTGCGCGCAGACTGCGGAGGGCTGCCAGCTGTGCCAGCGCGATGCCCGGGAGGGAGAAGGCCGGGCGCGCGAGACGCTCCTCCGCAGGAACGAGGGACGCCGCCGTCTCCTCCGGCTCGACCGACGGCGAGACGAGCGTGGCGTCCAGCCAGGTCAGCGGGGAGAAGGTGGCGTCGAGGCCGAGAAGCTCGGTCGCGACGGGAGCGATCCGTGCCTCGGCGGCGGTGACCAGCCCACCCAGCTCCAGCCGGTGCGTGCGCACCAGGTCGGCCAGCGGTGCCAGCCAGCCGACGCCCTGCCCCCCGAAGGTGAGGGCGAAGGGCATCCCGGCGGCGAGCCTGTCGATGAGGCGCTGCGGGGCACGGGCGGCGGGAGCGGACACGGGGGCGGCGATGTCGGTGGTCACCCCGCCATGAGACCAAAACATGAGTCTTTTCTCAACTATTTGATGAGGTATGTCTCATGTTCTGGATGGACAGGCCCTTCTCCCCCGGGCCGCCCGGGTGCATCCTCGCTCCATGGCGACCTACGCAGACCAGTCCGAGTGGCGCGCGATCCAGCAGTTCCTGCCCGCGGCGTACCAGATGGCGCCGGGCACGGAGCCCGCCGAGGAGTGGTGGGAGCCCGCCGACCACGACTGGGGCCACCGGATCCACCTCGACACCTACCGCGACCCCGACGCCGCCGTGAAGGTGATCCTCTTCCACGGCGTCGGCACGAACGGCCGCCAGATGCAGCTGGTTCTGGGACGCCCTCTGGCCCAGCGTGGCTACGAGACGATCGCCGTCGACATGCCCACCTACGGCCTCACCGACGTCGCGCCCGGGGCACTGGTGACGTACGACGACTGGGTGCAGATCGGCGCGGACCTGATCGATGCGGAGCGCGCGAAGGACGACCGCCCGATCGTGCTCTACGGCCTCTCCGCGGGCGGCATGGAGGCCTTCCACGTCGCCTCGCTCAACCCTCACGTCAAGGGCCTGGTCGGCATGTGCTTCCTCGACCAGACCTCCGCACAGGTGCGCCGCGAGACGGCGTTCGACCCGGTGACCGGGATGCTCGGCGCCACCCTGATGAAACTGCTCGCGATGACACCCTTGCGCGGGCTGCGGGTGCCGATGCGCTGGGTCTCGAAGATGCGCGCACTGGTCAACGACAAGGGTGCGAAGAAGACGGCCTACAAGGACAGGACCTCGGCCGGCAACAGCGTCTCGATCGCGTTCCTCGACTCCTACCTCAACTACGTGGCACCCGTCGCTCCCGAGGAGTTCGACGTCTGCCCGGTGCTGCTCACCCAGCCTGCAGCGGACCGCTGGACACCGCTGCACCTCTCCACGCCGTTCCTCGAGCGGGTCACCCGGGTCCCGGTGACCACCGTGATGCTGGAGGACGGCAGCCACTACCCGCTGGAGCAGACCGCACTCGACCGGATGGTCGAGGCGATCGACGCGTTCTACCGGCAGGTCACGGCCTGACCTGCCGGTAGCGGCGTACCTGCGTCAGACTGCGTCGGCTGCCTCCACGACCGCGGCCGCGTCGTCGAACCGCAGCACGCCGTCGTCGATCGGGTGCTTGCGCAGCAGCTTGATGTCCTTGGCGTAGTCGTTGTAGATCCGCCACGGTGCGTGCTTGCCCTGGCGGGGCATCACGGCGTTGCCACGGGCGATGTAGCCCGACCGCATCGAGTCACCCATCACGGAGGTGACGTCGGCCTGGTCGTGCTCGTCGATGGGCACGAACGTGGACTGGCCGTGCTCCTTCATGTGGTTGAGCACGCGGCAGATGTACTCGCTGGCGAGGTCCGCCTTCAGGGTCCAGGAGGCGTTGGTGTAGCCGACGATGTGCGCGAAGTTCGGCACGTCCTCCATCAGCACGCCGCGGTAGAGCATCTTGTCGTGGATCGGGACCGGCACACCGTCGATCGTGAAGCTCGCGCCGCCACCGATCTGGATCTGCAGGCCGGTCGCCGAGATGACGATGTCGGCGGGGATCTCCAGTCCGGACTTCGTGCGGATCCCGGTGGGCGTGAAGGTGTCGATGTGGTCGGTGACGATCTCCGCCTTGCCCTTGCGCAGGTAGGTGAAGAGGTCGCCGTTCGGCACGACGCAGAGGCGCTCGTCCCACGGCATGTACGACGGCGTGAAGTGCACCATGTCGACCTTGCCGCCGAGCTGCACCTTGACCGCGCCGAGCAGGAGCTTGCGCGAGATCTTGGGGTACTTGCGACAGAACTTGTAGATCGCCTGGAGCAGCGCGATGTTGCGCTTGCGGCCCGCGCCGTAGAAGAGCTTGGCCGGGAGCTTCAGCGCCTCGGCGATGCCCGCGACGGGGTCGGAGGCCGGCACCGCCATGATGTAGGTGGGCGAGCGCTGCAGCATCGTGATGTGCCCGGCCTTGTCGGCCATCGCCGGGATCAGCGTGATCGCCGTGGCGCCGGATCCGATGACCACGACGTTCTTGCCCTCGTAGTCGAGGCCCTCGGGCCAGAACTGCGGGTGGATCACCTGGCCCTCGAAGTCGTCGAGCCCGGCGAACTCCGGCTGGAAGCCCTGGTCGTAGTTGTAGTAGCCGCTCGCGTTGACGACGAAGTCCGCGGTGTAGTGCTCGACCTTGCCGTTGTACTCGGCGTCGACCTCCCAGACCTGCTTCGCGGAGCTCCAGTTCGCGCGGGTCGCCTTGCGCCCGAAGCGGATGTGCGGCGTGACGCCGTACTCCGCCGCGGTGTCGGTGACGTACTGCCGGATGCCGGCGCCGTCGGAGAGCACGTTGCTGCCGATCCACGGCCGGAAGCCGTAGCCGAAGGTGAGCATGTCGGAGTCGGAGCGGATGCCCGGGTAGCGGAAGAGGTCCCAGGTGCCGCCGATCGCCTCGCGGCGCTCCAGCACCAGGTAGCTGCGCCCGGTGCCTTCCTTCTCGAGGTGGCACGCGACGCCGATGCCGGAGAGACCGGCACCGAGGATCAGCACTTCCACGTGAGAGCCAGCCATGACAGTCCTCCATCGCTACACCGCTGTATCCCTCGCATGCTAGGGAACCGCGACCCCGTGCGCAGCAGACGCGCGAAAAACGCCGACGGCCGGCCACCCACCTGGGTGACCGGCCGTCGTACTGACGCGGGCGTCAGAGGTTGATCATGTGCCCCGTGATGCCGTGGACGGCCTCCTTGACCGCCTCGGACAGGGTCGGGTGGGCGAAGACGTTGCGCGAGATCTCGTCCGCGGTCAGGTCCCACTGCTGGGCCAGGGTCAGGACCGGCAGGAGCTCGGTGACAGCCGGACCGATCATGGCGGCGCCGATGATCTCGTTGTGCTCGGCGTCGGCGATCACCTTGACGAAGCCGACGCCCTCACCGAGGCCCTGGGCCTTGCCGTTGGCGGCGAACGGGAACGTCGCGGTCTTGACGTTGTAGCCCTTGTCCTTGGCCTGCTGCTCGGAGTAGCCGAAGGAGCCGATCTGCGGCTCGCAGTAGGTCGCGCGCGGGATCATGTCGAAGTTGATCGGCATGGTCTCGGCTCCGCCGATCGTCTCCGCCGCGACGATGCCCATCGCCTCGGCGACGTGGGCAAGCATCATCTTGCCGGTGACGTCACCAATGGCATAGACACCCTCGACGTTGGTGCGGGAGAACTCGTCGACCGCGATCGCCCCACGCTCGGTGAGCGCGACGCCGGCGGCCTCCAGGCCGTAGCCCTCGGTGCGCGGCGCGAAGCCGAACGCAGCCAGCATCTTGTCGGCCTTGAGGACCGTCTCCTCGCCACCACCAGCCGGGGCGACGGTGACCTCGACACCCGAACCGGTGTCGACGGCGCCCTTGACGGCGGTCGAGGTCAGGATGTTGATGCCGAGCTTCTTGTAGTGGCGCAGCAGCTCCTTGGAGACGTCGGCGTCCTCGGTCGGGACGATCCGGTCGAGGAACTCGACGATGGTGACGTCGACACCGAAGTTCTTCAGCACGTAGGCGAACTCGACGCCGATCGCGCCCGAGCCGCCGATGATGATCGAGCCCGGCAGGTTCGGGTCGAGGATCTGCTCTTCGTAGGTGACGATGTTCTGGCCGTTGGGCACGACGCCAGGCACGGAGCGGACCTGGGCGCCGGTGGCGATGATCAGGTTGTCGCACGTGTAGTTGGTGACGGCGCCGTCGGGACCCTTCACCGAGACCGCCTTCGGGCCGGTGATGGTGCCCCAGCCGTCGATCTCGGTGATCTTGTTCTTCTTCATCAGGAAGTGGACGCCCTTGACGATGCCGGCCGACACCGCGCGCGAGCGGGCGTGCGTCGG
>UEXP01000136.1_pt1 | contig 44110 bp, 49 predicted proteins | sample 4301171 | NCBI WGS metagenome assembly UEXP01 (sample SAMEA4773182, study PRJEB27434) | metagenome | biome: 2259; feature: agricultural soil; material: soil | place: USA | collected 2014-09 | depth 0.25 m
CCGAACGACGACACCCAGGCCTTCGACCCGGCGCTCGCCGAGGCGTGGGGCCCGGTCGACTTCTACCTCGGTGGGGCCGAGCACGCGGTGCTCCACCTGCTCTACTCGCGCTTCTTCACCAAGGCGTTTCGCGACATGGGCCTGATCACGTGGGACGAGCCGTTCTCGGCGTACCTCTCGCAGGGCACCGTCATCAACAACGGCGCGAAGATGTCGAAGTCGCTCGGCAACGGCGTCAACCTGGGCGAGCAGATCGAGAAGTACGGCGTCGACGCGGTGCGCCTGACGCTGGTCTTCGCCTCCCCGCCGGAGGACAACATCGACTGGGCCGACGTCTCGCCGGACGCCTCGCTGAAGTTCCTCAAGCGTGCCTGGCGCCTCGCGGGCGACGTGACCTCGGAGCCGGGCGTGTCCCCGGAGTCCGGGGACCGGAGCCTGCGCCAGGTGACCCACAAGACGATCCACGAGTGCACCGATCTGCTCGAGCGCCACCGCTTCAACGTCGTCGTCGCGCGCACCATGGAGCTGGTCAACGCGACCCGCAAGGCGATCGACAACCCGTCGGTCGGCGGCGGTGACCCGGCGGTCCGGGAGGCCACCGAGGCCGTCGCCATCCTGCTGTCGCTGGTCACGCCGTACGTCGCGGAGGAGATGTGGGAGCGCCTCGGCCACGCCCCGTCCGTCGCGCAGGCCAGCTGGCCGGTCGTCGACGAGTCGCTGCTGGTCGCCGACTCGGTGACCGCGATCGTCCAGATCCAGGGCAAGGTCCGTGGCCGTCTGGAGGTGTCGCCCTCGATCAGCGAGGCGGACCTCGAGGCGGCGGCGCTCGCCGACGAGTCCGTGCAGCGGGCGCTGGAGGGCAAGACGGTCCGCAAGGTGATCGTCCGCGCGCCGAAGCTCGTCAACATCGTGGCCGGCTGACCTCCGGGTCTATCGTCAGGCACATGGCAGAGCGTCAGGACCGGCAGATCGCCCTGGTGACCGACTCGACGGCGTCACTGGAGCCCGAGGTCGCTGCCGAGCTGGGCATCGTCGTGGTCCCGGTGCAGGTCATCATCGGCGCCACGGCGTACGACGACGGTGTGGCGACTCCGGAGATGGTGGCGACCGCGCTGAAGGAGTGGACGCCGGTCTCGACCTCCCGTCCCAGCCCGGCGCGCTTCCTGGAGGTCTACGAGAAGGCGGCTGCCGCGGGGGCCACCGAGGTGCTCTCCATCCACCTCTCCGGTGAGCTCAGCGGCACCGTGGAGTCCGCACGCGCCGCCGCGCGGCAGGCCGCGGGCAAGGGCATCAAGGTCACGGTGGTCGACAGTCAGCAGTCGGCCTTCGCGCTCGGCTACGCCGTCGTCGCGGCCGCCGGTGCGCTCTCGAAGGGCGGCTCGGTGCGCAAGGCGGTCAACGCCGCGAAGCGCTGCTCGACCGGCACCCAGACCATCTTCTACGTCGACACCCTGGAGTACCTCCGCCGTGGTGGCCGCGTGACTGCCGTCGCCGCGCTGCTCGGTGGCGCGCTCGCCGTGAAGCCGCTGCTGAGGCTGCACGAGGGCAAGATCGAGCCCTTCGAGAAGGTGCGCACCGCCGGCAAGGCACTGGCCCGGGTGGAGGAGCTCGCGGTCGCGCACGCCGAGGCGATGGGCGAGGAGGTCCACGTCCAGGTCACCGTCGGCCACCTCGCGTCACCTGACCGGGCCCGTGTGCTCGCCGACAAGCTGACGGCGCGTCTGGGCGAGCAGCTCGCGGGCGAGGTCGAGGTCGGCGAGATCAGCGCCGTCCTCGGTGCGCACGTCGGCCCCGGCATGATCGCCGCGGTCGTCGCGCCTGCCCGCTGAGTGTCAGTACTTCCCGAAGTTCTGCGTGTAGTAGCGCACGCCGCGGCTGTTGACGGCGTACCCGATGCCGATCCGGTTGTAGTCGCCGAGCAGGTTGGCGCGGTGACCCTCGCTGTTGATCCAGGCGTTGACGACCTGGTCGGGCGCCTGGCCTGCCGCGACGTTCTCGCCGCAGCGGGTCCAGCCGTCGGGGATCTGCTGCGAGTAGCTCGGGTTGTGCGCGAACGTGCCGGTGGCGGCCATGTGGTCGCTCCAGTTCTGGGCGACCGTCGTGAGGCCCGGCATCAACGTCAGCGGCGCGCGTCCGTTCTGCGCGCGGTACTCGTTGGTCTTCTGCAGGATCAGCGCGCGCACGTCGTTGGCCGGGGTCTGCGAGGCCGGGGTTCCGGCCGGAGCCGGGGCCACGTTGACGGTGACGGCGGGGGACAGCGACTTCCGGATCCGGCGGTTCGCGAAGGTCCGCACGCGGTACGACGTGCCCGTGGTCGGCGACGCCGCGAAGGCGTAGGCACCGGCCGACGTCACCTTGGCGTCGCGGACCTTGACCCACGCGCGTGAGGTCCACCGCTGCAGGCGCACGCGGGCGCCTGCGGAAGCACCCGACACGGTGCCCTGGATGACGACCTGCTGACCGGCGGTGATCGTGCCGTGCGAGGCCGCGATCGTGGTGGTCGACGGCGCCTTCGCCGCCTGGGCCGGTGCAGCCACCAGCGACGCGAACGTCATCACGACGACCAGCGTGCAGGCGCGCACGAACATGACAATGCGCATCGCGCATCCCTCCCTCATTTCACGCCGCACGCAGGCCCTCACCCGCTGCGCGGCGCTCTCCCTGTCGTCGAGCATGCGGTTGGGAACTCCTTCTCGCCATCGGTCGATCGGTCAGTGGTCCTAGTCCCACCGGTGGTCCGGTCGGCCGCGCGGGCGGTTCTCCACAGGTCCGTCGGGGAGCGGTTGGTGCGGGGTCGCGCGCAGCCTAGCGTCGGTTTCATGGCTTCTCGGGATTCGTACGACGACGCGCTGGCGCAGCGTCTCGCCTTGCTGCGTGAGGAACTCACGGGCGTGCGCGACGAGGCAGAGGTGGAGACCGTGGTGCGGCCGCGCGGCGGTTTCACCGACGAGGCGCTCAGCACCGAGATCCGGTTGCCGGGGCGGCATGCGTCGCGACGGTTCCCGGCAGCCAGCCGTTTCTCGGGAGCACTGCTCGGGCCGGGTCCGGTGGCGGTCGTCGCGGTGCTGCTCGCCTTCGGCCTCGGGGTCGCGGCATGGCTGGCACTGCGCAGCCAGCCGGAGGAGCTCCCGCTGGCGGTCCCCGTGGCGGGCGGGCTCGCCACGCCGGTGGCGGGTGCGTCGGCGGGAGCCTCGCCAGGTGGGGGCGCGGGCGCGGCCACGCCCAGGGACGTGGTCGTCCACGTCGCAGGCAAGGTGCAGCGGCCCGGCATCGTGGTGCTCTCGCAGGGTGCACGCGTCGTCGATGCGCTCGAGGCCGCCGGGGGTGCCCGGCCGGGAGTGGAGCTGACCGACCTCAACCTCGCCCGCCTCCTGGTCGACGGGGAGCAGGTGCTGGTCGGTGTCGCGCCGCCCGCCGGCGCCCCTGCGCCAGCGGCCGGTGGTGCCGGAGCGGTCTCGGGCAAGGTCAACCTCAACACGGCCTCCGCAGCGCAGCTGGAGGAGCTGCCCGGCGTGGGCCCGGTGACGGCAGCCGCGATCGTCGCCTTCCGGCAGGAGCACGGCTCCTTCCGCAGCGTCGACCAGCTGCTCGACGTCAGCGGCATCGGCGAGGCGACCCTGGCAGAGATCGCGCCCCACGCCACGGTGTGATGACGTCCGCCCGTCCGCGGCCCGATCTTCGTGGTCCTGCGCTGGGTCTGGCCGCGTGGACGGGAGCGTTGCTCGTGCTCGCGGTGCCTCGTCCGGTGGCTGTCCCGGCGACCGTGGTCGTGGTCATGGCGACGGTCCTGATCGGAGCGCGGCAGCCAGGAGTGCGGCGTTCACTGGTGCTGCTGGTCCTGGTCGCAGGGGCGGTCGCCGCCACGGCTGCCCTGCGGTCCGCGCAGGTCCGGAGCGGCCCGGTCCCTGCGCTCGCGGTGCAGCGGGCTGCCGTCGACGCAGTCCTGGAGATCAGGTCGGACCCGGTGGAACTGGTGCAGCGCTTCGGGGCAGGCGTACGTGTCGACGCGGCGCTCGTGCAGGTGCGTCACGGCGCTGAGGGAGCCCGGGTGGAGGTGCCGGTCCAGATCCACGGCGATGAGTCGTGGCGGTCGGTGCGGCTCGGGTCGACCGTCGCCGGCTCCGGTCGGCTGACGCCTGCCTGGGATCGCTCGGTCGGGGCCACGTTCACCGCCCGGGGCAGCCCGGTGGTCGTCGACGAGCCAGGCCCGCTCTGGACGGTGGCGGCCGCCTTGCGTGCCGGCGTGCGCCAGGCGGTCGCCGGTCGCGGGGCTCCCGAACGCCACCTCGTGCCGGCCCTGGTCGACGGCGACGATGCGGGGCTGCCCGAGCAGGTCGAGGCCGACTTCAAGATCGCCGGGCTGACCCACCTCACGGCCGTCTCCGGGACGAACCTGACCCTGATCGTCGGCTTCCTGCTGCTCGCGGGGCGGAGCGCGGGAGTCCGTGGGCGCTGGCAGGTCGTGCTCGCAGCGGCGGGGATCGTCGGCTTCGTGCTGGTGGCGCGGACCGAGCCCAGCGTCGTCCGGGCGGCGGCGATGGGCACCGTCGCCTTGCTGGGCTTCAGCAGCGGGGCGAAGGACCGGGGTCCCCGCGCCCTCGGGCTGGCGGTCTTCGGACTGCTCCTGCTGCAACCGTGGCTCGCCGTCGAGATCGGCTTCGCGCTCTCGGTGCTCGCCACGGGCGGGATCCTCTTCGTGGCACCCGGCTGGACCCGCGCGCTGTCGCGGTGGATGCCGCCCTGGCTCGCCGCCGCGATCGCCGTCCCGGCGGCTGCCCAGCTCGTCTGCACACCGCTCGTCGCGGCGATCTCGGGCCAGGTCAGCCTGGTGGCGGTGGCGGCGAATCTGCTGGCCGGTCCGTTCGTCGCACCGGCCACGGTGGCCGGCCTGGTCGGCGGCGTGCTGTCGGCGGTCTGGGCGCCGTTGGGCGTGCCGCTCGGGTGGCTGGCGTCATGGTGCTGTGCCGCCATCATCACGGTGGCGCGGGCATCCGCGGGGCTGGCGACTCCTGCGCTGGACTGGGGGACCGGGCCCTTCGCCCTGCTCGTGCTGACCGCGGCCTGCATCGTGGGTGGTGCGCTGACCGGGCCGCTGCTCGCGCGGCGTACACCTTCGATCTTCGTCGCGGTCGGGCTCACGGTGGTGATCCTGGTGCCGCGCCCCACACCGGGCTGGCCGCCGGCCGGCTGGGTGATGGTGGTCTGCGATGTGGGCCAGGGCGATGCGATTGCGTTGAACGCCGGCGATGGCGTCGCGGTCGTGATGGATGCCGGGCCCGAACCCGACGCCGTTGATCGCTGCCTCGATCGCCTCGGCGTACGACGGGTGGCCCTGTTCCTGCTGTCGCATTTCCACGCAGATCACGCGGACGGGCTCGCGGGGGTCTATGCGGGGCGGCGGGTGGATCGCGTCGAGACCAGCGGCCTCGGCGAGCCGCCGGAGCGGGTGCGTGCGGTGCAGCGGCAGTCCGGCGGACGCGCGCTGGTCGCGGCGTACGGCGAGACGCGTCGGATCGGTGCCGTTCGGCTGCAGGTGGTGGGTCCGGTGCCCGGCGTCGTGCAGCACGGCACAGCGGCCGATGACGGAAGTGGACCCAACAACGCCTCGCTGGTGGTGCTCGCCGAGGTGCAGGGCTTGAGGATCCTGCTGCCCGGCGACGTGGAGCCCGAGGCGCAGCGGGTGCTCGAGCGCACGCTGCCCGGCCTGCGGGTGGATGTCCTCAAGGTGCCGCACCACGGCAGTCGCCACCAGGAGACCGACTGGCTCACCTCGCTCGGTGCGCGCCTGGCCGTGGTCTCGGTGGGCGCCGGCAACGACTACGGTCACCCGGCGCCGGACCTGGTGCAGGTGCTGACCGCGGCCGGCATGGAGGTGCGGAGGACCGACCTCGACGGCGACGTGGTGGTGGTCGCCCGGCCCGGCGGGGGACTGGCTGTCAGTACCCGACGCTAGGCTGACGGCCATGTCCGGACCGCAGGTGCTGGGCCGCGTCACGCTGGTGACCGGCCCCGAGGAGTTCCTCAACGAGCGCGCCGTCCAGGTCGCGAAGCAGGCGGTCCGGGGCTTCGACGCCGAGGCGGAGTTCTCCGAGGCCCAGGCGGGCGATCTGTCGCTGGCCTCGCTCGGCGAGCTCGCTGCTCCGTCGCTCTTCTCCAGCACGCGATGTGTGGTGGTCCGGAAGTTCGAGGACCTGCCCGAGGAGTCGGTCGCGGGCCTGCTCGACTACTGCGCGGCACCCGTCGAGGACGTCGCCCTGGTGCTGGTCCATTCCGGGGGCCAGAAGGGGTCGGGCACCCTCGCCAAGCTGCGCAAGGTCGCCACCGTCACCGAAGTGAAGTCCGCCGCACTCAAGCCGTCGGAGTTCACCGGGTTCGCGGTCTCCGAGGCGCGCGCCGCCGGTGCCCGGATGGACTCCGAGGCGGCCGGCTTCCTGGTCCAGGCGGTCGGGCAGGACCTGCGCTCGCTCGCGGCGGCGGCCCACCAGCTCGCCAACGACTTCCCGGGCGAGCCGCTCACCGTGGAGAAGGTGAAGCGCTACTTCGGTGGCCGGGCCGAGGCGAAGTCGTTCGCCGTCGCGGATGCCGCATTCTTCGGCCGCCGCGCGCTGGCGCTCGAGGAGCTCCGCTGGGCGCTCGACGGCGGCACCCCCGCCGTGCTGGTGACGTCGGCCTTCGCCGGCAGTGCGCGTGGCCTGGCCAAGTTCGTCGGCGCCCCGCGCGGCATGCGCGAGGCCGACCTGGCCCGCGAGGTCGGCGTCCCGCCGTGGAAGCTCCGCACGATCCGTGACCAGGCGCGCGCCTGGTCGCCTGCTGGGCTCGCCGGAGCGATCCAGGCCGTGGCCCAGGCCGACGCCGACATCAAGGGCGCGGCCTCCGACGCGTCGTACACGCTGGAGCGGCTGGTGCTCACCGTCGCTGCGCTCCGCGACAACCGCTAGGAAACGCCGAACGCCGCCGCCCCGAGGGGCAGCGGCGTCCAGATCGCGTGAGGCGAGGCTCAGAGCTGAGCGGCCTGCTTCGCGATCGACGACTTGCGGTTCGCCGCCTGGTTCTTGTGGATGACACCCTTGGAAGCGGCCTTGTCGAGCTTCTTCAGCGCGACCTTGGCGGCGTCGAGAGCGGCCTCCTTGTTACCGGCGGCAGCGGCCTCGCGGAACTTGCGGATCGCGGACTTCAGACCGGTCTTGACGGCCTTGTTGCGCTCGCGAGCAACCTCGTTCTGCTTGTTGCGCTTGATCTGCGACTTGATGTTCGCCATGAATCTGTCCTTCGAAAGACTGGAGAAAAACGGGTGTTTGTACGGCGCTCGATCCCTGGCCACTCGTGGGGTGAGAGGGGAGAGGCCCGACGTGAACACGCGACCGCAAAGATTACCAGCGCGGGCCGCGCCCGCAAAAACGGGTCAGGCGGTCTGGGTGGTCCAGCCGCGCCGATCCGACAGCCACTCCCAGAACGCGGCGCCGGCAACGCGCTGGTGCCCGCGCAGGTGGGGTGCGCTCGCCGGCACCGGGTCGTCGGCCGACTTCAGGAAGTAGCCCGCCAGGAGGGCCAGCCACGCGTCGACCGAGTCGTCGGACAGGTCGCGGGTCAGGCGGCGGGTGGCGAGCAGGTCGTCCACACCGAGCGCGCCCTGCGCCCGGGCCAGCGCCAGCAGGGTGACGGTGTCGAGCCAGTCGGCGCCTTCGGCGGGCCAGGTCCAGTCGAGGAGCTGGGCAGTGGGCCCCGCGGGACCGTCGAGGATCAGCAGGTTGTCCGCGCGCACGTCGGCATGGACGAGCGTCTCGCCCGTGCAGTGCTCCGCGAACGTCGACGCGAGCGCCGCCGCCTCGGAGAGATGCGGCTGGAGGTGCGGCAGGGGCAGCACGTGGTCCCAGTAGCCGGGCCAGGCGGCGAACTCCTTCTCCACCGGCTCGGCCGCCACGGGCGCCGGAGTCAGCAGGTCGGCCGCCCGCTCCAGGGCGTCGAGGCAGGCGTCCAGCTCGGGGCCGACCCAGGGGAGCGAGGGCGGCCGGCCGCCGTCGTACTGGGTGGAGAGGACGACCCAGTCGGAATCGATCGACCACAGCAGCCGCGGCGTCGGGACATCGGGGTGCAGGCAGCGCAGCACGGCGATCTCGGCGCGGTAGGAGAGCGCCGAGCCGCGCTGTGCCTTGGCCGAGGCGGCCTTCACGAAGTGGCGCGACCCGTCCGCGCAGGTCAGCACGGCGGCGAAACCGGGCGTGAAGCCGAGGTCGCAGGGCTCCTCGTCGACCACGCGGGCGCCGCAGTGGGTCTCGACCGCGGTCCTCAGCTCCGGTGGCAGGAACGGCCACGGGAAGCGGCGCGCCTGCGGCAGGCGGAGCGTGGGGACGGTCATGAGGCGACATCGTGCCGTACGCCGCAACCGTCGTGGCAGAGGGGAGCCGAATCCCATGGGAGAATCGACGGTTGTGAGCACCGCAGCCAAGTCGGCCCCCCAGCCGGGACAGACCGACCCGTCGATCATTCGCAACTTCTGCATCATCGCGCACATCGACCACGGCAAGTCGACCCTCGCCGACCGGATGCTCCAGCTGACCGGTGTCGTCGGTGAGCGCGAGGCGAAGGCGCAGTACCTCGACCGCATGGACATCGAGCGTGAGCGGGGCATCACGATCAAGTCGCAGGCCGTGCGCATGCCGTGGACCGTCAAGGCCGGCAACGAGCAGGGCGCGCCTGAGGGCACCTACATCCTCAACATGATCGACACCCCCGGCCACGTCGACTTCACCTACGAGGTCTCCCGGTCGCTGCAGGCCTGTGAGGCCGCGATCCTGCTGGTCGACGCCGCTCAGGGCATCGAGGCCCAGACGCTGGCGAACCTGTACCTCGCCATGGGTGCCGACCTCACGATCATCCCGGTGCTCAACAAGATCGACCTGCCGTCGGCCAACGTCGAGAAGTACGCCCTCGAGCTCGCGAACCTGGTCGGCTGCGAGCCGGAGGACGTGCTGCTCACCTCCGCCAAGACGGGTCTCGGCGTCGAGGAGCTCCTCAATGAGGTCGTGAAGCAGGTCCCGCCGCCGGTCGGCGACGCGGACGCTCCGGCCCGTGCCCTGATCTTCGACTCGGTCTACGACACCTACCGCGGCGTCGTCACCTATGTGCGGGTGTTCGACGGCCAGCTGAGCCACCGCGACAAGATCAAGATGATGTCGACCAACGCGCTCCACGAGATGCTCGAGATCGGCGTCATCAGCCCCGAGCCGCTCAAGGCCGGGTCCCTCGGCGTCGGCGAGACCGGCTACCTGATCACCGGCGTGAAGGACGTCCGCCAGTCCCGCGTGGGTGACACCGTCACCGTCAACGGCCGGCCGGCACTCGAGGCCCTCGGCGGCTACGAGCACCCGACCCCGATGGTCTTCGCGGGTCTCTACCCGATCGACGGCGACGACTACCCGACGCTGCGTGAGGCGCTGGAGAAGCTCCAGCTCAACGACGCCGCCCTGACCTTCGAGCCCGAGACCTCCGGCGCGCTCGGCTTCGGTTTCCGCTGCGGATTCCTCGGCCTGCTGCACATGGAGATCACGCGTGAGCGCCTCGAGCGCGAGTTCAACCTCGACCTGATCTCGACCGCGCCGAACGTCGTCTACAACGTCGTCCTGGACGACGGCCGCGAGATCGTCGTGACCAACCCGTCGGAGTACCCCGACGGCAAGATCGCCGAGGTCCGCGAGCCGATCGTGAAGGCGACCGTCCTCGCTCCGGCTGACTACATCGGCACGATCATGGAGCTCTGCCAGCAGAAGCGCGGCACGCTCCTCGGCATGGACTACCTCTCCGAGGACCGCGTCGAGATGCGTTACACGCTGCCGATGGGCGAGATCGCCTTCGACTTCTTCGACCAGCTCAAGTCCAAGACCAAGGGCTACGCCTCGCTCAACTACGAGCTCTCCGGTGAGCAGGCCTCCGACCTGGTCAAGGTCGACATCCTGCTCCAGGGTGAGCCGGTCGACGCGTTCTCCGCGATCGTGCACAAGGACGCGGCGTACTCCTACGGCCTGATGATGGCGGGCAAGCTCAAGGAGCTGATCCCGCGGCAGCAGTTCGAGGTGCCGATCCAGGCCGCCATCGGCGCACGCGTGATCGCCCGCGAGACCATCCGCGCCATCCGCAAGGACGTCCTCGCCAAGTGCTACGGCGGCGACATCTCGCGTAAGCGCAAGCTGCTCGAGAAGCAGAAGGAAGGCAAGAAGCGGATGAAGATGGTCGGCCGCGTCGAGGTGCCGCAGGAGGCCTTCGTCGCCGCGCTGTCGACCACCCAGCCCGCGGAGAAGAAGTCGAAGTAGCCCGCCATGGCTGAGCGTGACCGGGACGACGCCGGGCGAGCCAGGCAGGCGCGTCCGCGCGATGCGCTCGGCCGCCCGCTGCCGTATGACGCGGTCGGGGTGCCGCCCGTGTCGGAGGACCCGCTGCCGCCGAGGGAGACGATTGCCCGTGCATGGGAGCTCCTCGACGAGGGGCGGCCGTTCTCGGCACACGAGGTGCTCGAAGCCCGCTGGAAGTCGTGCCCGGAGGCGGAGCGGCCGCTCTGGCAGGGCCTGGCGCAGCTCTGCGTCGGCCTCACCCACGCTGCCCGCGGCAACGCGGTCGGCGCGCAGCGGCTGGTGGAGCGCGGCGCGCAGCACCTCGCGGCGTACGACGGTGAGAGCTACGGGCTGGATCTCGACGCACTGCGCGGCTGCGCGCAGGCGAAGGTGCGCTGACCCGCGCTCAATGAGCCGGCGGCACCGGCATGATCCCCGCCAGCAGCAGGATGTTCAGGTCCAGCAACCACTCCACGCGCGACCGCTCCTCGAACAACGCATTCGCCTCGGCCACGTGCGCCCTCGCCGTCGACCGTGACCATCCGTTGACCGCGCAGAGGTGGTCGAAGGCGCGCTCGTGGTGGCCGCGGAGACCGGCGAGCCCCAGGTGCGTGGTCTCGTGGCAGCGGGTGCAGAGGCAGACCAGGCGCCGCAGGCGCTGCACGGGCATGCCCCAGGAGGCGAAGGGCTCGTCGGTGGGCGTGAGGTCGTAGGACCAGCGCTCGTGCGCCTCGAGCCAGATCCTGCGGGCCCGGTCGCAGGGTGAGCCGCAGGCCTCGCACCGGTTGCCGGCGCGGGAGTAGACCATCCGCCGGATCCGGTCCCAGTCGGCGGGAGCGACGCAGGAGCGGACGTTGGTGAACCAGCAGGACGCCGGGACCAGGTCCACGAACAGCGGCGCCCCGTCGGGCGCAGGGTTGAAACTGCGATCCTCGCCGGGCAGGACGGACGGCAGGGCTGGTGGGGCGGGCACGGCCCCATTCTCACGGAGCGGTGACCGTCTCCCGCGCCAGCATCGCCACCACCTCGTCCAGCCGTCCGGTCTCCTCGAAGACGCGGCGCTGCTGGACCGCGCCGTTGCCGTGCCTGAACAGCCGCTCGATCCCGCTCTCCACGAGCTTCTCGTCCCCGGTCTCCCGCAGGACCGGCCGGACGTGCTCGACGAGCGCAGCGACCACCTCAGGGGCCGGGTTCGGAAGCGAGGTGAGCGGGTCGAGCAGGTCTCCCTCGAGTCCCCAGCGGGAGGCGCGCCACGAGGCGAGCCGGACCAGGTGCGTGGGCACGGCGGGTGGCGGTACGCCCTCCGCCCAGTCACGCGCGGCCGTCTCGACCAGGCCGCGGCACAGTGCCGCGAGCAGGACGGCGTCGGCGGCGTACAGGCAGACGTCGGGCACCCGGATCTCCACGGTCGGCTGCTTGGCCGAGCATCGGGCGTCGAAGTAGACCATCCCCTCGTCGAGGAGGACGCCGGTCGCGATCATCGAGTCGACCAGGTGCCGATAGGCGCCAGCGCTGCCCAGCACGTCCAGCGGGCCGGTGGCCGGCCAGCGGCCCATCACATGGGGTCGGTACGCCGCGTAGTCGGTGTCCTCGCCCTGCCAGTACGGCGAGTTGGCGCTCAGGGCGAGCAGCGCCGGCAGCCAGACCCGGATCCGGTCCAGGACGCCGATCGCCTCCTCGTCCGACTCGACCGAGACGTGCACGTGGCAGCCGCAGGTGAGGTGCTCCCGCGAGACGATGCCGAACTGTGCCGCCATGCGGTCGAAGCGCTCGTTGTGGACGGGCAGCGGGACGGTCGGGATCGGGGTGGTGCCACTGGCGACCAGCAGCGCACCCGCTTCACGCGCGGCCGTGGCAGCACGTCTCCGCCAGCCCTCGACCTCGGCGGCGAGCGACGCCATGGTGCGGTGAGGCGAGGTGTTGGCCTCCAGCTGCTGTTGCTGGAACTCGTGCACGAGCGACCCCGAGGGGCCCGGCTCCACCAGTGGGGTGGCGAGCATCAGCACCTCGGCGGCCGTCGGACGGCTGTTGTCGAGGTGCGCATCCATCACGAGGAACTCCTCCTCGACGCCCACGGTTCGCACCCCTGCACAGTGCCCACGGTTGTGTGAAGTGATGCTGCGTGACAGTGTCGAGAGGGAGCCGATCCTCCACCAGGGAGCACCCATGTGCCGACTGCTGGGCTATGTCACCAGTGCCCCGACCTCACTCGTCGGCGTGCTGGGGCGCCCTGACTTCGAAGCGTTCACCGCCCTCACCTCCGTCCACGACGATGGCTGGGGCATGGCCTGGCACGACGACGGAGGCCGACTGCAGCGTGCCGGTTCGCCGCAGTCCGCGCAGCACGATCCGGCGTACGCCGAGCTGGCCGGCCGGCGGTTGGGACGTGCCGGGATCGTGCACCTGCGGTGGGCCTCGCCGGGCCTGCCGGTCTGCCCCGAGAACACCCATCCCTTCGTCGCGGGTGACCTGGCGATGGCGCACAACGGCCACATCGCCCCGGTGGAGCGCCTCGAGCGGCTGCTGACCGGGGCCAGCAAGCAGGCACTGCGCGGGCAGACCGACAGTGAGCGCTACTTCCGCTTCGTCCTGCAGTCCATCGAAGCGGCCGGCGACGAGCGCGTCGGGCTGGGCAACGCGCTCGAGGTGCTGGTCGACGAGTTCCCCACCGCGAGCCTCAACGCCCTCCTTCTGACGCCGGGCCGACTCTTCGCCGTGCACATCAACAGCCGCGCCGCCGTGCCGACGGCGCTGAGGGGCCTGGGCATCGCGGCGGAGCGGATGCGCCACACCGAGGACGAGTACTTCGCGATGGACTTCAGGCAGGTGGCCGGGGGAGTCCACGTGATCTCCAGCGGGATCGACCCCGCCGGCTGGGAGGAGGTCCCGGAGGACTCGGTCGGAGTCATCGACCTCGCCGAGGGTGGCGTCGCCTGGCTCGAACCGGAGCTGCTGCCCAGCCTGTCTCAGGGCGCGAGCAGGTCGGCGGCGACCGCGAAGTCGTAACCCGCGCAGAAGGCGGGGTACCACCCCGGGATCCGCGAGGAGTCGTCGGTGCCGTGCACGGCGTCGAATCCCGCGTGTGCGATCCACCCGGCGGCCGTGACGACCTCCGGGCGCGTGGTCCGTGCGGCGGCAGCGGCGACCGCGGCCATCGCCGCGACTCCGGCGGTCTCGCGCGCCACCGCAGCTCCGCTGCCGCGGACCGACTTCCGCGCCGCGGGGTAGATCACGGCGACGGGCACCAGCGTCAGGGCCAGCAGCCGGGTCGAGCTCGACGGGGCGACCCGGCGTACGGCGACGGCCGACGCCTTGCCGAGGCCCACGCCGATCAGGGCGGGTACGAGGTCACGCGAGGAGAAGCGCATGCGGCCAGCCTCCCAGATCAGGCTGCCCCGGGCGGGGCAAGACCGGTCAGAGCGATGCTGCCCGTGCGGTGAGCCACGCGACCTCGGCGGGGTTGCCGGCGAGGTCGATCGCCGCCGCGTAGGCCTCACGCGCCTCGGGGATGCGCCCCAGCCGGCGGAGCAGGTCGGCCCGGGTGGCGTGCCACGCGTGGTAGTCGACGAGCGGGAGCGGGTCGACCAGGGCCAGCGCGACCTCGGGACCGTCGAGCTCGGCGACGGCGACGGCCCGGTTGAGCTCGACGACCGGGCCCGGGGCGACCACGCGCAGCTGGTCGTAGAGCGCCAGGATCTGCGGCCACGCAGTCAGCGAGGCGTCGAGCGCATCACAGTGCACGGCGTTGATGGCGGCCTGGAGCTGATATGGCCCCGGACGACCCAGCGCAAGGCAACGACGGACCAGTGCGTGCCCTTCGTCGATCAGCCGCGAGTCCCACAGCGTCCGGTCCTGCGTGTCGAGCGTGACCAGGGAGCCATCGACGACCCGCGCCGGCGCCCGGGAGGCCGTGAGCAGCATCAGGCCGAGCAAGCCGAGGGCCTCGGGCTCGTCCGGCATCAGCGAGACGATCAGGCGCGTGAGCCGGATCGCCTCGTCGACCAGCTCCGGGCGGACGGCGACGGGCGCAGCGGCGTCGGCGCCCGCCGTACGCGGGACGACTCCGGAGGACAGGTAGCCCTCGTTGAAGACCAGGTAGAGCACTGCCAGTACGCCGGCGACGCGTGCCGGGAGGTCGGCGGGCTGGGGGATCCGGTAGGGGATGTGGGCCTGGCGGATCTTCGCCTTCGCCCGCGTGATCCGCTGCTCCATGGTTCGTTCCGGCACGAGGAACGCGTGGGCGATCTCCGCGACGGTGAGGCCGCCGAGGAGCCGCAGCGTGAGTGCGACCCGGTTCTCGAGAGCGAGCGCGGGGTGGCAGCAGGTGAAGACCAGCCGCAGCCGGTCGTCGTCGATCGGACCGCCTGGCGCGGGGTCAGGGGTGAGCTGTTCAGCCATCAGGTGGGCCTCGGCTTCCTTGGCGTCCCTCTTGCCCTCGCGGCGGATCCGGTCGAGTGCCTTGCGGCCGGCGACGGTCGTCAGCCACGCGCCCGGGTTGGGTGGCACACCGTCGGTGGGCCACCGCTCGGCCGCCACCAGCAGCGCCTCGGCCGTCGCGTCCTCCGCGAGGTCGAGATCGCCGAGGCGGCGGGCGAGCGTGGCGATCACGCGGCCCTGCTCCTCCCGGACGACTGTCCGGAAGGCCGCAGCGAGGTCAAGGTCGGACAAGCGGGCTCAGAGGTCCTCGGTGTCGCCCTGGAAGGGGCGGACCTCGACCTTGCCCTGGCACGCGGCGGAGCCACGCTGGGCCCAGTCGAGCGCCTCGTCGAGGTCGGCGGCCTTGATGATCCAGAAGCCGCCGAGGAACTCCTTCGACTCCGAGAACGGCCCGTCGGTCACGAGGGCCTGGCCCTTGGTGTTGTCGACCGTGGTCGAGGCCTCGACCGGCTCGAGACCGCCGGCGAAGACCCAGGCACCGGCCTCCTGGACCTCCTTGTTGAAGCGGTCGACCGCCTCGAAGATCGGCTGCATGTCCTCAGGGGTCATGGAGGCGAAGTCCTCGGTGCCGTCGTGGTGCACGGAGAGCATGTAGAGCGTCATCGTCATCAGATCCTTTGTCTTGGGTTCGGGCGAGCCTTCACCTCTACGACGTACGCCGGCGGGCCGATCCGACAGCCCCGCCGGAGATTTCAGAGAAAGTTTCAGCCGCCGTGGCTGTGCGGCGGGACGACGGGTCCCTCGGACGGCTGCACGATCACGAAGCCACGTCCCGAGAACGCCACCTGGAAGGCCTCGCCCGACCCGCGCCCAATCAGTGCACCGGCCGTCGCTGTCGAGCGGATCGAGGTCTGCAGGTCGATCGACCAGGCGACCAGTGCGTTGGCATCGGCGAAGGTCGGTGCCTCACCGGCGTCGAGGACGACCGGGTCGCCGTCCGTCGTGATCGCCACCCAGCCCGTGCCGCGCAGCGTGGTGTTGAAGAGGCCACCCGCGAGCATCGACCCGCCGCGGACCCGCTCAACGTTCCAGTCGAGCGAGGCCGAGAAGGCCAGCACGTTGGCACCGTTGATCGAGATGCCGCTGTTGTCGAGGTGGAGGATGTGGACCTTCTCGCCCTCCTTGGCCAGGAACACGTCGCCCTGGCCCTCGACCCGCATGAGCGACAGGCCTTCGCCGGTGAGCGCCTTCTTGAGGAAGCGTGCCGCGCCGCCACCCTGGTAGGCGAAGTTCACTGCACCCTGGTAGGCGACCATCGCGCCCTGGCGCGCCATGAACGGCTCGGCCACGCGGACCCGGAGGAGCTTGGCGTTCTGGAGCGACGGACCAGGCGCGGTCGAGGTGCTCTCGCTGTAGCGACCGTCGACCAGGTCGCCGGTGATGCTCCCGGTGCCGTGGCCCCCTCCGGAGGGGACGTTCTCGCGGACCGGTTCCGCGGGCGCGGCGGGGGATCGGCCCGCGGGATCCGGCAACGGGTCGACCGACGTCACGCCGTCATCGGCGACGTGCTCGGTCCAGAGATCTCCGCTCCAGTAGCGGAGCTCGTGCTTGCCGGTCGGGTCGGGGAGCCACTGAGCAGCAGTCATGGTCCAGTTCTACCGCTCCTCGACAACTGCGAGTACGTCGGCGCTACGCTGCGGCCATGCCGATCAACCGCGATGCGTCCTTCCTGGACACCATGCCCGCCAACGTGGCACTTCAGTTCCTCGACCGGGTGAAGTCCTCCGGTCCCCGCGAGGCCTACCGCTTCCCGAACGCCGACGGCGGCTGGGACTCCGTGACCTGGGCCCAGGTGGGCGACCGGGTGCGCAAGCTCGCCGCCGGCCTGATCTCCCTCGGCATCGAGCCCGAGCAGCGGGTCGGCATCCTGTCCGGCACGCGCTACGAGTGGATCCTCGCCGACCTCGCGATCATGTGCGCCGGCGCTGCGACGACCACCGTCTACCCGTCCACCGGCGGCGAGGACACGGCGTACATCCTCGCGGACTCGGGCAGCCGCGTCCTCTTCGCCGAGGACGCCGGCCAGGTTGCGAAGGTCACCGAGCACCGCGGTGACATCCCGGAGCTCGGCACGATCGTCAGCCTGACCGACGCCGGTAGCGAGGGTGTCCTGTCGCTCACCGACCTCGAGCGCCTCGGCGAGGAGTACCTCGCCAAGAACCCGACAGTCATCGACGACCTGGCGGCCTCGATCCCGGCCGACCAGCTCGCGACGCTGATCTACACCTCGGGCACCACCGGCAAGCCGAAGGGCGTCCGCCTGCTGCACCGCGCGTGGGTCTTCGAGGGCGAGTCGATCAAGTCCCAGGGCATCCTCACCGAGGACGACGTCCAGTTCCTCTGGCTGCCGATGGCGCACTCGTTCGGCAAGGTCCTGCTCTCGACGCAGATCGCCTGTGGCGGCTTCACCACCGCGATCGACGGCCGTGTCGACAAGATCGTCGACAACCTCGCCGTCATCAAGCCGACCTTCATGGGCGCCGCGCCGCGCATCTTCGAGAAGGCCTACGGCCGGATCATCACGATGGTCGCTGCCGAGGGCAAGAAGGCGATCTTCGACAAGGCCTTCGGTGTCGGCCTCGAGGTCAAGAAGCTGGAGGCCGCGGGCAAGTCCGTCCCGCTGCCGCTCAAGCTGAAGTTCAAGCTCTTCGACAAGCTGGTCTTCACCAAGGTGCGTGCCCGCTTCGGCGGCAACGTGCGCTTCTTCATCTCCGGCTCCGCCGCGCTCAACCGCGACGTCGCCGAGTGGTTCAACGCCGCGGGCATCCAGATCCTCGAGGGCTACGGCCTCACCGAGACCTCGGCCGGCGCGTTCCTCAACCACCCCGAGCAGAACAAGATCGGCACGGTCGGCATCCCGTTCGCCGGCTCCGAGGCGCGCATCGCCGAGGACGGCGAGGTCCTGATCAAGGGGCCCAACGTCATGGCCGGCTACCACAACCTGCCCGAGGCGACGGCCGAGACGCTGGTCGACGGCTGGCTGCACACCGGTGACATCGGTGAGTTCGACGCCGACGGCCACCTGCGCATCACCGACCGCAAGAAGGACCTCTTCAAGACCTCGGGCGGCAAGTACATCGCCCCGTCGGCGATCGAGTCGACCTTCAAGGCCGTCTGCCCGTACGTCGCGAACATGCTGATCCACGGCAACGAGCGCAACTTCGTCACCGCGCTGATCACCCTCGACCCGGACCTGATCCAGGGCTGGGCCGACGCCAACGGCCTCGGCGGCAAGTCGTACGCCGAGATCGTCACCTCAGAGGCCTGCACCGCGATGGTCCAGGGCTACGTCGACGAGCTCAACTCCCGCCTCAACCGCTGGGAGACCGTGAAGAAGTTCGTCGTCCTGCCCGCCGACTTCTCGGTCGAGGGTGGCGAGCTGACGCCGTCGCTCAAGGTCAAGCGCAAGGTCGTCGAGACCAACAACAAGGACCTGATCGACTCGCTCTACTCCTGAGCCCGGTCGTCCGCGTCAGACTCATCAATAGCTGAGGCTCACGCGGACAACCTGCCGACACCGAGGCGTCGGAGATCCCTCACGAGGGACTCCGGCGCCTCGCGCAGTTCCAGGGTCGTGCAGCGGATCTGCACCACACCCGGACGCGCGAGGGCGCGGGCACGCTCGATGTCGTCCTGCCAGTGCGCGACGTCCATGTGGAATCCGCCATCGATCTCGAGCATCACGATGGCGCCGCCGGCCAGGCGCCACTCGGCATCCGTGTAGCGCCAGCGGCCCGCAGCGTCCTTGCGCCGTGTCTGCCGGTCCGGCGGCGGGATGTTGAAGCGATGGCAGACCCTAAGGAGGTCGCGTTCGCCGAGGGAGTGGCTGCCTCCCTCGATGTCGTCGAGTGCCCGACGGAACTGATGCGTGCGCCGGAGTGGCTGCATGAGATCGATCCAGCCACGCAGCGCCGACGGGGTGGTGAGCCGTTGCTGCACCGTCGCTGCGATGAGTCCCTCGGCGGTCCGCCGGTTGCGCTCGTAGGCTGCGAACAGGAGCGCTGCTGGCTCAACCTTCAGCACCGGAAGGGCCAGATGCGGTGCGTGGGCGCCGCTGAAGTCACGCCGGGTCTCGACGTACTTGATGCCCACGATCGGCTCGACGTTGTGCGACTTCTGGATGATCACCGTGATCTCGGGGCGGCTCCAGTTGCGGATGCCGTGCACCTCCAGAGCGGTGATGCCGCCGATGATTGCGTGGGGCCCGCCATGCAACACGCCGGCCCACATCAGTTGCTCCTGCGTGAGCTCGCCGGTCAACGTGGCGATGACGACGGAACTGACTTGTTGCCACTTCTGCGTACGCACGCGATGAGCGACGGCACGATCGTCGAAACCCAGGCTGCGCAGCTGAGCTCTCGTCGCCAGTCCGCCCTGTGCGGTTGCGAATGCCGCGGCCGTGTGTCGCCCCGCAGGCGGCCTGCTTCCCCCGTGGTGTGTCATGCGCAGACTCTGCAACGCTTGCGCATCTCGTGCGCCCACCCCTCCACAGGCACTGGTCGTCCGCACCTGACTCATCAATAGATGAGGCTCAGGCGGACGACCGGGATCGGGCTGGGACAATGACCAGGTGAGTCCTTCCGCGTTGCCCGACGGCGAGCCCGCGCCCCTCGATGGTGCGCTGCCGGCCTCCGCACTGACGGGCCAGCACGAGCGTCCGCTCGCGTTCTACGTCCACGTCCCGTTCTGCCGGGTGCGCTGCGGCTACTGCGACTTCAACACCTACACCGCGCAGGAGCTGGGCGGCGGCGCCTCCCAGGCGTCGTACGCCGAGACCGCGGTGCGCGAGGTCGCCCTCGCGCGCCGCGTGCTGGGGGACGTCGAGCGGCCCGTGGAGACCGTCTTCCTCGGCGGGGGCACCCCCACGCTGCTGCCCGCGCGCGACCTCGGCCTGCTGCTCGGTGCGGTGCGTGACGAGTTCGGACTCGCGACCGACGTGGAGGTGACGACCGAGGCGAACCCGGACAGCGTGGACCTTGCCTATCTGACCGAGCTCCGGGAGGCGGGCTACACGCGGCTCAGCTTCGGCATGCAGTCGGCTGTCCCCGGGGTGCTCAAGGTGCTCGACCGCACCCACGACCCCGAGCGTGTGCCGCGGGCGGTCGAGTGGGCGCGGGCGGCAGGGTTCGACCAGGTGAGCCTCGACCTGATCTACGGCACGCCGGGGGAGTCGGCCGCTGACTGGGAGACCTCCGTCAAGGCGGCGCTCGCCTGCGAGCCCGACCATGTGAGCGCCTACGCGCTGATCGTCGAGGACGGCACGGCGCTGGCGCGCCAGGTGCGTCGCGGTGAGGTGCCGATGCCCGACGACGACGACCTCGCCGACAAGTACCTCCTCGTCGACGAGCTGCTCACCGGTGCCGGGCTGTGCTGGTACGAGGTCTCCAACTGGGCCCGTCCCGGCAGCGAGTGCCGGCACAACCTCCTCTACTGGAAGGGCGCGGACTGGTGGGGTGTCGGCCCGGGAGCGCACAGCCACGTGGGTGGGGTCCGCTGGTGGAACGTCAAGCATCCGAGTGCGTACGCCCAACGGATGGCGGCCGACGAGAGCCCGGCCCACGGCCGCGAGGTGCTGACGCCTGAGGAGCAGCAGGTCGAGCGCGTGCTGCTCGAGATCCGGCTCCGTGACGGCTTGCCGATGGACGTGCTCGGTGCAGAAGGACGTGCCGCCGTCCCGGTGCTGCAGGCCGACGGACTACTCGACGCGGGAGCTGTCGATGCCGGGCAGCTGGTGCTCACCACGCGCGGTCGGTTGCTTGCCGATGCCGTGGTGCGCGACCTGCTCCCGTAGCCGCCTCACGCACCGTAGGCTTCGCGCCATGACCGCCGTCGTTGCCTTCCTGGCGCTGCTCGTCGCGCTCCTGCTCGCAGGTGCCTGCGCCGTCCTGCTCTGGCAGCTCAACGGGCTCAAGGTGCGTGCCGAGGCGCTGACCGCGGAGGTCGAGGCGCTTCAGCCCGCGCCGCCGCTGCCCGCCGATCTCGAGGCGCTGCTGGGCGCGGGCACGCGTCGCCTCCTTGTCGTCGAGGTGCTCAACCCGCTCGACGTCGCCCTCAGCCGCAACAAGGCGGCTGGTGTGCTGGCCGCGATGGCTCCCGAACGCCTGCGCAAGATCGTCCTCGAGCAGGCAGCCCGCGAGATGGTCCCCGAGATGGCCGCCGAGGGCCTCGAGGTCGAGGTCCGCGTCCATGCTGCTCGCTAGCGCCGTCATGGTCGTCTGCCTCGCTCTGGCGCTTGTCGTCGTGGCCGGCAGGTTCTTCCTCGCCACCGACCGGGCCCTGCTCGCCGGCGAGCGCGCCGTACGTCGCCAGCGGGCGTGGGCGGTGGAACGTGCGACGTTCCTCGCCTCGCGCACCCGGATCGCCGACGGCGTGCAGGCCGGCACCGAGGCGGTCGCCTTCGGCAGCTCGATGACGCGACTGGGACACCGGGCGATCGCGGCGATCCCCTTCGGCATCCTGAAGGCCATCCCGGCGACGCGCGACCGCGGCCTCCGGGCGCAGCAGGTGCACGACGAGGCGGCGGAGAAGGTCTACCGCTCGATCGAGTCGGTCTCCGCGCGCATCGCCGAGGGCGTACGGCTGCGGCTCACCGGCGACGCCCACTGGGACAGCTCTCGCCAGCTCGAGGGCACCGAGGAGACCCGGATCCTCGAGGTCGACTTCGAGGTCGTCGACGAGAGCGACCTCGACTGACCGGATCGTCCTGGTCGGTCAGCAGGGCGCCCTAGGCTGACTCCATGACCGAGACGCCTGAGGGCTACGAGCCCACGACGCCGCTGCCTCCCGTTCCGCCCGCAGCCCCGCCCACGCCCCCGACCTACCAGCCGGGCGATGTCGCCAACGGCCACATCCTCACCAGTGAGGGCGCCTGGGTCCCGGTCGGTGCCGGGACCGCGGCCCCGGCGTACGGCCAGGCCCCGGCCTACGGCCAGCCCGGGTTCAACCCGGCCGCGCCGTACGGCGTGCACCCGGTCACGGGTGTGCCGTACTCCGACAAGTCCAAGTTGATCGCGGGGCTGCTCCAGATCCTGATCCCCCTGGGCATCGGTCGCTTCTACCTGGGCCAGACCGGTCTGGGCATCGCTCAGCTGCTCGTCACGCTCTTCACCTGTGGCATCGGCGGCATCTGGCCGTTCATCGACGGCATCGTGATCCTTGCCGGTGACCCGAAGGACGAGCAGGGCCGTCCGCTGCGGTCCTGACCGCGCGCCCGGCCCGGCGCCGCTCAGGGAGCAGTGACGAAGTCGATCAGCTCCTCGACCCGGCCCAGCAGGGTCGGGTCGAGGTCCTGGAAGCCACGGACTCCGCCGAGGATGTGCTTCCACGCGCGGGCGATGTCGGCCTGGTCGCGGTGCGGCCAGCCCCACGCCTGACAGACGCCCTTCTTCCACTCCAGGTGGCGGGGGACCGCCGGCCACGCGGTCTTGCCGAAGCGTTCCGGCTTCACCGCGGCCCAGATGTCGATGAACGGGTGCCCCACGATCAGCACGTGCTTGCCGACCTCGGACTTCATCACCGCCTGGGCGATCTTCGACTCCTTGGAACCGGGCACCAGGTGGTCCACGAGGACGCCGACGCGCCGGTTCGGCCCCGGCTGGAAGTCACGCAGGTGCTCGGAGAGGTCGTCGATGCCGTCGAGGTACTCCACGACGACGCCCTCGATCCTCAGGTCGTCGCCCCAGACCTTCTCGACCAGCTCGGCATCGTGTCGGCCCTCGACGAAGATCCGGCTCGCGCGGGCGACTCGGGCCTTGGTCCCGTGCACGGCGATGGAACCCGACGCCGTACGCGTGGGCAGCTCGGGGCCCTTCTGCGTGATCGGCGGGCACAGCACGACCGGACGGCCCTCGAGGAGGAAGCCCGGTCCCATCGGGAAGGTACGCCGCTTGTTGCGCCGGTCTTCCAGCGTCACGGTGCGCAGGTCGCGGTCGACCGCGACGATCTCGCCACACCAGTCGGTCATGACCTCCTCGACGACCAGGCCGAGGTCGGCCGAGATCTCGACAGCGCGGCCGTTCTTGGGCTTGCGCCAGTCGTCGTTGAGGACGTCAGTGCCGTAACGATCACCAAAGGTGGGGGAAGGAGTCACCGGGCAAGTCTGCCGACGTCGTACGCCGGTGCGGCGCATCCCACGCCGAACCTCCCGTGTGAGGTCGGCCCGGCCCGGTAGTCTTGGCACTCCCGCGTAGTGAGTGCCAAACCGAGGAGGAGAGATGGCCGGTCCCACCGACGACCGCAGGCTCGCCGTCCTCCGCGCCATCGTCGAGGACTACGTCGCGACCGAGGAGCCCGTGGGCTCCAAGGCGCTGGTCGAGCGGCACAACCTGGGCGTCTCGCCGGCCACCGTGCGCAACGACATGGCAGCGCTCGAGGAGGAAGGCTTCATCACCCAGCCGCACACCAGCGCGGGGCGGGTGCCGACCGATGCGGGCTATCGCCTCTTCGTCGACAGGCTGTCGACCGTCAAGCCGATGAGCGTCGCGGAGAAGCGCGCGATCGCTACGTTCCTCGACGGCTCCGTCGACCTCGACGACATGGTCCAGCGGTCGGTGCGGCTGCTCGCCCAGATGACGCGCCAGGTCGCCGTCATGCAGTACCCCACGCTCTCGACCAGCACGGTCCGTCACGTCGAGGTCGTCTCCCTCGCCCCCAACCGGCTGCTGCTGGTCCTGATCCTCTCGACCGGTCGGGTCGAGCAGCGCCTCGTGGACCTGGCCTCCGACCTGGGTGAGGCCGACCTGGTCGACCTGCGATCGCGCCTGCTGCACGCCGTCGTCGGCTCGCGCATCGCCGACGCCGCTGCTGCGGTCGCGGCTCTGCCGGGGCAGGTCGGTGCCTCGCTCCGGCCGACGGCCACCGCCGTCGCCGGTGTGCTCGTCGAGGCGATGTCCGACCACCGTTCCGACGAGCGGGTCGCGGTGGGTGGCACCGCCAACCTGGCGCGCTTCGGCACGTCGTTCGACACCGCGGTCCGCCCGATGCTCGAGGCGATGGAGGAGCACGTCGTGCTGCTCAAGCTCCTCGGTGAAGCCTCCTCCGACCTGGTGACCGTGCGCATCGGCCAGGAGGGCACCGTGCAGGAGCTCGCCTCGACCAGCGTCGTCGCCACGGGCTACGGCCCCGCCGACCAGGCGATCGCCACCCTGGGCATCGTGGGCCCGACGCGCATGGACTACCCCTCGACGATGGCGTCCGTGCGCGCCGTTGCCCGCTACATCTCGCGGCTGCTCGACGAGCAGCCCTGACCGCCTGCCTGACTGAAGAACTCGAAGGACAGAACACGTGAGCCAGGACTTCTACGAGCTGCTCGGCGTCTCCCGCGACGCCGACGCGGACACGATCAAGAAGGCCTACCGTCGCCTCGCGCGGCAGTACCACCCCGACGTCAACCCCGACCCCGACGCGCAGGAGATGTTCAAGACCATCTCCCACGCCTACGAGGTGCTGAGCGACCCGCAGAAGAAGGCGGCGTACGACCGCGGCGGCGACCCGTTCGGCGGCGGTTTCGGTGGCGGTGCGGGTCAGGGCTTCTCGTTCACCGACATCATGGACGCCTTCTTCGGTGGCGGCGGCCAGCAGGGCGGCACCGCCAGTGGCCGTGGCCCGCGTCCGCGCGTACGCCGTGGCCAGGACGCGCTGATCCGCCTCGAGATCCAGCTGGCCGAGGCGGCGTTCGGCGTCACTCGCGAGCTGAAGGTCGACACGGCCGTCCGTTGCACCGCGTGCAACGGCGACGGTGCGGCCCCGGGCTCGAAGCCGGTCAGCTGCGAGACCTGTCACGGCGCCGGCGAGGTCGCGCACGTGCAGCGCTCGTTCCTCGGCGACATCCGCACCCTGCGCCCCTGTGCTGCGTGCAAGGGCTTCGGCACGATCATCCCGGACCCGTGCCGCGAGTGCGCCGGCGAGGGACGCGTCCGGTCGCGTCGTTCGCTGACCGTGAAGATCCCGGCCGGTGTCGACAACGGCACCCGGGTCCAGCTCTCCGAGCAGGGCGAGGTCGGCCCCGGCGGCGGTCCCGCCGGTGACCTCTACGTCGAGATCCACGTGGCTCAGCACCCGACGTTCCGCCGCAACGGCACCGACCTGCACGCCACGGTGTCGGTCCCGATGACCGCGGCCGCGCTCGGCACGGTGCTCACGCTGCCGACGCTCGAGTCGGACCTGGGTGAGGAGGGCGAGCAGACGTTCACGCTCGACGTCCACCCGGGCACCCAGTCGGGCCAGACCTCCACGCTGCGCGGCCTCGGCGTCCCCGGCCTGCGCAACCCGGCGCGCGGCGACCTGGTCGTGACCGTCGTGGTGGAGACCCCGACCAAGCTCGATGCCCGCCAGGAGGAGCTGCTGCGCGAGCTCGCCAAGCTCCGCGACGAGGAGAACGTCGCGCACGGCCTGAAGCCGCAGCACAAGTCGGTCTTCAACCGCTTCCGCGACGCCTTCCGCGAGCACTGATGTCGCTCCCGGTCCACCTGGTGCCGTCCCTCGCGGGTGTCCGCGAGGGCTCGGTCGTCGAGGTCACCGGCGACGAGGCGCACCACGCTGTCGCCGTACGCCGGCTGGCCGTGGGGGAGCAGGTCGTCCTCACTGACGGCAGCGGCACGTCCGGTGTCGGCGAGATCGTGGAGACCGGCAAGCGCGCGATGTCGGTGCGCCTGGCATCGGTCGAGCAGGTGGCGCCGGCTTCGCCGCGGATCACGGTCGTCCAGGCGCTGCCCAAGGGGGAGCGTGGCGAGCTCGCCGTCGAGGTGCTGACCGAGATCGGCGCGGCCGTGATCGTGCCGTGGGCTGCCTCCCGGTCCGTGGCCGTCTGGCGCGGTGAGCGGGCGGTCAAGTCCCACGCGAAGTGGCAGGCGACCGCCCGCGAGGCGGCCAAGCAGGCGCGGCGTTCGTGGTTTCCCGAGGTGCCGCCGATGGCGTCGACCAAGCAGGTCGTCGAGCTCGTGCGCACGGCGGACCTCGCTGTCGTGTTGCACGAGGAGGGGCCGGCGTCGTTCGCCTCGCTGGACGTCCCTGCCGAGGGGTCGATCGTCGTGGTGGTCGGGCCTGAGGGTGGCCTCAGCCCTGACGAGCTCGCAGCCTTCGCCGAGGCCGGTGTGCAGGGCGTGAAGCTCGGCGCCGAAGTGCTCCGTACCTCGACTGCCGGCGTCGCGGCGGTCGCGGCGCTGCTGAGCCGCACCGCCCGCTGGGCCTGACCGGAATCCGTTGGTGCGGCCCTGCCGCGCGCTGGCAAGATGCCGGGCGTGGGCAAGGTGCATGAGCAGATCAGCGGGCGGCTGCGTGAGTTCATCGAACGTCAGCCGGTCTTCTTCGTGGCCACCGCTCCGCTGGCCGCGGACGGTCACGTCAACCTTTCACCGCGGGGCGTGCCGGGGACGTTCCGGGTCGTCGACGAGCACACCTTCGCCTGGCTCGACATGACCGGCAGCGGGTCGGAGACCGTCGCGCACCTGCGCGAGAACGGCCGGATCACCGTGATGTTCTGTGCCTTCGACGGCCCGCCCAACATCGTGCGTCTGCATGGCCGAGGGCGCGTCGTCACGGCGTACGACGAGGATTTCGGGCCGCTGGCGGCGGGGTTTGATGCCCAGCCGGGTGCGCGGGCGGTGATCGTGGTCGAGGTGGACCGGGTCTCGGACTCGTGCGGCTACACCGTGCCCCTGATGACTTTCGACGGCCACCGCGACCTGCTGGGGCCGTACTTCGAGCGCAAGGGTCCCGAGGGCAGCGCGGCGTACCGGATCGAGAAGAACCGCGTCAGCCTCGACGGCCTCCCGGCCTACGACTTCGACCCGCTGCCCGAGGGCTGATCGCGTCGACGTCATGCGACAAGGTGGAAACTTCTCGTCACGTGCTGACGAGAAGTTTCCACCTTGTGCTCGGTGCGGCCCTCACTTGATGGTGATCACCTTGCTGTCGACGTAGGGGCCGTTGCCCTCGGCGCCGCCCGACGGGTCATCGGTAGTCGCGGTGAGGGTGTACTTGCCGGGCGACAGCTTGTCGATCGGGAACCACGCCTTGAACGGGAAGAGCTTGTCGTCCATCCAGCCCTCGGCGGTCACCGGCTCCTTGAAGGCGATGAAGGTGCCCTCGTAACGCTGCAGCTGAATGACGACATTCGCCTCGAACGAGTTGGCGACGCCGCTGACCTCGAGCGTGTCGCCGTCGATCTCGTCCCCTTCGGCGGGGGTCGTGAGGTTGACGTGCGCGAGGGTCTTCAGCACGGAACCGTTGGCCAGCGGCTCGGAGGTGGGCACGCCGAGGACCGTGTCGCTGTGCTTGCCGCCGAGCAGGAACTGGACCGGCAGGCGCCCCTGGCCGGCGGTGCCCTGGGCGGTGTAGATCAGCTGCTCGATCGCGAGCTCGGCCTCACGGGCGCTCATGCCGGCCGGGCGGTCGTGCAGCTGGGTGTCGCCGATGTCGATCGTGATCAGGCCGTCGGTCGCCTCCGCGGAGAGGATCGCGACCTTGGGCCAGAGGCTGCGGTAGTCAGGATCGACGGGGTCACCGTTGGCCGCGAGCCGCAGCGCGTCGACCAGCTTCTCGTTGCCGTCTGCATGCCCGAACTCGCGGTAGAGCGCCAGACCCCCGGGAGCCTCACCGGCGTAGTAGACCGGAACGGCGACCGTGTCGCCCGCGGGCGGCGCGGAGGTCGGGTCCGGGGACGTCGTCGGCGAGACGGACTGCGTGGGTGAGGCTGCCGGGCCCGGGGTCGGGTCGTCGTCGCCACCGGTGGTGGCGAACCAGACACCGCCGATCACGGCAGCGGTGGCGACGGCGCCGCCGAGGCCGCCGAGCAGCCAGGTGCGTGCGACAGACATGGGAGTCTCCTTCGGGGTGGTGGAGAGGCGTGAGCGGATGGCGTCGAGCCCGGGAGCGGGCTGGACGTGGTCGGCTGTCTCGCGGATCAGCCGGGCGAGTGCGTCGTTCTCCGGGGTCGTCATCGCAGGTCCTCCAGGTGGGGGGCGAGGCGGTCGCGCAGGGTTGCCGCACCGCGGGAGGCGTGGCTCTTCACCGCGCCCTGGCTGATGCCGAGCGTCGCGGCGATGTCAGCCTCCGAGAGGTCGAGGTAGTAGCGCAGCGCGAGCACCTCGCGCTGCCGCCGGGGGAGCTCCTGCAACGCTCCCAGCACGGCCGTACGGCGTGCCCCGGCCTCGGCGGGACCGGACGCGTCCGGCATCGGGTCGGGCACCCGCTGGCGTGCCATGAAGCGCGACACGACGGCGCGGTGGCGCAGCGCCGAGCGCGAGCGGTTGACCACCGACTGGCGCAGGTAGGCGAGCGCGAGATCGGGGGAGTGCAGGTGTGCCCAGCGCCCGTGCAGCGACACGAACGCGTCCTGGGTGATCTCCTCGGCAAGCCCCTGGTCGTGCACGAGCAGGACCGAGAGCCGCACCAGCCGGCGCCAGTGGGCGGCGTACAGCTCCGCGACGGCAGCGTCGGCGGAGAGCTGTCGCGCGGCAGCCAGCGGGTCCGGATCCACGATGATCACGCTAGTCCCACGCGCACCAGCGGCTGCGGGTTTACACGCCCGTCGCGCGAGTTCGCGACCGGACCCTAGGGTGGAGGGCATGAGTGCACCGAAGCCGGACAAGGACTGCCTCTTCTGCAAGATCGTCGCGGGTGACATCCCGGCGACGATCGTCCACGCGAGCGACCACTCCGTCGCCTTCCGCGACGTCAACCCACAGGCGCCGACGCATGTGCTCGTCGTGCCGCGGGACCACTACGAGAACGCAGCGGAGACGGCGCACTACGCGCCGACCGCTGTCGCCGACATGATCGCGACCGCACGCGAGGTCGCCGAGATGGAAGGCCTGGCCAACGGCTACCGCCTGGTCTTCAACACCGGCGCCGAGGCCGGCCAGACGGTCTTCCACGCGCACCTGCACGTGCTGGGTGGCCGGTCGATGCAGTGGCCCCCGGGCTGAGCCGGATAACGGGGAGGACCCGCCGCGGCCCGCGCCGATAGACTGGCGGCCTGATGACCCAGCCTCCACACGTTGCCGGCCCGTTCGAGGAGCCCGGTGCCAAGCCCACCCGCCACACGGTGATCGTGCCGACCAGCGTCGACATGGTCAGCGTCCTCGGGCCCGGCGACGAGTTCCTCGGGATCATGGAGGGCGAGTTCGACGCGGAGATCCACGTCCGTGGCAACACGATCACGCTGCGCGGCGCCCCGCACGAGATCGCGCTGGTCGAGCGGTTCCTCGAGGAGCTGGTGACGATCATCCGCACCGGTCAGGGCGTCACCAACGAGACGGTCGAACGGATCATCTCGATGCTCCGCGCCGAGGTGAAGGACAAGCCCGCCGACGTGCTGGGCATGAACATCCTCTCCAACCGCGGCCGCACGATCCGGCCCAAGACGCTCAACCAGAAGCGCTACGTCGACGCGATCGACAAGAACACGATCACCTTCGGCATCGGGCCGGCGGGCACCGGCAAGACCTACCTCGCGATGGCGAAGGCGGTCCAGGCGCTCACCACCAAGCAGGTCAACCGGATCATCCTGAGCCGTCCCGCGGTCGAGGCCGGCGAGCGCCTCGGCTTCCTGCCCGGCACGCTCACGGAGAAGATCGACCCCTACCTCCGGCCGCTCTATGACGCGTTGCACGACATGCTCGACCCCGAGCTGATCCCCAAGCTGATGGCGGCCGGCACGATCGAGGTGGCCCCGCTGGCCTACCTGCGCGGCCGCTCGCTCAACGACTCGTTCATCATCCTCGACGAGGCACAGAACACCACGCCCGAGCAGATGAAGATGTTCCTGACCCGCCTCGGCTTCGGCTCGAAGATCGTCGTGACCGGCGACATCACCCAGACCGACCTGCCCGGGGGCGTGAAGTCCGGCCTCCGCGTCGTCGAGGGGATCCTCGACGGCATCAAGGACATCTCGTTCAACCGGCTGACCAGCCACGACGTCGTCCGCCACAAGCTCGTCGGCCACATCGTGGCGGCGTACGACGAGCACGATGCCGCCCTGGAGGCGGCGGCTGCGGCTGCCGTCGCCCTGACCAAGAACTCGCAGAAGGAGACCCGCCGGTGACCATCGAGGTGCTCAACGAGTCGGGCCTGCCGCTGGACGTGCAGGAGACCTCGAGGCTCGCCCGCTTCGTCATGGACCGCCTGCGCGTCCACCCGATGGCCGAGCTCTGCATCAAGGCCGTCGACGAGCCGACCATCGCCGAGCTCAACGAGCGGTGGATGGAGAAGAAGGGCCCGACCGACGTGCTCGCCTTCCCGATGGACGAGCTCCGTCCGGGCCTGGTCAACGAGGAGCCCGAGGAGGGCGTGCTCGGTGACCTCGTCCTCTGCCCGGCCGTTGCGGACCGCCAGGCCGCCGAGCGTCGCGCGGCCGGCGACGACGGCTACACAGCCGACGCCGAGCTGCAGTTGCTCACCGTCCACGGCATCCTGCACCTGCTGGGCTACGACCACGCCGAGCCTGAGGAGCACCGGGTGATGTTCGGCCTCCAGGACCAGCTCCTCGCCGAGTTCCGCACCAACAACCACAGCATCGACTGATGGAGCCTGCGGATCTCTGGCTGCTGCTGAGTGCGGTCGCCCTGATCGCGGTCGCCGGCGTCCTGTCGGCGGCGGACGCCGCATTGATCTCGTTCTCGCGTGCCCGCGCGGAGGAGATCGCCGACGAGGGCCGTGCAGGTGCGAAGCGCCTGGTCCGACTGCTCGACGACCCGCCGCGCTACCTCAACAGCGTGCTGCTGCTGAGGATCGCCTGCGAGGTCGCCGCCATCGTCCTGGTCGCCCACCTCGCCCTCGACAACGTCGAGCCGTGGTGGCAGGCGAGCCTGCTCGCGGTCGGCGTGATGGTGGTCGTGTCCTACGTGGTCGTCGGCGTGGCGCCGCGCACGCTGGGCCGCCAGCACTCCGTCGAGATCGCGTTGGCCGCGGCACCCCTGTTGCTCTTCGTCACGCCGTTCTTCGGCCCGCTGCCCAAGCTGCTGATCATGCTCGGCAACGCGATCACACCCGGCAAGGGATTCCGCGAGGGCCCGTTCTCCTCCGAGACCGAGCTGCGTGAGCTGGTCGACCTCGCGAGTGCCTCGAGCGTCATCGAGGAGGACGAGCGCCAGATGGTGCACAACGTCTTCGAGCTGGGCGACACCACCGTGCGCGAGGTGATGGTGCCCCGCAACGACGTCGTGTTCATCGACCGCCACAAGAACCTGCGCCAGTCGATGTCGCTCTTCCTGCGCAGTGGCTACTCGCGCCTGCCGGTCGCGGGCGACAACCTCGATGACGTCGTCGGTGTCGCCTACCTCAAGGACGTCGCCCAGCGGGTCTTCGAGGATGCCGACTCCGAGACGACGCAGCGCATCGAGACCCTGATGCGGCCCGTTCACTGGGTGCCCGACAGCCTCCCCGCCGACGAGCTGCTCAAGGACATGCAGGCCCGTCGCCAGCACCTCGCCGTCGTCGTCGACGAGTACGGCGGCACCGCCGGGCTCGTCACCATCGAGGACGTGCTGGAGGAGATCGTCGGCGAGATCACCGACGAGTACGACGCCGCCGCCGTCGAGGTCGAGCGCCTCGAGGACGGCGCGGTGAAGGTCTCCAGCCGCTACCCGGTCGACGACCTCGACGAGCTCTTCCCCGAGATCGACCTGACCGACGACGAGGTCGACTCCGTCGGCGGCCTGATGGCGAAGGTGATGGGTCGCGTGCCGATCCCGGGCTCGTCGGTCGACGTGGAGGCGGAGGGCGGCACCCTGCGCTTCCTGGCCGTCGCAGCGACCGGTCGGCGCAACCGGATCGGCACCGTCATCATCACGCCGGTGGAGCCCGCGGAGTCTGCGGAGGACCCGCAGGCGACCGACGGCAGCGACGGGTCGGTAGCCTGATCCCCATGGCTGAACTCTCCGCCGAGGACAACAAGCTGGTCGTCCTGGCCCGCGCGACCCGTGCCCGGACCCGTGCCGCTGAAGGTGCTGCGGTGCGCGACACCGACGGCCGCACCTACGCGGCCGCGACCGTCGACCTGCCGAGCCTGCAGCTCTCGGCCGTCCAGGTCTGCGTCGGCATGGCGGTCGCGTCCGGCTCATCCGGCCTCGAGGCGGTCGTCCTCCTGGGGGAGGCCGAGGCGCTGACCCAGCCCGACGCCGACGCGATCCGCGACTTCGGGGGCGACGACGTGGTCATCCACCTCGCCGATCCCCGGGGCACGCTGCTTTCCTGACCCGCCGCTGCACGAGCCTGTCGAAACCGGGCAGTGACGCTTGCCGGACCATGGGGCTAGCGTCGGAGTGTGGTCCTTCTCGAGAGCCGGCCACTGACGGTCGGCCGCATGCTTGAGACCCTGCTGCGCGCGCCGTTGCCGGTGCGCTTCACGGCGTACGACGGCAGCACCACGGGCGATCCGGAGAGCCCCTACGAGCTGCACCTGCGGACCGAGCGGGGGCTCTCCTACCTGCTGACCGCACCCGGCGAGCTCGGGATGGTGCGGGCCTGGGCGGGTGGCGACCTGGTGGCCGAGGGCGTGCATCCGGCCGACCCTGGTCCGGTCGTCGAGCTGTTGATGGGCCGGCTGGTGCCGCGGCTCCCTGGCATCCGCGACGGCCTGCGCCTGCTCCGCTCGGTGGGTCTGGCGCACCTGGTGCCTCCCGAGCCGCCGCAGATCGAGCACATGCCGCGCTGGCGACGGCTTGCCGAGGGAGCGTTGCACTCGCGTCGGCGCGACTCCGATGTCGTCCGGCACCATTACGACCTCTCCAATGGCTTCTATGAGCGGCTGCTGGGTCCCTCGATGACCTACACCTGCGCTTGCTTCACCTCCTCCGACTCGACGCTGGAGCAGGCACAGGACGCCAAGTACGACCTGATCGCGCGCAAGCTCGACCTCACACCGGGGGACCGGCTGCTCGACATCGGCTGTGGCTGGGGCGGCATGGCGCGCTTCGCCGCGCGCGAGTACGGCGCGCGTGTGCTCGGTGTGACCCTCTCACCCTCGCAGGTGGCCTGGGCCCGCGAAGCGGTCGCGCGCGACGGCCTGGGCGACCTGGTGGAGGTGCGGCTCAGCGACTACCGCGACGTCGAGGAGGACGGGTTCGACGCGATCTGCTCCATCGGCATGGCCGAGCACCTCGGGCTGCGGCAGATGTCGACGTACTTCGGGTTCATCCACTCGCGACTGCGGGTCGGTGGTCGGATGCTCAACCACTGCATCTCGCGTCCCCACAACCGGTCCCAGGCGACCGGGCCGGTGATCGACCGCTACATCTTCCCCGACGCCGAGCTCATCGGTGCGGGTCGGTTGATCTGCGAGGTCCAGGACGCTGGCCTCGAGGTACAGCACGTCGAGAACCTCCGCGAGCACTACGCGATCACGCTGCGCGCATGGACGGAGAACCTCCGGGCGCACTGGGCGGAGTGTGTGAAGGAGGTCGGCGAGCCCACCGCGAGGGTCTGGGGGATCTACCTCGCTGGAGCGCGGATCGCGTTCGAGCGCAACGACCTGGAGCTCCACCAGGTGCTCGCCTCGCGGACCGACGGCGACGGAACGCCGGCGTTTCCCCTGCGGCCGACGTGGTGATCCGCAGTGACCGGGCCCGTCGGGATCCCCGGTAGCCTTGGCCGGTGAGCACCAGAGCAGCGCAGTACCCCGCCACCGTCCTGAGGCGGGAGCAGCTCTCGGCTCACTTCGTCCGGCTCGTCCTCGGCGGCTCCGGGCTCGCGGAGTTCGAGACCACCGGCCAGCCCGACGAGTGGGTCGCCCTGACCATCCCCGGTCAGTTCCAGACCCGCTACTACACGGTCCGTTACTGGGCCCACGGCGAGCTCACTCTCGACGTCGTCGTGCATGACCACGGCTTGGTGACCGAATGGGCGGCGGGCGACTGCGTCGGTGACGTCGTCATGGTCAGCGCCCCCAAGGGCAGCTTCACCATGCCTGCCGACGCGGGCTGGCTGCTCCTCGTCGGCGACCTGACGGCGCTGCCCGCGATCGCTCGCATCATCGAGAACGCCGGCGTCCCGGTCCGTGCCTGGGTCGAGATCCCGGACGCGCCGCTGACCGACTACCTGGGTTCGACGGCGGACGCCGGTGCGATCACGTGGGTCCCTATCCCGCACGACGTCGAGACCGCCACCGCCGCGATCGTCGAGGGCATCGAGTGGCCCGAGGGCGAGGGGTACTTCTGGATGGCGGGGGAGTCCGCGCAGATGCGGGCGATCCGCAAGCACCTGATGCGCGAGGTCAAGCTGCCGACCAGTGCGTACGACGTGATGGGCTACTGGCGTGGTGGCGGCCACCAGCGCCAGCCGCGCGCGATCGACCCGGGTCCGATCTGGCGCGAGGGCAAGGCACAGGGCAAGACTGATGCCGAGATCTGGGCGGCGTACGACGCCGCCCGCGACGAAGCAGCCGCGCAGGCGGCCGATGATGCAGCACGAGAGGCTGACGCATGACTGAGCACGACCGCGACTTCGACATCAAGGGCGTGGCGCCGGCCCCGCCCATCCACGGCCAGCGCGCCGAGGGCTACCGCAGTGGCTTCGCCTGCTTCGTCGGCCGCCCCAATGCCGGCAAGTCCACGCTGACCAATGCGCTCGTCGGCTCGAAGGTGGTCATCACCTCGAACAAGCCGCAGACCACCCGCACCGTGGTCAAGGGCATCGTGCACCGCGAGGACGGCCAGCTGATCCTGGTCGACACCCCCGGCCTGCACCGCCCGCGGACCCTGCTCGGTGAGCGGCTCAACGACCTGGTCATGACGACCTGGTCCGAGGTCGACGTCGTCGCCGTCTGCTTCCCTGCGGACGAGAAGATCGGCCCCGGCGACACCTTCATCGTCAACGAGCTGTCGAAGGTCCGTCGTACGACAAAGATCGCGATCGCGACCAAGACCGACAAGGCGACGCCCGAGCAGCTCGCAGCGCACCTGCTGTCGATCGTCGAGCTCGGCGAGAAGACCGGCACCGACTGGGCCGAGATCGTCCCCGTCTCCGCAGTGGGAGACAGCCAGGTCGACCTGCTCGCCGACCTGCTGATCAACCTGCTGCCCGAGGGGCCGCAGCTCTACCCCGACGGCGAGCTCACCGATGCCCCGGAGCAGGCGATCGCCGCCGAGCTGATCCGCGAGGCCGCGCTCGAGGGTGTCCATGACGAGCTGCCGCACTCGATCGCGGTCGTGATCGAGGAGATGAACCTCCGCGAGGGGCGGCCGGCCGACAAGCCGCTGCTCGACATCCACGCGAACCTGTACGTCGAGCGCGACAGCCAGAAGGGCATCATCATCGGCCACAAGGGCTCGCGCCTGCGTGAGGTCGGCACGGCGGCCCGCAAGGGCATCTCGGCGATGCTCGGCACGCCGGTCTACCTCGACCTGCACGTGAAGGTCGCCAAGGACTGGCAGCGCGACCCGCGCCAGCTCCGCAAGCTCGGCTTCTGACCGGCTGCGGGGCTCACTGCTTGCCGGGAGCCCAGCAGAACCCGTAGCGCGCGCCCGCCTGCCACTGGGCCTCGGTCGGGGGAGTCCAGCCCCAGGTGAAGCTCAGCGGGTCCTTCGCGCGGTCGCCCACGCGCTCCTGGCACAGCGCTCCGGTCTTCTCCAGGCGCTTCGGTCCAGGCATGGCGCCGGCGGCAGCGGCGGGGACGTCGATGGTCGCCACCGCGCGCCACGCGTGTGGCGCGGAGCAGATCACCTGCTGCGCGTCGGGAGTGCCGGGGCGTGCGGTGGCGCAGCGGCCCCAGCGCTTCCGGCCGTCGGCGCGGCCGAGCACGCCCGCCAGCGTCGGCTCGAGCGGCGCAAGCGTGCCCGTCGAGGCGAGGGCGATGACGTCACAGCGCAGCCACGACTGGCCCTGGTCGGACTGCTTCAGCGTCGGGCCGAACCAGACCGGCGCCAGCATGCTCAGCCTGCGCTGCTCGGCGGTGCCGCCGACGTACGTCGCGAACTGCCGCGGGCAGACGGTGGCCATCTGCGTGCGCACTCGCGTGGAGTCGATCGCGAGCAGGTGGCCATCGGGCGTCACGGTGTCGGCCTGGCCGACGTGGAAGGTGACGGAGGTGTGCGGCTGCGTGCAGTCGACCGCCGGTGCGCTGGTCGTGGCGGCCAGCGCGGCGTCGTAGGACAGGTCGTAGCAACCGGCCACGGGGGGAGTCGGTGCGGCCGTGGCGGTGGCGGGGGGAGTCGGAGTCTTCGGCGCTGCGTCCTCGGGGTCCGGGCCCCCGCATGCAGCGGCCAGCATCAGGAGACCCGTCACGACCGGGGCCAGGGACGCAGCGCGGAGGCGGCGGCGCAGCGGGCTCACGTGTCGGCCTGTCACTTGTCGGCCTGTCACTTGTCGGCCTGTCACTTGTCGGTCCGGGCCCAGCAGATCGAGCGGCGGTTGCCCGCCTCCCACTCCGCCTTGTGGAACCACGTGTAGCCGAACTGGAAGTCGACCGGGTAGTTGAGCCAGGCGCTGATCGAGCTGCGGCAGAACTCCCGCGTCTTGACCTCGATCGCGCGGTCACCGGGGTAGTCGTCGAAGGGGTCGCCGACCTTGATCGTGGTGGCTGCTCGCCAGTCGTGAGGCTTGTTGCACGGGACCTTGGTGCTCGCCGAGACGGAGATGCCGCGACCGCAGACCATCCACTTGTCCTTGGGCTTCGGCGTGCGCAGGAGGTCCTTGGTCGTCGTCGGCAGCTGGAGGAAGCGGTGCTTGGCGACGGCCTCGGTGCCACCGACGATGTCGCAGCGGTACCACCGCGCGCCCTTCTTCCAGGCCTGCTCCGAGGGCCGGAACCAGGCCCAGCTCAGCACGGTGCGCATCACCGTGGAGTCCTCGGCGCCGAGGTGCTGGGCGAACGCGAAGTTGCACGCGTAGTAACCCGCCAGGGAGACCCGCTTGCTGCCCCACGCCTCGTCCGTGACGCTGCTCGGCAGCTCGCCCACGGCATAGGTCTCGGCGGTGTGCGGCTTCGCGCAGTCGACGGTGCGGGTCGCGTTGGTCCGCTTCTCCACGTCGTCCGGCGTCAGGTTGCGACACACCCCGTTGGCGGGCACGGTGACGGCGTCGACCTGGGCCGGGTCGACGTCCTCACTGAGGTCGTTGCCGCATCCGCCGAGCGCGAGGAGTGCGGCGAGGGAGAGCACGAGCACGCCCGCGAGCGCGCAGACGCGCACCATGCCTCGCACCATCGTGTTCCTGCCCCCGGTCAGCCTCGTGCTCACTGGCTGGTGAGCGCCGCGATCGTACCGCCCAGCTCGTAGGCCGCCTCGAGGTGCGCCTCGGTGACCTCGCCGAGGACCTCGAGGACGTCGTACCCCTGGCGCCAGCCGAGGGCACCGGTGATGCTGGTGACGCTGCGGATCGCCCCGGTCAGGTCGTAGCGCCCGTGCAGGTAGAGACCGAAGGGCCGCTTGCTGGTCACGCCGCTGGTGTTGTCGACGTCGGTGGAGCCGGAGTCGTCGAGCTGTCCGCCGATCGCCAGGAAGGTCGAGTCGAAGAAGTGCTTCAGGGCGCCGCTCATGTAGCCGAAGTTGGCGGTCGTACCGAGCAGGTAGCCGTCCGCGGCGAGCACGTCGTCGGCGGTCGCCTCCAGCGCAGCCCGCACCACGACCTCGACGTCCTCGATGCTCTCGTCGTGGGCTCCCGCGACCACGGCGTCGGTCAGTGCCTGCAAGGAGCGTGTCGGGGAGTGATGGACCACCAGAAGCCGCGCCATGCCTCCGAGGTTAGTGCGAGCATCGGACCCATGAGTACCGAGCAGCAGCGGCCGACCGCCCACCCCGGCGTCGCGGCGTACCTGGAGAAGCGCGGGTCCAACGCGCAGCACCGCCTCGCTGACGCGATCACGGCGTTCGCCGGGTCGATGTGGTTCGTCTACCTCCACGCCGTGGCGTTCGCCGTCTGGATGCTCCGGGGCGAGCGGAGTCCGTGGCCGACGCTGACCCTGGTCGTCTCGCTCGAGGCGATCTTCCTGTCGACGTTCGTGATGATCGGCCAGAACCGGCAGGCGGCCCTGGTGCAGGCGAAGGCGGACCACGACTTCGTGGAGCAGGAGCTCGAGCTGAAGACGAACACGGAGATCACCCGCGCGATCCACCAGCTGACCACGGAGCTGCACCGCCGCCTCCTCGACGAAGGGGCCTGACTGGCTGCTAGTCTGGAGGAGTCATGATGCGCCAGTTCCTTCTTCTTGGCTGCCGCAGCGAGGCCTGAGACTGTCGGCCTTCCTCGCTGCGGGGTGTTGTGTTGCGCGGCTGACGCTCCCTCACTGAACCAAGGCGAAAACCCATGACGAACATCAGCAACACCCAGAACCAGCAGAAGCCGTCGGCGATGCCCTTTGGCCGCTACACGGCGTTCGAGCCCGTGACCGTGCCGGACCGCACCTGGCCCGACGCGAAGATCACCAAGGCGCCGCGCTGGCTGTCGACGGACCTCCGTGACGGCAACCAGGCCCTGATCGACCCGATGGACCCGGCCCGCAAGCTCGAGATGTTCGACCTGCTGGTCAAGATGGGCTACAAGGAGATCGAGGTGGGCTTCCCGTCCGCCTCGCAGACCGACTTCGACTTCGTGCGGCAGCTCATCGAGGGTGACCGGATCCCGGACGACGTCCAGATCTCGGTGCTGACGCAGGCCCGCGAGGACCTGATCGAGCGCACGGTGCAGTCGCTCGTCGGCGCGCCCCGCGCGACCGTCCACATGTACAACGCGACCGCGCCGCTCTTCCGCCGTGTGGTCTTCGGCGTGACGCCGGCCGAGTGCATCGGCATCGCGACCCGCGGCACCGAGCTGGTGATGAAGTACGCCGAGTCGCTGCTGTCGCCGCTGGTCGGGTCCGAGGACTTCGGCTACCAGTACAGCCCGGAGATCTTCACCCAGACGCCCACCGACTTCGCGCTCGAGGTCTGTGAGGCGGTCTCCGACGTGTGGCAGCCGGAGGTCGGTCGCGAGATCATCCTCAACCTGCCCGCGACCGTGGAGATGTCGACGCCCAACACCTACGCCGACCAGATCGAGTACTTCTCGCGTGGCCTGACCCGGCGTTCGGTCTCGGCGATCTCGCTGCACCCGCACAACGACCGCGGCACCGCCGTGGCAGCCACCGAGCTCGCCCTGATGGCCGGCGCCGACCGTGTCGAGGGCTGCCTCTTCGGCCACGGCGAGCGCACGGGCAACGTGGACCTGGTCACCTTGGGCATGAACCTCTTCAGCCAGGGCATCGACCCCCAGATCGACTTCGGCGCCGCCGTCGGTGGCATCGACGAGATCCGTCGCACGGTCGAGTACTGCACGTCGCTGCCGGTGCACCCGCGTCACCCCTACGCCGGTGACCTCGTCTACACGGCGTTCTCCGGGTCGCACCAGGACGCGATCAAGAAGGGCCTGGAGGACCTCGAGCGGATCGCATCCGAGCAGGGCGTGCCGGTCAACGAGGTGCCGTGGGAGGCGCCGTACCTGCCGATCGACCCCAAGGACGTCGGCCGCACCTACGAGGCGGTCATCCGCGTCAACAGCCAGTCGGGCAAGGGCGGTGTCGCCTACCTGCTCAAGGCGGAGCACAACCTCGACCTGCCGCGTCGTGCGCAGATCGAGTTCTCCCGCGTGATCCAGCAGCACACCGACGAGTCCGGCCAGGAGATCTCCTCCGACGACATCTGGAAGATCTTCTCCGCGGAGTACCTCGACAAGACCGGTCCGCTTCAGCTCAACTCGCTCCACACCGAGTCGGCGATCGGGCAGCAGGACCAGCTGCGCGTCGGCGTCGTCATCGAGGGTGTGCACAAGGAGCTCGTCGGCTCCGGCAACGGCCCGATCGCGGCGTTCGTCGACGCGCTCGGCACTGTCGGCTACGACCTGCGCGTCCTCGACTACAGCGAGCACGCCCTGTCCGCCGGCGGCGACGCGGTCGCGGCGGCGTACGTCGAGTGTGCGGTGGGTGACCAGATCCTCTGGGGTGTCGGCATCGACGCCAACATCGTCACCGCGTCGCTGAAGGCGGTCATCTCCGCCGCCAACCGCGCCTGACGAACACGCGACAACGGACCCGCGTGCTGCCACGATGGCGGCATGCGGGTCCTTGCGTGTTCGACGGCGGGAGCAGGCCACTTCACGCCCATGAAGCCGTGGCTGCGTGCGCTGGCGACTGCCGGTCACGAGGTCCGTGTCGTCGGGCCGACCGGACTGGCTCCGCTTGCTGCCGGGTTCGACTTCATCGCCGGGGCCGAGCCTGATCCTGCGGTGATCGGTCCGTTGTGGCAGGGGGTCTTCGCTGCTGCGCCCGAGGAGCGCGAGCAGCTCGTGCACGGTGAGGTCTTCGCGCGCACCAACGCGGGCGCGCTGCGGCCCGCCATGGAGGATGCGTTCGAGGAGTTCCGTCCCGATCTCGTCCTGCGTGACCCGACGGAGTGGGCCTCAGCCGCGGCGTGCGTGCGTCACGATGTCCGTCAGGTGCGGATCGCGATCTCGCTCGCTGCTTCGGACCAGGGGCTGGTGAGCCACGCAGCGCCGATCGTCGACGAATGGGTGTCGGGAACATCCGAGGCGGTGCGGGCGGCGCGCTACCTGACGAGGTTCCCCGCCTCGCTCGATCCGGCTGCCTATCCCGCCACCCGCCGCTATCGGCTCGGGACGCCGGGGGAGCGCAGGGTCGAAGCCGGTTTCGTCTACGCGACCCTCGGCACGGAGGCGGCGAAGTTCAGCCACCTGCGAGGCTGGTACGACCTGCTCGCCGGGGCCCTCGCCGGGCGACGTGCCCTCTTCACCGTGGGCCGCGGCGCCCTCGACCCCGCGTCGGTCACTGCGCCGGAGGGCGTGCTGGTGGCGGACTGGGCCGACCACTCCGACGTCCTCGGTCGGGCAGCGGTGGTGGTCCACCACGGCGGTTCGGGCACGACACTCGACGCCCTCGCTGCGGGTTGCCCGCAGGTCGTCGTCCCGCTCTTCGCTGACCAGCCGGCGAACGCCGCGGCACTCGCTGCCGGCGGACTCGCGGTGAACGCCGACCGCGGCTCGGGCTTCGACATGCGGATGCCGTATGACGGCGCGCGTGAGGTCCTGCGGGACGCGATCGATGCCGCGCTGGCGTCGAAGGATCTCGCGCCGCGGGCGCGCGAGGTGGCTGCGGAGATGGCGGCGCTCCCCGAGCTCGATCTCGCGATGCTCGCCTGACCCGCAGTATTGCCGGCTCTTGCGTAGCGGAGGACGTGTGACCTAGGCTCTGAACATGTTCACTGAACAGGTTCAGTCGGGTCGTGAGGCGCAGCGCGATGCCACGCGTGCACGGGTCCTGGCCGCAGCGGAGGAGCTCTTCAGCTCCCAGGGCTTTGCCGACACGAGCATCCGGCAGATCGCGGCGCGGGCCGGAGTCAGCGTCGGCACCGTGATGGCGGCCGGCGACAAGGGTGCGCTCCTCGTCGGGATCTTCGACGGCTGGATCGCGGCGGTCCATGACCTCCGCGACGCGGCGCCCGCAGACGACTCGCCGCTCACGCGGGAAGGGCTCATGACAGAGCTGATGGCGACGTTCGCTCCGTTCGTCGCCTACTTCGCGGGCGATGAGGACCTCGCCCGTGAGTACGCCGCCACGCTCGTGCGCGGGCGTCACGAGTCGACGATCTTCCGCGGTCTGGGGGACCGGCTGGTCGCGGACGTCCGCACCCTGCTGGTGCGCGCCGACGTGGCGCGCGCCGCCCAGGCTGCCGACGCGATCTACCTCGCCTACCTCGGCGTCCTCATGCTCGCGTCGCACGGCGCCTTGTCGGCGGAGGGCGCAACTGAGCGTCTCGACGCCACCCTCCGTTTTCTCATCACGACAGGAGAATCCTCATGAACGGTCTCGACCCCTGGTGGCCCGCTGGCCTGCTCGCACTCGCCCTGCTGGGTGACGCGCTGCTCTCGATCTGGCCGCCGGCGTTCATCCGTGACTGCCTCGACGGGGTCCGCTTCCCGCGTGAGTGGTGGTGGGCGTTGATCGCGGTGAAGCTGCTCGCAGTCGCGGGACTGGTCGCCGGCTACTGGAACGCAGGCATCGGCGTCGCGGCTGCCGCCGGCGTCGTCGCGTACTTCGTTGCAGCCGTGGTCGCGCACCTCCGCGCGAACTTCCTGAAGTCGTCGTTCTGGGTCAACTGCCTGGGGATGCTGGCGCTTGCCACGGGCGCACTCGCGCTGTCGGTGCCCTCGCTCTGAGGCTACGCGGTCGTGGTCAGTCCTCGATAGCGACGGAGCCCTGCTCCAGGGCCGACGCAACGGCCGCGCGCATCGCGGCCACGGCCTCTGGAGCATGTCCGGTCCACCCGGTGATCTCGTCGACGACCCGGAGGGGTTCGCGGCTGCGGTAGGACCGGGTCGGATTGCCCGGGAATTTCTTGTCGGTGACGTTGGGGTCGTCCTCGTAGTCCCCGGTCGGCTCGACCACGTAGATCCGCCCCGGACCTTCGCCGGCGGCGAGCTCGGCGCCCCAGGTGGCCGCGTCGAGGGTCGCGGTGAAGTAGACGTAGTTCATCACCCGGCCCACCTCGAAGTTGGATCCGCGCCCTGCTACCAGGAGGTCGCCCGGGACGAGGTCAGCCTTCGTGCCGTGCAGGAACGCGCCCTCGCGCCATACCTCGAAGGGGACGGGTGCAGGGTGGGTGGTCATGCCTGCTGGAACTCCACACGGTTGCCGAACGGGTCCGACGTGTGGAACCGGGTGACGCCGGGGAGCTCACCGTCGGAGCGGGTGCACTGGTGCCCGGCCGCCTCCAGCCGCCGTTGGAGACCGTCGAGGTCGTCGACCAGGAACGCCGGGTGTGCCTTGCGTGCGGGGGAGAAGGGCGCCTCGACGCCGAGGTGCAGCTCGGCGCTGCCTGACCGGAACCAGGAGCCGCCGCGCACCGCCAGTGCCGGTGGCTTGGGCACCTCTGTCATGCCGAGGAGATCGCCGTAGTAGCTGCGCGCCCGGGGTTCGCCGCCCGGTGGGATCGCGACCTGCACGTGGTCGATGCCCGAGATCGTCATGGTCCGGAGCGTAGTCGCAGGGCCTCAGCCGGTGATGTCGCCGGAGTAGCCGTACCTGGTGTCACTCCAGCTGCCGTAGCCGTCGCTCGTGGCGTGGTACTCGTCCCATGTGCTGTTGACGCTGGTGATCGGCGAGAAGTACATGCCGGGCGACGGTCGCGGCCCGGTGCAGGAGCCGTCCGCCCCGCACTGCCAGTCGAAGTCGGCCACGTGGCCACTGAGCGGGTACCGCGGGTTGAACTCGCCCGTGAGCCGGAGGATCCGCAAGGCATGGAAGGTGCCGGTCAGTCCCGCGCTGATCGTGCCGGTGCTACCCGGGCTGGCGCCCGCGAAGCTGGTCCACGTGCCGTCGTACTCGATCCGGAAGCAGTAGTGCTTCTGGCCGATCTTCCACACCTGGACGTGCTGGGTGTAGGAGTCGAGCGCCCAGACGTGTCCGTCGCTGGCGTAGTCGGCGACGTTGGTGTTGCCGATCGTGACGTCATAGAGCGTCGGCCTGTCCGAGGGGCACGAGTCGAGATCGGTGGGGGTCGCGGTCGCGCTCGTTGCGCCCGTGGCCAGCAGGGTGAAACACAGAGTCAGGGCCAGGATGATCCGACGCATGACGCCTCCTGAGGGGTTGCCGCGCAAGGGTCCAGGCGCCGAGATCGTCCGGAGATCTACTCCAAGCAGTATCTGCCTGCTGGCGCCAGATGTGGAGAGTTACTGGGGTCGCCTGATCGCTGCCACGCGCGCCGCTCCCCGGTTTCTATGCACAGGAAAGGGCCTCTGACCTGCGGAAACATGTGAATCAGAGGTTGATCGAACGGATGTTCGATGGGAGAATAGGTTCATGACGGACCACTTCTCGGGGTCTGCGGAGCCGCTCCTCCTGCGGGCGGTTCGCGCAGCCGACACGGAGCTCATGAAGGCGCGGGATCTTGGCCCGACCTTCCTCACGGTGTCGGAGAAGGATGCGTTGATGCGCGAGTTGGTGCACCTGCGGACGCTGACCGATGCCGCGATGACGCCGTATTCCTCGTAGTAGGGCAGAGCCGGAGTAGGTCAGCCGCCCCCGGCGATGTTGACCAGCCACGAAGTCCCGAACCGGTCGATGCACATCCCGAACTCGTCGCCCCACGGCTGGGTGGACAGGTCGACCGTCACGGTCCCTCCGTCCGACAGCGCTTGCCAGTAGCCCCGCAGTTCCTCGGCGTCGTTCCCGCCGAGGCTGACCGCGAGGTTGTTTCCGGGCCGCAACGTCTCGCCCGGCAGCATGTCGGCGGCCATGAGCGTGAGGCCAGACGCTGTCTCCAGCTGGCCGTGCATGACCTGGTCGCCTATGCCGTGGTCGTCGGTGCCGAAGTCGCCGAAGTGGTTGATCGTGAGATCGCCGCCGAACACGTCCTGGTAGAACGCCA